>Ga0182040_10000445_pt1 | contig 18774 bp, 20 predicted proteins | sample flu12Cox44000176_FD_125973 | JGI IMG/M metagenome (GOLD analysis project Ga0182040, IMG submission 125973) | Lab enrichment of tropical soil microbial communities from Luquillo Experimental Forest, Puerto Rico - flux8day.12C.oxic.44.000.176 | ecosystem: Environmental > Terrestrial > Soil >... | reverse complement strand
GAGGCGGACATTGCGCCCGGCGCTCCGGGATTCCGGCTCCCCCAGCCCGAGTTCGGTTCGGTTACCACACTTCAAAACGGTTGACCAGCGCGCCGGCACATCGTCCTCCCCATCTGCTATCGCGCTCAAATCATGGCCATTCCGCCATTTACATGCAACGTCTGGCCAGTCACGTAACCAGCCTCGTTCGAAGCGAGAAAGACGACTGCGACTGCGACCTCGGCTGGGGTACCGGCGCGGCTTGCCGGAATTTTCGCAACGATGGCTTCCCGTTGCTTGTCGTTGAGTTTGTCCGTCATTGGGGTGACGATGAATCCGGGCGCGACGCAATTGGCGGTGACGCCGCGTTTGGCATATTCCTGCGCCATGGCCTTGATCATGCCTGTGATGCCGGCTTTGGCGGCAACGTAATTGGCCTGGCCCGGATTGCCGGTTATGCCCACCACTGAGGTGATCGCGATGACGCGTCCGAAGCGACGCCGCATCATCCCGCGCACCGCGGCCCGCGACAGCCGGAACGTCGCGGACAGATTGATGGCGATCACTTGCTCCCAATCTTCATCGCGCAATTGTACAAGCAAATTGTCTCGCGTGACGCCAGCGTTGGCAACCAGAATGTCGAGCTGTCCCATCGCCTCTTCGGCGCGCGGCACCAGCGCTTCGGTCTCGGTGGCATCGGCGAGATTGGCAGGCAGGATATGCACGCGTCCGCCGAGTTCGGCAGCAAGCTTATCGAGCACCTCGCGGCGCGTTCCCGAGATTGCGACCGTCGCGCCTTGGTCGTGAAGGCTGCGCGCGATCGTGGCCCCGATTGTGCCAGTCGCCCCCGTCACCAGCGCGGTCCTTCCGGTGAGTTCGAACATTGTGGCTCCCTGACGCTCGCGTGACGCTTGCCCGCCCAGCCTTAGCTCAGGCGGCGGGGGCTTTGAACCTGGCAATGTCTTCGGGCAATCCGATCGCGGCCGCCGATGCGCCCTCGGCAATACGTTTGATCAGACCGGTCAGCACCTTTCCGGCGCCGATTTCGAAAAACGTGGACACGCCAGACTGCGCCATGAAGAGCACCGACTCCCGCCATCGAACCGTCGCGGTGATCTGTTCGACCAGATTTTTCACGATCTCCGCTGGATCTTTGACCGGACGCGCCGGCACGTTGGCCACCACCGGCACGATTGGCGCGGCGACCGAGACTTTTCCCAAGGCTTCGGCCATGACATCGGCGGCGGGTTGCATCAACGGACAATGGAAAGGTGCGGACACCGGCAGCAGCATCGCCCGTTTCACGCCGCGCACTTTGGCAATCTCAACCGCCCTTTCGACCGCCGCCTTCGACCCCGACAACACGACTTGGCCGCCGCCATTGTCATTGGCGGCCGCACACACGCCGGTGCTCGATGCTTCCGCTGCGATCCCCCGCGCCTCTTCCAGCTCGAGACCGATCAGCGCCGCCATTGCGCCAGCGCCGACCGGAACCGCCTTTTGCATGGCGCGCCCGCGAATGCGCAATAGACGTGCAGCCTCGGCAACCGAAATCGCGCGTGCGGCAGCGAGCGCCGAATATTCGCCAAGCGAGTGACCGGCGACGAATGCGATGTCGCGCGTGATGTCGAGGCCAGCTTCTTGCTCAAGAACTTGGAGCGTCGCGATCGAGACCGCCATCAGCGCCGGCTGGGCGTTTTCAGTCATCGTGAGGGTTTCGGCCGGACCATTCCAGATCGTATCGCTGAGCCTCTCGCCCAACGCGGCATCGATCTCCTCGAACACGAAACGCGCCGGAGCAAAAGCGTCGGCCAGAGCCTTGCCCATGCCGACGGCCTGGCTGCCCTGGCCGGGAAAAACCAACGCAAGTGTCATCGGCTGTAATTTGCCCTCGAGGATCGGCGCCGCCACGCAAAGACTTTGAGCGCAAGGATTTCGGCGAAAGATACCGGGATGGCGGCTCTGTCAAGGCGGCCGGCCTTGGGCAGACGGGCGGAAAATCAAGGATTAGCCGTCATTCGCGGTGTCTCTTGCCTTTCTGGACGAGCCGCGTATAAGGCGCGCTTCCGCTCGACCCCGGCCGGGGGCTGAACGGACGGCCTTGTAAGACGCATCATCTTGCATGGTAGGGCCCACGGGCCCGGCGTCCGGTGTTCCCGCCTTCAGAGCATTCGAGCCTTTCCCGAAGGGTTCGAGGGGCTTCGCGCCCGGGCGAGCACGACAGCGAGGAAAGGGCAGCCATGCCGCTTTACGAACACGTCTATCTTGCGCGCCAGGACGCTAGCGCGCATCAGGTCGAGGAATTGACCGCTCAATTAAAGGGTGTCGTCGAAGGACTCGGTGGCTCAATCAAGAAGACCGAATATTGGGGCGTCAAGTCTCTTTCTTATCGCCTGCGCAAGAACCGCAAGGCGCATTTCACACTGATGGATATCGACGCGCCGCCGCCGGCGATCAACGAGATCGAACGGCTTGAGCGGCTCAACGAGGACGTTCTCCGCTATCTCACGATCAGGGTCGATGCGCTTGAGGAAGGCCCGTCGGCGATGATGCGGCGCGCCGAACGCGATCGTGACCGCGACGAACGCCGTGGCGATCGCGGCGATCGTGGTGATCGTGGCGACCGCGGTGATCGTGGCGACCGCGGCGAGCGTGGCGACCGGGGTCGCGATCGAGACCGGCGCGGCCGCGACGATGGCGATGATGTCGATAATGGGGTGGAGGACTAAACGATGGCAATGTCACCGCAAGGCGCAGGCGGCCGTCGTCCGTTCTTCCGCCGCCGCAAGAGCTGCCCATTCTCAGGCGCCAATGCGCCCAAGATCGATTACAAAGACGTCAAACTGCTGCAACGGTTCGTCTCTGAGCGCGGTAAAATCGTTCCTAGCCGTATCACGGCGGTGTCGGCAAAAAAGCAGCGTGAACTTGCCCAGGCGATCAAACGCGCGCGGTTTCTCGGGTTATTGCCCTACGTGATCCGCTAAGCGAGGACGACATGGAGGTCATTCTACTCGAACGTATCGCCAGGCTTGGCCAGATGGGCGATGTCGTGCGCGTCAAGGATGGATTCGCGCGCAACTTTTTGCTGCCGCGCGGTAAAGCGCTGCGCGCCACCGACGAAAATCGCACGCGCTTTGAAAAGATGAAAAGCGAGCTCGAAGCACGCTCGCTTACGCTCAAGAGCGAAGCAGGCCGAGTCGCCGGCAAGCTTGACGGCAAAAGCTTTACTGTGTTGCGGCAAGCGTCCGAAGCTGGGCAATTGTTCGGTTCGGTTTCGCCGCGCGATTTGGTGGGCTTGCTCGCTGATGCCGGCTTTCGCGTCAACCGCAATCAGGTTGCGCTCAACGCGCCGATCAAGAACATCGGCCAGCACAAAGTGCCGATCGCGCTGCACCCTGAAGTGGAAGTTGCGATCAGCGTGATCGTTGCGCGCAACGAAGATGAGGCGGCGCGGATCGGGCGCGGCGAGGACGTCACCCAGTTGCGCGAGCCGACCGAACAAGAGGCCGCAGCGATCGCCGCCGAAGCCTTCTTCGAACCCGGCGCAGGCGAGGCCGCGCGCCCGCAAGAAGAGACGGAGCAGCCGGAGACGCCACCGGCGGGGGAAAACGCCTGAGCGGAGCGCGCCTGCAGCCCTCGGCCGCTTAGTCCGGAATATTGTCGCGCGGCACCGGCGCGTCCTCATTTGACGGCGATTCAGACGACATACCCGCGCTTGTCGTTGGCGTGACCTCGGGAAAGCGAGGCTCAGCTGAGTTCGGCGCGGGATTGGTGGACGGAGCTGCAGCTACGGGAGCGGTTTCCTGTTCGCCGGGCGCCGCCTCCTCATGCGCCCTGCCCGGTTTTTCCGGTTCGGATTTTGCCGACGCCGAGGTCGGGTGAGACTTGGCCTCGTGGCCCTGAGGTTTGGGCTCCTGGCCCTTGGCTTCCTGGCTTTTAGACTCCTGCCCCTTTGGCTCCTGCCCCTTTGCCTCCTGGCCTTTGGGTTCCTCGACTCTCGCTCGCTCGGGCTTAGCCGCCGGCGCAGGCGCATTACCGCCGGCGTTGATCACGTAAGCGGCGAGCGCGGCCGCCTGTTCACGACTGCTCGCATAGTGCTCGCGCAAGAACAACGACAGGGTCAGATTGCTCCGGCCGTTCGCCAGGCCGCGCGTGGACTTGTGGCATGCAGCGCAATAGTTCGCGAACAATTCGGAGGCCGGCTTGCCTTGATCGATATTGGTCTGGGCTTGCGCCGCTCCGGCAGCAGCCATGACAAGCGCGAAAATCAATGCGAATGGCGCAAGACGCCGAAGCACGCTGATCCCCCGAAATCTCCCCCACTTAGCGATCATACATACCCCAATTGCGAACCGCTGCGACAGTCTCTGGTCGCGCACGCCCCTCGCTGTGCTCTACGCCATTGCTGGTCAAGGAGGATTTTGTTTTAATGACGGCAATAACAAGACTCCACCCGCGCGAAAAGCGTGATCGAACGGCCCCGGGGCGCAAAAGCCTTGACCTGACGCCAATGTAGACTGCTGCACAACGGGCGGTGTGAGTGGAGAGCAAGCGGTGGATCGTTTACTGCTCACATTTCTGGGCCGGTTTGTCCGCCACGGCTCATTGACCGTGACAACTGCGGGTGGCCGTACCTGCACTTTTGGTGACGACAGCAGACGTCCGGTCACCGTTCGGTTCGCCAGCGCCGCGGCCCAACGGGCGGTGCTGTTCGATCCCGAATTGAAGCTTGGCGAAGCCTATATGGACGGATCGCTCATCGTTGAGCGCGGCTCTATTGCCGATCTGCTGGCGTTGCTCTTGGCCCAGGAGCGGCTTGGGGGGCGCAATTGGCTGCTGCCGCGTTTGCTGCGCTATCTGTTTCGGCGGCTGCAGCAATTCAACCTACGCTCCCGCTCGCGCACTAATGTCGCGCATCATTACGATCTCGATGGTCGCCTATATTCGTTATTTCTCGATGGCGACCGGCAGTATAGCTGCGCCTATTTCGAGAACCCCGATCAGTCGCTGGACGACGCGCAGCTGGCAAAGAAGCGTCACCTTGCCGCCAAGCTGCGGCTGACACCCGACGTCACAGTTTTAGACATTGGCTGCGGCTGGGGCGGACTGGCGCTTTACCTTGCCGAGATCGCCGGCGCGCAGGTCACCGGCATTACGCTGTCGCAGGAACAATACCAGCGCGCGCAGGCCCGGGCGCTGGAGCGCGGCCGGCAAGACGTTGCATTTAAGCTTGTCGACTATCGCGATGTCGATGGCCGGTTCGATCGGATCGTCTCGGTCGGCATGTTCGAGCATGTCGGCATCGGCTTCTACGACGCATTCTTCAATAAATGCGCGAAGCTCGTCGCCGAGGACGGAGTCGTGCTCCTGCACACGATCGGCCGCTCCAGCCCGCCCGGGATCACCAATCCCTGGATTGCGAAATACATTTTCCCCGGAGGTTACATTCCGGCCTTGTCGGAAATTCTCCCGGCGATCGAAAAGGCGGGCTTGATCGTGGCAGATGTCGAAGTTTTGCAGCTTCACTACGCCGAGACGCTCAAGGCCTGGCGCGAACGCTTCCTCGCGCATCGCGACGAGGTGGTGCGCCTCTATGACCAGCGCTTTGTGCGGATGTGGGAGTTTTATCTGGCCTGCTCGGAGATGGCATTTCGCATGGGCGAGATGGTCGTCTTCCAGATTCAGATGACCAAGCGGAAGGGCCTGATCCCGACCAGGCGCGACTATATCGCGCGCGAGGAAGCGCAGTTGCGCACGGCCGAAGCCGCGTACGCGCCGCCCTTGCGACTCGCAGGCGAATAGCAGTCAACCAAGGACCAGTCTGTCTGCGTCAAGTGTGGCGTCGTGCTTTTCGAGCGCGGCGACGAGTACAGTGGGTAACGGGGGAAAGCCGCAATCGGCGCTTCCATTGTTCGCCGACTCCACTATCGAAAGAAGTGGCGGTTACGCGGATGACCGCTGTCGTCGTTGAGTGAGCCGCGATGTTGAGTAGCGAATTTGCAGCAAACTTTCGCCTGATTTCGGCCCAGTGCCGCAAATCGGCCACAGCACGCGATTCCTCTGACCGAGATCATGCCAGTCTTCGATTCGACCGCCCGCAAGCAAGTTGCTCCGGAACCGACGTTCCGCGCCGCGCCGCACAATATCGAGGCCGAGCAGGCTTTACTCGGGGCAATCCTCGTCAATAACGAGGCGTTCTACCGCGTTTCCGACTTCCTCGAGCCGAAACACTTTTTCGAGCCAATTCATCAGCGCATTTTTGAGCTTGCCGGCGGACTGATCCGCGCCAACAAGGTCGCGACGCCGGTCACACTCAAGACCTTCCTGCCCGGCGAGACCGACATCGCCGGTCTTTCCGTCAATCAATATCTCGCCCGGCTTGCGGCCGAAGCGACAACGATCATCAACGCCGAGGATTATGGCCGCACGATTTACGACCTCGCCGTCCGCCGCGACCTGATCGCAATCGGCGAGGACATGGTGAACCTCGCTTATGACGCTCCGGTTGATTCGACGCCGCTCCAGCACATCGAAGACGCCGAGAAGAGGCTTTATGAAATCGCCGAGACCGGCCGCTACGACGCCGGCTTCCAACGTTTTGCGCACGCGCTGACAACCGCTGTGGATATGGCCGCGCGTGCGTATCAACGCGACGGTCGGCTTTCCGGTCTGGCGACCGGCCTGACCGATCTCGACGGCAAGATGGGCGGCCTGCAGCCGTCCGACTTGATTATTCTTGCCGGACGGCCGGGCATGGGCAAAAGCGCGCTCGCTACCAACGTCGGCTACAATGTAGCCAAGGCATGGTCTGGCGAGGTCCGGCCGGACGGCCACATGGCGACGGTCAATGGCGGCATTATCGGCTACTTCTCGCTGGAAATGTCGGCCGAACAGCTTGCCACCCGCATCATCTCCGAACAGACCGGTATTCCGTCAAACAAGATCCGCCGCGGCGATATCGACGAAACCGACTTCGAGAAGATCAGAGACGTTTCGATCGACTTGCAGACTCTGCCGTTTTACGTCGACGAGACCGGTGGCCTTACCGTCGGCCAATTGGCGGCGCGCGCCCGGCGGCTCAAGCGCCAGCGCGGGCTTGATCTGTTGATTATCGATTATCTTCAGCTCCTGCAGGGCTCGACCCGCCGCGCCGCCGAAGGCCGTGTCCAGGAAATCACTGAAATTACCACCCGGCTAAAGGCGCTAGCCAAAGAGCTGAACATTCCAATTCTCGCGCTCTCGCAACTGTCACGCCAAGTCGAAGGCCGTGAAGACAAGCGCCCGCAATTATCGGATCTGCGGGAGTCAGGATCGATCGAACAAGACGCTGACGTCGTGCTCTTCATCTTCCGCGAGGAATATTATCACCAGATGCGCAAGCCCACCGAGGCCAACCGCGAGAAATTTGCCGAATGGCTGGCCGAAGGCGAACGGGTGGATGGCAAGGCCGAAGTGATCATCGGCAAGCAGCGTCATGGGCCGACGGGCACTGTCGAATTACAGTTCGACGGGGCGGTCACGCGCTTTGCCAATCTTGACACTGTCCACAGGCCAGATTTCTAGGCTGCCGCGCTCTGCGCTTTACCACTGGGATGTCGGCGGTCATAAAGTAATCATGGCACGCGCAAAACGCCCCTCGCCGGCCAAATCGGTCCCGAGCGTGGCCGAAACCGGCGGCACACTAAGCATCGACCTTGCAGCTATCGTGGCCAATTGGCAGACCCTCGCCCGCCAATTGATAACCGTCGAGTGCGCGGCGGTCGTCAAAGCCAATGCCTATGGCCTAGGGCTTAAACCCGTGGTGACGGCGCTGGCGCGTGCCGGCTGCAAAACATTCTTTGTTGCCGATGTCGCTGAGGCGCGAACCGTCCGCGCCAGCGCGCGCGCGGCCACGATCTACGTGCTGCACGGCTTCACGCTCGAATGCGCGGATCGCTTCGTCGAGCTTGATGCAAGGCCGGTCATCAACTCGATGACCGAACTTGCCGAATGGGACACGTTCGCCGCCGCTCGCGGTTTGCAGAGCGGCGCCGCGCTTCATGTCGATACCGGTATGAATCGGCTCGGCGTTTCGCTGGCCGAAGCCGTAGCGCTGGCGCCGCGCGCACAGACGCAAAATCACGGCATATCGTTGCTGTTAAGTCACCTCGCCTGCGCTGACATCGCCGAACACCCACTCAACGCGAGGCAACTGCAACTGTTTCGCGAACTTCGCACGCTCTATAGCGGTGTTCCAGCATCGCTTGCCAATTCTTCCGGGATTTTCCTCGGCGATACGATGCATTTCGATCTCGCCCGACCGGGCGCCGCGCTTTACGGCGTCAATCCAACACCCGGCCGGCCCAATCCGATGAAGAGCGTCGTCGATCTGACCGGCCGCATCGTGCAAATCCGCAATGTCGCACGCGATCAGACGATCGGTTACGGTGCCACATGGACGGCGCGGCGCAACTGCCGCATCGCTGTGGTGGCGCTCGGCTATGCGGACGGCCTGTTACGCGCCGGCAGCGCCAGCGACGAACATCCGGGCGGCTCGGCGATCGTCGCCGGCAAAAAATGCCCTATAGTGGGGCGCATCTCGATGGATCTCATCACGCTCGATATCTCCGATATTGCCGACAGCGCAGTCCGCCGCGGCGATTTTGCGACCTTAATTGGCGGTGAGTTGAGCATTGACGAGGTCGCCGCAGCCGCAGGCACCATCGGTTACGAGATCTTGACCAGGCTTGGTCCGCGTTGCCATCTGATTTACCAGGGCGGGTAATGGCGGCGCGCGCGCAAAATTTCATCTGCCAAAATTGCGGTGCGGCATTCGCGCGCTGGGCGGGAAAGTGCGAGGCTTGTGGCGAGTGGAACACGCTCGTTGAAGAAGGCGCTGAAGGTCCGCGGCGGACGGCACGCAAGGGACGGCCATTTGCCGTCGAACCGCTCAAGGGTGAGACTCACGATGCGCCGCGCCTTGCCTCTGGCATCGCCGAATTCGATCGCGTCACCGGCGGCGGTCTGGTGCGCGGCTCGGTACTGTTGCTCGGCGGCGATCCGGGTATCGGCAAATCGACACTCCTACTCGATGTCGCGGCCGCTTTCACGCGACATCGGCATCGCGCCGTCTACATCTCCGGCGAAGAGGCGGTCGCACAAGTGCGCTTGCGCGCCGATCGGCTCGGCCTCGTCGAGACGACTGTCGAAGTCGCTGCGGAAACTTCGGTCGAAGATATCGTGGCGACCATGTCGGCTGGCGTGACGCCGCGCCTCTTGGTGATCGATTCTATCCAGACCATGTGGACGCAGACCGTCGAGGCGGCGCCTGGCACTGTGACGCAAGTCCGCGCCTCGGCCGCGGAGCTGATCCGATTTGCCAAGCGCAGCGGTGCGGCCGTGATCCTGGTCGGCCACGTCACCAAGGACGGGCAGATCGCCGGCCCGCGCGTGGTCGAACATATGGTCGACGCCGTGTTGTCATTCGAAGGCGAAGGCTCGCAACAGTTCCGTATCCTGCGCGCGATCAAAAATCGGTTCGGCCCGACCGACGAGATCGGCGTGTTCGAAATGACCGGCGCAGGCTTGCGCGAGGTCGCCAACCCCTCCGCCCTGTTTCTCTCCGAGCGCGATCTCGGCAGTCCGGGTACGGCCGTGTTCGCCGGCATCGAAGGGACGCGCCCGCTGCTTGTCGAGATCCAGGCCCTTGTAGCACCGACGACATTGGGCACGCCGCGCCGCGCCGTCGTCGGCTGGGACCCGAATCGACTGTCGATGATCTTGGCCGTGCTGGAAGCCCATTGCGGGGTGCGCCTGTCCGGCTACGATGTCTATCTCAATGTCGCGGGTGGCCTGCGAATCCAGGAACCGGCCGCCGATCTGGCGGCGGCGGCGGCTTTGGTCTCATCGCTGACCCATGCCCCCTTGCCCGCCCAGGCGGTCTATTTCGGCGAAATCTCGCTCTCCGGCGCCGTGCGGCCCGTGCCGCAGAGCGCAGCACGCTTGCGCGAGGCGCAAAAGCTAGGTTTTACCAAAGCCATTGGGCCGGAAGTTGCGGGCAATGAGGTCCCCGAGGGATTCGCCCTCTCGGCCATCGCCACACTCGACAATCTCGTGGTCAATATTGCATGCGATAGCGGTCCTGGCCTGCGGCGGGTCGGGCGGCAGGAAGCGTGATCAACGCAGCTATTGATGAGGTTAATTGTCGGTTTTTACGTTTTGGGGCTGCTTTTATCCCCGGTAGGCAAAGCTTTCGAGCGCGAGAAGACGGGTGACGGCATGGCGCAGCCCCGCTATACACGCGGCGGACGCTCAAAGCCGCGAGCTGTCAGCGAATCGTCGTAGCCTTGCTCGGAAGCCAATATGCCGATCACGCTGCTCGATATTGTTCTGATCCTCGTCATGCTGATTTCGGGGCTGCTCGCCATGGTGCGCGGCTTCATGCGCGAGGTCCTGTCCATCACGGCGTGGATTCTGGCGGCTGCGGCCACGCTTTATTCCTACGGCAAGCTCCTGCCTTACGCGAAACAGTACTTCAACAGCGACGTCGTCGCCGCGGTTGCCGTGGTCGGCGGGGTATTTCTTCTGACGCTGCTGATCGTCTCGGTTTTCACCATCAGAATTTCCGACATGGTGCTGGATAGCCGCGTTGGCGCGCTGGATCGCACCCTCGGATTTTTGTTTGGCCTTGCCCGCGGGCTGATCATCGTCGTCATTGCCTTCCAATTCTTCATCTGGCTCGTTCCCGACCGTAGTCAGCCGCAATGGGTCAAGGGGGCCAAATCCAAGGTGGTCCTAGCAAGCACTGGACAATGGCTCATGTCGATGTTGCCGGATGACCCCGAAAGCACCATCTTAAATAAGCTCAAGCGTGCGCGTCCTGAGGACACCGACAATCCCCCTGCCCCGCCAGACCAGCGGCGCAGCGAGCTCGAGAGGGTCGAGGTATCACGATCATGACCGGACCGACCGCCTTCGATCTCGACGCAGATCGGCTTCGCGAGGAGTGCGGTGTATTCGGCATATTCGGCCATCCTGACGCGGCGGCGATTACCGCTTTGGGCCTGCATGCGCTGCAGCATCGCGGGCAGGAGGCGGCCGGTATCGTCACATTCGACGGCAAGCGGTTTCATTCGGAACGACGATTGGGTTTAGTCGGCGACGCATTCTCACGCCGCGACGTAATCGATCGCCTGCCCGGCAATGCCGCGATCGGCCATGTCCGCTATTCAACGACCGGCGAGACGATCCTGCGCAACGTCCAGCCGCTGTTCGCCGAACTCAACGCCGGCGGCTTTGCCGTCGGCCATAACGGCAATCTCACCAATGGGCTGACGCTCCGGCGCCAACTGGTCCGTGACGGCGCCATGATGCAATCGACCACCGACACCGAAGTGATCTTACATCTGGTCGCGCGCTCGCATCGCAACCGTTTTGTCGATCGGCTGATCGAAGGTTTGCGCATGCTCGAGGGCTCCTACTCCTTCGTCGGCCTGACCAACAAGAAACTGATTGGCGCCCGCGATCCGCTCGGCATCCGACCCCTCGTGCTCGGCAAACTGGACGGCTGTCCGATCCTCGCCTCGGAGACTTGCGCGCTTGACATTATCGGCGCGCAATATGTGCGCGACGTCGAAAACGGCGAGGTCCTCATCTTCGACGAGGACGGCGCGCACACGCACAAGCCGTTCCCGCCGGTGCCGCCGCGCCCCTGTATTTTCGAATACATCTATTTCGCTCGGCCCGATTCGATTCTCGGCGGCCGCAGCATTTACGATGTGCGCAAGGCATCCGGCGCGGAACTGGCGCGCGAGGCGCCCGCTTCGGCCGACGTCGTCGTGCCGGTGCCGGATTCAGGCGTGCCGGCCGCGGTCGGCTATGCTCAGCAATCTCGGCTTCCCTACGAGCTCGGCATCATCCGCAATCACTATGTCGGCCGTACCTTCATCGAGCCGACACAGCACATCCGCCAGCTCGGCGTCCGTCTCAAGCACAATGCCAATCGCTCCGTCGTCGCCGGCAAACGCATCGTGCTGATCGACGATTCGATCGTGCGCGGCACGACGTCGGTGAAGATCGTGCAGATGATGCGCGATGCTGGCGCCACCGAGGTGCACATGCGCGTTGCCTCGCCGCCGATCACCCACCCCGATTACTACGGCATCGACACGCCGGAGCGCGACAAGCTCCTTGCCGCCACTCACGATCTCGAGGGCATGCGGAAGTTCATTGGCGCCGATTCGCTTGCCTTCCTTTCGGTCGACGGCATCTATCGCGCCATGGGTGAAAAGGGCCGCGATCCCGCTCGCCCGCAATTCACCGATCACTGCTTCACCGGTGAATATCCAACGCCGCTCACAGACCAGACGGCGAAGGACACCACACCCCGCCAGCTCTCGCTGCTCGCCGAAGCGAGCTGATCGATGACACAGCGTCTTGCCGGGCGCATTGCGCTCGTCACCGGCGCATCGCGCGGCATCGGCCGGGCGACGGCACTTACGCTTGCCCGCGCCGGCGCGCATATCGTTGCGGTCGCGCGCACGGTGGGAGCGCTTGAGGAAATCGATGATGCGGCGCGGAGCGCCGACAGCTCCGCGACCTTGGTGCCGCTCGACATGCGCGATCACGCCGGCCTCTATCGCCTGGCTTCAGCGCTCAATGAACGCTATCAGCGGCTCGACGTGGTGGTCGGCAATGCCGGGGTCGTCGGCCAGCGCTCGCCGCTGGATCACATCGAGCCACAGAACTGGGATGAGGTCATGGCTGTGAACGTCACCGCGAATTGGCATTTGCTCCGCGCAATGGGTGCCTTGTTGAAGCGTTCCGCCGCCGGACGCGCGGTCTTTATCACCTCGGGAGCGGCCACGCATGCGCGTGCTTATAGCGGCGCGTATTCAGTATCCAAGGCGGCGCTCAACGTGCTGGCGCGAATTTACGCGGCGGAGACGGAGTCGACACCGGTGCGGGTCAATTTATTCAACGCTGGACCAACGCGCACTCGCATGCGCGCGCAGGTCATGCCCGGCGAAGATCCGATGACGCTGCCCACACCCGAGGCCGTTGCCGAAAAGATTCTTCCGCTTTGCCTGCCAAGCTGTTCGGAAACCGGCAAGCTTTACGATTTTCCCTCCGGCAAGTTTTTGCAGTTCATGCCGCCTTGTTAAGCGCCCTCACGGGCGTTTCCGCCTCGCGTAGGGATTTTGCTTGCCCCGCGCCATTAGCCTGACAGGCGTGCCAGGCAAATCGAACTGATCGCGCAGCGCGTTGACAAGGTAGCGGCGATAAGCGTCCGGCAATGCGGCCGCGCGCGAGCCGAACAAGATGAAAGTCGGCGGCCGCGACTTGGGTTGCGTCAGATAGTCGAGCCGAAGCCGCCGTCCTCGCAGCGCCGGCGGCGGATGCGAAGCCGTCACCGCGGCCAAGAATCGATTTAATGCCGCTGTGGGCACGCGGCGATTCCAGACGTCATGCGCCTCAACGACGGCCTGCATGAGCCGGTCCAAGCCCTGACCGGTTTTTGCCGATAGAACCGCAATGCCAACGCCCTTGATCTGCGGCAGCAAACGATCCACCGCATCGCGCAAGCGCGACATCGCCCCAGGCTCCGCCGTGATCAAGTCCCACTTATTGACCGCCATGACGATGGCACGCCCTTCCCGCTCGACCAGATCGGCGATGCGAATGTCCTGTTCCTCGAACGGCGCTCGTGCATCGATCAACACGATAACGACTTCGGCAAACCGGATCGCATTGAGCGCATCGGCAACCGAGAGTTTTTCCAGTTTCTCGTCGATGCGCGAGCGACGGCGCAATCCGGCCGTGTCGTGAGCGCGAAAGCTATGTCCGCGCCAGTTGATATCCACTGCAATTGCATCGCGCGTGATGCCGGCTTCTGGCCCGGTCAAAAGCCGTTCCTCGCCGAGCAAGCGATTGATAAGCGTCGATTTGCCGGTATTCGGCCGCCCGACAATCGCAATTCGGATTGGGCGTTGATCCGGTTGGGCACTGCGAGCCTCGTGGTCTTCGTGCTCAGCTGCGGCCGGTGGCAAGACCGCGCGCAGGGCCTCGTAAAGACCGGCCAACCCTTCCCCGTGTTCGGCGCTGATCGCAATCGGATCGCCGAGACCCAGCGCATAAGCTTCAGACGCACCGGCTTCACCAGCGCGACCCTCGCTTTTATTGGCAACCAGAATCGCGGGCTTGCCGGACTTGCGAACCAGATCCGCGAAGGCGCGATCGGCGGCGGTGCCGCCCGCACGCGAATCGATCAAAAACAAAATCGCATCGGCCTGTGCAATCGCTGCAGCGGTATGCGCCTGCATTCGCGCCGACAAACTATCGCGTTCGGCGTCTTCCAGACCAGCGGTGTCGATCACCTTGAATGCGAGATCGCCGAGTTGCACCTCGCCTTCACGACGATCCCGTGTCACTCCCGGCCGGTCATCGACCAGCGCCAAGCGGCGGCCAACCAACCGATTAAACAGCGTTGATTTGCCGACGTTCGGCCGACCAACAATGGCAACGGTGAAGGACATAGCGAACCGTGAGGGCGAGCCGCTTGGTAGCCGACGGCTTGGCGACACGGCCTCTATACCACTTAAAACCCGATTGGCGGCGCAGCTTAAGGCCAATCAGCATCCGCCAGCGCAGATGCAATTTATTGCGAAGAACCTGAGGGCGTCGGCGGATTAGGCCAGACCGACTGTGACGGCTGCGCCGTCTGTGAAGATGTCGCCGGCGGTGCCGGCCAAATCGAACGGGACGATTGCGCCTGCTGCGGCGCGCCGGTCGATGGCGGCGCCGGCCAGGCCGTTTGCGACGCGTTCGGCTGCTGCCCCGTCGCTGCTGGCTGCTGCGCTGGCCCAACCGTGATCCGCGTCGGGCCCGGCCCCGATACCGCCGGGGAAGCAGGCGGCTTCTGCGCGGCCAATTTCGGTTTGGGTTTCGGTTTCGGCTTGGTTTCGGCCGCCGCCGCGGGCGGCGTGGGCCCAGGGACGGCCGCATCCGCATCCGCCGGTTCCGGCGGCGCCTGATAACCCTTCACCAGATCCGGAGGCACACCCGTGGTCGCGCCGGGGACGCCCTCAGGAAAAACCGGAACGCGTTCGCCTTTCAGTTTCTTTTTGGTGTCGAACATATCCGAATTGAACAATTCAGTGGGATCGAATTGGCCGCCTTTGGTACAGCCAGCGATCATGAGCGCGAGCGTCAGCGCCATAGCGACGCGAAAGAAAAAGCCGTGCGCGCCTCTCGGCATCATCTCAGCCCTTTGCGCTTGCCGCGGCGATCAATTCGCTCAACATTTCCGCGCGGGTGCGCGGACCGGGCGGGGTCTGCGGATCGGTCATGATCATTTCAGTCCACCGCCGCGCCGCAGCCATGTCGCCAGCCTTCCAGGCGGAAAGCGCCAAAATCTCGCGGGCGCTGTGCCGGAATGCCCGGTCGGCGGCAGTCACAGGTTCGAGCCGCTGCAAAATCTCGGAATAGGGCGCGCTATCGACCAGCAAAAAAGCCGCGCGCACTGCAGCGAGGTCCTGGACAATCTGACCGGTCCGATTGTCGGTGGCGATCGCGTCATACGCGGCAACCGCGGCGTTGCGATCGGTCGGCGCAAGCTCGGCGGCTTGGCGCAGCCGCGCCAGCACGCGATAGCCCGAAGTGCCATCGCTCGCGACCTTGGCGAACGCGTCGGCCGCTTCCTGATGCTTGCCCGTTTCCGCAAGCGTCACCGCTTGTTCGAACGCTGCGCCGGATTGCGCCGCCTGTTTCGCTTGCCACCATTGATAACCACGCCAGGCGCCAACGCCGAGGACGATGACGATGCAGCCCGCGATGAGATAATTGCCGTAGCGCTCCCACAGCTTTTTCAGCTGCTCGCGGCGTACTTCTTCATCGACTTCGTGAAATATGTCGGTCACGGTATTGCCTTAGGCTTTAGCCGCGGAACAGACTGATCGCCGACAAGCGTGCTCCGCCCGGCATCGGGCAGCACGGTTTTGGCACACCGTGACACGATGAATCAAATCAAAGCCCGTCAAGAAGCCCTTGTCGCACCTAGTTTAATGTTGTGGCGCGAGCAAGGCAAAATGGCGGGCCAGACGGCGCGTCCCCAAGGAGATTGCGCATTCCAGGCAAGCCGGGCTGCCCCTATGCCCGTGACGGACCCTTGCCGCGCTCCGGCAGCTTAGTGATTGTGGATTCGCGCATCGGATAGACGTTTTCGGTGCCTGGAAAGGTGCGCGCTCTCACTTCCGCCGCATAGTTTTTAACCGCCTGCTCGATTGACGGTCCGAGATCGCCGAAACGCTTGACGAATTTCGGCACGCGCGGCGATAAGCCGAGCATATCCTCCAGCACCAGGATCTGACCGTCGCAGGCGGGGCTGGCGCCGATGCCGATCGTCGGGATCGCGACTTGCGCAGTCATGCGCCGCGCTAGCGGCTCCGCGACCGCTTCAAGCACGACCGCAAAGGCGCCGGCATCGGCCACGGCACGCGCATCCGCTTCGATCGGCGCCCAATCCGCTTCGTCGCGGCCCTGCGCGCGGAACGAGCCGAGCGCATTGATCGCCTGCGGCGTCAAGCCGACATGGCCCATCACCGGCACGCCGCGCTCGACCAGAAAGGCGATGGTCTCGGCCATGCGCCGGCCGCCTTCGAGCTTGATCGCGCCGCAACCGGTCTCCTTAAGCACTCGCGCGGCCGAAGCGAAGGCGTGTTCCTTCGACGCTTCGTAGCTGCCAAACGGCAGGTCGATCACGACCAGCGCGCGTTTAGAGCCCCGCATCACCGCGTGCCCTTGCAAGATCATCATGTCGAGCGTCACCGGAATGGTCGTTTCCAGACCGTGCATCACCATGCCCAGTGAATCGCCGACCAGGATAACGTCGCAATACGCGTCGACGATGCGCGCGGTGTGCGCGTGATACGACGTCAACGACACGATCGGCTCGCCGCCTTTGCGGGCGCGAATATCGGGCGCGGTCAAACGCCGAATTGTGTTTTGCACGGACACGATCAATGCCCCAATGCCGGCGTTGCGAATGCCGGAACGCCAATCACGACCGGATGGAATACAAAGCCGAGCGCCAAATAAATGATGGTGCCGACAACGATGGCGATGATGTCGTTCTTGGCGCCGCCGACGGGAATTGGCGGTGCGCCCGCATCCTTGCGGTGTTTGAGCGTGATCCGATCGTACACCGCCCAAGCCAGCACCGATCCGAACAGGATGATGCCGCCGAGATCGCCGTTGGCGCACAAATGGGCGAAGGCCCAGGTCTTCACGCCGACCAGCATCGGATGCTTAAGCACGCGTTTGATATTGCCGGGAATGTAGGCCGCCGCGACACAAATGCTCGCCGGCCACATCAGCGCGACGACAATGTGCCGCGTCCAGCCCGGCGGGTACCACACCATGATCGGACCGGCGGCGCGATAGGCAGCAAAGCCATAGCCAATCAGAACGATGCCGACGATCGAGACCAGTGAAAACAGGCCTCGATACCGCCACTCGCCAATCCGCGCCACGACGGCAGCCCGGTGATCACGCATGGTCACGAACACATGCGTGCCGAGAAAAACAACGAGACCGAGAATTTCGAGCGCAAGACCCATACCGCAGCACTCTACGTTGAGTTCCCGTCGCCTGTCCTGTTGACAGGCTTCGACGCCCCGGGCGGCGGATCATGGCTGCCGGCCATTTATTGTCAATGACAGCCGTGTCGCTTACGAAGCGTAGTTTTTGCCGCGTGCGAGGTAAGCCGCGGTATCGACGATGGTCTCGCGTTCGGCAAAGGACGCCATGTCGTTACGCATAGAGGCGGCGCTGCCGTCGCGGGCGATGGCGGCGAGCACACGCTGCATCGCCTTGATGGCGGCGCGCTGCGTATCGCTCGGGATGATCACAAGCTGGTAGCCGAGCGCTTGCAGCCGCGACACCGGCAAAAGCGGCGTCTTGCCGCCCTCAAACATGTTGATGAGTTTCCATCTCGGCAGCCGCTTGGCGATTTCGGCAATGTCGGCTTCGGAGGCCGGCGCTTCGACAAAGCTCACATCGGCGCCGGCGTCGAGATAGGCCGCCGCGCGATCAATGGCCGCGGCAAGGCCTTCGACCGCAATGGCGTCGGTTCGAGCAATCACGACAAAATCGGCATCGTGCAAACCATCACGAACGGCTTTGAGTTTGCCCACCATCTCCGCCGCCGGCACGATGCTCTTGTCGTCGTAATGACCGCACTTCTTGGGAAATGACTGATCCTCGATATGAAACGCGGCAACGCCGGCGCGCTCGAAGGCGCGCGCCGCGGCTTGCGCGTTGAGCGCGTTGCCGTATCCCGTATCGGCATCGGCAATGATCGGCACGCCGACAACATCGGCCATGGAGGCGAAACGGTCGGCGATGGCGCTCACCGACAAAAGTCCCAAGTCGGGAACGCCCGAGGAACGCGCAATAGCGCCGCCGCTGGCATAGATCGCCGGAAAGCCGGCTTGTTCCACCAGTCGCGCCGAGAGCCCGTCATAAGCGCCCGGCGCCACCGTGATCCGGCCGGAATTCAATAGCGCCCGCAATTTCGCTGTGGCCCGCACGACATCCTCTCGGCTTCGCCTCGCATCACCGGCATGATACGTCATAGTGGAGCGGATTTGACATTCGCTACCTACCTAGTCGCGAGTTCGGAGAGCGAATGTCAAATCCCAAAGCTCCACTAACAGTTTATACTTGCTAGTGGTCCTTTGATTCTAACATTCGCAAAATACCCTCCGCACGGGGATGCGAATGTTAGAATCGGACTACTAGCGCGTGATCCGGAAAAGT
>Ga0182040_10000433_pt1 | contig 18910 bp, 20 predicted proteins | sample flu12Cox44000176_FD_125973 | JGI IMG/M metagenome (GOLD analysis project Ga0182040, IMG submission 125973) | Lab enrichment of tropical soil microbial communities from Luquillo Experimental Forest, Puerto Rico - flux8day.12C.oxic.44.000.176 | ecosystem: Environmental > Terrestrial > Soil >... | reverse complement strand
TCGGCTTCGACGCCGCGGCGGTTCTCGATGGCGGCTGGCAGAAATGGAGCCGGGAGGGTAGGCAGGTGGAGACGGGTCCCGGCAAGTCCCGCCCGCCCGGAAATTTTGCCGTGCGCGCACAGCGACCGCTGATGGTGGGCAAGGGGGAAGTCCTTCGGAGCATCGGGGATAACGCGGTGTGCACGATCAACGCGCTTTCACCCGAGCAGCACGCCGGAACGGGTGGAAACACCTATGGAAGGCCTGGTCATATCACGGGCAGCGTCAATCTACCCGCCGCGCACCTGCTCGACCCTAACACCAACGAGTTTCTGCCACCCGACGAGCTTCGCGAGCGCTTCGCAACGGTTGGGGCGTCTGCGAAGGGGGTCATCACCTATTGCGGCGGCGGCATTGCCGCGAGCGCCGATGGGTTCGCGCTCGTCTTGCTGGGCCATCCCGATGTAAAGCTCTACGACGCCTCGCTCAGCGAATGGGCGACCGACCCGACTTTGCCGATGGAAACCGATGCGGAACCGTGATGCGATAGCGACGGCGCAGCTTGCGCATGTCGAGGCCGCCACGGACTTTGGCATGGCAGGTACTCGATCACGCTCGGTTCCGCATAAACAAAAGTCTCGGCGTCGGCGCTCTTTGCCTATCGTGATGCGTGGAGCACGGGTTGCCTCGTTAAGAAAATATTAATCAATTTTTATCGAAAATATCGGCTAGCTGGGGAGCCCCTGTCTTCACTGCCGGGGGTGGAAACGTATATCCCGGGCAGCCCCGGGAATTTCGGAGGTAGGGCCAATGGTTACGCACGGAGCCAGCCCAGCGCTGGACCAGACGACAACAATAAGGCGCCGATTTGCCCGGCCCCGGCTGCCAAAGATCAGTCTGACCGTCAGGTTGATGATCCTCGTGCTCATCGCTGTGTGCCCTGCGATCGCGATCCAGGCCTACAATGAATATGAGCTGCGCAAAGCGCGCGAAGCCGATATTCGGCAACAGGTGGTGCAGATCACGAAACAATTCGGCGAGGAAATTGGCGAGTTGCGTGAGGGGGCTCGCCAGTTGCTGTTGGCGCTCGCTCAACTCACGCCGGTGAAGCAGCAGGACGGCGCCGCGTGTAGCGAGCTGTTCGCCACATTAGAGTCCCAATATGCCAATTACAGCATTCTCGCGGCTGCCGACGCTGACGGTCACATATTCTGCTCCAGTAAACCCTTGGTGTACTCTTCGGTCGCCGATCAGCCATTTTTCAAGCGCGCAATGGCCCAGGACGGGTTGGCGGTAGGCAATTATTGGGCCGATACCGTAAGTGGCCAACGCATGATTCACTTCGCGCTGAAATTCGATCACGACGATGGCCGCACCGCAGGGGTCGTATTCGCCGGTCTCGATTTGGTCTGGTTGTCCGAACACCTGAAAGAAAGAGGGCTCTCCCCGACCTCCTCGATCCTGATTGCCGATCGCGAGGGCAACATCATCGCGCGATTGCCCAATCCTGCAGCTCTGGTCGGCAAAAATATGCGAAAGAGCCACGAACCGATCATGGACGGAAACACTACGGGATGGGAGGAGGCGGTCGGCGTTGACGGGACGACGCGGATTTTCGGCTATGTGCCCGCGGCCCTGCCACCAAGGGATTTCTTCCTGAGCGCCGGGCAATCAAAGGCGAAGGCCTTCGCGGCGATCGACAGCGCCACTGCGCGTGGCATCGGCTTGATAGCTCTCGGTCTGTTAGCGGCGACGATTGCTGCGGTCGTGGGCGGTCGCAGATTTCTGTTAGAACCGATCAATGGTCTGGTAAGGTTCGCCACGGAGTGGCGTAACGGCAGCTATGATGCGCGGGTCAAAGTACGGCACCCCGCATCGGAAATTGGCCATCTCGGCGCGACATTCAATGCTATGGCTGATGCTCTCGCCGCCCGTTACGCCGCGCAACAACGCGCAGAGAAGGAACTTCGGGAGCTGAATGCGACCTTGGAGAGCAGGGTCGAAGAGAGGACGATCGAGTTGGCCAATGCCAATCGGGCCAAGTCGATGTTCCTCGCCAATATGAGCCACGAGCTGCGCACGCCGCTCAATGCGATTATCGGGTTCGGTGAGATGATCCACCGTGAGATCATGGGGCCGATCGGAGTCACGGCCTATAAGGACTATGCCCAGCATATCCACGAGAGCGGGATGCATCTGCTTTCGCTGGTCGAGGAAATGCTTGACCTCGCGAAGGTGGAAGCCGGCAAGCTCCAGATCGAACGGGTGGCCACCCGACCGGGCGCGCTGCTGGCGGAAAGCCTGATAATGCTAAGTTCGACCGCAGAAGCGGCCAGGGTCGAGATCGTTGTCGAGGGGGATCCATCGACCTGGCCGGTGCTCGAAGGAGATCCGGTCAAGCTGAAACAGATATTCGTCAACTTGATCGGCAATGCAATCAAATTCACCCCCGCGGCGGGTCAGGTCACCGTTTCGGCCGAGATCGATGAAGGCGGGCTGCACATTCGTATCCGGGACACCGGGATAGGAATGTGCACAACCGACATTCCGCTGGTACTGCAACCCTTCTACCGCGTCAACTCGGTGCTAGACAGCAAGCACCAAGGCGCCGGGCTCGGCTTGCCGTTTGCGAAATCGGTTGTCGAGTTGCATGGCGGAACGCTCGCCATCGAAAGCGAGCTCGGAGTCGGGACCACGGTGACAGTCACCTTGCCTCTTGTATCCCGGATGGTCGAAGCGGCTGTATAAAAATCGTAGTGGTTCGAGTCCAGCCGGCTCCCTTCTGCACGGCCCAGCCGCAGATAGCGAGGGCTGCCGAGGCCATTAAATTTCCGTCAAAGCCACCGGCCGAGATGGCTTGCCCGCCGACCAGCGAACCGAGCGAGATCCCCAAAAAAAGAGCACTGTTGTTCCATGCCAGAATCGTCGCGCGACTGGCGGGAAAATCGCTTGCAAGACTGATCTGCTGAGCGGGGAAGAAGAGCTGTGCGACGAGCGAAGTGAGTGCGAAGGCGCAGTCGACGAGCACGGCGTTGTCGAGGGCTAGCCGCAGCAGTATAAAACACAAGCAGAGCCCGGCCGTTGCGATCGCGCTGGTCAGTCTGGCCCCGAGCCGATCGGCCATGTGCCCGCCGATCAGGGTGCCGCCGATCGCCCCGCAACCGTAGAGCAAGATCACTACGGCAATTTCCTCGGTCGAGTAGCCGGATGAAGTCAGACCTTCGCCAAGATACGTATACATGCCATAGAGGGCCATGCTCCAAAGCACGGTGGGAGCGAGCCGCGCGCCAGCGGAAGCGGCGGTCAACCGCTTGGCCGGCGCGCCCAGGCCGCTAGCGCCATCGGGATCGCGCCAAACGCGGTTATTGGCCCATACGAAGATGAGGCCTAATACGCCGAGACCGGCGAATACCGCCGGCCAGCCGAGTGACTGTGCAGTGAGCAAACCTAGGGGTGCACCCAGGGAAAGCGACATCAGGAGACCCGATACGGCGATTGCAATGCAAGTGGCGCGTCGATCCGGGTGCGCGCTGCTCGCGACGAGAGCATAGACGGATGGCGACACCCCGGCCGCCGCTGCACCGGCGAAGCACCTGACCACGAGCAGGAACTCCAGATTCCCGGCTACTGCCGTCAGCAGATTGGCTGCGCTAAAGGCGCAGAGGCAGTAACGCAACACCCGCCTGCGCCCGATCCTGTCGGCGAGTCGGCCGAGGAAAGGCGCGCTCAGCATGTAGCTGACGGCGAATATGGTCACACTCGATGCCACCGAGGCTGGCGGTATCGCGTAATCGGCTGCGATCAGGGGCAGGAGCGGGGACACCACAAACAGGTCGCTGCCGATCACGAACATGGTGAGCCAGCTTATCGCCAATTTCCGATATGAGCTGGACGCTGCTGGGGAGTTTCGATCGGCGGTTTCCATGTCGGGCACCGGATGAGGACTGGCCGACCTTACGGACTCACGATAAACGGCTGATTAACTCCGTAAGTGCTGAATACGGGCCGACAGTGACTTAATCTTAAGTTTACTGATCTCCCCTACGCTCTGGGATCAGCGCTCGGCAGTGCAGCTGCGCAGCCGCTTCTATGCTGAGGACGATTTCCAGTGGGAGAGAGCAACAAGCCAACTGACATGTTCCCAGGATATGTTATGCCGACGACGTCTGCAATCGAAGACCTGCCGAACCTCATCGCCGCGATGTTGGCGGACCACAGACCGTCGCGAATGCCATTCTTTAACCGCCTGGCCGGTCTCCCCCGCGCAGTGGCGAGCGATCCCGAGTTATTGGGTCAAATCCATTTGGGCTATCAATCGGCGATGCACGCCACCCGCGCTGCAGTTTATCATTTGCCCCATCTCGACACCCCGGCGCTGCGCAAACGCAAGCTCCGAATATTTATTGACGATGACGGGCTCGCAGATGGTGACATGCATCATTACCAGCTCACCAGGGCGTTTCTCAGCATTGGCGCAAAGTGTCTGCTCGGTGATGAGGAGTTCGGAGAGCCGGGCGAGCTTTGCCACTTTCTCGACGCCGAAATCGCCCATTTCGTGCGCTTGACGCCGAAACTCTATGCAAGATCGCTCGGTGCCTGGTGCGCGATCGAGATGCTGTCAGTCGATTGGATGCGCGCGCTTGCCGAGGCTATTGCGGTGCATTTCCCGCATTTCAAGCACGAGCCATACTTCGAGGATTGCTTCGCCCAGCAAGTTGAGGAGCGGCACGCCGCCGAAGCGCTCGACATCACGCAAACCGTCCTGCGCGTGCGCCCGGAATTGCTTCAAGAGACCCTGCACGACGCCACGGTTATGGCCGAAGCGCTCGACGGCGTGTGGACGCATCTGGACAGAATCGTGCAGAGCGCCGAGGCGAGACCGCACCGGCTACAGCCGGGAGATCACCTGTTCGTAGAACCGGCGCATCTCGACGAATGTGACGTCGGGATCAGGGGCCTCGAAGTCGATACCGACGGCGCTGACGCCGAGCGCGCGTAGCGCTCGCAGATCGTCGATGACGCCGGAAAGGAGCCGTCGCTTACCGTCACCGGCCCAATCCGGCACCGGCTCGCCATAGCGCTTATTTGGGCGGCCGGCATCTTTGCGGCGCAGGCCGGGGTCGCGATGGAGAACGCCCGGCTCCGCGGCGAGCTGCGCCAGCGCACCGAGGAAATCGGGGCTGGCGCTGTAGCCGTCGTTCATCTGGACGAGCGCGCACCGCGACGCGAAGCAGAGCCGCGAGCCCGCGATAAGCTGCCTTTCGAGGGCGTGCTCGGCGCTCGCTCAGCGTGCCGCTTGACGTTCACGGCATGAACGCGGTATTGAGCGTCTCCGGACGGAGGGGAAGACCGGAGTGGGGGACGAGAGCCGGCTGCAAGAGACAGGTGACCCAGGGATCGTGCTGAGCGTGCTCACTTCGATCGAGCGCGACAGTGCGATCACGCAGCGTAAGCTCGCCCGCGAGCTGGGCATCGCGCTCGGTCTCGCTAACGCCTACCTGCGGCGTTGCGTGCGGAAGGGCCTCGTGAAAATGCGCCAGGTCCCGCTCAACCGATATACCTATTACTTGACGCCGCAGGGGTTTGCCGAAAAAAGCCGCTTGACCACCGAATATCTTGCCGTTTCGCTCGACTTTTTTCGCCGCGCGCGCAGTGACTGCGCCGCGCTGTTCCGGCAGTGCGAGGTGCTCGGCTGGCGGAACGTCGCGCTCTACGGTGCCAGCGATCTCGCCGAGATCGCCATATTGAGCGCCGGCGAGACCGCGGTCGAAGTGCTGTGTGTCATCGATGCGGGCTCCCATGCGCGCCGCTGCGGCGGCCGGCCGATCATTCCCGATCTCGCTGCCGCGATGGCCGATACCGCGCGACCCGTCGACGGCATTATCCTGACCGACACACAGGCACCGCAGGCGAGTTTCGATGCTCTGCTGTCGATCGCACGCCGGAGCGGGCTGCCGGAATGCGCGGTACTCGCGCCGAGTTTGCTGCGCATATCGCCGACCGCGGCGCCGGTCGAAGAAGAGACCGCAGCGTGATTGCTTGGTACGCCGTCTACACGCAGCCGCACGCCGAAACCAAGGCGGCCGAACATCTCTTGCGCCAGGGTTACTCCGTTTACCTGCCGCGCTATCGCACCTGGGTCAGCCATGCGCGCCGCCGGCAGCCGGTCCTGCGGCCGTTGTTCCCGCGCTATCTGTTCGCGGGTGTCGATCGCGACTCGATGCCGTGGCGCCCGATTTTGTCGACCGTAGGCGTGACCGGTGTAGTGCGGGCGGGGGACGAGCCGAGCCTGGTACCGCCGGGAATCCTCGCCGCGATTCGCGAGCGGGAGGAGATCGGAGCTTTCGATCGACTCGATCCGCGGCATGCGCTGCGGCGTGGCGGCCTGGTGCGAGTGACGTCAGGAGCGTTCGAGGACATGGTCGGCAGATTGGTGGAGTTGCGCGACCATGATCGGGTGGTTGTGCTGCTCGAATTGCTCGGGCGAGCGGTGCGGGCTCAGCTGCGCACCGAGGCGGTGGAAGCCGCCTGAACGCTTGGCCGCCGCTCGCTGAGCGCGGCGCCGGCTGTTCGCATCTCGTCCGGTGACAGCGACGTCACCCGGACTGCGGTAGCATGGGGGATCTCATTTGGTACACGACGTTGTGATGCCCAGCCGGGCCGCAAAGTGCCCGGTGCAGGTGGCCGCGATCGGTTGCGGCTATTGGGGGAAAAACCTCGTGCGGAACTTCGCCGAGCTTGGCGCGCTGGCGGCGATCTGCGACCCGACCCGCACCGCAGCGGCCGCGCTTGCCGATCGCTATCACGCTCCAGTCGCCACTGTCGACGCGGTATTGCGCGACGACGAGATCGTCGGTGTGGCGATCGCGGCACCTGCGGCGTTGCATGCCGATCTGGCTCGCCGCGCCATCGAGGCGGGCAAACACGTCTTTGTCGAGAAGCCGCTGGCCCTGGCTGTGGCTGAGGCCGAGGAGCTGTGTGCGCTCGCCGCGACCGGCGGTTGATGATCGGCCATCTGCTGCAATACCACCCGGGCTTCATCAAGCTGCGCGAACTGGTCCGCGAGGGTGCGTTGGGTCGCGTCGAATACATCTCGTCGACGCGGCTCAATTTGGGAAAAGTCCGGCGCGAGGAGGACATTCTATGGTCCTTCGCGCCACACGATCTGTCGATGATCCTTTCCCTCGTCGGCGAGAAGCCCTGCGACGTCACCGCGCAAGGTGGCTATTACTTGCACAAGACGATTGCCGACGTCACAACGACGCTGCTGGCCTTTCCCGGCGGCGGGCAGGCGCACGTCTTCGTCTCGTGGCTGCATCCGTTCAAGGAACAAAAGCTCGCGGTCATCGGCGATCGCGCGATGGCGGTGTTCGACGATGGGCAGCCTTGGAGCAGTAAGCTCGTGATTTATCCCCACCGCATCGAGTGGCGTGGAGCGATGCCGGTGCCGCAAAAGGCCGAAGCCGATCCCGTTGCGCTCGACGAAGGCGAGCCGCTCAATATCGAATGCCGACATTTTCTCGACTGCATTGCGAGCGGCAACGCGCCGCGCACCGACGGCTACGAAGGCCTGCGGGTGTTGCGCGTCCTTGCTCGGGCCAGTGAAGCGCTGAAGCGGGCGTCCGTGCCACCGCCTTCGGCAAAAGTGCAGCGCTATCCCGATGTGCAGATCCACGAGTCGGCCTTTATCGACGATCCGTGCGAAATCGGCGCCGGCAGCCGCATCTGGCATTTCGTCCATATTCTGCCGCGCACGCGGATCGGGCGGAATTGCTCGCTCGGGCGGAATGTCATGGCCGGGCCCGACGTGACGATCGGTGACCGGTGTAAGATTCAGAACAATGTCTCGTTCTACAAAGGTGTCACTCTCGAGGACGGCGTGTTCTGCGGCCCGTCTTGCGTCTTCACCAATGTCAACACTCCGCACGCCGAGATCGAGCGTAAAGACGACTTCCGCCCGACCTTGGTTAGGCGTGGGGCGACGATCGGCGCCAATGCGACGATCGTGTGCGGTCATACGATCGGCGAGCATGCCTTCATCGCCGCGGGTGCAGTAGTCACCACCGATGTGTCGCCCTTCGCGCTGATGGCCGGGGTGCCGGCGCGGCGCATCGGCTGGGTGAGCCACGACGGCGAGCGGCTCGGGTCGGATCTCGTGTGCCCGCGCTCGGGGCGCCGCTATCGCGAGGCCGGCGCCGAGCGGATCGAGGAGATCGCATGATGTCCGATATTGCGGTCCTGCCAGCTTCTGAGGCGACGATCGAGTTCATCGATCTGAGCGCGCAGCGGCGGCGCCTCGGCCGGCGGATCGACGAGGCGGTGCTGCGCGTCGTCGACCAGGGCAAATTCATTATGGGTCCCGAAGTCGCCGAATTGGAAACACAGCTGAGCGCGTTTTGCGGCGCCAAACACGTGCTGAGCTGCGCCAACGGCACCGACGCACTGGGTCTGGCGCTGATGGCCAGGAACCTCAAGCGCGGTCAGGCGGTGATGGTGCCTTCTTTTACGTTCGCCGCCACCGCTGAAGTGGTGGCGTGGTTCGATGCCCGTGCCGGTCTTTGTCGATGTCTGCGAGGACAGCTTCAACATTGGATCCGGTGAGCCTCGAAGCTGGCATCGCCACCGCCAAGCGACTTGGGCTCGAACCGGCGGGAGTCATCACCGTCGACCTTTTCGGACTGCCTGCCGCGTATGACGAGATCCTTGAGATCGCGTCGGCCCACGGGTTGTGGGTGATCTGTGACGCGGCGCAGAGTTTTGGCGCCGTCTACAAGGGTCGTAATGTCGGAACACTCGGCGATATTACGACGACGAGCTTTTTCCCCGCCAAGCCGCTCGGCTGCTATGGCGACGGCGGCGCCGTCTTCACCGACGATGAAGAGAGCGCGTCGGTCTTACGGAGCCTGCGGGTGCACGGTCAGGGCAGCGACAAATACGACAATGTGCGCATCGGCATGAACGCGCGCCTGGACACGATCCAGGCGGCAGTCTTGAGCGCGAAATTGTCTATCTTCGCCGACGAGATCGCAGCACGCGACCGTGTGGCGGCGCGATATGGGAAGATGCTGGCGGATCTGGTGACCGTTCCGATTGTGCCGCCGGGCCTCACCAGTGTCTGTGCGCAACGTCGTTGAATGGTCGACCTGCGCATCCTGACCGTCGTCGGTGCCCGGCCGCAATTCGTCAAGGCAGCCGCGATCTCGCGGGCGATCGCGGCGCGTGACGGGATCAGCGAAATCCTGGTTCACACCGGCCAGCATTTTGATCCCGACATGTCACAGGTGTTCTTCGATGATCTCGGGCTCGAACCGCCGCGGATTAATCTCGGCATTCACGACGGCGGACACGGCGACATGACGGGGAGAATGCTGGCGGCGCTGGAGCGGGTCATAATCGCGGAGCAGCCGGACCTCGTGCTCGTGCCGGGCGACACCAACTCGACCCTGGCGGGCGCCCTGGCGGCGGCAAAGCTGCATGTCCCGGTCGCTCATCTCGAAGCGGGGCTGCGGTCCTTCAACCGGGGCATGCCGGAGGAGGTCAACCGCGTGCTCACCGATCATCTGAGCGCGCTGTTGCTGTGCCCGACCGAGACCGCGGTGGGCAATCTCGACCGTGAGGGCATAGTCGATGGCGTCCATAACATCGGCGACGTCATGTACGATGCGGCATTATTCGCGGCCGCTGCTTCCCGTGGCTCGTCGATCCTCGACCGCCTGGGCATTGCCGAGCGCTCCTACGCGGTCGCGACGATCCACCGCGCCGAAAGCACCGAGGATCGTGAAACATTGAGCGAAATCCTGGACTATGTACGGTGCCAGGTGCGTGATCTGACGGTCGTGTTTCCGCTCCATCCGCGTACGCGGAAGCAGATGTCTATGTGGAAGCTCGATCTCGAAGGGTTTCTGACCTGCGGTCCTCTCGGTTATCTCGATATGCATCGGCTGTTGCGTTCGGCCGTCGCCGTCTTCACCGATTCCGGCGGCTTGCAGAAGGAAGCCTATTTCCATCGGGTTCCCTGCGTGACATTGCGCGGCGAGACCGAGTGGCTAGAGACCATCGAAGCCGGGTGGAATCGACTGTGGAAGGGCCCGGATTACGCGCCACGCCGGGAGATCACCGCCTTTGGCGACGGGCATGCCGCAGAAAAAGCGGTGGAGCTCATTGCCGGTTTTTTGAGATGCCAAGCGAGAGCCGGATCAATACCGTCGTCCTGACGGTCCAATACGACACCCGATCTTCTTATTACCTTGATTGGTTGGAGGCTTTCGAACGATCGCCGCTGTTCGCGGTCACGACCTTCAACCTATTCCGCGGCGACCAGCGGCGTGCCGCAGTCCGCGCCCTCCGCGAAGCCGAGATGGTCGTCGTCCTCCACGCGTGCTCGGCCGACACGCTCGACTACATCAAGCCGCTAAAAGCTGCCTTGAAGGTGCGCCGCGGCCGCCTCCTGATGCTGATTGGGAACGAATACAATCTGCCTTGGGCACGGTTGGGCGAAAAGCGGGATTTCTTGCGTGAGGTGGGTGCCGACTATGCCGGGACGCAGCTGCCGCTCGAAGCCGGGCAGTGGCTCTATGCTGGTACTGGCGTAACGGTGCTCGCGCTGCCGCACGCCCTGAACGAGAGGGTCTTTCGCCCTGAGAAGCCGGACCTTTCGCGCTCGATCGACATCGGTGGGAGGAGTGCGCGCTATCCCGCGTTTATTGGCGACAACGAACGCAATCGCGTTCATGATCTCTTCGCCCGCGTGGGACCGAGCGCCGGGCTCCGCGTCGACATAGATACCGGCAATCGACTTGACCGTTCCGGTTGGGCGAGGTTCCTCAACGACTGCCGCGGCACGATCGGGACCGAAGCCGGCTCATGGTATCTCGAGCAAGACGATCGGGCTGTGCTCGAGATCCGAGACTTCCTCCGCCTCCAGGCCGGCCCCGGGGCGCTCAGGGCCGACGGGTCGCTTCATGCTCTGGGCCGACGCCTGCCGTATTGGGTGAAAACCTGGCTTAGAGGTTTGTTGAAGATTTCGCCGATCGGCCATGAGGCATTTGATGACGGCAAGGCAAGTTTCGACCAGATCCAGGCACGCTTCTTTGCCGGCCGACCGTACTGCCCTGTCTATTCCAAATGCATTTCCTCCCGCCATTTCGACGCTGCGGGGACGGGGACGTGTCAGATCCTGTTGCGCGGGCGATATAACGATATTCTGGCGGCGGATGAGCACTACATCGCGCTCGACCCTGATCTCGCCAACGTCGATGAGGCGATCGCGCGGTTCCGAGACCCGATCGAGCGGCGGCGGATCGCCGGTGCTGCTTACGCCTTGGCAAATGAACGGCACACCTACCGGCACCGGATCGCAGCCCTGCACGAGACGCTCTGCAGCATCTGAGAATGGCTGCGGTGACAGAAATGGTCATGGCACTGCTTGACCTCCGAGCTACTCTCGTGATCGGCGCCGCCATTGGGGTGACCCTATTTACTCCCGCGTTGCTCTCGGTCTCGCGGGCGATGGCGCAGTAGCAGATGTGCGGCGTTGCCGGTTTCGTTCTGATGCGGAGGACTGCACCGCACAACGAGTTGGAGGTACGGCTACGGGCGATGATCGCGACGCTGCGGCATCGCGGGCCGGATGACGAAGGGGTATGGAGCGACGGCCGCGCCGGTCTTGCGCATGCTCGCCTTTCGATCATCGATCCGTCGCCGGCCGGTCATCAGCCGATGGCCAGTGTCGATGCAACTGTGTGGATCAGTTACAACGGCGAGGTCTATAACTTTGCGGACATTCGCCGGGAACTGATTGCGCGGGGGTTTCGGTTCCGCAGCCGTAGCGACACCGAAGTTATCGTCAACGGCTGGCACGCCTGGGGTGCCGGGGTCTTCTCTCGCCTGCGCGGGATGTTTGCGCTGGCGATTTGGGACCAGCGATCGAAGTGCCTAATCCTGGCGCGCGATCGGCTGGGCAAGAAGCCGCTCTACTACGCGGCGACCGGGGAAGGATTCGTGTTCGGCTCGGAGATCAAGTCGCTTCTGGCCTTTCCGGGCATGCAACGCGAGGCGGATCTGTCGGCGCTCGATCAATATCTGACCTGGGGTTACGTGCCGACGCCGGACACGGCATTTCTGGGAATCCGCAAGCTTCCGGCGGCCCATTACCTGGTTGTTGACGCGCATCCGGACGGGGGCCTCGGCTCACCGGAACTGGTTTGCTACTGGCGCTTGCCAGCGCCTTCCGAGGCGCCGCGGGATCGACCCGCTGCTGAGCTGCGCAGCGAGCTGGTGGCACGGATCGAAGAAGCGGTGCGCCTGCGTCTCGTGTCAGACGTGCCACTCGGCGCCTTTCTGTCCGGCGGCATCGACTCTTCCGCCGTTGTCGCAACGATGGCGAGGGTCGGGTCCGGGACCATCAAGACCTTTTCAATCGGCTTCTCAGCGAAGGAGTACGACGAAACTCGATACGCGCGGATGGTCGCCGAGCGCTACGCGACCGACCACCACGAACTGGTTGTCGAACCGGACGCCGTCGCCGTGTTGCCACGCCTTGTGTGGCATTATGGCGAGCCGTTCGCCGATCCGTCGGCGATCCCGACCTATTACCTCGCGGAATTGGCCCGCCGAAAGGTGACGGTCGCACTCAATGGTGACGGCGGAGACGAGTGCTTTCTCGGCTACAGCCGTTACAGGGCCATGCGTTATCTTTCCCGTCTCGACAGGATGCCGGGATTTGCATCAGCTGCGCTCGCCGGGATGCTTGGCCGAGCGCCACGCTTCCTTCAGCAAGAGCGGCAAGTTCATCGGATCTGCGGCGTATTGCGCGCGCCGCGGCAACGGCCAGGCCGCCGATATGCCCATACCCTCGCTGTGTTCACCGACGAGGACAAGGAGGATTCCTACAATACGGCGATGCGGGAACAGCTGAAACGATCTGCGCTGGACCGCCTCGATCCCCATTTTCAACAGGCAGATCTCGTAACAGCGGCAAACCGAGCCGATCTCCACACCTATCTGCCGGATGATCTTTTGGTGAAAGTCGATGGCGCCAGCATGGCCCACGGGCTCGAGGCCCGCTCCCCGCTACTCGACCACGTCTTGGTCGAATGGGCGGCGGGGATATCAGGGCGGGTAAAAATGGCGCACGGCGTAACGAAGGCGCTCTTCAAATCCGCGATGGCGCCTTATCTTCCGGCTGAACTGCTTCATCGGCCGAAGATGGGGTTTAGATGTCCCATAGACCAATGGTTCCGCAACGAACTCAAGGAGCTCGCATATGACGTGCTGCTGTCGCGGCGCGCGTCGGAGCGTGGCCTGTTCCATCGAGATTATGTTCGTCGTCTCCTTGATGAGCACTGCACGCGGGCGCGCGATCACCAAATGCAGCTGTGGACGCTTCTGGTGCTGGAACTGTGGTTCCAAATCTGGATCGACGCCCCGACGAGGACTGCCGCCTTGCGCCCGAACGAGCTAGCCGAAACCCGCTTACCGCTCTGATCGCAAAGCTCGCACTCGAGCATTCGGCGTTCTCCCTCACCGACCCCGAACCAAGGCGCGAAGCACCCTGTCATTGAGGGCGGAGGCCGTGCCGCTCGGGCGGGTCCCAACGGAGGACGACATGCTCTATCTGGCGCCCACACTGCTGGTCATCGCTGTCAATGCTGCTTTCTTTGGATTTGGTGGCGCTGGATCGGGGGGGCCGGGGGGACAACGACGACCGCCGATTTGAGGAGCAAAATCCGCTAAGGGGTCCCGCGCCGGGCCTCCACTAGGTTTCGCTTGCCAGGACCCGAGCGAGCTGGCTCAAGGCTTCCTGGTGTCGCTCGTTCGGGATCTGTGCGAAATTTCGCGCAAGCTCAAGACACATCCTCTCGCGCGGGCTGATGGTGCGGTCGCTTTCCTGTTCCAGCCCGTCAAAGAAGTAATTAACGGGCACGCTCAAAACTTGAGCGACCTCAAACAGACGGCCGGCCGAGACCCGGTTGATGCCGCGCTCGTATTTGTGCGCCTGTTGGTAGGTAACTCCGATCAGATCGGCGAGTTGCTGCTGGGTCAACCCGAGCATGATGCGGCGCTCACGGATGCGGGCTCCCACATAGCGGTCGATATCCTGGGTCCGGCTCGTCGATCGGCGCGGAGAGCCGGCCCCGGAAATCGCCCCGTTTTCCCCACTTTGCCGCTCGACCGCGCGGAGGCGTGCCTTTCCGGACTGTTCCTGCTCTCTCATTTCCTTGCGCTCACCTCTCGCATCGCCAGCGGGCCTCCGTTAGGCACCACCGGCCCTGGTCAACCGTGTGGCGTCCACGGATTGAAGAATTTCGATGTGTCAAAACTTGGGCAGGGCGCGGGGAGGGGCAGCAGACAACGCTGTTCACACCTGCGCTGCGCGCATGCCCTTCGCGTTGACAGGCCGCCCGCACAGGTGATACCGACGGTCATCCGCTCTGAACCGCGCATCGATGCCTCGCATCTCAATCGGCGACTGCTCACTATATTACGAGCGGCAAGGCGTAGGCTTCCCCGTCCTGTTCATTTCCGGGCTCGGCGGATTCGCATCCTTCTGGCAGGATCAAGTTGCGGCGTTCCGTAAGCGCTTCGAGGTCGTCACCTTCGATCATCGCGGCATCGGCCAGAGCGATCCAGCCCGGTTCGGCTACACGGTCGAACGAATGGCCGCGGATGTCACAGGCCTTCTGGATGCGCTCCGGATCAGGCGCGCCCATGTCATCGGACATTCGACGGGCGGAGCGATCGCGCAAGTCCTCGCGATCGAGCATCCGAGCCGGCTCGCCAGCGTTGTGCTCTCCGCCACCTGGACCAAGGCGGACGCCTATTTCCGGCGACTTTACACCTTCCGCAAAGAGGTCTTGTTGCACCTCGGCCCAAGTGCTTACCTGCAGTCGGCCACCCTTTACTGGTATCCGAGCTCGTGGATCGCCCAGAATAATGAGCGACTGCGCCAGTTAGAGGCGCAGGGTCTGGCGACTTTCGCGCCGGTAGAGATCGTGGCGAGTCGGATCGACGCGATGCTGGCCTTCGACCGCACCAGCGAGTTAGGACGGATCAAGACCCCCACCTTGGTCATCGGCGCCGAGGACGATATCGTCACCCCTGCCTACTATTCAGAGGAATTGGCGCGGCTAATACCCGGAGCAGAGGTTAAGCTTTTTCCACGAGGCGGGCACTTCCTGACTCACGTCCGGACGCGCGAGTTCAACAACGCTGTGCTGCCGTTCCTGATTTCTCATACTCCGGCCTGAGTCGAACTCGTCTCACCTCGCAGCCGAGCGGCGATTAGGAATTCCTCAAGGCCCCCCTTTTAGCTTGGGCGAAGCGCGCCTTCTCCGGCGGTGACGCGGCAATCGAGCGTCCCGTGGTACTGCCGGCCGGTGCGACGCCATCACGCTGCCAACGGCAGGGAAAGTATAGGCGCACCGGGCAGGTGAATCAAAACCGAAGAGAATCACTCCGCGATCGGGAACCGCGCAGCTTGGCGATAGGCGCGATGGTAAAGGCCGCGCTACGCCACGACCGTCTGTTCTTCGCCTTCCAACCAGTAGTGCACGCTGAGACCGGAAAAATCAGTTATTTCGAGTGTCTGCTCCGGATGCGCGACGAGGCGGGAAATCTTGTTCCGAGCGCAGAGTTTATCACGACCGTCGAGGCTCTCGGACTGATTGGCGATATCGATCGCTTCGCACTCGAGAAGGCCATTCAGGAGCTTGTGACCCATCCGGTCGTGACGCTCGGCTTCAACGTATCGGGGTTGACCGCATGCGACCGGCCGTGGTCGCGCTCGCTCATTGCGGTCTTGCGTCGCCGGCCCGATCTCGCGCGCCGCCTCGTTGTCGAGATAACCGAAACCGCGGCGCTCTACGATATCGACGAGAGTGCTCGGTTTGTCGACACGCTGCGCCAAGCCGGCTGCCGGGTTGCGCTGGACGACTTCGGCGCCGGGCACACTTCGCTTCGGCACCTGCAGGCCCTAGCGGTCGACACGGTGAAAATCGATGGCTCGTTCGTCCGAAACCTCGCCGACAGCACGGAAAATCGAATTTTTCTGCGGCATCTTCTCGGCCTCACCCGAGGCTTCGGCATGACCACGGTGGCCGAATGCGTCGAGAGCGCCGAGGATGCGGCGCTCCTGCGCGCCGAAGGGGTCAGTTATCTGCAGGGCTATCACATTGGCGCGCCGACCGTTGAGCGGCTCTGGCTGGCGAAGCCGGCCCGGGAAGGCCGTGAAAGGAATAGCAGGCGGGCGGCGCAACGTGCCGACGGGTCCAGCTAAGCCTGGCGGGAGGTCGCAGCGTGATCGGCCAGCACCTGGGCGATCACGACCGAGATGCGCTTGCCGGTCGGGATATGCAGGAATTCGTTGGGTCCGTGCAGATTTCGAATCAGTCAGGGTAGCTGTTGCGCTGCGGGTCCCATTTATGGACCGTCACCGCATCACCAACAGTGAAGCGCATCAGATCCTCGCCGAGGACGAGCGGCCCTTGGTAGTTGCTTCGGGTGCGCGCGGTGAGTTCGTCCAGGCTCATTGGCGGGACCCCGGGTCCAGCGAGCTGCGCAATGTGGCTGAACGCCGCGAGCTTTGGCTTGGCGCGCGCAAATACGGTGCCGGCATCTTCGGGCGACGAATGGTGGTCGGCGATGGCCTTAATTCTCGGATTACTCGTCAGCGCCGCCGGCGTTGCGCAGACCTCGTGGATCAGTAGATCGGTCCCCATCCCGTGTTTGATGACGTTGTCGTCAAACTTGGTGTCGCCGGAAATCGCCACCGACCGCCCCGCGTGATCAACGCGATAGCCGAAAGCCGGCTTGATCAGCGGGCCATGATTGACCTCGAAGGCGGTGACCTTCACCCCGTCTTGATCGAAAATAACACCGTCGCTGCCGAAATCATGGGCTTCGATCTGCGTCGCGGCCTCCGGAATATGCTCATCGGCCATGCGGATGCGAATGTCGTCGGAAAAGGCTTCCATCAAGTTCTTGGCGATACGCGAGACGCCGGTTGGTCCGTAGAGCTGCCCGGTCGGTCCCCAGAGCCGCATCGGTTTAACGCGCCCAGTGAGATAGCCGACCATCCAAATGTCGGGCAGACCATTGACGTGGTCGGAGTGGTAATGGGTGAGGAAAATCGCGTCGATCCCCTTGCCGAACGGGATATGGAGCTGGTTGAGACGGATCGTGACACCGCGGCCGGTATCGAACAGCAAGGTCAGGCCACCAGCCTCGACGAGGGTTGCCGGCCCAAAGCGGTCAGGGCTCGCGACCGGCGTACCGGTGCCGAGCAATGTCACCGCCATCTCGTCCTTGCCTGGAGCCGGTATCGCCGCTCGGGCCGCAGGGATGACCAGATCGGCGAGGTCGGGAGCGGTTTCCCAGCCAACCATCGCCGCGCCAGCGCCGGCGAGAATATTTCGCCGCGTCGCCCCGCTCGTGCCGCAATCGGAACTTTGATCGCCGTGGGCGCTATCGGTGCTCATGGGTCATCTCCTCCCTTTGCGATATTGTTTTGTTCGGCAGCAGGCCCGCGGAGACGGCGCTGTCGACAATAGCCGAAGGATCCAGTCCGTCGAGGATGAAGACGAGGGTCGATCGGGCAAGGCCGGCCGGCCAGCTCGCGAGCTGCCGGGGCGGATGGAACAGGTGCTGCACCCCGTGAACGACGATCGGCCGGTCCTGTCCTTGGACCGCTACGATCCCTTTGACCCGCAACAGCTGTTCGCCGTGCGCGCCGACCAGATCGCCGAGCCATTCCCGCAACCCGGCGTAGGGCAGCGGTTGCGGGAACTCCAACGAGATCGTGGCGATCCGCTGCGCGTGTCCCGGTCCGAGAGACGCACGATCCTGCGACACCGCGGGTGGCTCAATGCCGACGAGTGCCTCCTCCTCGGCGAGAATCGGCTGCGGATCGACCTCGCCGTGGCTCACGAACCAAATCGGCGCTCGTGAATTGAGGTCGCGCACGCGCCGGCGCAGCGCATCCGACCGCTCTTTCTCGACGAGATCGGGCTTTGTCAGGAGCAGGCGGTCGGCAATTGCCACCTGGCGCACGGCTTCCCCGTGATGGTCGAGCGTTGCTGCGCCGGTCACCGCATCGACGGTCGTCACGACATGGCCGAGGCGATATCCGCGCAGCAGCATGGGTCGATCGAGGATCGTCTGAAGGACGGGTGCGGGGTCGGCGAGACCTGTGGTCTCGACGATGACGCGATCAAAATCCGGCACTGCTCCGGCGGCGCGCTTGGTGTCGAGCCCTTCGAGGGTGGCCGAGAAGATCGCCGTTCAGTGCGCAGCACAGGCAGCCCTGGGCCAGCAGCACGACTTCTCCCCGGATCGGCTCGACCAGCGCGTGATCGAGCCCCACTTCGCCGAACTCGTTGACGATCACCGCCGTATTTATGAGCCGCGCGTCGCGCAGAAGGCGGCTGATCAATGTCGTCTTGCCGCTGCCGAGAAATCCGGTCACGACGGTGACCGGGGTCGTGGTCATCGGGCAAACCTCGCGAGTTAGCTTGGCACCAGTCGCGCGTAGTGGTCCGCCAGCACCTCGGCAATCACGATCGAGACGCGCTTGCCGGTCGGAATGTGCAGGAATTCGTTGGGTCCATGCGCGTTCGAATGCGGGCCGAGCACCCCGGTAACGACAAACTGCGCCTGCGGGAATTTCTCGCCGAGCATCGCCATAAACGGGATGCTGCCGCCCTCGCCCATATAGGCGGGCGGCGCACCAAAGGCGGCCTCGGAGGCGCGCTCCAACGACTGTTCGAGCCAAGACGACAACGCCGGGGCGTTCCACCCGGCCGCACCGGGTCCCGGCTCGTATTCGATCCGCGCCCCATAAGGCGGATCCTTCTCCAACAGCCGGCGAACGCTGTCGCCGGCCTTCTCCGGATCCAGGGTCGGCGGCAGCCGCAGGCTGAGCTTGGCGACGGTT
>Ga0182040_10000416_pt1 | contig 19373 bp, 14 predicted proteins | sample flu12Cox44000176_FD_125973 | JGI IMG/M metagenome (GOLD analysis project Ga0182040, IMG submission 125973) | Lab enrichment of tropical soil microbial communities from Luquillo Experimental Forest, Puerto Rico - flux8day.12C.oxic.44.000.176 | ecosystem: Environmental > Terrestrial > Soil >... | reverse complement strand
TGATGGATCGTTTCAATCCGCAATACGTCCTCGCAATTTGTTATGCCACAGCTGCGATTTTTATTGCGGCCATCGGCAGCGTTGCCGCTTCTCCTTTGCTGGTGGGCATAGCGGTCTTTTTCGCAGGGTTTTGCATTTCCGGATCTCAGGTGGGCGCTAATGCGCTTTCTGCTAGTTTTTATCCGACTGACTGCCGTGCCACTGGCGTTAGCTGGGCGAATGGTGTTGGCCGCAGCGGCTCGATTCTCGGGTCTATGGGTGGCGGCGTGCTGCTGACGATGGATTTACACTTATCCACGGTATTTCTAATTGTCGGTCTGCCGGCCTTGATCGGGGGCGTATCAATGTTTGTTTTTGGAAGATATCGCGAGGCAAAAATCGGGCGTTTGGTGGCAGCCTAATGCCCTTGCTCACTGAACGGAGCAGGTCGGCCGCAGCTCTTCCAGCTTCGAACCGATCTGCCGGTGCAACAGCCGGACAGGTTGAAGCTCACTGTGGTACGGTCATGACCTCGGGCTTGTCTGTGTCCAGCGCATCCAAATCCTGAAAGCTCGATCCCTCGCGTTCGACCGCGGGAAGACGTGCCACTGGCACCTTTAAAGATTAAAGCGCCACAAGAGGATTCATTTTGCGTCGGATCATTTCCGTTTCTGCGGTGGCAGATCGGTACAATGACCCTCAAACACCTCGGCAGCCATGCCTATTGATTCACTCAGCGTCGGATGCGGATGAATGGTTTTGCCGATGTCCGATGGCTCGCAGCCCATCTCGATCGCAAGGCAGATTTCGCTGATGAGATCGCCGGCATGCGTGCCCACAATGCCGCCGCCAACCAGCCGATGCGTCGTCTGATCGAAGAGGAGTTTCGTAAAGCCCTCGTCGCGCCCATTCGCGATGGCTCGGCCGGAGGCGGCCCACGGAAAAACGGCCTTCCCAACTTTGAGTCCTTCAGCTCTGCACTGCTCCTCGGTCTTGCCGGCCCAGGCCACCTCTGGATCGGTAAAGGCCACAGAGGGGATTTGGCGCGCATCGAAGAAAGATTTTTCTCCGTATGCCGCCTTCGCCGCGACGTGGCCTTCGTGCACCGCCTTGTGCGCAAGCATCGGCTGCCCAATGATGTCGCCAATCGCAAAGATATGCCCAACATTGGTACGCATCTGCTTGTCGACGGTGATGAAGCCGCGATCGCCAACAACCACGCCGGCCTTTTCCGCGCCGATCTTGTTGCCGTTGGATGCACGGCCAACAGCCACAAGAACGAGATCGTACAATTGCGGCTTGCTCGGTGTCTTCTCGCCTTCGAAGCTCACCTCGATGCCCGCGTCGGTTGCCTTGCCACCGACCGTTTTCGTCTTGAGCATCACGTTGTCGAAGCGATGCGCATTCATCTTTTCCCAGACTTTGACAAGGTCCCGGTCGGCACCGAGCATCAGCCCGTCGAGCATTTCGACAACGTCGATCCGTGCACCAAGCGTCGAATAGACCGTCGCCATCTCAAGCCCAATAATGCCACCACCGATCACCAGCATCCGCCTGGGAATCGACTTCAGTTCCAGTGCTCCGGTCGAATCGACAATGCGAGGGTCGTTTGGCAGGAACGGCAGTTTCGCAGACTGGCTCCCTGCAGCGATAATCGCTTTAGCAAACTTGATTGATTTCTTCTGGTTTCCCGCGGTCACCTCAAGATGATTCGGATCAAGGAAGGCGCCAACGCCTCGAGCGACTTCAACCTTGCGTGCCTTCGCCATGCCGGCGAGCCCACCGGTCAGCTTTTTCACCACTCCGTCCTTGAAGGCGCGCAATTTGTCGAGGTCGATCTTCGGCTCGCCAAAGGAAATTCCATGGTCGGGCAGATGCCTAACCTCGTCCATCACTGACGCGGTATGCAGAAGCGCTTTGCTCGGAATGCAGCCGACGTTGAGACAGACACCACCGAGTGTCTCATAGCGCTCGACCAGGACTGTCTTCATTCCCAGATCCGCAGCTCGGAAAGCAGCTGAGTAACCGCCTGGGCCCGCCCCGAGCACAAGCATCTCGCATTCGACATCCGCTTTGCCGGCATAGGATGACGCATTTGGTGCAGGCGCTGCCGGCCGCGGAGCGTCGGCTGCCGGCGACGCCGCCGCTGCGGGCTTCAGCGCGGTCGGCGTGCCTGCCGCTTCCAGCACTAAGATCGTTGTCCCTTCGCTGACCTTGTCGTCGACCTTGACTCTGACTTCCTTGACGATGCCGGCTCGCGAGGACGGAATTTCCATCGAGGCCTTGTCCGACTCCACCATGATCAGGCCGGTGTCGACGGCGACGGTTTCGCCCACCTTCACCATGACCTCGATCACGGCAACGTCCTTGAAATCGCCGATATCCGGGACCTTCACTTCGATCTGCTGCGCCATACTGCCCCCTCCCATTCTCAGAACAGCACGCGCCGTAAATCGGCGAGTACATTGGCGAAGTAGACGTTGAAGCGCGCCGCAGCCGCACCATCGATCACTCGATGGTCCCAGGACAGCGACAGTGGCAATGTCAGCCGCCAGCTCGACGTCTTTCCATCCGGCGAATGGTGCTTCCAGTAGCCCTTGCACACGCCCATGATCGCGACTTCAGGCGCGTTGATGATCGGTGTGAAATAGATGCCGCCGATACCCCCGAGCGATGAGATCGAGAACGTGCCCCCCTGCATCTGGTCAGGCTTAATCTTGCCCTCGCGCGCGAGCTTGGCGAGTGCGTTCATCTCCTTGCCGATTTCAGGCACTGATTTCTTGTCGGCATCGCGGATCACCGGCACCATCAAGCCGTTCGGTGTGTCCGCGGCAAAGCCGATGTGCCAGTAATTCTTGTAGACGAGCGTATCACCGTCGAGGCTCGCATTGAATTCTGGCAATTTCTTCAGCGTTGCCACCGCCGCCTTCACCATGAATGGCAACAACGAGAGCTTCACTCCGCTCTTTTCTAGCTCCTTGTTCATCGTCACTCGGAACTGTTCGAGATCGGTGATGTCGGCCTCGTCGTGAGTGGTGACATGCGGAATGACGACCCAATTGCGATGCAGGTTGGCCGCCGAAATCTTCTTGATGCGGCCGAGTTCCTTGCGCTCGATCGGTCCGAACTTCGCGAAATCGATTTTTGGCCACGGCAGAAGATCGATGCCGCCGACCCCGCCGCCACTTGCAGCCGCCGCTTGCGGCTTGGCCGATACCGCGCCGCCTTTGGCAACGGTCTCGACGTCGGCGCGCAGAATACGGCCATGGTTACCGGAGCCCTTGACCTTGCCCAGATCTACAACGAGCTCCCGCGCCAGCTTGCGCACCGCGGGGCCGGCATAGGCGAGAGCGAAGGCCTTCTCGTCGAAGGCACCGACCACCGCCGTCTGGGTGGCGGTGGTCGGCGAGGGTGCAGCCGCGGACGGGGGAGAACGGTCCGCCTGCATAGTTGCTTGTCCAGTAACAAGTGAAAGAATGATCGACCCCTCGCTGACTTTGTCGCCAGCCTTCACCTTTATCTCGCTCACAGTGCCGGATAGCGGTGCCGGCACCTCCATCGTCGCTTTGTCTGACTCAAGCGCGATCAACGGATCCTCTGCTTTCACGGTGTCGCCGGGCTTGACGAAAATCTCGATCACCGGCACGTCTTTGAAATCGCCGATATCAGGAACGCGCACTTCGGCCAGGCCTTGAGGCGCGCTCACAGGCGCGGGAGGCGCGCTCACGCTCGGCCGGGCAGCAGCCTGTTCGGCGCCACCGGCTTCGAGTTGCATGATTACGACGCCCTCGCTGACCTTATCGCCAATGTTGACAGCAATGGTCTTTACGACGCCCTCATTCGGCGATGGGACTTCCATCGTCGCCTTGTCAGATTCGAGCGTGATGAGCGGATCCTCCGCCTTCACCCGGTCACCAGATTTGACGAATATTTCGATCACCGGAACGTCGCTGAAATCGCCGATATCAGGAACTTTGATGTCGATCACATTACTCATCGCGCTGTCCTCGGCACGTGCGTCAGAGCGTCCAGGGCGCCGCACGCCCCGCATCGAGCTGATATTTGCCGATTGCATCGGCAACGACTGCCGACTTAATCACACCGTCATCGGCTAGGGCCTTAAGTGCCGCGATGACCACGTAGTGACGGTCGACCTCGAAGAACCGACGCAGGTTCTTCCGATAATCGCTCCGGCCGAATCCGTCCGTGCCGAGGACGACGTATCGACGTCCTGCCGCCTGTACATATTCGCGGATCTGGTCGGGGTAGTTGCGCATGTAGTCTGTCGAGGCGACGACTGGTCCCGGATGTCCCTCGAGTTGCATTTCCACCCAGCTCTTGCGGCGCGGCTGGGTCGGATGCAGCAGATTCCATCGTTCCGCCGCCATGCCGTCGCGACGCAATTCGTTGAAGCTGGTCGCGCTCCAGACGTCCGCGGTCACGCCGAAGTCTGCCTTGAGCAGATCCGCCGCAGCTGTCACTTCACGCAGGATCGTCCCTGAACCAACGAGCTGGACGCGAAGCCCCTTCTTCGTCGTCTCACCAGCGCTTTTCAAGAGATACAGCCCCTTGAGAATCCCCTGTTCCGCTCCTTTACCGGCGTCCGATAGCGCCGGATGCGGATAGTTCTCGTTCATTAGGGTAATGTAGTAGTAGACGTCCTCCTGCTCCTCGTACATGCGGCGCATGCCTTCGCGGATGATTGTCACGACTTCGTAGGCAAAGGTCGGGTCGTAGGACACGCAGTTCGGGATGGTACCGGCGAGAATGTGGCTGTGGCCGTCTTCATGCTGCAACCCCTCGCCGTTGAGGGTGGTGCGGCCTGCGGTGCCGCCGAGTAGAAAGCCGCGCGCCCGGATGTCGCCGGCGAGCCACGCGAGATCGCCGACGCGCTGCAGGCCAAACATCGAGTAATAAATGTAGAACGGGATCATCGGCACGTTGCTCGTGCTGTAGGACGTCGCCGCGACGATCCAGCTCGACATGGCGCCGCCTTCGTTGATGCCTTCCTGCAGAACCTGTCCGCTCTTGTCCTCGCGGTAGTACATGAGCTGATCGGCGTCCTGCGGTCGGTAAAGCTGACCGACCGACGAATAGATGCCGAGCTGGCGGAACATACCCTCCATGCCGAAGGTGCGGGATTCGTCCGGCACGATCGGCACGATGTGCTTGCCGATCACCTTGTCGCGCACCAGGGTGCCGAGCATCTGCACAAAAGCCATCGTGGTCGAAATCTCGCGCTCACCAGTGCTCTCGAGTAATCGCTGGAATGTCGAAAGCGGCGGAATCTGCAAAGCGGTCGATTTCCGTCTGCGTTGCGGCAGACTTCCGCCGAGTGCTGCGCGCTGGGCGCGCAGGTATTTCATTTCAGGGCTGTCTTCTGAAAACGTTATGAACGGGATCTTACCTAAATCCTCGTCCTTGACCGGCACAGCAAAACGGTCACGGAATCCACGCAGCGCATCCTGCGTCATTTTCTTGGCCTGGTGGGCAATCATCTGGCCTTCGCCTGATTCACCCATGCCATAGCCCTTCACGGTCTTTGGCAGGATGAGCGTGGGCTGTCCTGTATGCTTCACGGCTTTGGCATAGGCCGCAAAGATCTTTACGGGATCGTGGCCTCCGCGCGTCAGACCCCAGATCTCGTCGTCGCTCATGTCGGCGACGAGTTCCTTCAATTCGTCGTACTTGCCGAAAAAATGCTCGCGGATATAGGCGCCGCTCTTGCTCTTGAAATCCTGGTACTCACCGTCGACGCATTCCTCCATGCGCTCTAACAACAATCCGGACTTGTCCTTCTCCAGCAGCCTGTCCCATCCGCTGCCCCACAGGACTTTGATGACGTTCCAGCCGGCGCCGCGGAACACGCTTTCAAGCTCCTGGACGATCTTGCCGTTGCCCCGGACCGGGCCGTCGAGCCGCTGCAGATTGCAGTTGATGACAAAGATCAAGTTGTCGAGCCGTTCGCGACCAGCCAGCGAAATCGCACCAAGGGATTCCGGCTCGTCCATCTCGCCGTCTCCCATGAACGCCCAGACCTTCCGGTTAGCGGTTTCTGCAAGACCACGGAATTGGAGATATTTCAGGAACCTCGCCTGATAGATCGCCATCAGCGGACCGAGGCCCATCGAAACGGTCGGGAATTGCCAAAAATCTGGCATGAGCCAAGGGTGCGGATAGCTTGATAACCCCTTGCCCGCGGTCTCTTGGCGATAATTGAGCAGCTGCTCTTCGGTTAGCCGTCCCTCGAGGAATGCCCGCGCGTATATTCCCGGCGAACTGTGTCCCTGAATAAATACGAGATCGCCACCATGTCCCTCAGTTGGCGCGTGCCAAAAATGACCGAAGCCTATGTCGTAGAGGGTGGCCGCGGACTGAAAGCTCGCGATATGTCCCCCGAGCTCAGAGCTTTCCTTGTTGGCGCGCAGGACGATTGCAAGCGCATTCCAGCGGATGGCTGATCGCAGCTTATGCTCTGTAGCCCGATCTCCTGGGAGCGCCGGCTGTTGTTCAACCGAAATTGTATTGCAGTACGGCGTGGTCAGCGACTGCGGGGCATAAATGCGATCACGCTGTGCAGCTTCGACAACCGAACTAACGATAAAGTTTGCACGATCCGGCCCACGGTGGGCCCGGACCGCAGCAAGCGCATCCAACCACTCCTGCGTCTCAATCGCATCGGAATCCCGCCGCGCGTCCATGAGAACCTCCCATATTTCTCACAAAGTCGCCAAAACGCCACCGTCGACGTAGATAATCTGCCCGTTGACGAAATCGGACGCGGAAGACGCAAGGAAAATCGCTGCTCCTTGCAATTCCTCGACTCGCCCCCAACGCCCAGCGGGTGTGCGGCTCTTCAACCACGCATTGAATGTCGTATCCTCGGTCAGCGCCTTGTTGAGCGGCGTCATGAAATATCCAGGCCCGATTCCATTAATCTGAAGGCCATAGCGCGCCCAATCCGTGCACATTCCCTTGGTCAGATTCTTCACTGCTCCCTTCGACGCCGTATACGGTGCAATAGAATAGCGAGCCGCCTCGCTCTGTAGACTTGCGATATTAATGATCTTGCCTCGCCCGCGCTGAATCATGTGTCGCGCAACGGCTTGACCTACAAGGAAGACGCTGTCGAGATTGATGCGCATCACATCGCGCCAGTCCTCCAGAGAAAACTGCTCGAGTGGTGTGCGACGTTGAATTCCAGCGTTGTTGACCAGAATGTCGATGGCACCAATGTCTGCTTCAATCTTGTTAACGCCCTCGCGGACGGCATCAGGATCCGAGACGTCGAAGGCTGCGCTCGCAACCTTGATCCCCTCCTTCTCAAGCTCAGCGACGGCGGCGTTCAACTTCGATTGGTCGCGCCCATTCAAAATTATCTTGGCACCAGCGCGTCCAAGACCAAGCGCGAGTGAGAAGCCGATGCCCTGGCTTGCGCCCGTGATCAGCGCCATACGGCCATTCAGATCAAACAACGACATGGACATTTGCATATTTCCAAAGGAGATCAGGCGACTCTCGCTTTGCCCTGGTTTGCGACAGCTTCCAGCGCGGCAGCGATATCGTCGGGATTGCCAAGATAATAGTGTCCGAGCGGGCGCAGATCGGCATCGAGTTCATAGACGAGAGGTCGCGCCGTCGGGATGTTCAATTCGACGATGTCAGCATCCGACACGTCGTCCAAATATTTGATAAGTGCTCGTAGGCTGTTTCCATGGGCTGCGATGATCGCCTGACGCCCCGAGCGCACGACGGGCGCGATCATGTCGCGCCAATATGGTAGAACTCGCGCGACGGTATCCTTTAGACACTCCGTCCGCGGAAAGCTCTCGCGCGGGATGTCGGCATAACGCGGATTGTCGAATTCCAGACGCGGGTCGCTCTCCTCGAGGCTCGGTGGCGGCGTGTCATAAGCGCGGCGCCAGATCTTTACCTGCTGCTCGCCGAACTTTGCTGCCGTTTCAGCTTTGTTGAGGCCTTGCAGTGCGCCGTAGTGCCGCTCGTTGAGGCACCAGGAATGATGAACCGGGATCCACATTCGGTCGGTCTCTTCAAGCACCGTCCACAGCGTCTTGATCGCGCGGCGCAAGACGGAGGTAAAGGCAATGTCGAATGCGAATCCTTCTTGACGCAGAAGTTCTCCGGCGGACTTGGCCTCACGCAGACCGGCCTCGGTCAGACCGACATCGGCCCAGCCGCTAAAGCGGTTCTCTTGGTTCCACACCGATTCACCATGCCGAAGGAGGACGAGTTTGAACATGCTGATCTCTTCCGCTGTTAAGCTCGAACGCCCTGTCGCAGGGCGTTTCGTCCAAGAAATTGCGCGCTGCTACCAAGCTCCGCTTCGATCCTCAGAAGCTGGTTGTATTTTGCGAGACGGTCGGAGCGTGAAAGCGAGCCCGTTTTGATCTGACCGCAATTGGTCGCGACGGCAAGATCGGCGATCGTGGCATCCTCGGTTTCGCCAGAGCGATGCGACATGACACATGCATACGAGGCACGATGAGCCAGGTCCACGGCTTCAAGCGTTTCGGTGAGAGAGCCGATTTGATTGACTTTGACGAGGAGCGCGTTGCCTATGCCCTGCGCGATACCCTGAGCCAGGATGCCTTTGTTGGTAACAAAGATGTCGTCGCCGACGAGTTGCACGCGAGGAGCGAGCAACTCTGTGAGCCCTTTCCAACCATCCCAATCTTGTTCCGCCATGCCATCTTCGATCGAAACGATCGGATACCGTCGACACAAGTTCTCGTATAGTTGCACCATACCCGAGGCGTCGAGCGTCTTATTTTCGCCGTGGAGCGTGTAGCGCCCGTTTTCGTAAAACTCGCTTGATGCCGCATCTAGGGCAAAAACAATGTCGTCGCCAAGTGCCAGCCCACTCCTCTCTACAGCGCGGGCAAGAAATGCAAGAGCCTCATCAGTACCCCGAAGATTTGGGGCGAAGCCACCCTCGTCCCCGACATTGGTGTTGTGACCGGCATCCTTCAATGACTTCTTGAGGCTATGAAACACCTCTACGCCCATTCGCAGACTTTCCGAGAAGCTTGTTGCTCCGACCGGCATGATCATAAATTCTTGAAAGTCGATCGGGTTGTCAGCATGCGCGCCGCCATTAATGACATTCATCATAGGCAACGGCAGGATCCGCGCTGACACGCCGCCGATGTATCGCCACAATGGAAGACCAACACCTTCGGCCGCGGCTTTCGCTACAGCGAGGCTCGTACCGAGGATAGCGTTGGCACCGAGATTTGCCTTATTCGGCGTGCCATCAAGTTCGCAAAGGATCCGATCAATACCTACCTGATCCGTTGCATTGTATCCCTTCAATGCCTCCGCAATCGCGCTATCAACAGCGGCGACAGCTTTCGTGACGCCTTTGCCACCGTAGCGTGCCTTCTCGCCGTCGCGCAGTTCCACAGCCTCGCGCGTGCCAGTAGAGGCTCCAGAAGGAACAGCCGCGCGACCATGCGCTCCATCTTCCAGCCAAACCTCAACTTCGACAGTGGGATTACCGCGACTGTCGATGATCTCTCGGCCGCGAACATCTACGATAACAGTCATAGTTCCTCCTGCTACCAACTATTGCGATGTCAGCCCTGACGGTATCTGAGCTATACGCAACAGATTTGTGTTGCCGGATACGCCGAAGGGCATGCCACCAGTGATAGCGATCGTGTCGCCTGGTTCTGCAAAACCTTCGCGCTGTGTGACATCGAAGGCGTTGTCCACAATTTCGGACAGCCGTTCGACTGTCGACGTCTGGATAGCGTGGACGCCCCAAACGAGCGACAACCGTCGGCATGTTGCAAGATCTGGCGAGAGGCTCAAAATCGGTGCAGCGGGTCGCTCGCGAGCTGCACGCAATGCTGTTTTTCCAGCAGCTGTATAGGTGACGAGAGCAGCCATCGGCAGGATCGCGGCACTACGCCGCAATGCGTCGCAGATAATATCGGATACCGTTGCTTCTGGATCCGGGTGCGCAGAATCCAACGCCTTGCGATAGTGCGGATCGCGCTCTACTTCCGTGATGATTTCGCTCATCATACGCACGGCCTCGACAGGATATTGACCGGCCGCCGATTCCGCGGACAACATCACGGCGTCCGCGCCTTCATAGACAGCGGTTGCCACGTCTGACGCTTCAGCCCGGGTCGGAGTTGGTGCGACGATCATCGACTCCAGCATCTGAGTCGCGACGATGACCGGTTTCCCGGTCTGTCGGCAGATGCGTAGGATACGACGCTGAATAATCGGCACTCTTTGGGGCGGCATTTCCACCCCGAGGTCGCCTCGCGCGACCATCACTGCGTCCGACCGCGCTACGATTTCGTCAAGCCGCTCCACCGCTGACGGTTTTTCCAACTTCGTTATCACGAAAATTGGTCGCGCAACTGACCTGCGCAATTCATCGATGTCTTCGGGACGCTGCACGAAAGACAACGCGATCCAATCCGCCCCCATGTCCAGCGCGAACGTCAAGTCCTTGCGGTCCTTTTCGGTCAACGCAGACATGGGCAGCACCGCACCCACGACGCTGACCCCCTTGCGCGCCCGGAGTGTACCGCCGACCAATACACGTACGGTGGCGAATGTCGCGGTCGCATCTATAACCTCGAAGCACATCTTGCCGTCATCTATCAAGAGTAGAACACCGAGCTTCAGCGCGGCGAACACTTCCGGATGCGGCATCGGCACGCGCTCATGCGTGCCCGGTGCGGGGTCCAAGTCGAGTCTCAGCGTTTCGCCGAGACCGAGTGTGATCTCTCCCCCCGCGAGATCTCCGATCCGCAGCTTCGGCCCCTGTAAGTCGGCAAGCACGGCAATGGGCCGTCCAGTCTCCTGTTCCACCGCGCGCACAATGTTATAGCGCGCCTGGTGCTCTGAGTGACTACCGTGACTAAAATTGAATCTAAACACGTCCGCACCGGCCTCGAACAAAGCGCGGATGGTGCTTTCATCCGAACTCGCCGGACCCAGCGTGGCAACGATCTTTGCGTGACGGTGACGGCGCATGACTTCCCTCGTCGAACGGCGTCAGAAGATAAAACCTGTGTGAATGAAGTTCGACGTGTGATCGTTGATAATGTTGTCTAACAACTTTTTTGAACTGTCGGTCTGCTTTGCCGCGATCATCGAACGGATCGAGAATGAACGCAGCGCATCCGTTACCGATAGCGTACCTTCCGCAGAGTCTTTGCGGCCAGTGAACGCAAAAACGTCCGGGCCGCGCTGACACTGGCAGTTGATGTTCACGCGGCAGACCTGATTGACAAGCTGATCGACAAGCTTGCCGACGGTGCCTGAGTCTTGGGTGAAAACTGAAACTTGCTGTCCGTGTTCGGAGGTCACGACATAGTCGAGCGCCGTCTTGATGTCATCGAACGGCATGATCGGCACGATCGGACCGAACTGTTCTTCGCGATAGAGCATCATGCCCTCGGAGACGGGGTATACAACTGCGGGGTAGAACAGCGTACCGCTTAGCGAGCCACCACCCTCGTTGATCACCTTCGCGCCTTTCGAACTCGCATCCTCGATCATGCGCGTCATGTAGTCGACCTTGCCAAGTTCCGGCAGCGGCGTAATCGTCACGCCAGACTCCCACGGCATGCCAGCTTTCAGCTTGCTGACCTCCTCGGCGAACCGCTGCACGAATTTGTCAGCGATCAAACGATGTACGAGGAGAATCTTAAGAGCCGTGCAGCGTTGTCCGTTGAACGAAAGCGCGCCAAGCACGCATTCCTTTACGGCGAGCTCGATATCTGCATCGGCGAGAATTATCGCGGCGTTCTTTGCGTCGAGACCAAGAATCGCCCGCAAGCGATTGATCTTTGGATGCATCTTTTTGAGATGATCCGCGACTTTGCTTGAACCGATCAACGTCAGCACGTTAACCTTCCCTGATTCCAGCAGCATCGGCACGATCTCCGCGCCCTTGCCGTAGACGGTATTGATTACGCCTTTGGGAAAAGCGCTTTTAAGCGCTTCAAGCAGTGGGACGAACAATAGGACGCCGAACTTCGGCGGCTTAAACACCATCGTGTTGCCCATGATGAGAGCGGGTATTAGCGTCGCGAAGGTCTCGTTCAGGGGATAGTTATAAGGTCCCATGCACAGAACCACGCCCAGCGGCGTGCGCCGGATCTGCCCAATCGTGCCTTCAACCAGCAGGAATCGCGAATTGGTATTGTCGAGTTGCTTAAGCGCGTCAATTGTAGCTTTGATATACTCGACGGTACGATCGAATTCCTTCTGAGAGTCCGACAAGGTCTTTCCAATCTCCCACATGATGAGTCGTACGATCTCATCGCGTTTCGCGACCATCTGTTTGGTGAAGTTCTGCATACAGCTGATGCGCTGCGCGACCGTCATCGTCGGCCATTCCCCCCGTCCGTCATCGTAGGCAGCCACTGCTGCTGCAAGTGCCTGTTCGGCGTCGGCTAGCCCCCCGATCGGATAGCTTCCGAGTTCGATTTGTTCGAGTGAGCCATTTTCACCGCGAGCACATATCGCGGAAAATACGCTCCTGACCGGGCCAGTCCACGCCTTGAGCTCGCCGTCAATAAGGATCTGGCGCTGATGTAGTTTAGGTGGACGCATCCCATCAGCCGACGCCTCGGCCTCTGTGGGAAATGCGTTTAGAAGGCTTTTTGACATCGACATGGGCAAACCTGTGAGTAATTTGGGATCAACGTGGCATTGACCGCATCGATACGGGGCCCGCATCGAGCTTTAGTCGTTCGCCGGTGTCGGAAAGCCTTCCGTCACGAATTTGGTATACGGCGATGAACTTTTCTACGTCGAACTGCACAAGGACTGTTTTGTTGTCCTTTGCGAATACGACGCCCTGCGAAGCCTCCCCACTCGGCAGTTCGTTGATCTTCTTAGCGATGCCGTCATGGACAGAGAACAATGCAATCCGACCAAGTTTTTGCCGTCCCGGGCCTGGATCGCTGGGCGTGAGATTGGATCCATTAAGGCTTTGCGTCACGATCCACTTGCCGTCAGGCGAGAGCGCGACGCCTTCTGGGACAGAAGCGACTGTTAGAAATTGCACGGTACGAAACGGTCTTCGGGATACATCCACAAGTGCTACGACATCAGCGTCGCCTGGCGCCGACTGACCCGGAAGACCTGCAAGGCCTACACTGCCGATGACAGCGAGATTGCCTTCACTTGAAGCGTCGACGGCATACGGCGCTATGCCGGTCGAAACCAGTTCCTTGGTCAAAACGACTTTCGGTCCTGTAGTATCTAATACAGCCGCACCACCGTCATCGCGGCGGGACACAAGCGCAGCCTTGCCGTCATGCGTGAACGACACTCCGGCAAGACGCTTCTCGCTAACCTTTATTGAGTCGACGACCGTCAACTGCTTGCCGTCGATCTTGAGGACTTTAAGAGTCCCATCGAGCGTGGCCGCGAGAAGCAACGAGCCCGCTGGATTAATCGAAAGCCCGTTGGGATGCGCTCCAATATCGACACGATTTAGTTGCTTTGGCGGTGATGTTGACAAGTCGACGACTTGTAAAAACGTCCCTAAGGTTTCCTTTTTGGTAGTGTAGTCATACTTGCTCGGCGCGGCGATTACGGCCAGTTGACCGTCTGGTGTTATCGCCACTGACTGCGGCGGCCCCGCTATCGTATGCTCAATATCCGTGACGATTGCCACGATTTTGGGAGGCTCAACTGAAGCATCGATCACCGCCAGGCTGTCGGAGGGCGCTGGCTGCGGATAAGTCGCACTCCCCTCGAAGCGCACGAACTTACCATCGTTCGCTGAGACGATTAGATCGGCCGCGAAACTTGCTTCAAACGCTGTTAGGAATAGGATCGGCAAAATCCACCATCGCATGAGAGTCCCCATCGTTAGTGTGCAGCAACGCTGTCCAGCGCGATACCCGCGTTGCTTCGCTTTCGCCGGATCAGCGCCTGGACCCAGAATGTCATTAAGCCGCCGACGGTGAGGCACGCAGCGAGGAAAAGCATCGGCGCTTCATTACTGCCGGTTTGGTCCCTGATCCAGGGCACGACGTTTTGCGCTATGAAGCCACCAAGGTTGCCGACTGAATTGATCGCAGCAAGTCCTGCTGCGGCCCCAGCGCCCGAGAGAAATGACGAAGGCAAACTCCACAGCACCGGCTGACCGGCGAAAATGCCAGCCGCTGCTCCGCACAGAAACGCGAACTTCAACGCATTGCCGGGCACGTACACGCTGGCAACCAAGCAAACTGCGCCGAACAACGCCGGGCCCACGATATATGGCGTCTGCTTTCCTGTCACCGACGCCCGCGCCGGGATGACCCAGAGAGCTACCGCTACGATCACCCACGGGATCACGTTGATAAATCCGTTGACCGTGTTGGAAACCCCAAACCCCTTAACAATTGTTGGCAGCCAGTAACTCAGGCCGTAGGCGCTAAGCGGAAATGCGATATAATAGAAGCACATTAGTAGGACGCGTCCGTCGAGCAGCGCCGCAAGCGGATTGTCGTGCTTCGTCTTATTCATCGACGTATCCTCGGCGGCTAGCGTGTCGTGCAACCAATCTTTTTCGGACGCCGTGAGGAAGCGCGCGCTTTCCGGCCGGTCGTCGAGATAGGCGAGGGTCACGAAACCCATAATGACGGCCGGCAGACCGGTGACCATGAACACCCACTGCCAGCCCTTGAGGCCGAGCGTGCCGTTGAGATCGAGCAACATGCCGCCGATCGGAGCGCCGATCGCATTTGCGACCGCGCTATAAATCATGAAGGAGCCAACCATCTTTGCGCGGTATTCAAAGGGGAACCAGAGCGTCATAACGTAGAGCACGCCAGGAAAGAATCCCGCCTCGCACACGCCCAGCAGGAAGCGGAGGACGTAAAACATCGCGGTGCTGTTGGTTAATGCCAGCAGAATGGTGACGATCCCCCATGAAATCATAATGCGCGCAAACCAAATGCGCGCGCCGACTTTTTCGAGGAATACATTGGAGGGTACCTCGAACAGGAAGTACCCGATAAAAAACAGCGAGGCTCCAAGTCCGTACGCGTACTCGCTAAGGCCGAGGTCGCCGACCATCTGCAGCTTCGCGTAACTAACATTCTGCCGATCAATATAGGCAATAAGATAGATGAACCCGAGATACGGAATGAGCCGCCAAGTGATCTTTCGGATAAGATCTGGCCGCTCTCTAGCTCTCGACACCGAGGGAGTTGCGAGTGCTTGTGTGACAGGCATGTAAGCCTCCCATTCCTGCCTTTTCCTCGATTACGGCTCGTAGTTAGCCCGCGTTAGGATTGATTTTTTCCAGTGATAGTTTTGCTCGCTCTGTAATAGCGTTCCAGTTGCCCGCGCGCACATCGGCGGCCGGAGTTAGCCACGAACCGCCGACTGCGACGACGTTAGATTGAGCGAGCCAGTCTCGCACGGTGTCTACCCCGATCCCACCGGTCGGACAGAAGCGTGCCTGCGGAAAGGGCCCGCTGAGGGCTTTGAGCGTAGGAATGCCGCCGGCAGGGACGGCTGGAAAGAACTTCACGGTGTCAAAACCCCTTGCCAGCGCGGCCATCAGTTCCGAGGACGTGGTGATGCCCGGAATAAATGGCAGAGACACTGCCGCGGCCGCATCAAGCAGCTCGGTTGTCGCACCTGGGCTCAGGGCATATTGCGCCCCGAGGTCGGCGGCACGCTTGAGATCGTCCGGTGTGAGTACTGTGCCGATGCCGACGATTGCGTCGGGTACTTCAGCAATGATCCTTTTTGCTGCATCGGATGCTCCTGGCGTGCGCAGGGTGATCTCCAAGAGCCGCAGCCCGCCAGTGACAAGCGCGCGTGCGAGCGGCACCGCATCCTCTATACGCTCGATGGTGATGACCGGCACCAAGGGCCCATGTACCAACAGGCGGTCAAGTGCGGCGCGATCGTTCATGTTCCCGTCTCCAAAACAATTATGTCCGGCATCGCAGATCGCGGGATGATCGCGCCGGGATATTGCACTACCGTGCCGGCCAATCTATGCCCTGCTCGGACCGAGTCCTGCAGAGATGCTCCGGCAAGCCGCGCCGCGAGATAGGCGGCCGCGAAACTGTCGCCCGCCGCGGTCGTGTCCACCGCAGGCACGGCGGGTGCGGCAATCGCCACGTCAACGCCTCCGCCAATGACACGACATGACGGTCCGTCGGACTTCAGCACGCGTTCAGACGGCATTTTGCGCGCCAGAAACTCTTCGACTCCCGACGCGCCAAACAAAAGGTTCAAATCTTCGCTCGAGGCCAGCAGGATGTCCGCGGCATCGAACGCCTGCCGATAGCAGGCATTCGCCTTCGCGCGGTCTGGCCATCCCCGAGGACGAAAATTCGAGTCGAAGGCAAATTGGCCACCATCGCCGCGGCAGCGCGCCGCCGCTTCAAACAATCTCGCCCGCCCTGCGTCATCGTAGAGCGAAAGCGTAATGCCGGAGAGATAAAGCAAGTCGTACCGCGAAAGCGTTTCAACCAAGGCCTCCCCCGGCGGTCCCGCAAACAACTGCCGCACCGGCGCGTTGTCGCGCCAGTAGGAGAAGCGCCGTTCGCCTCTCTCGTCTGTCTGGATGACATAAAGACCGGGAAGCGCACCCGCGATGCGCGCAACGTGTGTCGTTCCGATGCCCTCCGCACGCCAAGCTGCGATAAGTTCGTCGCTCCAACCGTCGTCACCTAGCGCCGTGACGTAGTCGACCGCGACGCCGAGCCGCGCCATGTACAGCGCCGTGTTCAAAGTGTCGCCACCGAACCCTCGCGCGAACAGACCATCCGGCCGCTCATGCATCTCGATCATGCATTCGCCAATGCAGGCGACGGATGCCATTTTAACCAACCCTCAATGCGAATGCCGCGGTTCCCCGCGGCGTTCGATGACGCGAAGAAAATCCGTCGCAAAATCGATGCAAGCCCCGTGCTCGAGGTCACCGACCGTCCGACGATACAACTCCTGCCAAGGCGTCTGACTTGTCGGGACGGACATCGCCGAGCCCTCTTTCTTCCGAACCTGCAACTCTTGATCAGAAACTAAAATATTGGCCGATCTTCGCGAGAGATCTATTCGCACGGCATCACCCGTTCGTAGAATCGTCAAACCTCCACCGCGGGCCGCTTCTGGCGAAGCGTGTAGAATAGACGGCGACCCAGAAGTTCCCGATTGACGTCCATCGCCGATGCAGGGAAGCGATATGATTCCACGCTGTATGAGTTGGTCAGGTGGCTGCATATTCACAACTTCAGCGCTCCCGGGATAGCCGATGGGACCGGTACCTCTCATAAACAGAATGGAGTGCTCGTCGATCTCGAGCGATGGGTCGTTTATGCGGCGGTGATAGTCTTCTGGTCCCTCGAAAACAATCGCGCGGCCTTCAAAAGCCTCCGGATCTTTCGGATTTGAAAGATATCGTTTTCGAAAGTCCTCTGAGATCACACTGGTCTTCATAATATCTGAATCGAAGAGGTTACCTCGCAAGACAATGAAACCGGCCTCCTGCAGCAAAGGATTTTCATACGGACGTATTACGTCGAGATCCTCACTGGCACAGCCCGAGCAATTTTCCCCGATCGTTCTGCCGTTTGCGGTCCGAGCATCCGCAAAGATTTTCCCTGCCTTGAGGAGTTCGTGGATAACGGCGGGCAGGCCACCCGCGCGATAGTAATCCTCGCCGAGATAAATGCCGGCGGGTTGCATATTGACCAGCAAAGGGATCGCATAACCAAGTCTTTCCCAGTCCTCGATCGCGAGGTTCACGCCAGCATGTCGCGCGATGGCATTGATGTGGATTGTCGCGTTGGACGAGCCGCCGATGGCCGTATTGACAACTATGGCATTCTCGAAGGCCTCACGCGTCAAAATGTGCGATGGCCTCAGATCCTCCCAAATCATCTCAACGATGCGCTTGCCGGTCGCGAAAGCCATCTGGCCCCGTTCGCGATACGTTGCGGGAATGGCGGCGCATCCAGGCAACGACATCCCGAGCGCTTCCGCTAAAGCGTTCATCGTCGATGCCGTGCCCATCGTATTGCAATGGCCAGTGCTAGGTGCGGACGACGCGACGATGTCCATAAATTCGGCGTATGAAATTTCCTTCGCGGCATGACGCAGGCGCGCTTGCCAAACCACCGTCCCAGAACCAGTTCGCTGTCCCTTCCACCAGCCGTTGTTCATGGGACCGCCGGAAAGAACGATTGCTGGGATCGACGGTCGCTGCCGCCATCAAACACGCCGGCGTAGTTTTGTCGCAGCCCGTCGTCAGAACCACGCCGTCGAGCGGGTAACCATAGAGGACCTCGACGAGACCAAGATATGCAAGATTGCGATCAAGCGCTGCTGTGGGCCGGCGCCCCGTTTCCTGAATGGGGTGGACCGGGAATTCGAACGGAATGCCACCGGCTTCCCGTATGCCGTCTTTCACACGGACGGCGAGATCAAGATGATGACGGTTGCATGGAGAAAGGTCGCTTCCCGTCTGCGCTATGCCGATCATCGGCTTGCCGGACTGAAGCTCCGCGCGTGTGAGACCGAAGTTGAGGTAGCGCTCGAGATAGAGGGCAGTCATACCGGGATTGGTTGGATCGTCGAACCAAAGTCGACTCCTTAAGTTCCTGACTTTCCCTTGATTCTCGGACATCGAAGCACTCGCGCAAGCAAAATGCAGACACGCAGCCTGATTTCTTCGAACGTTCACTTTGCAATAGAAGGAAACGGGAGAAAGCCCCCGGGCGCGATGAGTCTCCCTCCTCGCTCCGCTTCAGCGCGATGAATTCTTCTTTCAAGAACAGAACGTCAATCTAAGTTAGTTGTCAATTGCTCGGCGAAGTAAAATTTTCGCCGCTATACTTGTAGTAGAAGACTACTACACTTACGGAATACCACCTCATATGTAGTATATATCTGCTACATCAGCATTTGCGCTTGTTGCTGATGACATGAAGCTCGTCTTGGAGTTAAATGGGCTTAAATGCGTTACACTCTTAGATTGCATCGTGGAGCGCTGTTGGCCGAGCGGCCCAAAAATCAAGTTCACAAGTTGCCGACAGGAGGAAATCATGCGGGCCTCAGTAAACACTCATCAGCGTGATGATCTTGGTGACACGTCAGCCAAAATCACTGTCGTTGATCTTTACCGGGCGGCTTGGGCCAGCTCACTCGGCAGCGCTTTGGAATACTACGATTTTGCTCTTTATAGCCTGGCCTCGGCCCTGATCTTCGGCCCGCTGTTTTTCCCCAGCTCCAATCCCAACGTCGGCCTGCTCGCGAGCTTCGGGACGTACTTCCTGGGGTTCGCGGTGCGGCCCGTTGGCGGCATCATCTTCGGAGTCCTCGGGGACAGGCTCGGCCGAAAATTCGTTCTTCTTGCAACGATTTTGATAATGGGCACGGCG
>Ga0182040_10000412_pt1 | contig 19450 bp, 13 predicted proteins | sample flu12Cox44000176_FD_125973 | JGI IMG/M metagenome (GOLD analysis project Ga0182040, IMG submission 125973) | Lab enrichment of tropical soil microbial communities from Luquillo Experimental Forest, Puerto Rico - flux8day.12C.oxic.44.000.176 | ecosystem: Environmental > Terrestrial > Soil >... | reverse complement strand
TAACAGGAACCGCTCCGAGCGCGGGCACCGCAAGAGGAGCAGCAAAAGAAATCACGCAACAGGGACAAACGCCAGCCAAAGGGCTTGACGCCCCTACAAAAGTTGTAATCTCTGTTGAGAATGCAAGGGGAAGATTCTTTGAAGGAATACGACTTGTCCCGAAGGACGCTGCTTCAAGTCATGGGGGCGGCGGCATTGTCCGCTTCCTTTCCCGCGACCGAGGTCCGGGAGTCGGTTAGGAGGGATCGCGATGCATCTGAGACGTCGCGCATCCCCAAGATCGCGCTAGAACTCTCAAGAAGCGGATCGTATTTCGCTACAGGCACTGTCGACCAGGCCGGGATGCGGCGCTTGAAGCAGCTTGGAGTGAATGACGTCCTGATGGGCGGTCCGCCGATTCCTTGGCTGGAACCCGATCTCCGAGCGCTCGTAGATAAGCTGAAGACGGGGGGACTCGCGCTTGGCAACGTGATGATCGCCGGGTTCCCAAACACTCTCTATGGGAAACCCGGGCGCGACGAAGAGATTGAAAAGATTCAACAGTCCATTCGCGCGGCGGGGAGAGTGGGGCTGCCCGTGATCGAATACAACTTTTATGCCCACCGGCTTGTCGAGGGCTACCATGGGGAAACGGGACGGGGCGGAGCCGGGTTGACGGCGTTTGATTACGATCGCGTTAAGGACCTGCCTCCGCTGCCCGAAGAAGGCGCGCATAAGCTCGAAGAAATGTGGAGCAACATAACCTATTTTCTAAGAGCCGTGATCCCGATTGCGGAGGAATCCGGAGTTCGTCTGGCTCTTCATCCGAACGATCCCCCCGCGCCCCTGAGCCGCGGCTCGCAACAGATCATGGGGAGCGTCGAGGGATGGAAGCGCCTCATCAGCATTGTGCCGAGTAAGTGCAACGGCATCACCTTTGACTGCGGCGTGACACGCGAGATGGGGCAGGACCCGGTAGAAGTTTGCCGCTATTTCGGGAGCAAGGATGTGATAAACCATGTTCACTATCGCAATGTTCGCGTGCAGACGCCCAACGAAAAGTACACGGAAGTCTTCATCGATGAAGGCGTCAATGATATGTATGCAGTAATGAAAGAACTGGTGCGTCAGGAGTATTCGCGACTGATCTACCCCGAGCACCCCCGCGCGCTCGATTACGACCGCGAGCGGCCTGATTTCAAGCCATACTACCCGGGCGGCGGCGGGTACGCAGCCTATGCATATAATGTCGGATATACCAGGGCGATGATCCAGGCATCCTTAGCATCTTGAGAGTTTCAGAAAGCACATGTCGCTCCGAACGAGATAAACGCGCGTCCCTCATTCTGACAGCAAGCCAGGATGCCGCAGCTCGAGAGGCTAACCTAGGAGCGCACCTAACCCCATCGTAATCACGTCGGACCTCGGGCACATTTTTCTCGTCGTAAGGAAAGTCAGCATGTGCTAGCTCTTAGAAAATAGAGGCAATCTGGCAGCATTCACCTCCGAGCTGTGATTGGCAGTCAGCGACAACCCAAGTTATTCGGGAAGCGTGCCTACCTGGAACCTAAAGTTGTCTGGTTGCCGACGATCCGGGCTCCGTGCCACAATGCGCCGCGGATTGCAGCGCGCGGTCATGCCACGCAACCAAACAGTCTACGACGCGGTCATTGTCGGCTCCGGTGCGAGTGGCGGCTGGGTGGCCAAGCAACTCACCGAGCGGGGCATCGGCGTTCTCATGTTGGAGGCCGGGCCGCCACGCCTGCCCACGCGTGACTTCACGGAGCACGTGTGGCCGTATCAGGTCAAGTTTCGCGGCTTCGGCAACCGCCAGGCGCTGCTTGAGCGGCAGCCCATCCAGCGGCTCTGCTACGCGTGCGACGAATTCAGCCACCAGTTTTTCGTAGACGATCACGAGAATCCCTACACGTTTCCGCACGACAAACCTTTTATGTGGATACGTGGCCGCCAGGTGGGCGGCAAGACTTTCTGCTGGGCGCGCGAAAGCTACCGATACAGCGACTACGAGTTCAGGGCCGCCAGCCGCGACGGCTATGGCGAAGATTGGCCGTTCAGTTACAAAGATCTCGAGCCTTACTACGACAAAGTCGAATCGTTTATCGGTGTGAGCGGCTCGCGCGAGGGCTTGGCCCAGATCCCCGACGGCAAGTTTCTGCCACCCATGAACCTTTCGTGCGGCGGCATGCTGGCGCGCGAGGTGATCGGCAGAAAGTTCGGCTGGGTGGTGATGCCAGACCGCGTGGCGAACCTGACGATTGCGCACCGCGGGCGACCTGCGTGCCACTATTGCGACGAGTGCCAACGTGGCTGCTATACGGCATCTTATTTCAACAGCCCCTCGGTGACACTGCCGGCGGCCGCAGGCACCGGCCGCTTAACGCTTGTAAGCGACGCGGTGGTCAGTCATGTCCTCGTGAATCCACAAGGCAAAGCGGAGGGCGTGTACTATATTGACCGCAGCACCAATGCACATCACGAGGCGCATGCCAAGGTTGTCGTTCTGGCCGCGAGCGCGCTCGAGTCCACACGCATACTGCTGAATTCGCGCTCCTCACGTTTCCCTGGTGGGCTCGGGAATTCCTCTGGCCAGCTTGGCCATTACCTGATGGATCATTTCACGGTGGAAGGCGCCGGCGGGTTTCTGCCTCAGTTCAAATCTTCCCAGCGCGAACCGCGCGGCACTCCGTGCGGGTTCCTGATTCCCAAGTATGTCAACACGGACGAGCACGTCAACAGGGGTTTCCTGCGTGGCTATCGTTTCGATGGCGACGGTAGCCAGGAACTGTATGCACACGCTTTTGGGCTCGCGGGGTTCGGCTCCGGCTGGCGGCGCAAAGTGCGCACGGAGATTCCGTATTACTTCGGAATTACGGCGCAAGGCGAGTGCCTGCCACGCTATGACAACTACGTTACGCTGGACGCCGAGAAGAAAGACGCCTGGGGCATTCCCGTGCTGCGCGTCGTGGCCAGCTACGGCGAGAACGAGTACGCCATGGCCAAGGCGATGCGTAACGACATCATGCAAATCCTCGACGCCATGAAGGTCGAGGCTCGCCAACCGCCCGGCGAACGGCTGAGCGTTTTCGGCAAGAACGTCCACGAGTGCGGTACGGCGCGCATGGGCAAGGACCCCAAAACGAGCGTCGTCAACGGCTTCTGCCAGCTCCACGACATGAAAAACATTTTCGTTACCGACGGTGCCGTGTTCGTAACACAGGGTTGTTATGAGCCCACGCTCACCATCATGGCGATTTCCGCGCGCGCAGCCGACTACATTGCCGACGAGTACGGCAAGGGGAATCTGTAAGGTCTGGAACCCGCGGTTTCGCGGGCAGAAGATGTTCATGGACGAGTCTGAGAACAAAATCGACGAATGGAAGTCCGGAGTCGCCCTTAGCCGCCGCGAATGGTTGATGAGCTTGGGTGGCGCCGTGGTCCTTTCTGGTCTTCGAGGGGAGCCAGGGCTAGTCCAACCGGGTTCGCGCGCGGCCAGAGCGCCACTGCCGCCTGGGCTCTATCAGCCCTCTTTGGATCATCTGAGTCACGCGCTCGATAGCAAAGGCGCCTTCTTGCCAATCCCGCCCGGCGCCCCAACCGAATACGCCCGGCCGCACTTGGGACCGTTCGTTCCGCAGGGGTTTACGCAGGAAGAATTTGCCGTCGTTCGGCGGCTCGTCGAAATCATCCTCGGCGAAGACTTGAAAAACGCATCAGAGAAGCTGGCATCCGGCGCGCCCGCCAGCATTTATGATGAAGTCGCGGAGTGGATTGACTTCGTTGTAGCCAATGCACCAGGCACGCGGACACTAGCGCTCAATCTGCCGGCTGACCAGCGCGCGCTGGCAGTCGCCTATTTCGGCAGCGAGGAGCCGGTGCGTCACCTGGAGTCGTTCGAGCCCGAGAGCGTGTGCCGCGAGGGGCTCGCTTGGCTCGGCGAAGAATCGCAGCGGCGCCTCGCGACAGGTTTCCTCGATATTGACGCGAGCGGCCAAGCCGAGCTCGTCCGGGCAATCAGCGACGGTCGACCGGATAGGTCTGTCACTCATGCCGGTACGCGCTTGTTCGATTTCCTAAAGGAGGAAACCATCCGCGCATTCTACACCTCGCGCGAGGGACTCAAAGAGCTCGACTATCAGGGAAACTCCTTCTACGGTCAGTCGCCCGGCTGTGGTCTCCCGCCTAGATTCCGGTCCACTGCGAGTGAGCCGGAGTAATGACCGGTCGTCTTCTCTCTCACTACTACACCGTCAGCACGGGTGGAAACCAGAGCGGCCCCGTTTTCTGCAACCGATTGTAACTTCTTTCTAGCGTTTCTCCATCAGTTCCACCAAACCTCGCAGCACAACGGCGCTCACATCTGGTCCAACGGAATTGATTTCGCCATACCAGCGCTGCGGTCGGCCCAAGAGCCATGGCGGCTGATTATCCCATTCGGCTTTAGGAATCAAATACCCCAGTTCATCATTGCCCAAGCCGAAGATAAATTGATACCGGCTCTTCAAGCGCCCTCGCAAGATCGGTTCAAAGGGCGCATCAGGATAGTCGGCTCCGGGATAGCGGGTGATGCCTCCGTTGGTGAGCTCTGGATAGATCTCCCCGGGAATTGCCACAATCTCTGCGGCAACACGCTCAGAACTCCGAAGCTCGACGTAGTCCACTTCGGTTTGCAGGTCGTGGCCTGCGGCGACTCGAATCGTTCCTCTACCGGTGAGTGCTTTTTGGACGGTCGATGCGTCTACCTTCCCATCGGTGTACAGAGGCTTGCGACCGGAGAATATACCGGCAGCTTCCGCAGTCCGGAAATGATCGTTCTCGAGTGGCACGAACAGCATCGATTTCCGTATCCAAAAAGAGTCCACCGCCGCCGTCTCTGAAGATTGCAACGCGCGTTCCACGAGTTGGCCGACAGCTGTGCCGACTAGTTCGGCCTTCCTCCAGGTGTGATCTTTCGCAATTTCGCCCGTATCGGGATCCGGCAGAGCGACCTGATTTCCCATGCTAGAAACCTTGCCTAGCGAGCCGTTGAAGAAAATAACCGTGCCACCGAGATGATTCTCGACGTATTGGCAAAGCCAGTGCGGGTAGTCGGCAGAGATTTCCGTGTTCTCCCCACCAAGAGTCTCGGGATGGTCGCTCCAGTTCACTAAGACGGCGATGGGCGCGCCCGTATCAACGCTGGTAAGGCGCATCACGAACAGGTAGGGGTCCTTAACAATCGGAGGACGATCCACGCTTTGCAGCATTCCCAACAGCGGATGGTCGTCGCGTGAGAGTTCGAGGCGAGCGGACTGCATGAAATGGGACGCTCTTACCGCGGTCGAAGCAATTTCGGAGTCGAGCGACTCGAGATAATTCCCGTCCATTCCCGTGTGCATCGGATCCGGCCCCCAAAGCCCGAGGGTATCCGGACCTTCGTGTACGTGGGTAGCGGCAACGATAAGGTGAGAAACCTCCGGCGCTTGCGCCTTCACTTGCTCGCGAATCTTGAGCACATCATCGTAGAAAAGCCCGATAACATCCACTGAACACAGGACCAGGATTTGCCCTCCCGCTGCCAGGGCGAGGCAGCGAGCATAAAGGTTGTCATGAACGCCCGTGGCGACTCGATTGTGACCAAAACCGGCAATGTAGACCTTGTTTTGATGAACATCCGGCGTGACCACAGTTTTGGCCACTCCGGCGCGTAGCTGTTCTTGGGCCCAAGCAAGGTGGGGCACCAAAAACAGAATCGCAGCTCTCAAAACACACCTGAAGATTCGTGACATACCCTCTCGCAAGCGATTCTATATCACCCTTCGGGCGAGGATCGCGCCAAAACTCTTTCTTGGACTCCGAGACCAACCCTGAACCGGTTCCGTTATCGAAGGGAAAGCTCGTCAACCGCGCTCCGAGTCGTCGAAGGTCTAGTTGAGAAAGGAAAAGTGTCCGGCGGAGCGATCCTGAACCGTCGTAGCTGTGTGTACCGTCGAAACCAGGATGAGCATTGTTCAAGCTGGTGCAGGTATCGTTTTGTGTGAGGTACGCATCGAAGGAGGACCGGACAAAAGAGAGTCCGGTAACGATTTCGTTCCTGTGGGAAAAGAGGCACGGTGCGCGTGGGCAAATACGTCGAGGAAGCCAACAAAACTTTACGAAACACGTCGCACGGTTCGCGCGTACTGACTCGAGAAGACCAGGAGATTCGAGAACAGCGTAACTCTGGGCCTTCGAGGCATCAGGGGCGAATGATTTAGACGCATCGCTTGGCGGATTGTTGAGGAGGAGCAAGAAAGCCAGTCGGGAGACTTCCGGATGGAGAGGCCAATGGTGGGACGTCGTATTGCCAGTGGAAAACTTACTCGGAGAAATGGGGCCAACGTGAAGGGCGCTTCGCCAGCAGGTAGCAAACTGTTTGGCGCGATATTGTTGCTCGCCGTCGCGACGGTAGGAGTTTCGTGCAGCCGAAGCAACGTGCGAGCCGAGGGCCCGGCTGCCTTGCCGCCACCGCTGGTAACCGTAGTTCAGGCAACGGCTCACGACGTGCCGCGCTATTTGGACGAGATCGGCAGAAACGCGGCTTTTGAATCGGTGAACGTGACTCCACAAGTAGCCGGGCAAGTCATCGAGCGGCATTTTCAGGATGGAGAAAACCTGAAAAAAGGGCAGCTTATCTTTGTCATCGATCCCCGACCCTATAAAGCGCAGCTCGATTCAGCGAGAGCCAACCTCGCGCAGGTGCGCGCGGCTTTGGAGCTTGCGAAGATTCAGTTTGCGCGCGATCAGGAACTTGTGGGAACGCGCGCTATTTCCAAACAGGACTACGACACGAAGAAGAATACCGTCGATGTGAACGAGGCACAGGTGGAAGCGGCGAAGGCGGCGATCGAAACGGCACAGATCAATCTGGATTATTGCTACATCCACTCCCCGATCGATGGCCGCGCCGGGGCGCGCTTGGTGGACGTCGGGAATGTCGTGCAGCCCAACACCACGTCGCTTCTTTCCATTCAGCGACTCGATCCCATCTATGCGACGTTTACGATCACCGAGCAGGATCTCGCCGAAGTGCAAAAAAGGATGAGCCGCGGGATGTTGAAGGCCCTGGTGCGGCTGCCGGCGGATGCCGAAGACGCGGCGCGGCCTGGAAAAGTAGAGTTTCTGGACAACGCCGTGCAGAACGCTACGGGAACGGTCAACCTGCGAGCCACCATTCCGAATGCCGACAGGCATTTCTGGCCGGGGCAGTTTGTGAACGTGAGACTTTTGCTGGACACGGAAAAAGGCACGGTGCTGATTCCGAATCAGGCCGCGCAGATCAGCCAGCAGGGACCCTTCGTGTTCGTAGTCAAGAGCGACGATACGGCGGAATTGCGCCCGGTTACTTTGGGGCAGCGTCAAGGCAACGATGTGGTGATCGCCAGCGGGCTCGAGGCGGGGGAACGGGTCGTGCTGGCAGGACAGTTGTTGGTGCGGCCGGGAAGCAAAGTGCATGTCGCCTCGAGTGCCCCGGCGACGGTGCCTGCCCCGAAGACGGACGGCAAATCTGATTCGGCCCGGAGGGGCGCGTCTTGAGCATTTCGGAACTCTTCGTCCGGCGCCCAGTGATGACGGCGGCGTTGACCGTCTCGGTCATCCTGTTTGGCGTGTTTGCTTATACCCGTCTTCCTGTAAGCGACCTGCCGGCTATCGACTACCCGGTGATTCAGGTGCAGGTGAATTATCCAGGCGCGACTCCGGAAACGATGGCCAACAATGTGGCCACGCCGCTGGAACGCCAGTTCATGCAAATCCCCGGGCTCGAGATGGTGACCTCGAACAATGGACAGGGCCATTCCAGCTTTGTCCTGCAGTTTGCTCTTTCCAAGAGCCTCGACGGTGCGGCGACAGACGTTCAGGCCGCCATCACGCGAGCACAAGGGCAGTTGCCGGTCGATCTTCCCAGTCCTCCGACGTTTACGAAAACCAATCCTAACGATCAGCCGATCATGTATATCGCCATCGTGAGCGATACAGCGACGGAGGGTCAGCTTTACGACTACGCCAACACGCAGATCGGCGAGCGGATCAGCATTCTGCCGGGAGTGAGCCAGGTTGCTATTTTCGGGACACAATCGGCGGTGCGCATCAAAGCGGATCCCTCGAAAATGGCAATCCGCAATATCACCCTGGAAGATCTGACCAATGCCGTGAAAAACGGGACCGCCTACACCGGAGCCGGGCAATTCGACGGCCCGCATCGCAGCTTCTTGTTGCAACCGCAAGGACAGCTGATGACGGCAGACCAATATAACGGCCTGATTGTCGGACAGAACAACGGCGCTCCGGTTTACTTGAGGGACGTAGCAACCGCCAAGCAAGGGGTACAAGACGAACGCATTGACATGCGCGTCTGGGTCCGTGGCTACCCGCAACCGGGCGCAAACGTCTTCATCGGTGTCTTTCGCCGAGCGGGGGTAAATGCGGTCGAGGTGACCAAGTCGGTCCGCGACCTTTTGCCATCGATTCAAGCGCAACTTCCCAGTTCCGTCGTACTTTTCACGGCCTACGATCGTTCGCAGACCATCGTCAACAGCATTAAGGACGTGCAGACCACCCTTTATATAGCCTTTGTTCTAGTTGTGATGGTGATCTTCGTCTTCCTTGGGCGAGCCACGGATACATTGATTCCTGCGGTGGCGCTGCCGCTGTCGTTGCTGTTGACATTCGTTGCCATGGACCTCCTCGGCTACAGCCTCGACAACCTCTCCTTGATGGCGCTCACGCTTGCCATCGGCTTCCTGGTCGATGATGCCATCGTGTTTCTCGAGAACACGGTCCGGCTGATGGAGGAAGGCCGAAACGCATTCGATGCCACCCTCGAGTCGGCCAAGGAGATCAGCTTTACGATTCTGGCGATGACGCTTTCGCTGGCCGCCGTGTTCATCCCGCTGGTATTTATGGGCGGCTTGATGGGGCGCATCTTCCGCGAGTTCTCGATCACCATCGTGGTTTCGATCCTGGCAAGTGGCATCGTTTCGCTGACGCTGACGCCGCTGATGACGTCGAGGTTGCTGAGCAATCGCGGCGCAAATGCTAAGAAAACGTGGGTGGAGCGGGTAATAGGCGGGGTGGAACGGCGCGTGCTTGGCGTGTATGGCCGGTACCTCTGGTTCTTTTTGCGTTATCGGTGGATTTCCGCAGTGGCCTGGCTTGTCTGCCTTTTGGGAACGGGCTACCTGTTCTATGTTGTGCCGAAAGCGTTCCTGCCGGTGGGGGACAGTTCCTTTATCCGCGGAGTCATGGTCGCGCAGGAGGGCACTTCGCCTGACCAAATGCACGCTTATCAAACGCAGGCGGAAAAGATCATGAGGGCGAATCCGGCCGTGCGTAGCACTTTCACGATGAGTGGAAACAGCGCATTTCTGGGATCGAACCAGGCATTCCTGATCGCGTTTTTGAAGGATCCCTCGCAGCGTCCGCCGATCCAGCAGGTGGCAGGCGAGTTGATGGGCGGAATCGCGGGCACGATTCCTGGTGCGGTCGCATTTTTACAGCCGAACCCAGCGCTTGAAATAAGCACGGGCGCCACAGCCAACGCGCAAGGTCAATTTGCCTTTGCGCTTTCGGGAATCGATCCGGGTGAAGTGTATGACACCGCGGGCAAGCTGATGGCAAAAATGCACCAGTATCCGGGATTTCTGTTTGTGAACTCTGACCTCTACAATCACACGCCGAATCTGCAGGTGGATATCCTGCGGGATCAGGCAAAGCTCTACGGCGTTTCTGAGACACGAATTCTCACGCTGTTACACGACGCGTATTCGCAGAATTACAGCTATCTGATCAAGAAATCCACAGATCAGTACCAGGTGATTCTGGAAGTGGCCGACGACCAGCGCGCGGGGCCCGAGGATCTGAGCAAGCTTTACATCAAGAGCGACGATGGCCAGCGAATGATTCCCCTGAACGCGGTGACGAGCGCGCACCCGGTAATCGGCCCCCAGGCGGTGAATCACATCAACCAGTTCACCAGCGTAACCATGTTCTTCAACCTGAAGCCTGGCTATTCCATTGGCCCGGCAACGCTGTTTGTGCAGGCGTCGGCCAAGCAGATTTTGCCTTCGGGGGTTCAAGGATCGCTGCAGGGCGAGGCGCTGGTCTTTCAGAACACCGTTTCCGACTTAGCCATCCTAATGCTGGTGGCGGTGTTTGTGATGTATGTGATTCTTGCGATTCTCTATGAGAGCTACCTGCATCCGATTACGGTGCTTTCTTCGTTGCCGGTGGCCTTGCTCGGGGGATTGCTTACTCTCTGGCTTTTCAAAGAAGAAGCTTCACTCTACGCCTACATCGGCATGTTCATGCTGATGGGTATCGTGAAAAAGAACGGAATCATGATCGTGGATTTTGCGGAGCAGCGCGTGCGGCAAGGAATTAAGGATGATCAGGCGATTCACGACGCCAGCATGGAACGATTCCGTCCGATCATGATGACCACGATGGCAGCGTTACTAGGCGCGCTTCCCATTGCTCTTGGCTATGGGGCCGACGGATTGTCTCGGCGCCCGCTTGGCCTGGTAGTGATTGGTGGGCTGATCGTTTCGCAGTTTGTGACGCTCTTCGTCACTCCGGCGATTTACCTATACCTCGAGGAATTCCAAGAAAGAGTATTGGATCGTTTTTCCTTCTTCCGGTCCACGCACAACCAACCTCCGCAAGTTCCCGAGACAACCCCGGCTTATGCTTTGCAGCAAGGAAATGCAGACTAGGAGGACGGTGCCGAGGCTCATGGGTAACGTGACAAAATCACTTGTGACCCTCGCGTGTTGCGGGGCGCTGCCGTGGATGAACGCGTGCTCGGTCGGTCCAAATTACAAGAGGCCCACCGCGAATGTCCCGAGCGCGTATCGTGGCGCGCAGGCACCGGAAGCTGCGGCGAGCGAATCGACGCCAACGCCGGCAGGCCCGGCGAGTTCCGGCGGCGCGGGTTCTGTTTCGCTCGGTGAGGAGAAATGGTGGGAAGTATTCGAGGACCCGGAACTGCAGGGCCTAATCCGCACTGCGCTGAAGAATAACTACGACGTCCGCATTGCGGCCACCCGCGTTCTCGAAGCCCAGGCGCAACTGGGAATCACTCGCGCGGACCAGCTTCCTTCGCTGAGCGCGGGCGGCAACGTCACCAGCGTGCGCAATCCCAAGGTTGGCCCGATCCCAGCTTACGAAATCACCCAAGGCCAGGTGAGCGGCTCCGCGAGCTGGAACGTAGATTTCTGGGGTCGCTACCGGAGGGCGACGGAGGCGGCGCGCGCGATCCTTTTGGCCAATCAATGGGCGCAGAAAGAAGTAATGGCCACGCTCGTTGCCAATGTCGCCAGTTCGTATTTTCAGCTGCGGCAGCTAGACCTTGAGTTGGAGATTTCCAACCGCACGTTAGGCTCGCGCCAGGATTCGCTGGGCTTGACGAAGACCTTGGAGGAGCACGGGATCAATTCCCTGCTGGACGTGCGGCAGTCCGAGCAACTGGTGTACACCGCTGCGGCAGAGATTCCCGATCTAGAGCGGCAGATCGGACAAGAAGAAAACGCCATCAGCATCCTGTTGGGAAATAACCCAGGGGACATTACTCGGGGCTTGAAGCTCACGGAGCAACCGCACGCGCCGGAGGTTCCCGTTGGACTTCCTTCTTCGCTGCTCGAGCGCCGGCCGGACATTCGCGCAGCCGAAGAAAATCTCGTAGCGGCAAACGCACAAATCGGCGTTGCCAGGGCGGCTTATTTTCCGCAAATTTCATTGACGGGGACCGCGGGATACGAAAGTGCTGCGCTGACCAATCTGTTCACCGGGCCAGCGGGGATTTGGACGCTGGTCGGAAGCGTCACACAGCCGATCTTTGAGGGTGGACGTCTGAAGTCCAACGTTCGACTGGCGGAGGCACAGCGCGAGCAGTTGCTGCTGACTTACCAGCAAGCGATTCAGGGCGCCTTTCGCGACGTGTCGAACGCGCTGATCGCTTATCGCAAGTTTCGGGAGTTCCGTATACAGCAACAGCATCTTGTGGAATCTGCACAGGATGCGGCCCGGCTTTCCGGAATCCGGTTCAAGGCGGGGACTGCGGACTATCTCGAGGTCTTGACTAACGAAACGAACTCTTTCTCGGCAGAGTTGGCTTTGGCGCAAGCCCAAGGAAACGAGCTGAATGCGTTGGTCGAGCTTTATCAAGCGCTTGGCGGAGGCTGGGATTGATATCCCCTCCCCGCCCTAGAAAGAGCGCGGATTCCTACTAGGTCTGGCTTGATTTTAGCCAGAGCACTTTCGGCGGGTTCCTGTTTCATCGATCGGCCTTACCGCGCCGCATCTCCGCCGGCTTCAGGATCGGGCCTGCCCGGCCCTAGGTCTTGCGACAAAAGACTGCTACGGCAAAAACCTGCGCCTTATGTCCCCGTTCTCAAGAACGGAGCCTAGGGTTGTAAGGTCCTAGCTCAAGGAGTTTCCAAGCAGAAAGAAGTGTAGCGCCAGGGCCAGGGAAGCATACAGAAATCAGGGCTTTGCCGCGTAGCCCTGTGGTCGGAAACTGGCCAGTGCTTGGGTCTCGTCCTCAAAGGTCGGGATAAAGTCTGCCACGCGGATCACCCGCAGCACATCCCGCACCCGACCACCGGGACACAGCAGTTTCAGGCTGCCGCCTTGACGGCTAACAGAGACATACGTCCCGACGACGGCGCTGATGCCTGAACTATCCAATTGCGTCACGTCTTCCAGGTTGAGCAACAACTTCTGCACGCCCTTGGCGACCAGCTTTTTCAGTTGCACGCTCAGCAGGTCGCTGTCGGCGCCGATAGTCGCTTTTCCCCGAAGATCCAAAATCGTGACATCAGCGGATTGCCGGATTGAGATTTGCAGGCCCACACCATGGCCCTTCGGAGCGGTTCACCTGATGATTAACCGACGGCCTCTTTCCTCCTTCAGTGAACCGCCGCAACACATTCGGAAAACTCGCTTTGACCGGCTAGGAGGTCGAATTCTTCGCGCTGTTGAAGCGACGCGAGAAATGCGAGCACTTTGCCGTAGGCGGCAATCGACCCCGTCAAGCTGTCAAACGCAGGAGAGTCCTTACCAACTTCGCGTCTCTCGATGTGCGCATCCGCCGAAAGTTCGAGAATTCTCTCCATGACTTCGTTGGCAAGACCTGCGTGCGGTTTCATCATTGGACGTGGCCTCTGCTAACCAGTTAGATGCCGACCCAAAAGGTGCGTTACAAGAAAAGAAGTATAGGAGAAGCTCCGGAAGTAGGACAACTTGTCAGGTCGCCGAACGCTCCGTCGATGAGAAACCGCACCGTGCTCACGACGGGTTGTCGCACAATCTCTCGTTGCTGGTTCGGGATGGTTGTGAGTCTCCGGGAAGATTTTTGTTGCCCCGACTCTCCTAAGTGGCGCGAGAAAGAAGGCTTAGGCCTCTCTTCGAAACAAGGGCGCAAAAGACCACACTTCCTAAGGGCTTTCTTTACAAAATCTGCAAGCATGGCAGCGAATGCATGTGTTTAAATGAATCCGCGACCGATCTATGAAAGCTCTCTTGCTTTCGCAATATAAGCATTTGGAAATGACTGATCTGCCCGTGCCAAGGGCCGAGCCTGACGAAGTCTTGGTGCGTGTGGCCGCTTGCGGGATCTGCGGGAGCGACATTCACGGCTACGACGGCTCCTCGGGCCGGCGCATTCCCCCCATCGTCATGGGCCACGAGGCGGCCGGAAGAATCGCCGCGATCGGGTCTCGAGTGACGGGATTTGCGGAAGGAGATAGAGTCACGTTCGATTCGACAATTTACTGCGGCACTTGCGGCTACTGCCGGCGCGGAGAAGTAAATCTCTGCGACAACCGGCAGGTTCTAGGAGTTTCTTGCGCCGACTATCGCCGAGCCGGGGCTTTTGCAGAGTTTGTTGCCGTTCCTTCGCGAATCGTCTACCGCCTGCCCGCGAATCTTTCCTTCGAGGAAGCAGCAATGCTGGAGGCGGTGTCCGTGGCGATCCACGCCGTCTCCTTGGCACAGGTTTCCGCCGACAGCACCGCTTTGGTCGTAGGAGCCGGGATGATCGGCCTCTTGATTGTGCAAGTACTGCGCGCCGCAGGGTGTTCGCGTATTCTGGTCACCGACATAGACAGCTCCCGGCTGAAGCTTGCACAAGATGTGGGAGCGCATGCCACGCTGTCCGCAACGTCGGACGTCGCTCGCGAAGTGGGAAAGGTCACGCGAGGAGCTGGCGTGGATGCCGCGATCGAAGCTGTAGGTCACGGGGACAGCGTGAAGGCCTCGATCGAAAGTGTTCGCAAAGGGGGGACGGTCGTCCTCGTGGGCAATATCGCTCCGGAAGTGACCGTCCCACTTCAGAAAATCGTGACGCGGCAAATCCGGCTTCAGGGATCGTGCGCGTCGGCGGGCGAATACCCACGCGCAATGGAGCTTCTCGAATCGGGAGCAATTCAAGTGAAAAACCTCATCACCGCGGTGGCTCCGCTTGTCGAAGGCCCTCTTTGGTTTGAACGCTTGCATAGTCGCGAACCCAACTTGATGAAAGTCGTTCTTCGGCCGGGAGAGGTCTCTTGAGTAACGGTCTGTTCGACCTGAGCAGCCGAGTTGCCATCGTCACGGGTACGAGCCGGGGGCTCGGCCAATATATGGCGCGTGCTCTTGCCATAGCGGGAGCGGATCTGGTGCTCACCAGCCGCGACCGCGCTCGCTTGTTGCCGTTCGAGACGGAGATCAAGGCACTCGGTCGGCGCGCCGTTTCCCTGGAACTCGATGTTCGCCAGCGCGAGAGCATTGAAAAGATGACCGCAGCCGCTGAAGCAGTTTTCGGACATGTCGATATCCTCGTGAACAATGCGGGTTCGAACGTCCGCAAACCCGCGCTGGAGGTCACTTGGGAAGACTGGAATCTGGTTTTGGATACGAATTTGCGGGGAAGCTTCTTTGTCTCCCAGGCGTTCGCGCGCGGCATGATTGCGCGTGGCTACGGGCGCATCATCAATATCGGCTCCGTCACCAGTGTGGCAGGCTATGCCGGGCTCGCACCCTATGGAGCCAGCCGGGGCGGCATACGCCAATTGACGATGAGCTTGGCGGACGATTGGGGCAAGTACGGCGTGACCGTCAATTGTCTCGCGCCGGGATGGTTTCAAACCGAGCAGAACAAGGTTCTGTACGAGAACACGGAGTGGGTCGAATATCTCTGCGACCGTATTCCATTAAAACGTACTGGCCGGCCGCAGGATCTGGATGCCGCAGTTGTGTTTCTCGCGGCGGAATCCAGCCGCTACGTTACGGGGCAGACTTTGCTGGTGGACGGTGGAATTTCGACCGGAGCAACGCGAGCGCTACCACGTTCTGGACCGGCAAGCGGAAAACAATCGGCAGATCCAACGTAGGGGTCGGGCATTATCCGTGGTGCCGCAAAACCTCGCCCTTCAAGCGGGGATATAAGGCACCGGTGACCTCCTTAAAAAAGTTAATGCGGGACTTTCTGCTGCTCGATGTACTCCTTCAATATGACTGGATGGGGCACCGCCACAACCTAGCGGCGAAATACGATCGCGACCGGAGAACTTCCTTCCAATACTTCGTTTCGAGGTCGAGTCGCTCCGGCCGAAGCAATCGTGGAAAACGCCCAGGCGCAAGCCGGGTTCCAACTGAATGGCCGTCTGTGGCTTTCGAAGATTGGCGAGATCAAGATTAAGTTGCACCGTCCTATCAAAGGCCAGATCAAGACGCTCACGCTCAAACGTGAGCACGGCGCGTGGTATGCCTGTTTCAGTTGCGTGGTAGAGCCTGAACCACTGCCAGCGAACGATAAGGCGGTTGGTCTGGATGTCGGGCTGTTGTCGTGTGTGACGCGGAACGACGGAAAGGGAATTGGTAATCCTCGTTGGTTCCAAGAGGCCCAGAAGCATCTTCGTCGAGCACAAAGTCGAGTCGCACGTCGCCAGAAGTTTTCCAAGCGCTGGAAGAAAGCGGTTCGCATCGTAGCCAAGATTCACCGCAAAGTTTTCAACCAACGCAACGATTTTCAGCACAAGTTGTCTCGAAAGATCGTCAACAACTACGGAATCATTTTTGTCGAAGACCTGAACGTAAAAGGCCTGTCGCGTGGGCTGTTTGCGAAATCGGTACACGATGCAGGATGGGCGGCATTCTTTCAAAAACTTTCGTACAAGGCCGAAAGCGCCGGGCGAAGGTTCTCGTTCGTCGATCCTCGTGGGACTAGCCAGCGTTGCCCATGTGGAGCACCAAATCCCAAACGGTTTTCGGATCGTAAGCATGTTTGCTTCCATTGTGGATTGGCTACCACACGAGACCACGCATCGGCTATGGAAGTACTGAGGCTCGGGCTAAGCCTTCAGCCGCTAACCGTGGTGCAGTGAGGCTGCGGTTGACTGAGAAGCTCCCGGCTTCAGCGGGTGGAGTACGTCACGAGAACAAGGAGTGGGTCGAAAAAAAAACTATCTCTGCGACCGCATTCCATTAAAACGTACTGGCCAGCCGCAGGATCTGGATGGCGCTGTCGTGTTTCTCGCGGCGGAATCGATGGCTTTCCGCTTGCCCGCCCCGCACCGGGTCGCGCTCGCGTTGCTCCGGTCGAAATTCCACCGTCCACCAACAAAGTCTGACCGGCAACGTCGGGTTCCAAGAAGTCAAGCGGGCTCGGGAATTGGTTCGATGCGTCCAAGCAGGAACACATAGCCAGCAATGCCGATCAGGAGAAAGACCGTGGCCGCCGCAAACGCTCCGGAAAAGGAGTTGGTCGCTTTGACAATATAGCCCGTAGCGATCGGCGCGGCGATTCCCGCAAGATGATTGCAAAAATTGACGATTCCGCCGAGCGTGCCGACGCTCTCGCGGGGCGCTATCAGAGAAGGGATCGACCACCCCACCGGCGACGCCGCAGACAGTCCTCCGATAGACATGCTAATCCAGAAGAGCGCGGCGGCGGGCGTGCGAGCGTGCGCCGCGCCGAGAATTCCCAGCCCGAAACTCGTTCCGCCAACGAGAACGGCCTTCCGGACGCGAAGGGGGCTCCATCCGCGCTGGACGAGCGTGTCTACAAGCCAGCCGCCAACCAGCAGGTCCACGAGCGTGGCGAACAACCAAGGCACGCTGGTGAACAGGACGGAGTGCAACAAGTTCACGTGGAGCGCGCTTTCGAAATAGGAAGGCAGCCACGTTAACAGCAAGTAGAAAGTGTAGTTGTACGAGGCGAAGCCTAGCGCCAAACCGCAAACTTTGCGCTGCCGCAGCAGATAAGTGAGCGGAGCGCCTTTCGCAGCTCTGGCGGCATCTTCAGGCTGCGCGCCGCCGCGGATGATGAATTCGCGCTCGGCTGCCGAAAGCAAATGGTCCTCGCTCGGATTGCGATAAGACGCATAAAACAGCGCAAAATAAAGCAGGCTCACAAATCCCGTTGCCGCGAAACTCCACCGCCAGCCAAAACGCAGCAGCAGAATGCCGATCAACGGGACGCCGATGGCTGACGCGAACTTCGCCGCTGCATCGAAGATCGCGGTTGCCAGGCTGCGTTCCGAGCCGGGGAACCAGTAACCAATGGCTTTGGCGTTGGCCGGGAAAGTCGGAGCCTCGCCGATTCCCAACAAGAATCGTGCAACAAAGAAGCCACGGATGCCGGAGGAGACGGCCGCGCCGAAGGAAGCCACGCTCCAGAGAAACGTGCTGATGCGGCCGACGAGCCTCACGCCAAAGCGATCCAGCAAAAGGCCGGAGGGCAATTGGCACGCAGCATAGGTCCAGCTATAAGCGCTCGACAAGTAGCCGAACATGAGCGGCGAGATTCCGAACGCGGCCCGCAGCGCGTCCTGCGACACGGACAGGTTAACGCGGTCGAAATAATTGACGAGCACGCCGAAGCTTAGCAACCAGGCGATGCCCCACCTTCGCCGCCGTATGGTTGGAGCAAGCGGACGTGCTGCCGATAGCGCCGAGTCGGTTCGATGAGTCTGCGTTGTAGTCTCCTCGAAGAGAGACGAGCGAAGGCAATAGAGTATCCCACAAGTGAAACCGAACCGATCAGTGGCAAACTGGGCTGGCCGCCGAGCCGGTGCCGGGATGGTTCTTGGAATCGCGTTTTTCCATGTTATTCTCGGCGACCGTGTTGCTTGAGAAGAACGCCGACGCTAGAATGAAATCCGGAACCGCGGCAATCGGCTCTTCCGCATCGCCGACGTTAGGTTTGTCCCCATGAAGACAATTTCAGTTCGTTTTTCTCGGCTGGCCGCTATCGGCATCTTTCTCCCGGCGCTATTGGCACGGCCAACTCGCTGCCAGGTCCGCGGAACGGGTCAGGCAGCGGTTGTTCAGGGCACGATTTGCGATTCCGAGAGTTTTCCACTGAAAGATGCCGATGTCTCGCTAGAGAGCGCGGACCATGCTCTCAAGTTCGTGACTCGTTCTGACGCGCAAGGCCGCTATCTCTTCCAGGGTGTGCCACCGGGAAGCTATACCTTGCGCAGCCGCAAGACGGGCTACGTAGAAGGGAATCAGGGGCCTTTTGTGCTCTCGGCGGACCAGCCGAGAATCGTCGAGGTGCGTTTGTCCAAGGCGGGCTCAGCAAGCAGCGCGAGACAGGTGGGCCAGTTCTCCGACGAGCCCCACTTTCAAATAGCGGGCATCGCCGATCCCAATAGTTACGGCGGACACGGTTCCGAGACAGCCCGCCGCACCAAAGAGGCGTTGGCAAAGGATACGGATTCATTGAGCAAGGAAACGTCGACCCCGCCCGGCAGCAAATCCCCGACGGGAGAAGATGCCGCAGAAATGCATCGACAGAAGGGTGACGCCGCGGAGAAAGAAGGACATGCACTTGAAGCGGTCCGTGAATACCAGCTCGCGGCCGAGCTCGCGCCGAGAGAAGCGAACCTATTTGCCTGGGGAGCCGAGCTGCTGCTGCATCGCGCATTTGAGCCCGCGATCGAAGTGTTTGCCAAGGGCCAGCAGTTGTTCCCCGATTCGGTTCGAATGGCGGTGGGACTGAGTATTGCGACCTACAGTCAGGGAGAGACCGAGCGCAGCGAGCAGCTGCTTGTCCGGGCTTGTGACATAAATCCTGCCGACATTACACCTTACCTCTTTATGGGCCGGCTGCAAGAAGCGGAGAGAATAGAAATCTCCGGCTGGAGGGAGAGACTGCACCGCTTTTCGCTTCTTGAGCCGGATAATCCCCTGGCGCATTACTATTACGCGGTGGCATTAAGCAACATGGGCCAGGAAGCGGCGCAAGATTCGGCGATGGAGGCGGAATTGCAAAAGGCCATCGCCCTTGACCCCCAGCTGGGCGCGGCTTACCTGCAGTTAGGCCGTCTCTACGCTGCGCGAAAAGACAATCCCGCTGCGATCGCTGCATTGGAAAAAGCCGTTGCGAATTTACCTTTGCCGGACGAAGCCCACTACCGCCTGGCGCAAATCTATCGTCAAATGGGGGATTCCG
>Ga0182040_10000408_pt1 | contig 19576 bp, 20 predicted proteins | sample flu12Cox44000176_FD_125973 | JGI IMG/M metagenome (GOLD analysis project Ga0182040, IMG submission 125973) | Lab enrichment of tropical soil microbial communities from Luquillo Experimental Forest, Puerto Rico - flux8day.12C.oxic.44.000.176 | ecosystem: Environmental > Terrestrial > Soil >... | reverse complement strand
ATACAATGGTGTGCTGCGGCTGCACCTTGGGCTGATCGTCCCCGAACCGCGCGAACGGCTCGGTATTCGTGTCGAAAACCAGATCAACCGCTGGCGGGAGGGTGAGGTTGTCATTTTCGATGACGCGTATGAGCACGAGGCCTGGAACGATACTTCCGATACGCGCGTGGTTCGTCGATTTGTCCGGAAACCGCTGCATTTTCCCGCCAATTTGATCAACTGGCTCCTCCTTCATCTGGCGGTGTTCACGCCGTTCATCCGCGAGGGTATAGAGAAGGAGAAGGCACGGGAACGAAAGTTCTACGCAGAAGCGGAGGCACTGCGGAATCGATAAGACTTCGGCTCCTTGATCTTGCCTTCAATCGCGGCTAGCCCCTCCTCCATGCAAGATTCCGACACGAAAGCGGATGGCGCCGCGCCAAAGATCAGTTTCGTCTCGCTCGGCTGCCCGAAGGCGCTGGTGGACAGCGAACGCATCGTCACGCGCCTGCGGGCGGAAGGCTACGAGCTTTCTCGCCAGCACCAGGGCTCTGACCTTGTTATTGTCAATACGTGCGGGTTCCTCGACAGCGCCAAAGCGGAATCGCTTGCGGCCATTGGCAATGCGCTGAAAGAGAACGGCAAGGTCATCGTTACCGGCTGTATGGGTGCAGAGCCGGAAAGCATTTCGGTCACCTATCCCGGTGTTCTGGCGATCACCGGCCCCCAACAATATGAAACAGTGGTCGAAGCTGTACACAATGCGCTTCCGCCCAAGCACGATCCCTTTCTCGATCTTGTGCCGCCCGAGGGCATCAAGCTCACCCCGCGCCACTATGCCTATCTGAAGATTTCCGAAGGCTGCAACAACCGCTGCTCTTTTTGCATCATTCCCCGCCTGCGTGGTGACCTCGTGTCACGCGCAGCGGCCGATGTGCTGCGTGAAGCCGAAAAGCTTGTTGCCGCCGGCGTAAAAGAACTACTCGTCATTTCTCAGGATACGACAGCTTACGGCGTGGACCTTAAATATGCGGCCAGCAAGTGGCGCGACCGCGAGGTGCGAGCAAAGTTCATCGATCTTGCGACTGCATTGGGTGAACTAGGCGTCTGGGTCCGACTGCACTACGTCTATCCCTATCCGCACGTGGACGATGTCATCTCGCTGATGGCCGAACGAAAAGTGTTGCCCTACCTGGACATACCATTCCAGCACGCCTCCCCTGACGTCCTCAAACGCATGCGACGCCCGGCAGCGCAGGAAAAGACACTCGAGAGGATTGCGTGTTGGCGCAAGCAATGCCCGGATCTCACCTTGCGGTCGACATTCATTGTCGGATTTCCCGGTGAGACAGACTCCAATTTCGAAATGTTGCTCGACTGGCTTGATGAGGCGTCGCTCGATCGCGTCGGCTGTTTCAAGTATGAACCGGTCAGAGGCGCCGCCGCGAACGAAATTGCAGCGCCAGTGCCGGACGAGGTGAAGGAACAGCGCTGGCACAGGTTCATGCAGACACAGCAGAAGATCTCGGCCCGGCGACTGAAACGCAAGGTCGGCTCGCGGCAGAAAGTTATTATCGACGATGTTGGTCCGACCGTAGCAAAAGGCCGCTCCATGGCCGATGCGCCCGAAATCGACGGTGCCGTCTACGTGGCTGCCCGCCGTCCTTTGCGGGTCGGCGAAATCACGACGGTGAAGATCGAACGCGCCGACGAATATGACCTGCACGGGACAGCAGTCGGCTTCTGATTTTCCTTCATCGATCCAATTGACCTACGGTTTTTACGATCGCATCGGTCAAGGTTTTCAGTTCGTCGGATGAAATCGTGAAAGCCGGCGTGAGATAGATAACGTTGCCGATTGGCCGGATGAATACGCCTTGTTCGATGAAGTGAGTGCGCAGGCCATCCAGATCGTCGACGCGGTTGAGTTCAACCACTCCGGTGGCACCGCGCACGCGGACATCTTTCACAATCGGCATATCCCTGCATGCCGCAAGATTCTGTTCCATGGCCGCCGATATGTCGGCGACCTGTCGAAGCCGCGGTTCCTTCTCGAAAAGGTCGAGCGAAGCGTTCGCGGCCGCGCACGCCAGCGCATTTCCGGTATATGTGGGTCCATGCATCAACGCCTTTTTGGGATCGTCCGACCAGAATGAATCGAAAACCTGACGCGTAGCGATTGTTGCGGCAAGAGGAAGTGTGCCACCCGTAAGCGCCTTCGAGAGCGTGATGATGTCCGGCGCGACCTCGGCCTGATCACATGCAAACATGCTGCCCGTGCGCCCAAACCCCGTGAAGATCTCATCAAAAATGAGCAGCACCGCATGTTTGTCGGCAAGTGCGCGCAAGCCCTGAAGCACACTCGCATGGTGAAACTTCATGCCGCCAGCCCCCTGGATCAGCGGCTCGACAACGATCCCGGCGATATTTTCGCTGTATTCCGTCAGCAATTTTTCAAGTGCTGAGGTCGTTGCGACATCTTCGGGTAGATCTAGGACCCAATACTTTTTCAGTAAGTCAGCGAACACCGTGTGCATGCTCGCCTCCGGATCGCTAACCGCCATGGCACCCGTCGTATCGCCATGGTAGCCGGCCTTGAACGCAACGAACTGCGACTTGCCGAGGGCGCCGCGATTGATCCAGTGCTGGACCGCCATTTTCATGGCGACCTCGACCGCAACAGAACCTGATTCCGAGAAGAACACGCGAGTCAAGTCACTAGGCAACAATCCGGCGAGGCGGCCTGCAAGACGTAAAGCCTGTTCGTGCACAAGACCGCCCAGCATCACATGTGGCATCGATTCGAGCTGCGTCTCGACCGCATGTCGTATTTGCGGATGGTTATAGCCGTGACAGGCCGTCCACCAGCTGGCAATGCCGTCAATCAGTTCGCGCCCGTCGGAGAGCATAATCCGCGAACCCCGCGTACTGGCGACCAGGAGCGGCGCGGATACTGTTTTCATCTGGGCGTAAGGCAGCCAAATGTGTTTCAGGCCGTCGCGATACCAATCCGGCGTGATGCTGTTTTTGCTGGTTCGGCCGGCCATTTGACGTTTCCCTGCTGGGTTCGTGCTAAGCATCTAGGCAGAACATGGCAAGGCCACTGATGCGCTCACTCGACACCTTTGCGCACGACAAGCTCGACGAACTCAAGCGCCGGCGCCTATACCGGGCGCTCAACGAAACCGTTCGCGAGGATGGCATCTGGATCGAGCGAAATGGCCGTCAGTTGCTTTCATTTTCGTGCAATGACTATCTCAACCTCACCCAGCATCCGCTCATCAAACAGGCAGCGATCGCAGCGATCGAGGAATATGGGGCGGGCTCCGGCGCGTCGCGTCTGGTAACCGGAAATCACCCTCTCTACCCGAAGCTCGAATCCCGCCTTGCCCAATTCAAACACACGGAAGCTGCCTGTGTTTTTGGGTCTGGCTACCTCGCGAATACCGGGATCATTCCGGTCCTGATCGGGCGCGATGGGCTGGTTCTGGTCGATGAACTGTCGCATGCATGTATCTATGCGGGCGCACAATTGTCCCGTGGCGTGGTTGTAACGTTCCGCCACAACGATGTGACGCACGCGCGCGAACTCCTTTCAGCCCACCGTGGCGATCGCGACCACGCAATCATTGTCACGGACGGCGTCTTCTCCATGGATGGAGATCTCGCTCCGCTAGGTGAACTGCTCGCGCTCGCCGAAAACTACGGCGCGTGGCTCATGTCAGACGATGCGCATGGTCTGGGCGTGGTCGGCGGTGGCCGCGGATCGAGCTTCGTCGGAAACTCAAATATTCCCGTCCCCCTGCAGATGGGCACTTTGTCCAAAGCTGTCGGCTCTTACGGAGGCTACCTTTGTGCATCCGCGTCTGTCATCGAACTAATGCGCAATCGGGCACGAACGCTCATTTATTCGACCGGCTTGCCTCCAGCTTGCGTGGGAGCGGCGATTGCCGCGCTCGATCTGATAGAGCGTGATCCAATCTACGCTGCGCAACCGGTCCGAAAGGCAATAGCATTTACCAAACGAGCAGGCCTTGCGGACGCGCAAAGCCCAATCGTGCCAATCGTGGTCGGTGACGAAGAAACCGCACTTGCACACTCGCGGTTGCTGGAGAAGGAAGGATTTCTTGCAGTGGCCATCCGTCCACCGACGGTCAAGCCAGGCACGGCGCGCCTGCGCCTCACGTTTACAGCGCAGCATCCGGACGATCAGATCGAACGGCTTGCGGACATCGTGCGCGACAAGATCCTGGCATAAATCGTGGCCGCATATTTCGTCACCTCGACCGGCACCGATATCGGCAAGACTTTCGTGACTGCCGCGCTAATTCGTTATATGCGCGAGTCCAACCAGCCCGTGTCCGCACTGAAACCGATCGTAAGCGGATACGATTCCTCGGTTGTGGAGACCAGCGATCCGGCAGTTCTGCTGGCGGCGCTCGGTCGGCCGGCATCCGCAGAAGAGGTCGAACGCATTGCCCCGTGGCGTTTTCGTGCCCCGCTCGCCCCTGACCTTGCCGCTGCACGCGAGGGGCGCAGCGTCGACTTCGAGCGCGTGGTTGAGTTCAGTCGTGCGGCTGTCATGAGCGCAAAGGGACCTCTTTTCATTGAAGGTGTCGGGGGAATCATGGTGCCACTCGACGGGCGACGCACCGTGCTCGATTGGATGGCCGCGCTCGATATCCCGCTATTACTAATCGTCGGCGGATATCTCGGCACCATCAGCCATACACTGACTGCGCTCGACGTATTGACGCAGCGTAAATTGACGATCGCAGCCATCGTCGTAAGTGAAAGCGAGCGCGATCCCGTGGCACTCGACGACACGGTGACTAGCATCGAGCGATTTTCCAATGGCGTCGAGGTCATCGGACTCCCCCGACTGCCTGCCGGCATTACGCATCATCCGGCAATTGCCCGGATCGCCAATTTGCTTTGAGGTACGCTCAGCCGTTGTAGGTCAGCATGGTTTCGATCATGCCTTCCAGGTTGACCAACCCGTGCATCACCATGGTCAGGATGGTCGATCCGCTCGCCCATCGGACCCAGCCAAAAAGCAGTCCGAAGGAAAAGACCTGGGCGATGAGAAACCAGTCGTACTGGACGTGTATGATCGCAAACAGTCCGGCGGTGAAAACGATAACCCGCCACGCATAGTCTGGCTTTCGCAACCATCCTCGGAAGAAGAATCCACGAAACAGCGTTTCCTCGCCGATCGGAATGAGGACCGTTACAGCGACCAGCAGCAAAGGCAGCAGGTCAGCATTTTTCGCCGCCCGGTACATGTCGCTCTGGAAGCGGTCGACTATGTTGCGACCGGCAAGCCAGCTCGCCGCGTCGCCCACGGCGATCAGAGCAACCACCGCCACAATGGCAACGATGACTTCTCCGCGCCGCGGCAGCTTGTAGCCGAGATATTCCACGACGCTCCCTCTGGATCTGGCAGCTAAAGCCAGCAGGGCGACCTGCACGGGCGCCGATACAAAAATGAACAAAATCAACGCGCCGCCATCCTGCGTCAGAGTGGCCACCTCACCTAACTGGAGGCCGTACCACCCGCTCAGCACAACGATTCCAGAAAGTTGACTAGCAAGGAGCGCAAACGCTCCGATCAAAAACGTTGCAAAGAGACCGAACGGTTTCCCAACGTTGCTCAAGGCAGATCCTTCAGCCATTGGCCGAGCTCTGCCCGTTCGGTTTCGCTCATGTCGGTCTGGTTGCCGAGCGGCATCGCCCTACCCTCCACCGTCTGTGAATAGACAACTGCCGCATGTTTTTTGAGGTCGGCGACAGATTCCAGAACAATATTTTTCGGCGCTTCGCGGAAGCTTTCGTGCGTCGGATTGACCGCATGACAGGTCGTGCAATGTTTGTGCACGATCAGCAGGACGTCTGCATCGGAGATATTGCCGCCCTGCGCGGCTGGCGCAATGGCGGCGAAGACTATCCCCGCCACTGTGCGCAAAATCATGCAGGCGACCTTCTACGGAACCAGAATGGACGAACCCGTTGTGTCGCGGCCTTCCATTTCCTTGTGAGCCTTGGCCGCATCCTTGAGCGAATATTTTTGGTTGATCGGAATCTTCACCGCGCCCGAACCGACGACTTTGAAAAGATCGGCAGCCGTGGCGATCAGATCATCGCGCTTGGCTACATAGTTATTGAGGGTTGGCCGCGTCGCGAACAGCGAGCCTTTGGTCTGCAGGATGTTAATGTTGAAGGCGTCGATCTGGCCGGACGCACTGCCGAAACTGACGAAATAGCCAAGCGGACGCAAGCAATCGAGCGAGGCAGGGAATGTGCTCTTGCCGATGCCGTCGTACACCACGTCGCAGAGCTTCCCGCTGGTGATGTCTTTCACGCGGGCGACAAAGTCTTCATCGCGATACAGGATCGTGTGGTGACAGCCGTTCTTCTTGGCGATGTCGGCCTTTTCCTTCGAACCGACGGTGCCGATGACGGTTGCGCCGAGATGGTTTGCCCATTGGCAGGCAATCAAGCCGACGCCGCCCGCGGCGGCATGGATCAAACATACGGTGCCTTTTTCGACTTTGTAGGTTCGGTTCAGCAGGTACTGCACGGTCATGCCTTTGAGCATCATGCCCGCAGCCTGGTCATAGGAAATATTGTCCGGCAATTTCACCGCGCGGTCCGCCGGGACCAGCCGTTCGGCGGCATAGCCGCCCAGCGGTCCGACAAACGCCACGCGGTCGCCCACCTTAAGGTCAGTGACGCCCGGACCGATCGCCATCACTGCGCCGGCGCTTTCATTGCCCGCGATGAACGGCATCCCGACAGGCGATGGATACATGCCCATACGGAAATAGGCATCGATGAAATTTACGCCGGCGGCGTGCTGTTTGATCTTGATCTGGCCCTGGCCTGGCGCGGCGATCTGAACATCTTCGTAGGTCAGGACTTCGGGACCGCCGGGTTTGTGAACGCGCACTGCCGCGACCATTTTTGTCTCCTTGGATACAATTGTTAGGCGGGAAGGAATTCGGGCCGCGATAATAGGCGGCCGCGCGGCGAGCGCAAGACGGGTCAGCGCGCCCCGGAGACGCGCAGGTTCGCGCCATTGATGTAGGAGGCAGCGTCAGACAGCAGGAACAGTATCGCTTCGGCAACTTCGTTGGCCTGCCCCGGCCGGCCCATCGGCAGCATTGGCAAGACGCGGTCGATGCGTCCAGGCGGCTGAATGTCGGTATCAATGACGCCCGGCGTAATTGCGTTAACGCGGATACCTTCCTTGGCGACCTCGCGGGACACGCCGATGACCATGGAGTCCACACCCGCCTTCGCCGCGGCATACCAGACACATTCGTTCGCGCCGCCAAGAGGCGCGGCCATCGACGAAAGCATCACAACGGCACCGCCTTTGCCACCGTGTTTAGTCGACATGCGGCGTACACAGGCGCGCAGACACAGCAGCGCTCCGAAGGTATCGATGTCGAGCACTTCACGGATCGTCTTCGCGCTGACCTCGTCCAGGCGTGAGCCCTCGCCGATAATTCCGGAACTATGCACGAAATGGGTCAGCAACCCGAATGTACCGCTGGCGGTGTCGAAGACACGTTCTATGTCATATTCCAGTGCCATATCTCCCTGTATAGCGACGGCCTTGCCGCCGGCTTTCTTGACGGCATCGACCACCGCGGCCGCAGCGTTTGAATTGCTCTTGTAGTTCACCGCCACATCGTAACCATGCTCTGCCGCAAGCTTGGCCGTCGCTGCACCAATGCCGCGGCTGCCGCCGGCGATCAGCAAGACTGGTCGAGACATGGAATGCTCCTTGGGCTAAACGCGATCAAGCGGCGGCTCGAACACGGTCGGGCAATAATCCAACCGTGAAGAAATACACGGCGATCAGAGACAACGGCACCGTGACGTAGGGGCCCGGCGACAGATCCTGAACAACCGCGGCCAAGGCCAACACCGCCCACATCGTCAGAATTGCAATGTTAAGCAACCGCCAATGTTGGACCCGCAACGGATGGAGAAACTTCACAGGTGCAAAGCTCAGACCCGCAAGTACCACAATCGCAACGGCTACCAGCCATCCAGGTGGTTCAAGCAGGTAGAGATAAAACGCCGCGAGATTCCAGACGGCCGGAAAGCCGCGGAAGTAATTGTCCGCAGTCTTCATTTCTCGATCTGCGAAATATAGAGCGCCGCTGATGACGACGACGATCCCTGCCGGTATGGCAAGCGGTTGCGGCAACAGCCCGCTCGCCGCAATCGCGTAAGCCGGAACGAAGACGTATGTCGTGAAATCGACCACCAGATCAAGCGTCTCACCCGACCAGCGCGGTACGAGCTTCTGCACTTCAAAAGCACGCGCCAACGGTCCGTCCGCACCGTCGACAACGAGCGCGAGACCAAGGCACAGAAACATTCCTGCCCAATGGCCCCCCGTACCAAGGATAAGCGCAAGCAATGCCAACGCCGCGCCGGTCGCGGTGAAGACATGAATCGTAAATGCGCGGACGTACTCGAATCCCGCCACTTAACCGTTGCCCCAGTCGAGCTTTACGATCTCAGCCGACCGTCCCGCCAGATTCCAGTTGCGGCCGAAGCCACGGAAACGCGACCTGTCGGCACGGGCGACGATGATATCAGAGCCGATCCAGTAATCACTATTCCGAATCGTTACATTCTTGCCCGCTTCCTTTCCCCGGACCGGGCTGATTGCCCCGTCGACATACTTCTCAATGCGGACGATACGCGTTTCCCCTTCAGTCTCATAAGTGATGGGGACCTGATGCACGCCGAGGAATTGCCCAACGAGGATCGATAACAGATGGGTGGTACCACCGACGCGGCCGGTGAATATGCGGGTCAGCCCCTTCACCGCCTGAACCGATGCCTTCTCGTCGACGAATAGCGCAGCCGTCCAGTTGCCGCGTGACATGATACCGGGCAGGTCCATCATGACACCGGCCTTGATGCCCGAAAGATCAACGGTGTCGAAATGACCATCGTCGATGCGGATGCCGGCCCAGGTTTGGCAGCGGCTTTCCGTCGGTGGATGCTCGCCGCGCGACAATACGCAGGGACAAAACACTGTACAGCTACATGACAGCGCCAATTCGCCTTTCAAACTCCAACTTTCCGTCAACGCGCGACTCCCGCCCTATTTCAAGCCTGTTCGCGGTGACCAGCCGCCCGTCAAGGTCGTCAGAACGATAACGGCGCCGACCGCAATAAGCACTACACCGATGGCATGAGTGAAGCGTCGACCCGTAAGCATCTTCTCGAGCGTCATGGCGATCCCGATCCCGGCCATCCATACGATATTCATCAGACCGACGGCGAACATCAGAAGCATCATCGCCCAGCAGCAACCGACACAATATAGACCTTGCTTGAGCCCGAGCTTGAATACCCCCGTAGGCGTCGTAGCCCAATTCGTGAAGAAAACCGGAAATGGATGCCGGCACTGCGTAAGGCATGCATGCTTGAGCGCCGAGAATTGATAAATACCGGCAAAGACGAAGATTGCGCCCGACAGGAGCGGGCTCGCCGAAGCCATGCTTCGGTCGATTAGCGTGGCCCGTGTCAATCCGACCTGCTCCAACGCGGCGAAGACCGAAAATCCGAACCACACGACCGCGTAACCGGCGGAGAGCGCAAATGGCGACACGATCCGTTCACTCTTGCGAGCGGCGGTATCCGCAATTTCCGTGTAGGTCAGGATCATTGGCGCGGCGCTTGGCAGCATCATCGCCAAGGTCATCGCGCACCACATAGAAAAGATAACGGCCGCCGCATAGGGACCTGCGAAACCATCCTGCAGCGTACTGCAGAGGACCTGGACAAATCCGAACCAGCCAAGCGAGCCCGTCGTTCCGGCAGCGGAAAGGAGCGCAAGATAGACCCAGCCCAAACCGGCAAGGACGATCACGCAGAGCCCTGCCAGTACCCTTGGGCGCGCAAAAACACGACCAAGGCTCGCCGTGGCGGGCGAAAGATGTCTGAATTCGTGGCCGGCTGTATCGCTCATGGCACCTTGTCCATAGCCCATATGTAGCCCCCCGGGCGTTGCAAGTCTTCGGCTTGGTTTCCGACCCGGCCGTCCCATGCTAGTGCGGTTAACGCGAGCGGAGCCCAATTGATGCCGGGAACCCACAACGATCAATACGCTGCTGTCGTGGTCGGTCGAGGGCCTGCCGGCCTGACGGCTGCGATCGCTCTCGCTGAAGGAGGAATCTCAACGCTTCTCGTCGGCTCGCGTCCGGCCAAACCTGACAACCGGACCACAGCGCTGCTCGCGGATTCCGTTACCGCTCTCGACACGCTCGGCGTCTGGTCCCTGTGTCACGCCAAAGCTGCGCCACTGAAGGTCATGCGCCTCGTCGATGACACCGGCCGCCTGTGGCGTGCACCGGAAGTCAGATTTGAGGCGAGCGAGATCGGCCTGGATGCATTCGGATACAACATAGAGAACCGCCATCTGATCGACGCAATGGAGGAACGCGCACGCAATCTTTCCGGCTTGCAGATCGTGGACGGTGATGTTCTGGAGATCACACCTGAACGAAACGAGGTTACAGTCACTGTTAAAGATGGCTCAACGTATCGCACCCCTCTTGTGGTCGGCGCGGATGGGCGCAACTCCATTTGCCGCTCAGCTGCCCGCATCGACATGGACGGGCGCGATTATCATCAGGTCGCACTGACGCTGTGTCTGCGACACACACGCCCCCACCACGCCACGTCAACCGAATTTCATACGCCCACAGGCCCGTTCACGCTCGTGCCATTGCCGGGTGATCGATCCAGCCTGGTCTGGGTGCTCGCCCCCGCAGCCGCCGATGAACTTACGGCACTCGATGACGCGGAGCTGAGCGACGAAATTGAGCGTGCGTCCTATTCGATTTTAGGAAAGATCGAAGCAGAGCCTGCGCGTGGCTACTTTCCTCTTCGCGTTGGGACAGCACGGCGGTTCGCAGACCGGCGCATTACACTTGTCGGCGAAGCCGCGCATATCATTCCACCGATTGGAGCCCAAGGTCTCAATCTGGGCCTGCGCGACGCGGCAACAATCAGCGAGCTCGCGATCCTGGCGGATCGGCGCCAGCACGATATCGGAGCTGACGATGTGCTCGCTCACTACGATCGCTTACGCCGCGCCGACGTGGGCACCCGGACATTGGCGGTCGACCTCCTCAATCGCACATTGCTCACCGATTTCCTGCCAGCACAGAGCATGCGGGGATTAGGACTTTACCTGATCGATCGCATCGGACCGCTGCGGCGTGCGATCATGCGCGAAGGGGTGGCGCCCTCGGCGGCTCGACCGCGACTGATGCGTGGCGAGACCGTTTAACCGAGCTTGGGCGCTTTTTTGACGCCGGGCGGCTCGCGAAACTCAGGGCTGATTGGCAATGGTAGCGCCGGCAAACTCTTGCCCGACGCAGTTGCAGCCCGATGGGCAAACAGACCACGTTCGACAAAATGCGGATCGCGCATCGCCTCTTCAAGAGGTGTCACAATCGTGGTGCAGCAGTCCGCTGCAGCAAATATCGGCTGCCATTCCTCTGATGTCCTGGCCGCGATGAGTTTTGCAACCACGTCACGCGTCACCTTCGGGTCCCGGGCGTCGTCGACAAAGGGAGTCGGCAAGGCAATTGCCTTGGTGAAGGCCAGCCAGAACTTCTGTTCGATCGCTCCGCACGCGATTAATTTTCCATCTTTTGCCGGGTAGATTTGATAGCGCGGCGACCCACCGACAAGCCACATTTCACCGGGCGCGGGAAAATGTTTGGTCGCAACGCCGAGCGCGAGCGCAGCCCAGGTGAAGGTGAACATGGCGTCGGTCATCGCGATGTCGATGTGGCAGCCCTGCCCGCTTTGATCTCGGGCGCGCAAGGCAAGCAGAATATTGATGATTGCCGGAAAACTACCGCCGGCTATATCGGCCGCAAGCATCGGTGGAATTACAGGATGCTCGCGTGGCCCGGGCTGCAGATCCAGCAGGCCGGTGTTGCCGATATAGTTGATATCGTGACCGGCTTCATGCACGCGCGGGCCGCTCTGGCCGTAGCCTGATATCGAGCAATAGATGAGATGGGGATTGAGTGCGCGCACATCTTCGTAACCAAGGCCGAGCCTTGTCATCACGCCTGGACGGAATTGCTCGACGAGGATATCGGCGCGCTTAATGAGTTGGGTCAGTTTCGCGCGGTCCATCTCGTTCTTGAGATCGAGGTTCATACTGATCTTGCCGCGATTGAGCATGACGAAAGCCGCGCTTTCGCCGTCGATCATCGGCGGAAAACGCCGCGCATTCTCGCCTCCGGGCTGTTCGATCTTGATTACCTCCGCGCCGGCTTCAGCGAGCATCAAGGTGGCCAGCGGCCCCGGAAGCAAGGTCGTGAAGTCAACGACAAGAAGACCGGACAGCGGCTGCATAAATGTACCTTGGCGAAATCGCGAGAATTACGGCTACTTGCGGGACATGTCCCGCGACCTGCCCCACTTGGCGCGGCCTTTGCATTGCTCTAAACGGCAGAGCCATATTTTGGAAGGTCTCATGAAGCCGCCACGACAATTCTTCGCCCCGCTTGCCGTCGGCGCCCCGGCGCCCCTGCGCGAATTGCCAGTCCGACTGGAACGGATGATTCATTTCATCCCACCCCACAACGAAAAAGTCCGAGCAAAGGTGCCGGAACTTGTGCGGCAAGTCGACGTAGTGCTCGGCAACCTGGAAGACGCAATCCCGGTCGAGGCAAAGCAGGCCGCGCGCAAAGGATTTATCGAGATGGCAGGCAAGGTCGACTTCGGGTCGACCGGGCTATGGACGCGTATCAACGCCCTGAATTCTCCCTGGGCACTCGACGACATCGCGGAGATTGTCGGCGCGGTCGGCAACAAGCTCGATGTTATCATGCTGCCGAAAGTCGATGGGCCTTGGGACATACACTATCTCGACCAGCTGCTGGCGCAGCTCGAAGGACGGCACGGTCTGAAAAAACCAATCCTGATCCACGCGATTCTGGAAACCGCACAGGGCGTCAACAACGTGGAAGCAATCGCGACGGCCTCCCCTCGGATGCATGGTATGAGCCTTGGGCCAGCCGATCTTGCCGCGTCGCGCGCCATGAAGACCACGCGTGTCGGTGGCGGCCACCCCGAATACAAAGTGCTGGCGGATGCCGATAGTGAGAAGCCACGGGCAACGACACAGCAAGATCTTTGGCATTATACCATTGCGAAAATGGTCGATGCGTGCGCTGCTGCGGGGATCAAGCCGTTCTATGGACCGTTCGGAGACTTTTCCGACGCGGCGGCGTGCGAGGTACAATTCCGTAACGCATTCCTTATGGGTTGCCTGGGCGCCTGGTCGCTGCACCCTTCGCAAATCGAGATCGCAAAGAAGGTCTTCTCACCCGATCCGACGGAAGTCGCATTTGCCAAGAAAATCGTGGAAGCTATGCCCGACGGCGCGGGTGCCGTGATGATCGATGGGAAAATGCAGGACGACGCCACCTGGAAACAGGCTAAAGTTCTTCTTGATCTGGCGAAGCTCGTCGCGACAAAGGATCCCGCAATGGCGGCGCGTTACGGGGTGTGAACGAAGTAAGGGACAGCTTTGTCATGGAAAAAATGCGTAACGCCAAATTCAAGATCGGTCAGGTGGTCAAGCACCGTGTGTACCCGTTCCGTGGCGTCATCTTCGACATCGACCCCGTCTTCAACAATACCGAGGAGTGGTGGCAAGCGATCCCTGCCGAAATCCGCCCGCGCAAAGACCAGCCCTTCTATCATCTCTTCGCGGAGAACTCGGAGACTGAGTACATCGCTTATGTGTCGGAGCAGAATTTGCTTCCCGATACGTCGGGTACGCCGCTTCGTCACCCGGACGTCGCTGACGTTTTCGAGCCTGATGACAACGGTGGCTACAAACCGCGCCGAAGCGGACTGCACTAGTCGCAAACAAAAGGCGCGGCCCCTGGCCGCGCCTTGATGCTTTAGCGAGACTGGAAGCGCCTATTTCTTCTGCGCAGGCGCCGGAGCTGCCGGCACGGCGCCTGCAGGTGCCTGGCTCTGCTGGCCCTCGAGCTTCTTGCGGGCCTCATCGGCTTTCTTCTGCAACTCTTCCTGCAATTTGCGTTGCTGTTCCTCAAAGGCTTTTGGATCGGTCGGTGGACCGTCGTACGCCTTGGCAAAATCGTTCAACGGCAGCGGCAGGCTGATCGGCGTGCCTTGCATGTTGATCGCCTGGACAATGATGTTCTGTCCCTTTTTCATTCTGCCGATCAGGTCGTCGGTCACCTGATAATCGGCCATGCAGCCAACCGGGAAACAGATGCTGTAAGGCGATTGCGCGGGCTGACCCTGATCGATCAGCATGCGGGTACCATGCGACAGTTGCATGCCGAGCGGAACGGTCACGCGCAGCACCTTCTGTCCACCTTCCGGCTCGAACAACTGGACAATTGCGACCGGCATGCCGTTTTCCAGTCGACCATCCTTGGTAATGACGCAGACCTGCTTGTTTTGGGTGTCCGGCCCCTTGCCGCAGACTTTCATCCACGGCGAATACATGAGTTGTGGCTGGTCGCCGCCCGCCTGCTGCTGTCCGGGCTGGCCGGACTGACCCTGCTGCGCCGGTTGAGCCGGTTGAGCGGGCTGGGCCGGAGGTGCCTGCTTCTGAGCCGGCGCCGCTTTCTGTGCTGGCGGCACGGGGGCTTTCTGCTGTGGCTGCTGGGCGAGCACCGGTGCGGCCGAGAATAGCACTGCCAACGTTCCGGCCACGGTCAGTGCCCGACCCAAAAGCGGCCGGGTCGAAGCAATCCGATGATCCATTGCGATTATCCCTTTTTCTTCCCGTTCGCGACCAATGGCTGTCGAACAGGGCTTTCAGGCGGCTCTCTCCGTGCGAAATACGGCGGGAGCGTGACACTCTGGTGCCTGATAGCCGAATTTGAGCCTGCAATAAAGCCACGAATGCCCTGAAAATGCCGCCGCGCCGGACCCCGTAGACCTATGATAAATTCAAAAAAAATCGGACCGAATCGCATTCGACCGTCTTCCGCGCTGAACTTTGTTCCCTCCGCGCTCACGCAGCTGCGGGCGTCGCGGCGCGCGGTGATGCTCGGCACACTGCTGGCGGCGACGGGTGGCCTGCGTCTCGCGCGCACCGAAATCGCTACCCGCGCCGTAGACACGCACGCCCTGGCGATGCATGGCGAACCGGAATGGGACGCCAATTTCTCCAATCCGACCTACGCGAACCCTGCAGCGCCCAAAGGTGGCCAACTCGTGCAAGGCGTCCTCGGGACGTTCGACTGCCTCAATCCGTTCATCGTCAAAGGCATATCCGCAGCCAATATGCGCGGCTACGTCATCGAAAGCCTGCTTGCACGCGGCTATGACGAACCGTTCACGCTCTATGGCCTCCTTGCCGAAAGCGTCGTGACTGACGCCGCTCGCAGCTTTGTCACTTTCACTCTCAATCCCGCAGCAAGGTTTTCAGACGGCAAGCCCGTGACGCCCGAAGACATTATTTTTTCGTGGGAGCTGCTGCGCGACAGGGGCCGACCGAATTTCCGCACCTACTACATCAAGGTCGCGAAAGCCGAGCAAACCGACGAACGGACGGTCCGGTTTGATCTCACTGGCGCCGAAGACCGCGAGCTTCCACTCATCATCGGGCTGATGCCAGTCTTGGCAAAGCACGCCATCAATCCCGCAACCTTCGAAGATACGAGCTTCGAGCCATTGCTTGGCAGCGGTCCCTACGGCGTCACTGCAGTGAAGCCCGGCGACACGGTCACGTTCAAACGCAACAATAATTATTGGGGACGCGATTTGCCGATCAATCGCGGCCTTTGGAATTTCGACACCATCCGCTTCGACTACTACCGCGATGGCAACACCCATTTCGAAGCGTTCAAGAAGGGGCTCTACGATTTGCGCGTCGAGACCGATCCAGGACGTTGGCAAATGGCCTACGAGTTCCCGGCACTGCGTGCAGGCCAGGTCGTCAAGGAAGACATGCCCTACGGACTCCCGAAAGGCATGAATGGTCTTGTCTTCAACACGCGACGGGCGATTTTTTCGGATGTGCGCGTGCGTGAGGCCATCCTGCAACTGTTCGATTTCGAATGGATCAACCACAATTATTTCTTCGATCTGTACAAGCGCACTGCCAGCTATTTCGATGGATGTGACCTGTCGGCGCACGGTGTTCCCGCCAATGAGCGAGAGCGCGAACTCTTGAAGCCGTTTCCGGATGTCGTGCGAGCCGACATGATGGATGGCACATGGTCCCCGCCGGTCACTGACGGCTCGGGGCGTGACCGCCACAACCTCGGCCGCGCCTTCGCGCTGTTCAGGGCCGCCGGCTATGACCTCAAAGGCACGCAACTGACCAATGTCAGCACCGGCAAGCCATTCACGTTCGAGATTCTCACCACGACCCGCGACCAGGAGCGACTCGCGCTCGCATTCGTACGCAGTCTGAAACGGGTCGGCATCGAGGCACGCGTGCGGACTGTCGACGCGACCCAGTTCGAACGCCGTCGGATTGCCTTTGATTTCGATATGATGGAGTACCGCTGGGAACAGTCGCTTTCACCCGGCAACGAGCAACTGTTCTACTGGGGGGCAGCAGCCGCGGATCAGCAGGGCAGCCGCAACTACATGGGCGTCAAGTCACCGGCGGTCGACGCAATGATCGCCGCCATGCTTGCAGCCACAAGCCGGACCGATTTCGTTGCCGCGGCGCGAGCTTTGGACCGCGTGTTGCTTACGGGCTTCTACGTCGTCCCGCTCTATTTCCCGCCGGTGCAATGGGTAGCGCGCTGGACGCGAATCGAGCATCCCTCACATACCTCCCTGTTCGGCTATTTGCCGGAAACGTGGTGGCAGAAGGATCTAAAGCCTTGAGGCTTTGCCAATGATCCTCGGCGAAACGCCCCGGCGGCGGGCACGGCGACGACACTCGGCGACCTTTTTCGGCGCGCGGGGGTGCGTCACCTGATGCGCTCGCGCTCGCCGACCCGCCAAACCGACAGAGCTTTACCCGTGGAAGCCCGCGCGCACTGAGTTTCGCGCAGGCCGAGGCAACGCCTCGCCAGCACCGGAGCAAGCCTTACGGAACGGATTGCAGGCACGCGGCGCCAATCCGCTTCTATTTGGCTTTCGGTTTTAGAAAAACCGCACAGAAATCAGTGCACTAGCTTCCGAACACACCCGCACTCATGTTGCACATGTTGCAACTTGTTCTCCTTTAATTCCAACGGTTCCCAATCACTCCCGGCAACTCCATGCAACATGGATGCGACATGCCGGGACAAGTTTGCCGCCTGCCCTCGGCGGACTTCTAAGGCGCATTCCAGCCTTCGGGGGTTCCCACGGTAGCTCGTCAACTGCGTGTGCTGGGTGGTTGGAGGTAGCAAGGTCCGGAGGCTTTAAACGGTTGTTGCGCTAGGATGAGAATGTTGCCGCCGTATTGCCTGAAGAATTAGGCGCAAAGCGGCGAGTATCTGAGTGCGTGAGGAGCCCCCATGAAATCGACCGAGACCTACACAATCGTCGCGGCACAGCCGGAATGGTTTCTTGCAATTTTCGACACCAACGTTGTTCGCTACGAACAGATCATCGCTTGGGAAATTCGAAGAACGACATCACGCAATGGCCTTGTAGTCAGATCATTCACCGTTCCAATCACGGTGGAGGGTAATAACGTCGACCTAGTTGCGTTGTCGCTCTGCACGGATTGGGCCATCAAACGTCCCGATGGCGAGTTTGTGCTTCACAGCAAAAATCTAAGCAAGGAGCTGTTGTCGCAGCTTGGGCGTCACAGTGCGGTTGAATCATCGGAGCTTCGTGTGGGTTCGCCCAGCATAGCTAATGGCGATCCACCTAAGCCCGCGCCGCAAAGTTCGCTTAGCTCGCCAGAAAATTCTACGGCGGCTAACCTCAAAGCACCGTGGCTGTTAGGGCCAGGCTAGCCGCTTCCCGTGGGGCCTCTGCATACACCGGCGGCTTCACGCGCAGGTACCAAATGCCTTCACAATATTTGCGATGATGGCTGGCCTCTATTACCAATAAAGTCGGAGCGATAAATCGAAGGGTCAACATGACCTCCGCGCCAAGTAGGAACCAGCAGAATTGGACGACGCCTCCTAATTCCGATAACCAGCGGGATGATCTCGTTCGTGACTTGGAGTCGTTTTTGTCCCGGAGCGCGCCTCGCCCGCCCAACCAGCAGGATTGGATGACGCGTCCTGAGTCCGACAATCAGAACAGTGGAAGGCGATCAATAGGTAGACGAGTATCGCGCGCCTTTGCCCGCTATCTCATTGTCTTTTTGTTCGCTATCGGCCTCACCGTGGCATGGCGATCCCATGGCGACGATGCAATGGAGATGGTCAGGACGGAGGTTCCGTCCTTGGCCTGGCTGTTGCCTGTCTCGACAGCAAAGCCGTCTCCCGACAGTCAGGCATCTGCCGCCGCACCTGTAACCTCTGATGAATTGGTCGAGCAGCTTAAGCCCCTGGCCTTTGAACTCGCCAACGTTCAACGCAGCGTAAAGGAGCTCAGCGTCAAGGTGGAGCAGCTCGGCGTAAGGTAAACCAGATGTCCCAGAGCATTGTTTTGCAGTCGGTCGAACAGAAATTGCCACCTCCGCCTCAGGTCCACCGGGTTCCCCCGCCTAAACCACCGCAGCCCCCCGGGCAGTGATTGGGAGCAATGGGCTACAACGCACGCAACGACGAAATCCGCGACAACATCACGCGGATGCGGCAGGAGTGGGAAGCACAACGCGGGGCGTTGGCTACTGTGCGCCGCTTCAACGCTACGCTTTCCGCTAAAGGCTATGTCATCACTGGTTGATTATCGCCTGCGACAGCTGCGACACGGTGGTTGATCTAGACTTGCGTGTGAAGCCGCGTGACCCGGTGCGGGCAAAAACTCAAATAAGATCAATGCGTCAAGGCGGTGCGCCAATCCGCTGCTTCGGGAGCATTCGCACCGCGTTCCTCGCCGAAGTCTGGCTGAGTACGTCCTGTCGTTGACCAGGCGCTAACAGCCCATACGCCTAAATACTTGATTGATTTGAGATAGTTTGATCGCCACTCTTATGGGTAACATACGGGGTAGCACCTGGCGCTACCTGCGATTGGTCCAAAACCCGCGAATCTCATAAGGCTGTCATGGCACACGGCGCACCTAAGGAGCAAAGCCATGGCAACTTCAACAGTCACCACCAAGCATTTGGCTCATGCGTTAGCAAAGCAGCATAAGCTCACCAAGAAGCAGGGTCGGGAAATGTTGGAACAGCTGACTGCAATGATCAGGACGCATCTTAAGGAAGGAGAACAGGTGAAGCTCGCCGGTCTCGGAATTCTGCGAGTGCGGGATCGTGCTGCTCGCGTAGGGCGCAATCCGGCGACCGGCGAAGCGATCCAGATCAAGGCCAGCAAAAAGGTCGCCTTCCGCGCTAGCGCGGCCCTCAAGTTGGCGATCTGATCGCACCCGCCTCTGTTTTCGGGATTGCGTACCATGCGATGATCGTCGCCATGCCGCGCGACGACGCAATCATCTTTAGCGACTTAATCGGCAAGCTCGATATGCTGCGCGT
>Ga0182040_10000403_pt1 | contig 19661 bp, 8 predicted proteins | sample flu12Cox44000176_FD_125973 | JGI IMG/M metagenome (GOLD analysis project Ga0182040, IMG submission 125973) | Lab enrichment of tropical soil microbial communities from Luquillo Experimental Forest, Puerto Rico - flux8day.12C.oxic.44.000.176 | ecosystem: Environmental > Terrestrial > Soil >... | reverse complement strand
GCGCGAACTTGCCTTCCAGCCTGCCCCAGTTCCTTCTGGGATTTTGCCTCGTGTCTTAGCTGCCCTGCGACGCGCTTCGGAAATCCCTTGCGGAACTTCTTTCGACTCGCCACCGCCACTAATCACTACCGCAAAATAAAAAACCCGGCGTCGAGCGCCGGGCGCAACCACCCACACCTGAGTGGTTCCACGCGTTGCTCAACTTCTTTCTACCCTGTACTCGTAAAGAACCCCACTATAGGATCTACTTCTCGCCGTCGCTTTTTCTCGGGCTGGAAGGTTTCTTCGATCCGACTGTGATGCCCCTGAGCAGTCCTAGGCTTTTCAAGGCCCTCAGACCATCCCCAATGATATCAGCTTTTCTTCGTTCGTCAAGCATTCAAAACAATTATTTTTCCTCAGCCCTGTACCGCCTGTGCAAAACATTCAATCCAGGCCTACGAACATAAACCACACGCTATCAAAATAGTACGGTCTCAGCACCGGAAAGGTCGATAAGACAAGCCCCTCCGGCGCCAATAGTTTGAAGCGCTTCCTGCTCAAAACTCAAATCGCAGGCTGAGCTGAATCCACCGGCTGCCCGCAGTGCGGTTGGCTGGGATAAACTGGCTGGCGATGACGCCGAAGTTCGTCAAATTGCCGCTGGCAAATGACAGGCTGCCATTACAGGTCGAGAGGCCGTTGCCATTCGTGACGCCGGGATCACAGAAGATCGGGTGGTTGAAAATGTTGAAGAAATCGGCGGTGAAAACGGCATGGACGCGCTCCGTGATGGCCGTGTTCTTTCCAAAAGAGGTGTCCAGATTCCAGTGGCCAAGACCGCGGAGCGGCCGCGAGCGTCCGGCCCGGCCATCCGTAGCCAAAAGAACCGGTCTGAGCTCGTTGGACACCGCGAAGGGATCGGCAAACAGGTTCAAACCCGTTCCTTTATTCGCGGGATCGCTGTTCGTACCTACGCCCTGGGAGCCAGTCACGCCCGTGTGTACGCCATCGTTGAAACTGCCAGGATCTGTTGTCGGAACTCTGCCAGTATTGAAACCGAGAGACAGAGTCCCGCCCCAGACCTGAGAACCTTCGGTGGCGGTGAGAGGCTGGCCGCTTATCGCCGTAAAGATCCCGGAGTTAAACCACCCTTCCACCACGCGCTTCACGAACGGATTCGAGTTCTTGAACGGCAAGTTGTAAACATACTTTCCGTTGAAGATGTGCCGGAAGTCGAAGGTAGACGCACCGTATTCCGCATTCAGGTCAAAACTGTTCGGCATCAGGTTGGCGGCGTTTTGGATCGCCCCAAGCTGATCCAGGGAATGGGAGAACGTGTAGTTCGCCGTGAACGTAAGTCCGTTGCTAGTGCGCTTGCTTAGAGTGACCAAGAGCGCGTGATAGTTGGCTTCTCCGGTGCTGGAGCGGAGGAAAATGCCTTGCGCAAGATAGTTGTTAAACGTTGCCAGGCCCGCGAGCAGGCGCTTCTGATCGATCCTCTGAAAGATACTGCTGACGTTTCCGTTCACAAAGTTAGTGCGCGCAGCGGTTGCGAGAGAGACGGTGCCGCCGGGCGAAAGGTCTTCAAACCACGGCTGCGGTGTGACTGCGGAAGCTGCCGTTCCGGCACGAAGCTGTGTGGCAACGGCGTCGAACGCTTGAGCGAAGGTCTGGCCCGAATTGGGATCCTTGAAGTTAATCGGGGACTGGCCGAGGCTCATGCTCTGTGGCAAGTCATAACCTAAGCGGCCGGAGTAGGCCACTTCAAGGAGCATATTGCTTGGGAACTCGCGCTGCACGGTCAGGTCCGCAGCGTAATTGCGACCAACCTTGATATTCGGGTCGTCCTGGAAAGAGAACACCTCGGGAAAGTGGATGTTCCCGTTTACCGGATTAAACGTCACCTGAGGAACCACCGGATTCGACTGGGAAGGAACCACCGGGACTGGCATAGTGCCGTCCTGGCCCACACGGAAGACGCTAAGAGCCGGATTGGTGCTGCCTGGATTACATGCAGCGCCGCCCGGGCCAGTAAGGTTGCACCCGGGAGCTGTGAGGTTCAGCGTCTGGGCGAAGCCAACACCGAGCGCTGGAATAATCACGCTCTGTACGGTGTTCTGGCGGTCGTAGATGATGCCGAAGCCGGTGCGGATTACCGTCTTGCCCGACCCAAAGAGCGAGCCCGCAAGGCCGCCGTGGTAGGAGGGTGTCCAGGCAAGAGCCACACGTGGTGCGATGTCGCCGTAATCGACATTGAAAACTCCGCGGTGAGCGGAATTAATGGGCACGAACCCAAAGGTCGGATTAAAGATTTGGCCGTTGGCCGCCGCATCTTCCCTTTGCTTGAGAAAGTCCCGCGCAGTGATTGGATTGCCGGTCCCAGCGTCGATCTGAATGGTCTGCCGGCCCAGGCGTTCAACTGGAGCTGTCTGCCATCCATAACTCACGCCGAGCGTTAAGGTCAGATTGGGTTTTACGCGCCAGACATCTTGGAAATACATTTCTGGCGCCCACAGCTTGGTATCGGATTCCAACTGAGAGCCGAAAGGCAGAGGATTGAAGCTGCCGTCGCGAACAGCAAGAACTGATATATTGTCGATGAGTCCGAGGGCGGTGGCATACAGCCGATCCCATTGCCGAAGGTCCGTGCCTCTCAGGCAGTTTGTGGTGACGGATACACTGCAAGGCTGGGGTTCGTCAGCTCCAGGGAGGCTGAAGCTGACGGCGTCCAATTGAGCGACGAGCGCGCCGAGAGCGCCAATGACTTTATCATCCCGCAAGTGATGGGTGGGTAGATAATGAACGGCGGTGCCGAATTCCCAGGTGTGTCGTCCGCGTGCCCAGACGAAGTCGGCGTTCCATTGAAAGTTACGGTTGTCGTTGCTTTGCTTGCGTGCCACCTGAGTGCCAACGTCAATGGGGACGTCCAACAGCGTATGGGCGCCGGTAGCGGCGCCGATGTCCAGGGCGATTGGTCCTGCGGAACTGCTGGTTCCCGTAATGTTTTCCTGCGCGGCAACAACGTTGGGGCGCTCCGGACTAACGGCGTCGCGGTCACGCACCCAGCCGAACCGGAAGGAACTGCTGAGCGCGGAAGTCAGTTGGCCGTCCAGACCTGTAACCAACATGTTTTGGCGAATCGGCAGCTGTCGCACGGTGCTCGGTTTCCCATTGATGATATTCAACTGAGTTGCGCTAATTTGCGCCTGCCGGAAATAGCGGTAGGAGGCACTCGCGCGCCATTTTTTGGCAAGATTCTGGTCGAGTCTTAGGTCATAAAAATCATTTGTGAGGGGAGTTCCTACGGTCGTAGTGAAGCCGGTTGTGTTCAGGCCATCGGTATTCGCAACCGTAGAATCATTACCGCCGGGCATGAGATTCCACAAAGCGGTGAGGCTGGGGCTGAGCCCGAGGCCGCGAGGATCACAAGCCCCCGTGCCCGATGCGCCGCAGGCTGTCGAAGCGGCGAGGTTGTAGGATACGATATTCCCACTGGCGTCGCGGAATCGCAGGATTCCCTGTTTGAGCGTATCCGTGGGGACAACGCGGGACTGTTGCGTGGAGTTGGGGAAGCGCCGGCCTTCGTAATTGGCAAAGAAATAAGTCTTTTTATGCCAGGGGAACCACAGCGGACCGCCGCCGCTGGCGCCGAAGCGATTGTCTTTAAGTTCCGGCTTCGGCGTGAAAGTTAGCTTGGTGCCGGAGGCCGTATTGCTCGGGATGTGATTGAGGTCCCAGCTGTTGGCGTTCAAATTGTCATTCTGGTGATACCAATAGACCGATCCATGGTACTGGTCGGTGCCCGATCGACTAATCAAAGACACTTGCCCGCCGGCGCCCCGCCCAAATTGGGGTTCGGGATTCGCTATGCCAACGCGGAACTCCTCCACGCTGTCAATCGGCAGAAACGCATACGTGCCTAGCCCGCCCACAGAATTGTTCGTGACGTCGATACCGTCCAGCGTGAAGCTGCTTTGATCACTCCGCGAGCCGGTGATCTCGCCCGTCGGAGTAGCCCCCGGTTGCAGCGTGAGCAGCTCGTTGACCTGCCTCGTCAACGCCGGGAAACGCTTGATCTCGGCTGCCGGAAGGACATTGCCGACCGTGGCATCCGTGGTCTGCAATTCCACGCCTGCCCCTGCCGCCACTTCTACCACTTGGGAGACTTCCCCGATTTCCATCTTAATATCCAACGTGTAGCTCTTGGCCACTTCCACGATCATATTCGGGATGGTTATGGTTCGGAAACCCTTCGTGGTCGCCGTGAGTTTGTACGCGCCCGGAACAACGGAAGGAAAGGAGTATTGCCCGGTTGAGCCGGAAGTTTCTTCATAGGTCTGGTTAATATTGATATTCTCGAGGACGATTTTGGCGCCCGCGATGGCTGCTTGCTGCGGGTCCGCGACCGTCCCCACGACAGCGCCCGTGGTGGCGGATTGCGCCTTCGCCTGACCAGGACATAGCAGCATGGAACTCACGAACAGAATCGAGCAGAGAACTTTCGGCACTCGCATGTTTCCCTCCCGAAAGAATGAGGGAGTCTTCTCATGCAGCGGCTAAGGCTCGAAAGACCTGCGTGTTTCGACCGAACTAGCAGACACAAATGGCTCGTCAACGTCGCATCGTGAGGGAAGATGACCTGCCGCCAGCCAAAGACCACCCCGCTGGAACTAAGCGTATACTCAAGTAATTAAAAACTGTCAAGTACTGGAAGCTAAACTTTAGATTCCCTTTAGACCGCGGCGTCGGGCCCCCTAGAGCTCACAGAACCCTGGGATAGGCCCCCGGTTTGACCGTCGACGGCCACTGGCCATTGGCCCGGTGCCTCGAACGACACGCGCCCCGGATAGCCCCCGAACTCGCTTCCCCGATTTAGTACAATTCCTTCAAGCTCAACGGATACCACCATTTCGAATACAGCTTTCGTAGTCTGATTCGGCGAAGGGGTCTACCCGGCCACCTCCCCGTCCATTGGGCTATTTACAGGAGGTGTAAAAATGTTCGAATCTCAGGTCTCTCCCAAGCTTTTGCTTGTTTGCCTAGCCGTAGGTCTGATGGGCTTCGCGGGCTGTTCCAGTCAGCCGCAAACGACGGCCGCGGACCAGCCTCCGAAGACGACGCACGTCAAGCGGGCGGCCGCGCCGGCCCCTAAGCCTAGAGCCGAGGGGCCCAAGGTTGTTCCCGTCTCCGCCAAGGCTTCGCAGCCGATAGGACACGTCGTCACCGTGCCGAAGGGCACGCCCATCACCGCGATCGTGGACCAGACGCTTGGCAGCGACAAGAATCACAAGGGCGATACTTTTGTCGCCAGCCTCTCTTCGCCGGTCAAGATCGACGGCAAGACCGTGCTCCCCAAGGGAGCGCATATCACCGGCAAGGTGGTAACCGCAAAAAGGCATGAGTTGAAGGTTGCGCTTGCTTCCGTGGTGGTCCATGGAAAATCCTACGACCTCGAGACCAACTCGCTTCGTCCGTCCGACAAATTCAAGACGGCCTCGGCCAACGGCAAGGACAAAGCCAACCACAAGATCGACAACTCCAAGCTCGCGGTCAATTCGCAGCTAACCTTCAAGCTGTCTAAGCCCGTCAACGTTCCGTCGAAAGGCTGACACCGGCTCCTCCGTCCGTCTCTACCCTGAGTTTGCCCGCTCAAGCCTGGCAAGCTCGATCGATCTCGGCCTCTCCGGGGGAGAGGCCGTGGTCTTAGGCGAGTGGTGGGCGAAGAAGCGGGCGCGCCAGCTCAAACGCCTGGGCGATGCGGAGAAGCAGAGCGTCATCCATGACGGCGCCGATCAGCTGCAAACCCACGGGCAGGCCTTCGGCCGTTCTGCCGCACGGGACGGAAATGGCAGGAAGCCCAGCGAGATTCGCAGGGCGGTTGTTGCGCAGGAGTAAGGCGCGTGTTGGATGATTCGTGCCACTGACCGCGGTGGTCTCTTCGGCGATTTTCGGTGCGGGAACCGGCGTCGTTGGAACGAGAAGCGCATCCAATTTCGCTCGAGCCATGGCCGCATGGAAGTGTTCGATGAAAGAATCTCGCAATCGCATGGCTTTTAGATACGCGGTCGCCGGAACCGTTGCCCCCATGTCGAGCCGCGTCAGCACATCTTCTCCGTAGTCAGCAGCGCGCCCCGGATACCATCCAGCCTGCTCATGGCAATGCGTGGCTTCGGCCCAGGCGATTTGGTTTCCCGCACTTTCGGTTTCCTCCAACAGAGGGATGGATACAGGTTCGAGCGCAGCTCCTTGCTTGCGGAGGACTTGGACTCCTTCCTCGAACGCGCCCGAAACCTCGTGGGAAAGCACCTCAGAAAAAAACGCCGTCGGGAGACCGAGACGAAATCCTTGGCGCGCGGGAGATTTGGTCGCCCTCCGCAAAGGCAGCTCCTTTTTCCCCCGCACGAAAATCGGATCGAGCAAAGCAGCAGCATCATCCGAGGAACGCGCCAAAGGGCCGACGCAATCGAGCCGGGGCGAAAGAGGAATGACGCGGGCAACGGACACGCGGCCAAACGTCGGTTTTAGTCCGACGATGCCGCAAAGCGCCGCGGGAATGCGGATCGATCCGCCCGTGTCCGTGCCAATGCTGCCGTAGCATAGCCCGGCAGCAACGGCAGCCGCGGAACCTCCGCTCGAGCCTCCCGGAATACGGGAAAGATCCCAGGGATTGCGCGCCGGGCCAAAGTGTGGGTTGTTCGTGGTGACCCCGTAGGCAAACTCGTGCAAGTTGGTTTTGCCGAGAAGAATGGCGCCGGCCTCTTTGAGCTCGGCGAAAACGGTGGCGTCCTGCTCGGGAACGAAGTCCTTGAGGATCTTCGAGCCTGCCGTTGTGCGAACGTCCTTTGTGTAAATATTGTCCTTCAGCGAAATGGGAATGCCGTGAAGCGGTCCGCGGTCGCTCTTGCCGCCGCGGGGAGCAAAAAGCTCGGCTTCCGCTTTTTTGGCTTGCGCGAGGGCGAGTTCGGCGGTGACCGTGAGGTAGGCGTTGAGCGTCGGATTGAGTTGGTCGATGCGCGCGAGCATGAACTTGGTGAGCTCGACCGGCGAAAGCTTGCGCTTGCGGAACAGTCTTCCGATTTGCTCGATGGAGGCGAAGGCGAGGTCGCTATCGGTCATGTGCGACACATTACATCACCTTTCACGAAGGGAGCCGCGAACTCGGGTGGGAACCGCCGGCTAAAAGATTTTGTCTCGGTGCCGTAAATTTCCAAACGTCCCGATGTTGGCGAGGATGAACGCCACCCGAAACTGATTTTCCGTGCGCACCGTGCTAAGGTTCAGCCGGCGGTACTCGAGCGCGAGGCCGCAGCAACTGCCGTTATAACTGACCTGGACGATCTGGTTTTGCAAGGTCTGGTTGGTGAAGTCGTACCCCACGCCCCCCGTAAAATTGAACCCCTTGCGGTTTTCCCTCCCGTAGCCGACGAGCGCGCGAATCTGATTTGCCGGCTGCTGCTGGAAAGGGCATATTTCGATCGCTGGGTTGCAAGTCTCGGGAGGCGGCAGCGCAGCAATGTCGCTCGGCGAGGGATTCTCATCCAGCCGGAAGTAGGCGATGGTCGCAAAAAACTCGCGGTAGGGCTTCGCTTTGACCAGCGTCCCAATGGTGGCCAGCCGCTGAATCTGCGGATCGTACTGAAGGATTTGCTCCAGGTCGTAAGGACCGCCGGGAGTGACTTTGAAATCGCTGATGATGGGAGACCAGTTCCTCGGGCCAAAAGTAAACGCAAAAGGCGAGATGGAATCGAGCGCCTGGAAAACGTTGCGCTGACCGTTGACGATGGCCCCGCCAAACGTGGGATCGAAATAATGCTTTTGTGCGATGCGCCAGGAAATGAGTTCCTGCGGCTGATCACCGCTGTCTTTCCGGTAAAGGCGCTGCGTGAAACCGTACTCGACTTCGCTGGTGTCGGTGAGCGTGGCATCGCTGTCGAAGCGAATGAAGCTGGCGAAGTTGTTTACACCGGTGACATAGCGGTAGGTGATGGCCGGCTCGATCGAGTGTTTGTACCTTCTCCGAACTTTGTTTTTCTCGGTCCCGAAGAAACGCTCGAACGACGGAGGACGCAGCTCGACGGCGAATTCGCCGGTGTTGCGGAAGATGGGTGTGCCGCTCAGGAACCCCGCAGAATTGAGCGAATCGCCGTAATGTGTGAAGCGAAAAGCCGCGGAAGCGGTTGCGCCGAACCACGGACCAAAATGCACCGGGAGCGTGACCCGGGGGGCAAACTCCTCGCGCGGTACGCTCAAGGGAGTGTCAATGGGCTCGTACCCGAAAGTTGGCAGGACCGAATCCGCGCGATGCACCGCCCCGACGAAACTATCGAAGGAAAAGTAGAGAGGAATTTTACGCCAGGGAGACTGTTCAACCGAACCGAAGCGGGCCTGAGGCAGATTGCGCGTCGTGACAGTGGTCGGCGGAACTGGAGGCGTCGAAGAAGTAACCGGAAGAGTGAGAAAACTTTTGTCGTTGATACCGGCGAAATTGAGACTGAACCCGCGAAAATTATTCGTCAGGAACACGGCGCTCTTAACCTCGGCGTTGATGGCGTCGCCGTAGGTGTCGGCAAAGGCAAGACGGAAGGTGAGTGACGACAGCTGGTTGAAATCGGTCACAAACCGCCACCCGCGGGGCAGCAAAGATTGGATCTCCAGGCGTTGCTGCTGTCCGCCCTGCGGAGAGCGCGTGCCGTTGGAATTCAAAAGCCCGCGGTCGTCGACTCCGAAGTAACTGTATTCGACCGAAGTATTCTCAAAGGGCCTGGCGCGCAAGTTGCCCCGTTCGAGCACGCCGCGGCGGCTCATATACTGCGCCCCGAGGGTCATATCCAACCAGGAGAGCGGCGCGAAATAATAGGCGTCACCGAGGATGAAGCCCTTGCGGGAGCTCTGGCCGACGTCCGGAATGAGAAAGCCGGATTGTCGGATTTTGTTTCCCGCGGGAGCGGTAGCGTACGGAAGCCAAATCAACGGAACGCGGAATAAGCGGAAGTTGGCGTTAACCAGCGCGACGGTTTTGTCGAGGCGAATGCGCGCCTCGGGAGCAAAGAACTGCCACTTCGGATGTTCCGGGTCGCAGATGGTGATCCAGGCCCCTTGAACGAAATACAGATCGCCGGCAAAACGTTCCACGCTGCGCGCCTGGAAATACAAAGGATTCTCGGTGAGAAGCACCTGTTCGTTTGGCTGGCGTTCGATTTTGAAGGTGCCATGAACGTTTTGAAACAAGCCGTGCCCGGTGCTGACGTTATAGTGCGCCTCCGTAGCTTCCAGATACTCTCCGTGGTAGTCCAGTTGCACGTGGCCGGTGGCCACCGCTTCGTTCGTCTTGTCGTTGTATTCGACGTGGTCGGCGTGCAAGCGCGTGTCCGCGTAGCGAATATCCACATCGCCATCGGCGGTGATTACATCTCCTTTTCGCGTTTGCGCTTTGGCTTCGAGTTCGGCGATCTGGCCCTTACCCGGGGGCGGGTGAATCTGCTGCGCCCTGGCAATCAGAGAACAAAGACTCGAAGCCGTGCCGAGAAGTGCCGTCAAGCGAAGGAAACGACGGATCGCAGCATGAACCTGCCTCCAAGAATGATTCACGCCAGCCATGCGATGGATGAGAACGAGACGATAGCCTAGCACGGGGTCACCGTGATTTGAAGGTAAGCAACGCCGCACGGTTGCTTGGAAAGCAAAATTGGCTAAGGCTTGCCAGCTGCTTCCGGATGAAACGCGGCGACACCCGGGCGCGTCTGTCTCGTCAGAGTCGGTTGCCGTTCAGAGAAACATTTGGTGCGCAAGGGCTCACGGAGTAACATGCCGGGCCGTGCGCATGAGGAGAGAGAAATGAAGCATAAGTCGAGAACCCTTCGGAGCATTTTTGCTTGCGTGGCATTCCTATTGGCGGCCGCCGGAATCACGCCGGGTGCGCCGCAAAACTCCACGGACAAATTCAAAAACCTGGAATTTCGCGAGATTGGCCCCGCGGTGATGGGCGGGCGCATTGACGACTTCGCGGTGGTTGAAAGCGATCCGAACATCGTGTACGTCGGCACCGCTTCCGGTGGGGTGTGGAAGACGACCAACAACGGCACGACCTGGGAGCCGGTTTTCGACAAAGAGGCCGTTTCAACGATCGGAGACGTCGCCATTGCTCCTTCTGACCCATCGGTGGTTTGGGTCGGAACGGGCGAGCCGAATAACCGTCAGAGTTCTTCGTGGGGCGACGGCATTTACAAGTCGCTAGACGCTGGCAAGACCTGGAAGAGAATGGGTCTCGGCGCCACGCATCATATCGCCAGAATCGTGATTCACCCAAAGAATCCGGATGTCGTCTACGTGGCTGCGCAAGGGCACCTCTGGGGAGCGAACCCCGACCGCGGCGTCTACAAGTCGAGCGACGGCGGCAAGACCTGGTCCCAGGTGCTGAAAATCAATGACGACACCGGCGTCACCGACATCGCCATGGACCCGCAAAGCCCGGACATTTTGTATGCGGCCGCGTACGAGCGCCGGCGCACCCCGTTTGGCTTCAACGGCGGCGGACCGGGCAGCGCCATTTACAAGACCACCGACGGCGGCGCGACCTGGAAAAAACTGACCAAGGGCCTGCCCTACGAGAACGGCGGCGATACCGGGCGGATCGGTCTGGATGTTTACCGCAAAGATCCGAACATCGTTTACGCCGAGATTCAGCATGAAAAAGGCGGCACCTTCCGCAGCGAAGACAAAGGCGAAACGTGGAAAAGAATGGGCGAAACCGATCCGCGTCCTTCCTATTACAGCCAGATCCGCGTGGATCCCAACAATGACTTGCGAATCTGGGAATTGGGCGCGCAGATGTATTACTCCGAGGACGGCGGAAAGACGTTTGCCACGCAGCGCGTCCGCGGGATTCACGGCGACTTTCACGCCATGTGGATCGATCCCGCCAATTCCAATCACATGATGACCGGCTCCGACGGGGGCATCCACTGGAGCGACGACGCGGGGAAGAATTGGAATTTCCTCAACGTCATCGCCATCGGCCAGTTTTATGAAGTCGCGCTCGACAACGAGAAGCCTTACCACATCTGCGGAGGCTTGCAGGACAACGGAAGCTGGTGCGGGCCGAGCCAGACGCTAACCCGCGAGGGCATAATCAACGAAGATTGGCAGGTGATTCACGGCGGCGACGGTTTTTACGCGGCGATCGACAACGTCGAGCCGTGGATTGTTTACACCGAATCACAGGACGGGCACCTCGCGCGGCGCGACATGCACACCGGACAGCAGCGCTCGATCATGCCGGAAGCAAAAGCGGGCGAACCGCACTACCGTTTCCAGTGGAATTCCCCCGTCGCCGTCTCCTCCCACAACCACACGACCATCTATTACGGCGGAAACTACCTCTTCGAGTCGACCGACCGGGGAGACAGTTGGACGCGCCTCGGCGGCGACCTGACCACGGGAGCGGACCGCAGCAAGCTGCTCATTCTTGGAAAAGCGCCGGACAAAAACACCTTGTCGCGGAACGACGGCGTCGAGGAGTATCCGACCATCACCTCCATTAGTGAATCGCCACTCAGCTCGAAGGTGCTGTGGGTGGGAACCGATGACGGCAACCTCCAGGTGACGCGCGACGGCGGAAAGACCTGGAAAAACGTCGCGTCGAAAGTTCCTGGCGTGCCGAAAGGCACGTACGTGAGCCGGGTGGTGGCTTCGAAGACCGGAGAGGGCGCGGCCTTCGCCACCTTCGACGGGCATCGCAGCGACGACTACTCCGTCTATCTTTTCGCGACAACCGACTACGGCGAAACATGGAAGTCCACTTGCAACGGGATTCCCAATTCCGCCGGAACGGTTCACGTCATCCGCGAGCATCCGCGCAACACGAATCTGCTATTTGCTGGGACGGAATTCGGCTTGTGGGTTTCGTGGGACCGCGGCGGGAACTGGACGGCGCTAAAGAACAATTTCCCGACGGTGCCGGTCGACGACATCGAAATTCAGGCCCGCGACAACGACTTGGTGCTCGGGACCCACGGCCGCTCCATCTGGATTCTCGACGACATGACGCCGCTTGAAAAAATGGACGGAAGCGTGGCCAACTCGTCGCTCACGTTTTTCCCGCCGCGCACGGCCACCACGTGGTTCCTTCGCCAGCGCCGCTGGAGCGCCGGCCAGCAAATGTTCACCGCAAAGAATCCTCCCTACGGCGCGCTCCTCAGTTATTACTTAAAGGAAGGGGTGCCGCCGGAAACTCCGAAGAGGAATAGCGAAGACCGGACGGATGCCGCCGAACAGCGGCCCCGGAGAGAAGCAAGGGCCGAGGCCGCGGAGAAGAAAGAGGGCAAAGTCAAAATCACCGTGGTCGACAAAGACGGAAAAGTGATCCGAGAATTGGACGGGCCCGGCGCGGCCGGAGTGAACCGCACCAACTGGGACCTCCGCGCGAATCCGCCCGCCGAGCCCACCCCGGAACAGCAAGAAGCCATCGCCGCGGGCTTTGGCTTTGGGCCACGCGGGCCTCTGGTCGAGCCCGGTGAGTACACCATCAGGATCAAGAGCGGCGACAAGGAAGCCACGCAAAAAGTCACCGTGGAAGAGGACAACCGCATCGCCATTTCCGCCTCCGACCGGGCGGCGCGCCACGAAGCCATCGAAAAGCTTTACACCATGGCTAAGTCGACCGACAAAGACCGCACCAGCATCGAGGGCATTCAGACCGCGCTGACCAATGCGCGAGATCAATGGAAAAGAGATGCCGGCAAGCCCAACGCACCGAAGATTCCTGAAGACATCGTGAAAGCCGCCGACGAACTCCAGAAAAAAGCCGATGCGCTTGCCGAAAAGTACGTCCGTCCGCGGCCGGCGCTAGGGAACGCCGGACCTCCCCTCGAGTGGAAACCCGAGCCGCTCCCCAATCAGGTGCAGAACCTGCTGAACGACCTGGACGGGTTCGCCGCGGCTCCCGGCGGCCAGCAACAGGAGAGATTGGCCGAACTCGCGACACTCGTGAGTCAAGCATCGGCAGAGGTCAAGGGCCTTGCGGAAACCGACCTGCCCGCGCTCAACAAGAAAATGAATGACGCCGGGGTCCAGCACATCGCTCCGGCTCCGCCGCGGCCCCGGGGCGGACCAGCGGAGGAGTCGGACCGGTAAGCCCTTGTGTGTGAGGAATCAGAAATTCGTCTTTAGCTTTTAGGGAATCGGAGCTTTTCGTTGGCTCCCCCGCCGTTTTCTTTCCTGCTTGGAGCGCGTCGGACGGCGCCGGACGATCGGCGCGTGATTTCGAAAGGATATCGCGGTAGGATGTCGAAACAATTTCCGGGGTTCCGCGTCTAAGCATCGCCAGCGGGTGTCGTCCGTCTCAAGTTCGGCAAGTTCCCGGGTAGCCCTGGCTCGATTCCCGGGGATTCATTGCCGATTTACAGGAGAGAACTCATGAGCGTGAAGCAGCTTAGCCTTCGCTTCGCATGGTATCTCGTAGCCGGCCTTGTTGGCGGAGCGATTTTCGGAGGCGCCGCGGCGCCACAGGCTGCCGCAAAGCACCAGGACTTCGCCGGGCAGGAGAAGGACAGCAAAGACAAAAAAAAAGACGAGAAGAAGGAAGAAAAGAAAGGTTTGCCGCTCAAGCCCGACCGGAAGATCGAGTTCTCGACCGATGAAGGCACCTGGCTTTCGCTGGATGTCTCTCCCGACGGCAAAACCATCGTCTTCGAACTGCTCGGCGACATTTACACGCTGCCCATCGAGGGTGGCCAGGCCAAGCTGGTCGACGGCGGCATGGCGTTCGACGCCCAGCCGAAATTTTCGCCCGACGGCAAATGGATCGCGTTTTTGTCGGACCGCGAGGGCATGGAAAACGTTTGGATCATGAAAGCGGACGGCAGCGAGCCCCAGCAAGTTTCGAAAGATCCCAACAGTGAGTTTGCCTCCCCGAGCTGGTCGCCCGACGGGAAATACATCTTTGTGTCCAAGACCAACTTCGGCATCGGCCCCCGCGAAATCTGGATGTACCACATCGACGGAGGCACCGGCATTCAAGTCACCAAGTCCAAGCCGACGCCCACGATCCGCCGCCAGGACCGCCCGAACGACATGGGCGTGGTGGCCTCCGCCGACGGCCGCTACCTTTACTACGCGGAACGCCGCGGCGACTTTTCCTATAACGCGATGCTGCCGCAATGGGTCATCAAGCGCAAAGACCGCCGGACCGGCGACGAAGATGTGATTATCCAGCAGCCGGAAAGTGCGTTTCGCCCGCTGCTCTCTCCCGACGGGCAGTTCATGCTCTACGTCAGCCGCTACGAGACGGAAACGGGGCTGCGACTGCGAAACCTGCACACGGGCGAGGATCGCTGGGTGCGTTATCCGGTCACGCGCGACGACCAGGAAGCTCTCTTTACGCGCGACCTCTTTCCCGGCTATGCGTTTATGCCCGGCGCCAAGGAAATTGTCTACAACCAGAACGGCAAAATCCGCCGCCTAAATCTCGCGACCGGCGCCGAACAAGTTATCCCGTTCACCGCCAATGTTTCCATGGATCTTGGGCCGAAACTCGATTTCCCGCAAAAAGAACCCTCCGGGCCCGTCAAGGTGCGGCTGATTATGGACCCGACGGAATCTCCCGACGGCAAAACGCTGGCGTTTTCCGCGATGACGCATCTTTATGCGTTCGACCTTCCGAACGGCAAGCCACAGCGCCTGACCAGCGGCGACTCCACGGAATTTCAACCGGCTTGGTCGCCCGACGGCAAGTGGATCGCCTACGTCAGTTGGAGCAATGAGGGCGGGCAGCTTTGGAAGATTTCCGCAAGCGGCGGCCAGCCCCAGCAGCTCTCCAAATCGCTTGCCGTTTACAGCAATCCGGTGTGGTCGCCGGATGGCACGCGGATCGTGCTGTTGCGCGGCAACGCCTACGACCGCGAGAACAGCGGCTTCGATGGCGGGCAAACCGACAACGCCGACCTCGTCTGGATTCCCGCCGAGGGTGGCGACGCCAATCTCATCCTGCCCGCGCGCGGCGCGGGCGGCCCGCATTTCACAAATGAGAAAGACCGCATTTACGTTTACACCCCGCAAGGATTGATTTCCCTGCGCTACGACGGCACCGACCGCCGTACGCACTTGATCGTCAAGGGGCAGGGCTTGTACTTCTTCGAAGAGCCGATCCCGGCCAACGACATCCAGCCGAGCCCGGATGGCCAGTACGCGCTGGCGCACGTCATGAATCAGCTTTACGTGATGCCCTTGCCGGCGGCGGCTGGCGAAGCGCCCACCGTAAATGTCATGAGCCCTGCCGTGCCCGTGAAGCGCATCACCGACGTTGGCGCCGATTATTTTGGCTGGGCCGACGGCGGCAAAACCATCACCTGGGCTGTCGGCGCGAGTTATTTCCGCCAGAGTCTCGATTCGATCAAGTTTGAGGCGCCGAAAGAGGAAAAGAAGGAAGGCGAGAAGACTGACGACGACAAAAAGGATGGCGCCGCCAAGGACACGGACAAGAAAGAAGAGAAAAAGACGGAAAAGTTCAAGGAACTGGAAAAGGACGTTAGCGAGGTCAAAGTAAACCTCGAAATGCCTCGCAAGATGCCGAAGGGCACGCTGGTTTTGCGCGGCGCGACCGTGGTCACGATGAAAGGCGACGAGGTCCTGAAGAACGCCGACATCGTCGTCGAGAACAACCGCATCCAGAGCGTCGGCGCGCGCGGCCGCGTGCCCGCGGGAGCCAAAGTGTTGGACGTCAGCGGCAAAACGATCACCCCCGGCTTAGTCGACACGCACGCGCACTGGTTCGAGATTCGCCGCGGCATCCTGGACAAGCAAAACTTCGCTTTTCTCGCGAACCTCGCCTACGGCGTGACCGCGGGCCTGGATGTGCAGACGGGCACAAACGACATGTTTGCGTACCAGGATCTGGTGGACACCGGCGACATTATTGGCTTGCGCGCCTACTCGACCGGCCCCGGCGTCTTTTCCGACAACAACTTCCAGTCCGAGCAGGAAGTGAAAGGCGTACTCACCAAATACCGGGACTATTACGGCACGCACAACATCAAGAGCTACATGGTCGGCAACCGCAAGCAGCGGCAATTCATGGTCGAAGCCTCGAAAGAACTCGGGATGATGCCGACCACCGAAGGCGCTCTGGACCTCAAGCTGGACCTGACGCACGTGATCGACGGCTTCCACGGCAACGAGCACACCCTGCCGATCACCCCGCTCTTCAACGACGTGCTCGAAGTCTTTGCCAAATCCGGAGTCTCGGAAACGCCGACGCTCATCGTCAACTACGGCGGCCCGTTCGGCGAAAACTATTGGTATGAGTACAGCGAGGTCCACGACAACGCAAAGCTCAACCGGTTCACGCCGCATCGCATCCTCGACGGCAAAACCAAGCGCCGCCCGGAATGGTTCCGCCGGGACGAATACGCGTTTCCGAAGCTGGCCGCGCAGATGGCCAAGCTCGAGCGCGCGGGCGGCTTAGTAGGCGTCGGCAGCCACGGCCAGCTCCAGGGCCTGGGCTACCACTGGGAGATGTGGATGCTGGCCTCCGGCGGAATGACGCCGATGGAAGTGCTGAAATGCGCGACGGTGAATGGCGCGCACATCGTCGGACGTCCCGCGGAGATCGGCAGCATCGAGCCGGGCAAACTAGCGGACCTGGTGATCTTTGATAAGAGTCCGCTCGACGACATCCACAACACCAACACCATTCATTGGGTGATGAAGAACGGCGAGCTGTTCGAGGGCGACACGCTCGACCAGGTGTGGCCGGAGGAGAAGAAACTCGAAACGCTCTTCTTCTGGAACCATTACGACGTGCCGAAGCCTGGCGAACCGCTGAGCTACGGCAAGACCACCGCGCCTTAGCCTTGATAGCGGAGGCGACCCGGGATCAGGCGCTCGTCACTTTTCGGCTTTGGCGGCGGCTTTCTGTTGCGACTCGCGGTACCAGCCGAAGGTCAGCTGCAGGCCCTGTTCAAAGCCGGCTTGCGGCTCGTAGCCGAGACATCTTCGCGCTTCGGAAATGTCCGCCTGGGAGTCGCGGATGTCGCCTTCCCGCGGCGGGTCGTATTTGGCCTGGAGCGGCTTTCCGGTGATTTCCCGCAGCGCGGCGAGGACCTGGTTGAGCGAGATGCGGACGCCGCAGCCCACGTTGAAAACCTTGCCGGCCGCGTGGGGTGCTTCGCAGGCGAGTAGGTTGGCGTGGACGGCGTTATCCACGAAAGTGAAATCGCGCGTTTGTTCGCCGTCGCCAAAAACGACGGGCGGCGTATCTTCGAGAAACGCGGTACAAAATTTGGCTAGCACGCCCGAGTAAGGCGAACCGGGATCCTGGCGCGGGCCAAAGATATTGAAATAGCGCAGGGAAACCGTCTCGAGGCCGTAGCACTTCAAGAACGCTTGCCCGTAGAGTTCGCCGACGTACTTGGTCACGCCGTAGGGCGAAATCGGCTGCGGCTGCATGGTTTCGACTTTGGGGAGCGTGGGTGTCTCCCCGTAAGCGGAAGAAGACGCGGCAAACACGACGCGCTTGATCCTCAATTCCTTGGCGGCAACGAGAACGTTGAGCGTGCCTTCGACGTTGATGCGGTTGGTGTCGAGAGGGTCTTTCACCGAACGCGGAACGGAAGTGCGGGCGGCGAGGTGCAGAACAAACTCCGCTTCGTGCATGGCTTTGCGGACGACTTCGATGTCCGTGATGCTGCCTTTGATGATGGTGATCTTGTTGCGGATTTCGGCGAGGTTTTCTTCCTTGCCCCCGGAAAAGTCGTCAAGCACGACGACGCTATGTCCCCGCTGGACAAGTTCGTCGACGGTGTTCGAGCCGATGAAACCGGCGCCGCCGGTCACCAGATATCGCATGCAGGAAACCTCCTAAGCTCTAAGCAACCACCGTGGGGCGGGCAGCACGTTTCCGCAGACGCCAGGTGGCCGCAAATGCAACCAGGTGCGAGGCCGGGAAGACGACGGACCCGCGTTTTGATACGCTGATAGTGCCAGGGCGCGCCCGAGGACTTCCGCGCGCAAACAAATATTGTACGACGGAATACGGCGCGGACGCGCGTGTTTCGAGGAGCGTTTCAGGCAATGGGAACAAAGATTACCGTCGCGGTGGGCGCCTTGGTGGCACTGGGTTTGGCCGCGGGAGGATTTTACTGGATGCGCGCCCGCGGCGAGCAGGCGCTTCCTCTTCCCGACGTGGCTTCCCCGGAACCGCCGGGATTCGAGGAAAGCGCGTTGGGAAATCCCCGAGCCACTCCCGAGCCCGCAAAGCCGGGGACCAAGACAAAAGCAAAAAAGAAGGCGTCCCCGGGGGAGCTGGCCCTGCCTTTAAAAACCGGAGAGGTGTTGAATTACACGGCGGACGTGGCCAAGCTCGAGAACGTGGCGACGCTGACGCTCAAGGTTCGCGGCCAAGGGAGTTTCCTGGGCAGGAGCGTCTGGCATTTGCAAGCGGCGGCGCACACGTTGAAACCGCTGCGCGTTGTTTTTGAGCTGGACGATCAATTTGACTCCTACAGCGACGCGCGGACGCTGGCGTCGCTGCAGTACGAAATGCGCCTGAACGAACGGGGCCAAAGAGTGCAATCGATCCAGCGAATGACCCCGAACGGCAGGGAGCCTGCGACGGCGGAGGCGACCGAGGCGCGCGTCGTGCCGGGAACACGCGATCCCCTGGGGATGATGCAGTATCTGAGGACCGTGGAGTGGTCCGCAACGCGCGAAGTGACGAGTCCGGTGTACGACGGGCACAAGCTTTACGAAGTCCACGCGAAACTCGCGAGCGCTTTGGTAGCGGTGGGCGTGCCCGCGGGAGATTACCGCGCGACAAAAATCGCGATTCACGTTTTTGAAAATGGCGTGGAGTCGAAGGATGCTTCCTTCGCGCTGTACCTGGCGAACGATGCCGCGCGAACGCCGGTGCTGCTGGAGGCGGTCATGCCGATTGCCACGGCGCGCGTGGCCCTGCTGAAAGAAGGGCAGGAAACGACGGAGTCCAGCCGATAAGCAATCAGAATCGGCGCACGAACGCTCGACCGGCGCAAGACCTAGCAGAGGACGATTTTTTCGCGGTGGCGCATAACACGGCGCGTGGCGTTGCGCGTATCGACGACCAACTTGGCGGAATCGACGATGGCGTTGTAGTCGTAACTCGAGTGGTCGGTGGCAATCACTACGGCATCGTAGCTCGCCAGCGTTTGCGGATCGAGCGGCACGGATTTCATGTTTTCGTAATTGTAGTGACGCATCTTGTGGAGTTGCGGGAAATAGGGGTCGTTGTAATCGAGCGCTGCGCCACGCTGCTGGAACAGCTGCATGATCTTGAGCGACGGTGATTCGCGCAAATCGTCCACGTCTTTCTTGTAAGCCACGCCGAGCAGCAGAATCTTCGAGCCTTTCATGCTTTTCTTTTGCTCGTTGAGAGCATTGGCGGTGGCTTCGGCCACGTGATAAGGCATGGCGGTGTTGACCTCGCCGGCCAATTCGATGAACCGCGTAGCGAAATCGTATTCGCGTGCTTTCCAGGAAAGATAGAACGGATCGACGGGGATGCAGTGGCCGCCGAGCCCGGGCCCCGGATAAAAGGGCATGTAGCCGAAAGGCTTGGTGGCCGCCGCGTCGATGATTTCCCAGATGTCCATGTTCATGCGCAAGCAGAGCTGCTTCAGCTCGTTGACAAGAGCGATATTGACGCAGCG
>Ga0182040_10000395_pt1 | contig 19788 bp, 15 predicted proteins | sample flu12Cox44000176_FD_125973 | JGI IMG/M metagenome (GOLD analysis project Ga0182040, IMG submission 125973) | Lab enrichment of tropical soil microbial communities from Luquillo Experimental Forest, Puerto Rico - flux8day.12C.oxic.44.000.176 | ecosystem: Environmental > Terrestrial > Soil >... | reverse complement strand
TGTTCCTGGTGCAAACCCTAAAGCGCCCAAATTCAACCCCATCACATTGGCCAATTGTTGTTGCTGTTGTTGCTGTTGTTGCTGTTGCTGTTGCTGCTGTTGTTGTTGTTGTTGTTGTTGTTGTTGTTGTTGTTGCTGTTGCTGTTGCTGTTGCTGTTGCTGTTGCTGGCGTTGCTGCTGCATCTGCTGCTGACGCTGCTGTTGCTGTTGCTGTTGGCCTTGCTGCTGACGCTGCTGTTGCTGCTGCTGCTGTTGGCCTTGCTGCTGCATCTGCTGCTGACGCTGCTGTTCAATCTGTCCTTGGCCGGTCTGGACGCCCTGGGCGCCTCTTGTACCGACATTGCCGAACTGCCGCTGCAGATTCGTGTTCTTGAACGGCACATTGGCGCGATGAACCGCGTCGAACCTCCAGTTCTGGAATTGCCCGCCACCGGCGACGTTGACTCGGTTGAACCTGCTGTAAAGGACAGTGTTGGTCTGGACCGCCGCGTAACCTCTGTTTCCCCAATTGTAGTGGTACCACAACGCAGGCCCGACAAAGGCTGCCGCGCCGAACCCGATTACGGGGCCGACAGTCCACCAACGCGGATACCAGAAGAACGGTGCATATGCCGGCGGCCAATAATCGGCACCGTATACGACAACGGGATCGTAGACCGGGACGTAAACATAATCCGGCTCTACTGGTTCGATGACGATGTATTCGGGTGGCCCTGCATAGCCGGGGCTTGGGGTCGCCGCGACCCTCCTGACTTTCTGCTCCTTGCTCGATTTTAGATTGCCGGCCTCATCTGCCTTGGCGCGCAACGCTTGAATTGCGTTCTGGATGTCGTCGGGCTGAGCCAGAAAGGCCTCGCCGAGTTGCTGGGTCCAGTCCAGCTTATCGCTCATCATTGCCAAAACTTGCGGCACCGAGGTTAATCCTTTGACGCTTGGATCCCAAGGCTCTTTTTGCATCGCATCTTCGAGAGCCGCGCCTTTGAGGTCTGGATTCTTCTCGGACCAGCGCGCCGCCATCACCACCTCGAGCGGATAGGTCGATGCGGTCAGTACCTGCGCCAACAGAGCATCGGGATAAAGCGCAATCGGCGCGACCAGTTGTGCGAGCTCTTGCTGGTTGAGGGGTTGCTGCTGTGGCTGTTGTTGGTCCTGCTGATCCTGAGCCGACACAGGCAATGAAACGCCTGACAGGGCCATCGGCACCGCCAAAGCCGCAATGAAGCAGAATTTACCCACCCAATTGGTCCAAGCTGACATGACAGTATCCCTTGCGCCTTCCAAACCCACCGTCGATCGGCCCGTCCATCCTATGCAAAATGTCATACTCGCTTTGGGCCAGAAGCGGACATTGTGCCATTCATTCGATCACATCGGCGGGCGCGCGCAAGTAACTCTAGGAAGGAGCCATAGAGAATTTTCCAAACTTGTGCGGCGAAATCTCCGCCCTCAGCGTGTTCCAACTGACGGAACATTATTTCACGATAGAGATCATGCGTAGTTTGTCGGCGCTTGCCTGTCAATCGCGCAACTTTGCTGAATTGCACTAACAGTAAAAACTCGTGCGCTCAGGATGAGGAGCGGAGTTTGGAGTGCAAAAAACTGCTGTCCGCTTTACTCCCGGGAGCGCACATCTGCAGTGCAAGGGGGAATGTCCGCTAAGGGCCAATAGCGGACGCCATTCAGGTGGAATTTTGCGGGCTCAAACACGCTCAGACCGGCTCGAGTCCAGCGGACGTCGAGTCGCCGTAGCGCGCGACAGGCACTAATATTCATGTTCGTTCTCAACGTCCCCGGAGAACCCTTGTGATGAAAAGCTTCGGTTTGCTAACTCTCTGCGCGAGTTTAATGGCCAGTGGGTCGCTAAGTGCACAGGATGCATCGACCCGTGTAGCAACTCATTACCCGGAACATTCGGTCCGAATGGTGGTCGGCTTCACCGCAGGCGGGCCAACCGACGTGATCGCACGTACCATCGCGGAAAGACTTTCGACATCCACTGGGCAGCAATTCTACGTCGATAACCGGCCCGGCGCCGGCGGAAACATCGCAAGCGCGGAAGTGGCGAAGGCGGCGCCGGATGGGTATACGATCATCGTCGTGAGCACCGGTTTCATGGTGAACATGAGTCTTTACGCTCACGTTCCCTACGATGCCATCAAGGACTTTGCGCCGATTACCATGGTCGCTTATTCACCCAACGTGGTCCTGGTCAATCCGTCGGTGCCAGCCAACAATGTCAGAGAACTGATCTCGCTGATCAAAGCGAACCCAAACAAATATAGCTTCGCTGGACCGGGTATTGGCTCTACACCGCATCTATCGGGTGAATTGTTTAAGCAGAAATTCGGCCTTGACATGGTGCACGTTCCCTTCCCGGGTGCAGCCCAGGCGATCTCCTCTGCCATTGCTGGGCATACGCCGATCGCTTTTACAGCCCTGCCGCCGGCGCTGGCGAATATCCAGGAGGGAAAATTGCGAGCGCTTGCTCTACTGGCGGTCAAGCGAAACCTGGAAATCCCGAACGTACCAACCATGCAAGAAGCCGGCTATCCTGATCAGGAAGCGGATACTCTAACCGGCGTGTTGGCGCCCGTAGGCACGCCGAACGAAATTGTCGACCTGCTACATCGCGAGATCGCGAAAGCGGTGGTGGATCCAGGAGTCAGGGACCGCCTAGTTAAACTCGGGTTCGAACCCGTGGCAAATAAACCGGAAGAATTCGGTGCGCGCATCAAGACCGAAATCGTGAGGTGGGGAAAGGTAATCCACGACGCCAATCTGCGGATCCAATGACGACCTCAAATAAGAACAAAGCGAATTTCGAGCACTCCGAATGCCGCGTAAGATCATCGTAAGTTGTGCGATCACTGGGTCGGCAGATACTCCTGCACGCAATCGCGCCGTTCCCGTGACGCCAAGTGAAATTGCAGCGTCGGCGATCGATGCCGCTAAAGCCGGCGCCGCAATCGTGCATATCCACGTTCGCGACCCACAAACGACACGCCCGAGTATGGATCCAGCACTCTATCGTGAAGTGGTGGAGCGCATCCGTGCGAGCGGGTCCGACGTTCTTATCAACCTGACGACTGGCCCCGGAGCGCGCTTCATTCCCGGGCCGGACAACCCTCTAAGCCCCGGCCCCGGCAGCACACTATCGTTGCCGGCTGAGCGAGTCCGTCATGTCATCGACCTTGCCCCAGAAATCTGCAGCCTGGACATGGGTAGCATGAATATGGGCAATCAAGTCTTCATGAACACGCCGCCTCATCTCGAAGCAATGGCGATATTGATCCGCGACGCGGGCGTCATGCCTGAGTTGGAAGTTTTCGAGGCGGGCCATCTCCTGCTCGCGAAACAGATGATTGAGACTGGCCATATTAAGCCGCCCGGTCTGTTTCAAATTTGTCTTGGGATCTCGTGGGGACAGCCCGCGACACCGGAGGCTCTGATCTACATGCGCAGCCTGTTGCCGGCGGGTTGTGTCTGGTTCAGCTTTGGGATCTCGCTGCACCAATTTCCCATTGCTGCGCAGACCATTCTACTCGGCGGCCACGTGCGGGTTGGGCTGGAGGACAATCTCTATTTGCAAAAGGGCAAGCTAGCCCCGAGCAATGCCGCACTTGTAGAAAAAGCCGCTGAGATCATCGATATTCTAGGCGATCAGGTCGCGACGCCAGCGGAGGCCCGACAGATGTTGTGCCTAGAAGCAAGAAAATAGCCTCACCTCCGATAAAGTCTGTTATCGGAGGCAAGCGGATGTCCGCTTTACCCCAAAAGCGGACATTTGCGTCGCTTCATGCGGCATCTAGTTCTTCGCAGCGGGCCCCGACGTTGGTGCATGAACGATATTGGTGTGGCAATCGATGCAGGTCACGGAGCCCTGGCGCAGCAGCGCGTGCGACACCCGTCCGTTTTCGGTTGCCGGCGTGATCGCGTTCGCGTCGTGGCAACTGCGGCACGTCACACTGTTTTGGGCACGCATCTTTGCCACGACCTCCGGGGCCATTTCGGCCCGGCGAGCCTCCCAAAGCTTGGGGTCGCTGTAGTTGTGCGTTAATTCAGCGATGATGTCGTGAATACCGGAGGAGACGTGCGTGTAAGTCTCGATAAACCAGTTGGTCTTCGGAATATGGCAATCGCCGCAGCTCGGCCTTACTCCCCTACTGTTGGCAAAATGCGCCGACTTCTGGAAATGGGGATCGGCGATTACGAATTTCATCGAATGGCAGGAGGTGCAGAACGCGATGGTCGATGTGTAGCTGTTGAATGAAATGCTGGCGATGATCGCGCCCGCACCGACAACCGCGCTGATTGTCAGCGTAGTAAACAGCCAACGACGATTGATCCGCATTTCCGCGTCCCTGCCCGGCGGCCAGTTTTTACTTGGGCTCGTTCTGGTTGCCGTAACGCTGGCGATAGAACTCCTGGATTTGCTGAAGTTGATCCTTGCTCATCCCCTCCTTGAGCCATTTATGGCCGGGCTGGCTGTAGACATATTTGTCCAGCAGTTCCTTCGCGAGCTGCTCCCCGGCCACTTCCTTCACTTCGGGAATGAAGTGCAGATAGAAATTCTTGGCGACATCGTAGACGCCGTGCCACCAGGCGTAGTCGGGACCGGACATCGCCGCGCCATGCCGCGCACGCCGCCCTTCGTGGTGCCAGAGCTCGTAATAGGTCCACTCCAACTTCTCATCCATCTGCGCCGCCGTCAGCTTGTTGGCCTTGTAGAGCTCCGCCATGATCGCGGCGGCCGGCTTTGCAAATTTGTCGTTATACAGCTCAACAAGGTTGTCGAACTGCTGGTAGAAACCCTCGACCTGGCCGCTGGCATGACAGTTCGTGCAGACGTCACGCATGCGTTCTCGCCGGTCCTGCCAGGTCAATACTTGCGTAACTTTCTTTGTCTTGCCGTCGCTGCCCTTGCGCTCGTCGCCGACCTTCGGCAACGGTTGGCCCTCAGGCACGTCCATTTTCGAAAGATCGTCGAAGACCACCATGTTGAGCTTGGTGGAGATCGCCGGCCGCAGTGTCCAGCTGATGCGCTCGCCGACGTCATGCGTTGCGTCTTGGCTGCGCGTGGCGCCCATGTGGCAACTCGTGCAGGACGGCGCGGCGGTATAGTCGATGCCCGGCTTCCATGACTTGCGATCGAGGTTGAGCTGATCCTTGTTGGCCTCGAACAGGATGCCGTGCTTGGATTCCTTGTAGACCTCCATCTGCGGATGGTCGGGGCCGAGGTGGCATTTGCCGCAGGCCTCGGGCTGGCGGGCCTGCGCGACCGAGAACCGGTGCCGCGTATGGCAGGCGCTGCAGCTGCCCGCGCTCCCGTCAGGGTTGATCCGGCCGATACCGGTATTTGGCCAAGTCGCGGGATCGAACTTGCCGTTCGGCAGCATCTTCACGGTCGAGCCGTGGCACTGCAGGCAACCGACGGCAACGGCCGGTGGACCACCGACGACTTCGCCGAGGAAATTGTCGAGCGAGGCAAGAATCTCGCCGGCCTTGGCGTGATGGCTGCCTTTCTGCTGGTCCACTTCGTTCTGGTGGCAGCCTCCGCAGTCTTTCGGCGACACGATGACGGCGATCGTCGCGCCGTTATGCTCAAAGGCATCACTGTCGGTTTTTTCCGCCTTGTGGCAGTCGTAGCAGCCGACGCCTTTTTGCCCGTGGGCGCTGGCCAGCCATTCCTGGGCAAGCCCTGGATTGAGCGCGCTATGGCATTGGAAACAGGTATCGTTTTGCTTTGCGTTTTCGCTGCGGGCCGCGGCTCGGCCCCGCTGGGCCATAGCCTGATCGATGCCACAGATCAACGAAAATCCGGTAAGCAGTGCTGACGCGAATACTATGGACGCCAGGCGCATGCCTGCCTCCTCGCTTACCGTTGGTCTTGCTTTAGCTCCCAAACCTTCGCGCGTACACGCAGCGTCATCGTTACCATCACTGTCGGTTTTGGGTCGGCATTGACAAATATCAACTCATGTCCGCTTTGGGTCAGAAGCAGACATGTGCCACATCCCTGCTCGCGGAATTTATTGAGCGCTAATTCCCGTGGTTGACTGGATGCGTGTGACTGGCGGTGGGTTCCACGTTCCAGGGAGCGCCTCCGATTCCGGCGCATACATTCGCAGGAGCAAGTTGAATGCTGTCTTCGGCGCGGGAAGCCACTTGGCTTCGTTGCCCGCGCCGGGAGCGCAACAGCCCATGTCCGCTAAGGGCCAATGGCGGCCCATCGGAATGCCCCATTCAGAGTAAGCGACCGTCCGGCCTGAAGAACGGAAATGGTCCCGGGAAGTCACCGATCGACACGTGATGCGTGATCAGGTTGCCGAAATTTCCACCGGCGAACCAAGTATGCAGTTGAAGGGCCGGCGGCTCGACCTTGAGCGAGGGCGGCAAGCTTTCTTCGAGGTCGAGGACGACCGCATGGTTCGGTGCCGGGCAGATCGTCGCAAGGCATCCGGCAAATTGCGTCACCGTCGCACGGTGGACGTGGCCGGCAGCTACCAGACGCGCGCGTGGATGCCGCTGCAGAATGTTGCCGAGCGCCTCGGCGTTTCGCAAGTTCTGCACGTCCATGTGCCGGATGCCGGTGACGAAGGGCGGATGGTGCAGAAAGATCAGCGCCGGCCGCGTTGACGATAGAGCGAGCGTCGCATCGAGCCAGGCGAGCGTTGCGCCGTCGAGCTCGCCGTGCGGCTTGCCGGGTACACTCGAGTCGAGCAGCACGAGATCGAGCGGACCGATCGCGTGCAGCGAATTAAGCGCTCCGTTTGGTTGCGCGTAGCCGCCCTTGGGCAACGCCGCGCGCATCAGCGCTCGGCTGTCGTGATTGCCGGGAACGGCCGCAAAGCCGATCTCTAGCGGCGCCAGCAGGCGCTTGAGATGCTCGTATTCCTCGGCCACCGGCGTATCGGCAAGGTCGCCGGAGATCACTACCAGCTGCGGCCGCGGCCTGATGCGGTTAAGTTCGGCGACGCACCGCGTGAGCGCCGCCGCGGTGTCGACCTGGCCGTAGGCCAGCGCGCCGGGGGCCTTGATGTGCAGGTCGGAGATCTGAGCGATTAGGAGGGGTGCGTTCATGCTTCACCCTTCGGCAAAAGCCGGATCGCGGAGGGATCGACCGAAAGCCCCACCCGGTCTCCAGCTTTCACCATCAGCGTATTCGGAATATCCACCATGATCGGCCGCTCCGCCGCGCCGCTTATGGTCAGGCGCTGGCGGTCGCCGGTGAAACTGACACTAGTCACCTCGCCAGTGAGGCTCGCGTTCTCCGCCGCGACAATGGCGATCGATTCCGGGCGCACCATCGCGAGGGACGGCCCTTTGACGCTCGTCTTCTCGATCGCCAGCCGACCACCGCGCAACGTTAGGGCGCCGGCGCCGCTCACGCCTTCGAGAATGTTGGCGGCGCCGACAAATTCGGCGACGAAGCGGTTCGCCGGTGTGAAATAGATGTCACGTGGCGCGCCGACCTGCGCGATCGCGCCTTTGCGCATCACTACGATCCGGTCGCCGAGCGCCATCGCTTCGGCCTGATCGTGGGTGACGTAGATGGCTGTGATGCCGAGCGTGCGCAGCAACTGGTTGAGGTCGCTGCGCAGCCGCTCGCGCAGCGCCGCGTCGAGCGCGGTGAGCGGCTCGTCGAGCAGAAGTACGCTTGGGCGCACGGCGACGGCACGCGCTAGCGCTACGCGCTGCCGTTGCCCGCCGGAAAGCTGGTCGATGCGGCGATGCTCGAGTCCTTCAATGCCGGTGAGCGCAACCAGTTCGGCGACGCGCGCCTTACGCTCCTGCGCTGACCCACCGCGGAATTTCAACCCGTAAGCGATGTTCTCCGCCACATTCATGTTGGGAAACAGCGCGTAGGACTGGAACACCATGCCAACCTTGCGCTGTTCGATCGGCACATCGGTCACGTCGGCATCGTTGAAGAAGATCCGCCCGGCGGCGTCCGGCCTTTCGAGCCCGGCCACCATGCGTAGCAGCGTGGTTTTGCCGCAGCCGGAAGGGCCGAGCAATACCATCGTTTCGCCACGCGCAATATCGAGCGATACCGGCTCCAGCGCGCGGGTGCCATCGCCGAACGTCTTGCCACAGGCGGCGATGCGCACTGCGACGCCATGAGGCTCGCTCGCTTGCGCCTTCATTTGCGTACCCCGCTGGCCTCACCCCAGGTGGCGAACATCTGCATTGCGATCAGCAGCGGGATGATCATGAAAAAAAACACCAGCGTATATGCGGACGCGACTTCGAGCCGCATTGAGGCATAGCTGTCGGCAAGGCCGACCGGCAATGTTTTGGTTAGCGGGGTGTGCAGCATCCAGGTGAGGTTGAATTCGCCAAGCGACAGCGTCACCACCATCAGCGAGCCGGCGAGTATTCCGGGGCGCGCATTCGGCACGATTACGTCGAGAAAGCGCCGCAAAGGCGACGCGCCGAGCGAAGACGCACTTTCGTCCAGCGTCTTAACGTCAATCGCGGAAAAAATCGCCATCACCGAGCGCACCATGAACGGCAGCGTGAACACGACGTGGCCGGCCAGAATGAACAACCAGGACCGGCGGAAATCCGAGAAGCCGTTGTAGGTCAACAGCAGCGCCAATGCGATCGCGAGGCCGGGAATCGCAAGCGGCAGAGTGATGATTTCCTCGATCGCGCGCGCCAATCGTCCGCCACGCACGTGCAGCCCGTAGGCCGCCGGGATACCGATAAGCAGCGTGACGACTAGGGTCGCACCGGCGATCAGGAACGAGCGGCCAATCGTGTCGGCATAGAGGTCCCAGACCTGCACGATCCACTGCAGTGTGAAGCCCGAGCTGATGCCGCGGAAGTAGTTTGTCGTAACGCCGGCAAGCATCGACAGCGCAGCGGGCACGATCAGGAACGCCGCAACCAACAGCGTGAACAACAACTGTCCGGCAAAGATTAGGCGGTCCCGCATCGCGCTATCCCGCCGCCGCAACGGAATTGCCGCCGAACGATCGCGCCAGCGCGAGCACCGCCCAGGCGACGAGGCCGAGCCCGACCGACAGCGCCGCCGAGATTGCGATGTTCGCCGACAGGGTGAACTCGGTGTAGATCAGCATCGGCAGCACATCAATATTGGTGGCGAGTGTGAAGGCGGTGCCGAAGGCGCCCATCGCGGTCGCAAAGGCAATGGCACCGGAGGCGACGAACGCTGGGCCCAGCGCCGGCAGGATGACGTCGCGGTGGACGGCCCACGGTCCCGCGCCGAGCGCGCGGGCCGCTTCCTCCAGGCTAGGGTCGAGCTTCTCGACTGCCGCCATGATGGTGAGGATCACGCGCGGAATGGAGAAATACAGGTAACCGAGAAACAGGCCCTGAATCGTATAGGCGAACACAACCTTTTCACCCAACACCCTCAGTGTCAGGTCGCCGATCAGCCCCTGGCGCCCGGCGAGCAGGATGATCATGAAGCCGACCACCACGCCCGGAAAGGCCAGCGGGAAGGTCAGCATCGCCACCAGCACGGAGCGGCCCAGAAATCGCGTGCGTTGCAGGAAGAGGCCGGCAACGGTGGCGACGACGAGCGAAACGATGGTGGTCCCCGCCGCCAGCACCACAGTGTTGATCAAGGTTGCACGGTACCGCGGCTCGGTGAGGATCGCGGCGTAGGCGGCAAGGCCCTGCGGCCCGCTGCCGCCCACGATCATCAGCCGCACCATTGGCAGCACGAAGAACGCCAGCACCACGACGGCAAGCGGCAGCAGGCAGAGCCAGGCGAAAGTCTTCAGTCGCATGGAAAGAAATGGTGCTCCGAGGTCGGCCAGAGCACCATGATGCATCATCGCACTTCAGCGAGATAGCGGTCCACAAACCCCTTCTGCACCGTCGAGAGCTCGCCCCAGTTCACGCTCTTGGCGCGCTCATAGTCCCTAGCCGGCAGGAAGCGCTTCGACACTGCGTCCGGCAGCGGCACGTTGCGCGCTGGGTGCAAATAGGCGTTGGTCCAGATCGCCTGGCCCTTGTCGGACAGCAGGAAATCGAGCGTCTTCTTGGCCTTCTCCTCGTTGGGCGCGTTCTTTACCAGTCCCTCGACGTAGGGGAACGTCACGCTGCCCTCACATGGAATGACGAACTCGAAATTGCCCTTCTCGGTATATTTGCCGCGATAGGCATTAAAATCGTAGTCGAACAGGATCGGAATTTCGCCGGACACTACGCGCGCATACGACGTTTGTTTGGGTACAATGGCGCCATTCTTTGCCAAGCCCTTGAAGAATTCGATTGCCTTGTCGAAGTTCTTCTCGTCCCCGCCCAGCGCCTGATTGACAGCGACTGCGCCGACAAAGCCTACCGAGGCGGAAGACGGATCGAGATAGCCGACCATGCCCTTGTAATCGGACTTCAGCAAATCCTTCCAGCACGCCGGCACAGGCTTGCCGCCGAGCGCATCCTTGTTCACGAACAGGCCGAGCGTGCCGTAGTGGATCGCGTACCAGTAGCCTTCCGGATCCTTCAGGCCGGCCGGAACGTCGTCAAAGCCCTTCGGCTTGTATGGCTCCAGCACGCCTGCCTCTTTCGCTTTGTAGCCGACGTCGACACCCATATAGGCGATATCGGCGACAGGATTGCCTTTCTCAGCGATCAGCTGCGACAGCGTCTGTCCGGAATTCTTGTTGTCATGCGGGATGTCGTAGCCGAGGTCAGTTTTGATAGCCTTGAGCATCGAAGCCCAGTCTGCCCATTGCGGTGGGCAGTTGTAGCAGATCACGTCGGCGGCCTGTGCCGGACTGCGCAGCGTCAGAGCGGCGAGCGCAACAAAGGCAAGACCGAGCAGCTTGATTTTCATGGGTTTTCCTCCCGCGCGAGACATTTGTGTGGTCAAGGGTTGGCGCCTTGGCTTTTTCGACACGATAGTATTGCAGTTAGATGACAAGCCACACCAATCAGGGCGGACGCTTCTGTGACATTCCCAGCAAACGCGTGGCTTGCTGCAGCAACAAATAATGACGGTAGATCATTTGGATGCCGCCGCAGAGCAGTTTGTGGCGACAAAGAAGCCTGGTCATAACGGCCAGCAAGGAAGTGCGCTGCTGCAGTACCTGTGTGCATTCTGTGAAAAAGTGGATCAAGCGGGTTAGGCGCATCGCACGACAGAAGTGTTCGACCGCCTCGACTTGGACTAGCGCCCAGCCACCCGTGTAAAGAGCCACGGCGTCATCGTTAGGCAACTCAATTGGACCGCATTCCGCTCTTTAATGGTTAGAGCGACCCTACCGCTAAGAATTCAAATGTCCCGCTGCACGAAACCAGTGCACCGCGTCTTCGATTCCTTGAATATAGGGACGGAAACGGTAGGACAACTCCCGCTCGGCTTTAGTGGAAGTAAAGAACATGCGATCTCTCGCCATGTAGAGCCCATCTAAAGTGGCGAATGGCTCACGTCCTGTGATGGCCGCCACCCCTTCGGCGACAAGCGCCACCGGAACTAAAGCACGCCAGGGAAGTCTTATCCACGGCGCCTGGCGGCCCACGATGCCGGCGATATCTTTCAGCATTTGCGAAAACAAAACGTTTTCACCGCCAAGGATATAGCGCGCGCCGATTTTTCCGGGACGCAACGCCGCGAGTTGACCACTCGCCACGTCGTCTACATGGACAAGGTTGAGGCCCGTATCGACGAACACTGGAATCCGACCTTTAGCCGCTTCCACGATGATGCGGCCGGTCGGCGTTGGTCGCGCATCGCGAGGTCCGATCGGCGTCGAGGGGTTGACGATAACAGCTGGCAGACCGCGCTCGGTCACCATCGAGTCGACTAGGCGTTCGGCCGCGATCTTGCTTTGCTTGTACGCGCCGATTGCTTCACTTTCGGGTAGGGAAGCGGATTCGTCTGCGATGCCGCCTTGGCGCAGGGCAATGGTGGCAACACTGCTGGTATGAACGATCCGCTCGACGCCCCCGTCTAAGGCCGCCTCCATGACGTTGCGAGTGCCATCAACGTTGCTGGCAAAAATTTCTTTCGGATTCGGGGCCCACAGACGGTAGTCAGCGGCCACATGAAAAACGTACCGCACGCCTGTCACCGCACGGTTGACCGCTCCACGGTCGCGCACATCGCCTTTGAGAAATTCGATGTCCAGACCAGCGAGGGTGGAGTACGTATCTCTCTCACGGACGAGCGCGCGGACCGAATATCCGGCCTCGACGAGTTTGTGCGCGACAGCCGAGCCGACGAACCCGGTTGCTCCAGTGATCAGAACTTTTTCGTGAGCGCTCATCCGTCGCGGGTTTCGCTATGCGGGGCATTCGCGCCCCGCCGGCCCTCCAGCGAATCAGCATCGACCCCCTGAGGGTTAGCCCGCAAGCAGCTTCTGCGTTCGATCATTCAACCTCTTGATCAAGCCTTCGGCGCCACCCGAAGCGATAATCGAAGCAAATTCGTCGCGACGCGTCGCCAGATCGCTGATGGTGCCATTGAGGTAGACGTCAATCACTTTCCCGCCCCGAACCAGATAGTTGATAGTCACAGTGCGGCCGCCCGGCTGCAACAGCTTTGTCTTGACGATTTCGCCCCCACCGCGCGGCTCAGGTACCGATTTCGGGTCCACGACGAAGCTTTCGCCGGAATAGTCCTTAACCTGACTTGCATAGTCGGCGATGATGAACTTGGCGAACGCCTCGCGCACAGCGCCCTGTTGTCCAGGCGAAAACGATTGCCAGGCGGGCCCCACCGCCAGCCGGGCCATTGTCGGAAGATCGAAAGCGGAGGTGATTGCTGGCGTGAAGCGCTTGTCGCGCTCGCGAACACTCAAGCGGCCCGCTTGCTGGATCGTCGGCATTAACTGCTGATAATAGCTTTGGATATGCGTGACGGCCGCCGATTGCGCATGCCCACGGCTCGGAACGACCAAGACGCCGACAGCTATGGCAACCGCAATTGCATGACGTAAAGCGTGGTTGGATTCTCTCATTGTGATTTCCACATCGGATCGCCCCCGCTAGCTGGGCACCGTGGTGCTTTCGAGTTGTGGTTATCAACTCTGGTTTTGGCAACGTTATTGGGATTGGATTGAGGCCCCGTCAAGACGCAGGCGACAGCCTGAAATGAATGTGCTTTTTTCGCAAGTTCGATGACCAGGACCACCAATCAACTAGCAATCAGAGGAACTACCCAGGCCGTGCGGTTCTCGACCCGACACGCATGGTTTGTGATTCTTGCATTCCTATTCGTTGCGATCCTATCCACTGCCTATTTCGCGGGCCACTTCGCCATAACGACTGACAGCAACCAGCTCCTATCAAGTTCATTGCCGTGGCGCCAACAAGAGCGCGCACTCGATCGCGCCTTTCCCTGGAGAATAGATCAGATCCTTGCTGTCATTGACGCCTCGACTCCGGAGGCTGCTGAGGAAGCGGCAAACACACTTACAGAGGATCTTTCACACTACACGGACGTGATCCGAACCGTCACCCGCCCGGATGGCGGTGAGTTTTTTGCGCGGAACGGCATTCTTTTTCAATCTCTAAATGAAGTACGCCGCGATGCAAATGACCTCATCGGCGCCCAACCATTCCTCGGGACTCTTTCGGCCGATCCAACCTTACGAGGCGTTCTTCGCACACTGTCGCAGTCGGTCGAGGGATTGCGGCTTGGAAAGACAAAGCTCGAGGATCTGAGACCGGCATTCACGGAAATCGCCGACACCTTGGAAACGCTGTCGAGCGGAAAGCATCCGGCATTCTCCTGGCGCAAGTTGATAACAGGCCGTACGCCCGAGCCTTCGGACCTTCGCCGGTTCATCAACATACAGCCCATCCTGGATTTCAATGATCTTCAGCCCGGGCGCAAGGCGACCGCAACGATACGCGCGTCAGTATCGCGCCTCGGGCTGACGCCCGAGCGGGGCGTGAAGGTACGCCTGACAGGATCTGTGGCCCTGGCCGACGAGGAATTCTCGACAATTGCCGACGGTGCCACATTGAATGGCGTCATCACTCTTTCGCTTGTCCTTCTTGTGCTTTGGCTCGCGCTGAGTAAGGCCCGGATCATTCTAGCCGTATTTATCAATCTCTTGGCGGGTCTCATCCTAACAGCCGCCGTCGGACTCTTAATGGTAGGGACCCTCAACCTCATTTCGGTCGCGTTCGCGGTGCTGTTTGTCGGGTTGGGCGTCGATTTCGGCATCCAGTTCAGCGTGCGTTACCGTGCTGAACGATTTGAATCACACGACCTCGAAAGCGCCCTGCTCGGAACGGCGAAAGGGTTGGCGAGTCCCCTTATGCTGGCGGCCGCATCAATTGCCGCGGGCTTCTACTCGTTCCTGCCGACGGCCTATGTCGGTCTGTCCGAACTGGGATTGATCGCCGGAACGGGGATGATCGTCGCGTTCGCAACGACCGTAACCCTGCTACCGGCGCTGCTCACCGTGTTCAAGCCTCCAGGCGAACCCGAACCGATCGGTTACGCCGCGCTTGCACCGGTCGACCGGTTCCTAGAAACGCAGCGCAAATGGGTTGTCGGCACGACGCTCGCAGTGACAATCCTTGGCCTGCCTTTACTCACAGGTCTGCGATTCGACTTCAACCCACTCGATCTGCGGTCCCGAGACAGCGAGTCGGTGGCGACCCTTCTCGATCTCATGGCCGACCCTGACACGAGTCCGAACACGCTTGATATTCTTGAAGGAAATGCCGCGCGCGCTTCCGCACTTGCCGAGCGATTGCGACAATTGCCGGAGGTCGCACACGTCGTGACGCTTCAGAGCTTCGTACCAAAGGACCAGGAAGAGAAGCTCGCCATTATTGACGACGCGAGCTTCTTCCTACGCAACACGGTCGACCCCGACCAGATCGAGCCGAGACCCACGCCGGCTGACACTTTGGCTGCGATCGAAACGACGGCCCGTGACCTGCGCAATGCGGCGGCTGATTCCGACAATAGCCCGGCCGCAGTTCAAACTCGACGCCTCGCCGACGTCCTGGCCGCACTAGCAACGCAACCCCAAGCTAAACGAGAAGAAGCTGAACGCGTTTTTGTGATGCCGCTGACGACGACACTGCGTCAAGTGAGAAGTCTGCTCACAGCGGAGCACGTTACAGTCGACACGCTTCCCCAATCGTTGACCCGACGCTGGGTCTCGGCTGACGGACTGAACCGACTAGAAGTCGCGCCGAGCGGCGACGGCAACGACAACGACACCTTAGAACGTTTCGTCGCGGCTGTGCGCGACGTCGCGCCCGATGCCGCCGGAAAGCCAGTCTTTGTCATCGAGGCGGCAGCGACAATCGTCAAAGCATTCATTCAGGCCGCGATCTGGTCCGTAGCGTCTATCGCACTCATCCTGTTCATTACGTTACGGCGCTGGAGTCACGTCGCGCTGACACTGGTGCCTCTGCTCGTCGCAATCATTGTCACACTTGAGGCCTGCGTGCTGACGGGGCTGCAGCTGAACTTCGCCAACATCATCGCGCTGCCGCTTCTTCTCGGCGTAGGCGTAGCTTTCAAGATTTACTACATCATGGCCTGGCGTTCCGGTGAGCGGAATTTTCTGCAATCAAGTCTGACGCGGGCGGTCATCTATAGTGCCTGTACGACTGCAACCGCATTCGGCAGCCTTTGGTTCTCACATCACCCAGGTACCTCCAGCATGGGCAAACTGATGGCGCTGTGTCTGGTTACAACGCTGGCGGCTGCTGTGCTTTTTCAGCCCGCGCTTTTGGCGACGCAGGTCAAGGCGAATAGCAGTAAACAAACCGCGTAAAATCTACCTCTGTGACATAAAAGTAACACCCTAAATTATCGGCTCTGCTACTTTTATTGAACTGGATCTTATTGGCGCATGACGTCCGACGTTATGCGGCTTTGTCATCGACTCCGACAAACTCGGGTGCAGGGGATTGAAAAAAGGGGCGAGAAAGTAGATGCCTTGCCGTCAAATCTGGGGCAGATGGGCGACAATACTCGCGTTGCCTGTCGTTGTGGCTGGTTGCGCCTCCGCCCCAAGGGACGCGTCGTTACCCCTTCAGGATCCCAACGAACACGTCAATCGCCAGATGCTGGCAATGAATCAGGAAGTATTGCGCCCTGTCGCGAACGCTGTGCAAACGGTCGTCCCGCGCTCGGTGCATGATCGTCTGCACGATTTCAATTCAAACTTGAAAGAGCCGCGAATCTTCGTGAACAATTTGTTGCAGGGCCGCCTCAAAGCTGGAAGCAAGACGGCTGCGCGTTTCGCCATGAACACGACATTTGGCCTCGGTGGTTTGGTTGATCTCGCGAGCCGTCAAGGGATCACGCAGCAAACCGGCGATTTTGGTCAGACACTGTTTGTCTGGGGTGTTGCCGAAGGACCTTACATGGTGCGGCCTTATTGGGGTCCTACGACGACGCGCGATGCGGTCGGTGATTTCGTCGATCGCTTCGGCGATCCAGTCGGTCTCCTCTTCGGAACGCAACTGGGTATCGCGATCACCACTGCAGCCCTTGATACGGTGGACAGACTTGGTCAACTGAAGATGGCCGAGGACGCGTCAATCGATTTCTACACGTTCTTGCGTTCGAGCTATTACCAGACACGGCGCGCGGAACTGCGTGAAGCGCTTGGCTTGCCGGGCGTCGTCGACTCCCCCGCCACCGCGCCCGATGAAGTTGCGCAAGCGGTCTCGCCGAAGACCGCATCGGCAACCGCCCCTACCCGCCGTTCCGGCGTAGCAAATAATGCGCCTCGAGCCAGTACCAAAAAAACAGCCCAGGTAAGCCCAGAAGCAACTCGCGCACTCGCTTCGACAGCGAGATAGCTAACCCTATCTCGGCCGGCAGCCCGAACAAGGTGCCGAACAGGACGAGCCCACCCTCCTGAACGCCAATTGCCGCGGGCACCATGAACGCCGCGGCGCGTACGCCAGACGACAGGCTTTCAAGGATGAATGCATCAGTCGCACCGAGAGGCTGGCCGAGACACCACGTCACAAGCCAGACTTCGCCGGCGCCGGCGACCCACCCAATGAGGCGAAATAGGTTCGCACGCCAGAAGGCTGAACCGCTGCGGTAGGCCATAACGACCGCATCGTCGATCGCCGATGAATTTTCTGCGAAAAGATAAACCCATTTCTCGGGTAACATGTCACGCGCGAGTCTGACAAAGCGCGCGAACATGTCCTTGTGCTGCAGCACGACAAATGCTGCAACCGCCACGACAAGCGTGCCGACGCCAGCCAGCACTCCGGCTAACACCTCGAACGCCGCGTGTCCGGTAGGCCGAAGCAGAAGCAGCGTAGCGCCGGCCATGACAAAAGCCAGTTGCGTGACGACACCAACCGTTGTGTCGACAACCATACTCGCCGCTGCTTGCGAGCCTGGCACGCCGCGCAAGTGAATCAGGCGCGCGCTCGCTATGTCGCCCCCAATGTTGGCGACCGGCAAAAGTGAGTTGATTGATTCGCGAATCCAGCGGATCCAGGTGACGCTGATAACGCCCGGACGGTTCGTGGGCGGCAACAGCTCGCGCCACGAAAGAGCGGAGAAGAGCATCGGTACGATATGGTAGGCAGCTATCGGCACGAGCCACCAGCCGATGACCAGCATGGCATTGGCCACTTCACCGGCACCGCTGTACGCAATCAAACAGATGACAAGCGCTAGGCCCAAGAGACCTGCGATGATGAATGAAACAGTAATGGTCGAACTCCCGTCTTGCTCGGCACCGAACGCTGCAAGAATAGACGCGCCATTTGTGGTATCAACGCCGCTGTTTAGTCGAGGAAAATCGCAGAACCGATGGATCGAGATTCACACAGCCTCAGTCCGAGCGCACCGATCATTGTTCTTTTGCCGGATCAGTCGACGTTTGGAGAAAGCGGCGAACCGACAGTTCTCGGGCTGGGGCTCGCGCGTCGCACAGCTTTAGCTGCCCGCCGCGCCGGCTACAGCCGAGTCTATTTTCAGGCGCGAGATCACGCCGCACCACAGGGCGTTCCGACCATTTCCGACTGGCGAAGCCTTGCCGATGATTTTGCCTTACAACCGGGTCCATTGATCATTGTGCATGCGGCTATTCTCGCCGAACCCGACTGGCTCGAAAAACTTGTCGGCATCTACCTTGCGCCCGCAAAGTGGGCGGCCATAGCGCGCAAGATGATCGTGTTTTCGGGCCCAGCGGTTAACGATGCCATTGCGGTGCTGGAGGCGCATAAAGGCGCCCATGACCTGACTTCGGTGCAGCAACGGCTGACGCAATGCTTCGGAGCGCCGGCCGCAATTCCTGCGGCGATCGATCCGCTAGTGGTGACGACTCCGGTAGATGTCGAAAACGCGGAATGGCGCTTGCTGCGCCGACTCGTGAAGGATACCGACGGGTTCATGGCGCGGCACGTAGAGCGGCCGATTTCCTTGCGAATTGCCCGCCGTCTTGCGTCCACTGGGATTATGCCAAACCAAATCACATTGCTCTCTGTCGGCATTGGTCTGTCCGGCGCGCTCTTTTTTTTGTGTTCACAATGGGTCTGCCAGACCGTTGGAGCCCTTCTTTTCCTTGCACATTCAATCCTGGACGGCTGCGATGGTGAGTTAGCTAGGCTCAAGTTTCAGGAATCGCGATTTGGCGGTGTCATCGACTACTGGGGCGACAATGTTGTTCACATCGGGGTCTTCGCGTGCATGGCCATCGGCTGGGCCTTCTCCATTGGGGCATTGTGGCCATTATTGTTTGGCGTCGCGGCGGCCCTCGGCAATCTGGCGGCAGCCGGGTTGGTCTATTGGCAGGTGATGCGGCCGAACAAAAACGATGGTCCCCTTTTTACCTCGGTGGCGACTGAGCCTGGCCAGAGTCTCGCCCGAATGCTTGATGCCGCTTCGCGCCGCGATTTCATCTACCTCGTGGTCATTCTCGCCTTGTTCGGAAAATCGAACTGGTTTCTCGTTTTGGCTGCTGTCGGCGCGCCGGTATTCTTTTTGCTCCTGCTATTCCTTGCCCTGCGTGAACGCGTCCAGGCGCGTATAGTCGGTCACTAGTCCTTGAGAGGCAATCGGATGCCGCCGCCGGCACTTGACCTCTGGGCAAGATCGATCAGCCGCGCACACAATGCAGCTTCGTCCAAGTTGTTCCTGCCCCCGCCCACGGCCGCCCGCTGAAAGTCTTTCGCTACGCCGACGAACCAGTCGCGATGATGCGAGCCTTGCGACAACGGCGGGGGGCAAGACCAACGGCGTTCGCCGTTTCCCGAGTTAAGAACCACGACATCGTCGACGGCTTCGACAAGCCCATGGTCGCCCACAATTGTGATGCAATTGGCGCGTTCGTCCGCTGACCATGTGAGATAGATCTCGGCGCTGCCGGCTTCTCTGTCGAGCGTGACCGTCGCTGTATCTTCGATCGGCCACTCACGAAACCGACGCTTTTCGAGCAGGGCGCTGAGGCCGCAAGGAAGGCCGAGCCACCGGACTACGCAATAAAGCGCGTGCCAGCCATGATCAAACAATATTCCACCGCCGGCCACTACTGGATCGGCGCGCCAGTTAGTCCCGTCGGACGTCACGGTGACCGCTGGCTCTCTGCGCAAGGTCTGCCAGCGAACAGTTCGCACGGTGCCTAGCGCACCTTGGTCGACAAGCGTCGAAATACGCTCGCAAATCGGCGCTTTGAGCCAATTGTGGACGACATGAACGGTGCGCCCACTGGCCGCCGCCGCGGCCGTTACCACTTGCGCATCCTCTAACCGCGTCACGAGAGGCTTTTCGCACAGCACGTGGAGACCCGCATCTAGCGCGCGTTTAGTGAGCGCCGCATGGCTACTCGGCGGCGTGCAGATATCGACGAAATCGAG
>Ga0182040_10000384_pt1 | contig 19971 bp, 11 predicted proteins | sample flu12Cox44000176_FD_125973 | JGI IMG/M metagenome (GOLD analysis project Ga0182040, IMG submission 125973) | Lab enrichment of tropical soil microbial communities from Luquillo Experimental Forest, Puerto Rico - flux8day.12C.oxic.44.000.176 | ecosystem: Environmental > Terrestrial > Soil >... | reverse complement strand
CCATTGCCGTTTGTGCGGCTGGTCGAAGAGTTTCTCTCCGCCGAAAAGGCTCTCAAGGGCATTACCTAAAGCGTGACAATTTGTTACATCGCTTCCGTCCACAGTGCTGAGACTTTGCGTCTTCGCATTCATTCTACAAGACTTACATGAGCTCTCCTGCGGATGTACAGTTGCTTGACGATTGCGTAGGCTTTGTTTGGCTCTTAAGGACAGAGCCGGGACTGCGAAGGACTTGTGGAGAAGTTTTTGGCTCTTCGAGCCACATTGCCAGCCAAGGACCGTGAGCGCGGCACACCGTCGAACGCGCCGGGCGATCGCAGTCTGAAAGCCGCCGGCGGGGTGACGGCCGTCTTGAGCTCGCGATCGACATACGCGGATCACCGACCCATCGAAGTTCATCGCTCGCTTCGCGATTTCCACCTGCTCCTGCGGTCCGAGCGTCTCTATGAAAAGAATCACCCCAGCCGGCTCGACAGCTTGGACAGCGCCTACGATTCCCTGAGGCAAGTCGCGGAATCCCTCGAAGGGCTCGAGATTCGAGTCGAGCGCGGCGGAATTGTGGCGCCGAAACTCAGTGATGGGCACTTGCCGGATGCGCGGGGAGAAATGCAGGCGCTAGCCGCGGACTTGCAGCGCGTGGGCATCTGCTCCCTGGCTTTCTCCCGGAAGTTCCATGTGGGCGAACTGGACACGCTGGCGCGATTGATGAGAGAGTCATTATTGAAATCAGAAGAGCCCGCAAGCGACGCCGGCACTGCTTGGTGGCCCGCCCGCCTCCTGGAGAATCGTGTGGAAGGCATTTCGGTCAATACACACACCGACCGCAAAGTGGACACGGTGCTGGCAAGCCTGATTGGTGCGCTTGTCGCCTACGGTGGCTATGCTCCTCGGGAAACCCCGGAAACGCCGATCAAAGCGCCGGACGGCGACGACTTGAGGGCCGCACTGCGGTTACTGGCGCGCCTTACGCCGCCGCTCGAGACCGCGCGCGGCCTGTCTCCCGAAGAGGCGGCCCGCGCCATTCACGGTGCCATGGAGGAAGCCAGCCGCGAGAGCGTGCGCCTGCTGCTCCAATCCGTCTCGCAATATGCTCCGCGGGACGGCGAGCAGCCTCTTCCTTACCTGCTGCGGCTATCGGAAAACATCATTCTGGAATTTCTCAGCGCCGAGTTCGCCGGCGGCTCGCTCGGTCCTCCCGCGGTCCGTTCGGCATTCCAGCGCTTTGCTGACGTCTTGGTGGAATCCGGCGGCTACACGGGTCCGCATGCCTCGCAGCACCTTTCCCCGCTGGCGGTCACCTGGGCGAGCGACGCGCATCGCGAGCAGGTGATCGAACGGTTCTGGCTGGAGCTGCCGGCGCGGGAAAAATCAGCGGTGGTGCGCGGGCCGGACGTCTGGTGCGTTCCCGTCGCGGCCTTGCGGCAAACCCTTGGCCAACTCGTCGATACCGGTGCGGACGCTCCTCGGCGCGAGGCGCGAAGCATGGTGCTGAATTATTTGCGTCGTCTGGATCTTGCCGAGGCTTCGGCAAAGCGTGTGGTGGCCGCCGGTCTCAATGAGCTTGTTCCGATTCTCGAATCCTTGTGGCCCAATCAATTGCCAGAGGAGTTCAGCCGCTCGGCCATGAAAGCTCTCCGGGAAGAGACGGCTCCGGAGACGGCGGCGCTGCTTGCCGCCCTCGTGGAAGCTCTCGGGCGCATCGCCGTGAACCGTGCCGACTTTGCCGGATTCGAATTCATCCTTACCGGTCTCGAGCGCACCCCGCGCGACAAGGAACACGAACACCTGGCGGCGCTGGCGAACCGCCTGGTTGCACAGGACCGCTGGTTCTTGCTGGTAGACGCTTCGCTCGCCAAACGGCCGCTCGATCCGGTTCTGCCCCGGCTGTTGCAGCGCGATCCGGAACGTTTACTCGACCGCTTGACGCTGCTTTTGAGCGAACCCCGAGGGGCAGAGATGCTGCAGGCGATGACGCGCCTCCTGCGCACCATCGGCGTGCCCGTCCTCAACCTTCTCGAAACGCGGCTATACGAGGCCCGGCGTCAGCGCGTGACCGCGGCAATCAAGCTCCTGGCTGCCTGCGACCCGGAGCGTTTGCTCCGCGGCCTCGCGCGCGCCATCGCGAGCTGGGAATGGAATCTTCAGGATCTAGCGGTAAGCGAGCTTTCGCGACCCTCCAATTCCGCCTCGGCGCAAAGCGTTGCTTTCGTTTTCTCCGCAATTCTTGCGGACGCGCATCCGATGGTGGTGCCGATGATGATCGACCAAATCGGATTGGCCCAGGAAACCCCCGCCGTCCGGCAACTTTTGGAAATTGCCGCCGGGGAACACGAAGTTTTGCGCGATCAGTTTGTCCGCATCAAGGCCATCGAGGCCCTCGGCCGGATGCGTTCCTCCCATGCCGCCGAGCTCTTGCGCACCCTCGTGGAAAAGCGCGAAGGCCTGGCCTATCGAGAGCCGGCAGGCCTGCGAGCCGCGGCCGAAGACGCGCTGGCCCTTATCGAGAATCGGCCTTCGTTCAAGCAAGCCGCCGCTGCCTTTGGCGCGCCGACCCAAGCGAGCTCCGGGTACCTCATTCCGCGCCGCTATGTCCGCGTGCCACTGGAGTCCCCGCTGCGCGCGCAGATTGAAGGAGTGCCCACCGGCCTTGCCCGCATCAAGACCATCAGCCTAGGGGGCGCTTACCTCGAGGCTTCCCAAAGACTCACCGTCGGCGACTCCATCAAGCTCGAAGTGCGCGCCGGCCTTCGCAAAATCACTTTTACCGCCGTGGTCCGCAACATCGGCCAGGACGGCACCGGCGTGGAATTCGTCCACATGGGTGACGAAGACCGCGAACGTCTCCGCAAGCTCGTCCAGCGCCACCTTCAACTGTAGCTGCTAGGAACGCGGACCCCGGGTGTGCCGCGCCGCTTAAGTCGCGACAAGAAGCGACACTCCCTCCCTTTTCTCGAGTTTCTCGTCTTGTCGCTTGCCAAAGGGGCCCACCCGCCACCATGCTCGGTTGGCAGCCGGGGAGTTGACCAAAAGACAAGCTCAGGGAAGTTTTCAGTTGAAAGCCGGGCTGCAATGCAGTAAAAGCCGTGTATTCAATTGTTTCAGGTGCGAAGCGGCGGAGCCCGCCAGCGCTAGGGGTTGCGGCAAATTCAGGTGCAACAGGAGGAAGACTCATGCAACGCAGGCAAGGGGTGTGTGCTTCGACCGGCAGGCGGTTCATCTTCGAAGCCGTGTTGCTCGTTTTGTTGGTCCTCGGCGGGGGAGCGGTCCTCGACGCCCAAGTCAATACCGCGACTCTTTCGGGCACGGTTTTCGATCCGCAGAATCTTGCCGTCAAGGGCGCAAAAGTAACACTAACCAACGCGGCTACCGGCGCGACGCGCAACGCGGTGACCGACGATAGCGGCCGCTACAACCTCGTGGGAATTCCTCCCGGCCGGTACAAAATGACCGTGGACGGTGGCCCGAGCTTAGCGCCGTATGAAAATGCTTCGATTGTTTTGACCGTTGGCGAAAACGCCACATTTGATCCTCGCCTGCAACTGGGAGGCATCGAGCAAACGGTCACGGTCTCAGCCGAGACCGCCACGATTGAAACCACCAAAACCGAAGTGTCCGATACGGTCGAGCAGCGCCGCATCGAAAACCTGCCCATCAATGGCCGCAATTACATCAATTTTACGCTCACGAATTCGCAGACCACGCGTGACATGGCCCCCACGATCGGCCCGGCGCCCGACAGCGGACTGAACATCGCCGGCGCGCGGGCCCGCGGCAATATGGTCAGCGTGGACGGCGCCGACGCCGTCGACAACTCCGTCAACGGGATCCGCTCGACGATTTCCCAGGAGGGCGTGCAGGAGTTTCAGCTCATCTTGAGCAACTACAACGCCGAATACGGCCGCGCCACCGGCGGCGTCGTCAACATCGTAACCAAGAGCGGAAGCAATGCATTTCACGGCGACGCCTTTGGCTATTTCCGCAACAAGGCTTTTCAGGCGCGCAACGCTTTCTCAGGCGCCGTCGATCCAACAACCGGCGCGCTTGATCCCGTCAAGCAGGCCTACACGCGCACCCAGAGCGGCCTGACCTTTGGCGGCCCCATGAGGAAAGACCAGACGTTTTATTTCTTTTCTTACGAATACACGCAGCGTGAGGAAACCGGGTTTTCGAGCATCGGCATCGATAATTTCGGCATGCAGAGTGTTACCCTGCCGACGCCCGGCGGCCCGCTGCCCGTCGAATTGACCGGTGCACAAGCGGCCGCGGTCAACGCTCTGCTCAGCTCGGGTGTTCCCTCCCTCCAGAATCTCGGTGTGCGATATGGAGTCTTCATGGGCTCGGCATCGAGCGTGGCACTGAACCGCCTGGATTTTGGCGCGGTCGCCCAGGGATTTGGATTTCCAAATCCCGGACCGGGAGCGCGCTTCCCCATCCCTGTAGCGTGTCCCGCCGGAATGGCCGTCAATGCCGTCGCGTGCGGCCCTGCGGGTTTTGGCCTGGCGCCGCTCCCGGCTTCTTATGTCGGTCTGAATTCCATTCGCGGCAATTACCCGGTCATGGAAAAAACCAGCCTGTGGTCGGCGCGTCTCGACCAACGCTGGAACAATCGCAACAATTCCTTTTTGCGCGTTGGCGTATCGCCTTCGCTTGTTACCGGGCTTCCGTCCACCTCGCAGAATCAGGTGTTCGGGCAAAACTCCGGCTCGCGCGCCGGTTACGACCAATATCGCGACCTGAGTGCCACGTTTCAGCACGACATCATCTTAAGCGACAGAACGTTCAACGAATTCCGCACGCAGATTGCCCGCCGGGGCTTGCATTTTGGCTATTCGCAGCTTCCCGGCGGCTCCGACATCGGCGTCAATATTCCCGGGTCCGCGTACTTCGGCCGCGAGCCTTATTCGACGGTCGATCGCATCGAGCGCCGCTTCGAATTCACAGACAACTTGACGCTTGTCCGTGGCAGCCACACTTTCAAGGTCGGAGGCGATTTCAACCTCATCCAACTGCGCTCCAACAAGGCGCAGATTTTCGAACTCGACTTCGGCGGTGATGTGAATTTTGGCGGGTTTTCGGCGTCCACTTTTGGCTTTCCGAACAGCGTCGCAGGCATCTCCCTGCCCGGCACCACCGCGGTCCAGTCTTACGGTCTCGGGGTGCCCACCTCCTACATCCAAGGAATCGGGAACTCCAACGAGCCGTTCGACAACATCCCCATGGCGTTCTTTGCGCAGGACAGCTGGCGCGTGAACCGGCATCTCACCGTCAATTATGGGGTGCGCTACGATGTCGAAATCAGCCCGCTGTTTACTCCGGCGACGGCGGTGAACGCCGCAGCGGAACAGGCCCTCGGGGTTGTCGAAGGCATACCGCGCGATTACAACAACGTGGCCCCGCGCTTTGGCCTGGCGTGGGATCCCGTCGGAAACGGCAAGACGGTCGTCCGCGCCAGCTACGGCATGTTCTATGACCATCCGCTCCTGGCCACCGCTTTCGACTCCGTCACCGCCGACGGCGGGCGCTCCGTGCAATTAATCTCGACCGGGGGCACGGCCACCGCTTGCGGCTTGGTACCTCCGGGTGCGCTTCCCGGCTATGCGACTTGTGGAAACGGCCTCGACAGTCCCACAAACCTCAACGGCTCCTCCATTTTCCAGGGCGTTCTCAATGCGCTGCCGAGTATGTTTTATTTGCCAAGCCAGCAACGCTTCGACCCTCTCGCCTCCGGATCCATCTTTGCGAACCAAGCCTATTTGCAAGCGGGATTCCCGCTCCCTATTTTGCCGTTCACGCTGCCACTCGCGAAAAACTTCGTTTACGCTTATGCGCAGCAGGCGAATCTGACGGTCGAGCGGGAGATCGCCGGCTCCTGGAAATTCAGCCTTGCCTATCAATGGACGCGCGGCCTGCATTTGAACCGGCCCATCGACCTCAACTCCACCGATCCCAAGCTCCTGACGCAAAATGCGTTCAACGCCGCCGCTTCCGGGCTCGCGGTGAGCAATCCGCTCACCGTGGCTGTGCCTATCGGCAACGGCATGCCCGGCTCGTGCGTACCCGAGGGAAGCGGCAGCATTATGCTCATTGCCCCTGGCGTGCTGGGGCAGGGCTTCGCCGCCCCCAACTGCCCCGCAGCAGCGACGGTGGGCTTCGTGAGCACGCCGGCCTTCTTCAATTTCTTCCGGCCTTCCGGCCCGAATCCCTCGTTCGCTGGCTTGGTGGGGGGGTATTCGACGCAAGTGGCGCTCGCCACCATGGCCGGTTATCCCAAGGGATTCGGCGCTCCCGTGCCGTTCAACAGCGTGGACGCGCAGCTCGCAAACGGCAATTCCTGGTACAACGCCGTGACCTTCAACCTGTCAAAGCGTTTCTCCAGGGGCTTTGAAATGCTGTCGAGCTATACCTTCTCCCACTCCATCGACGACTCCACGGACTTGCAATCTCCGCTCGAGCCGCAAGACAGCCGCTTCCCCTTCCTTGAACGCTCCAATTCCGTCAACGACCAGCGCCACCGCTGGGTCACAAGCGCCGTCTTCCAGTCGGGCAGCGCCAAATCAGGGGACGGTATCTTCAAGCACTTCGTCGGCGACTTCACGCTTTCGCCGATTGTCGAGCTTTCTTCCGGCCGCCCGTTCAACGTCATCACCGGCGAAGACACGCGGCTCGACCTCGGCGCATCACAAGCCCGTCCTTCGGTAGCGGCGAGCGGGACGACGGGGACGACTTCCGCGTTCATCCCCGGCGTCGTCTTTGTCCCCGCGAACGTATGCTTGAACGGCAACGGCAGTCCCTTCACCGTTCCGCTGGTTGCGCCGCCGGCTGGCTGCACGGGCGACCTTGGCCGGAACCGTTTTGTCATGCCCCGTTTCTTCCAGTGGGACATGCGCCTCTCGCGGCGGATTCCCCTTGGCGAACGGTTCAAGCTCGATGTGATCGCCGACGCCTTCAACCTGTTCAACCGCACCAACATTGCCGCCGTCAACCAGCTTTGCGATCCGCTCGCCGGCGCGATTTGCCTCGCGGGCCAGCCGACCGCGTCCTACGATGCGCGCCAGTTCCAGTTTGCCTTAAAGCTGAACTGGTAGGAACCAAGCCTTCGCCGAACCATTTGACCCAAGAGGGCCCCGCCCAGCGGGGCCCTCCTTTTTTTCTTGCTCGCGGCGCTTCTTTCTTGGCCTTTCCAACCTTCCACTCGCGGCCTCGGACCTCTGCTAAAGTAAAAGAACCGTTTCCGTCATGACCTGGGAGAACCAATGACCGAAGTCCTCATCGGTGTTGCGATCGTGGTGGCTCTTGCCGTCCTCTGGCTGGTGTTCGAGGGCTTCAAGAGCCGTCAAAAGAACGAAACTCTCGAATCTCAATTGAACGAATTGCGCCGTGACCTGCAGAACATGGCCACGGCGCAGGCCAAAAGCACCGGCCAGATGGAAGCGATCGCCACCGGCGTCGCACAAAGGCTCGACAGCGTCACTCCGGCCCTGCAGGAAGCCGTCAAGAACTCCGCCCAGATCACCGGCCAACTGGCCTCCGACGCCGAGACCCGCATGGCCGAAGAACTCAAGAATGCCCGCGATCAAATCAGCCAAATCCAGCGGCAGCTTGGCGAAGTCCACGAAGCCAGCGCGCAGTTGTCGGAAGCCGCCGAGACCATCGAAGGGATTCTGGGCGGCGCGAAGTCGCGCGGCTCGCTCGGCGAAGTCACCCTCGAGCGTCTACTCGAAGACTCCTTGCCTCCGCGCCTCTATGCCACCCAGTACCGTTTCAGCAGCGGCGAAGCGGCGGACGCCGTCATTTTCCTCCGCGACAAGAAACTGATGGCCATCGATTCCAAGTTCCCGCTCGATGCCTACCGCCGTATCTCCAGTGAGGGAGAGGGAGCGCGCCGCGCCTTTGGCAATGCCGTGAAGGGCCACGCAGACGCCATCGCCAAAAAATACATCGTGCCGGAGGAAGGCACGCTCGAACTCGCCCTCATGTTTGTGCCCTCGGAAAGCGTTTACTACGAGCTGCTCATGACCGAGGACGCTAAAGGCCAGCCTTTGGACGCCTACTGCCGCGAAAAACAGGTCATCGCTGTTTCCCCAAATACCCTCTACGCCCACCTTTGCGTGATCGCCATGGGCCTGCGTGGCATGCAAACCGAAGAGAATGTCAGGCGGCTCCTTTCGAGCCTTTCGGGGTTGGAGAAGCACTTGGAAAAATTTGCGGATAAGTTCGCGGTCATGGGCACGCATCTGAAAAATGCTGCTCAAAGCTACAGCGAGGCCGACAAGCTGCTGGAAAAAACCCACGATGCGCTCGAAGGAATGCTCGCGCCGGACCCCGCCGAGCCTGCCATGGAAAACGGGCAGAGTCTCTTGCGCTTCACCGGGGAAGCCAACTCGACCGCCGCCAGCTCCAAAAAATCCGCTTGAGCCTGCCCGGTTAGGCCACAACGCCAACCCATACTCGAAGCCCCTTCCTGTCGTTCTCCTCGTTTCGGCCGGAATTCCGCGCTCTCCTCCGACCGTCTTTCAGACCGGACCTCGGGAGCCTAGCAGGCCTTCCCTGTCTTCATTTGTCCCTGCCTAGACATAGAAGCGCACCGTGCGGCACGTACGGTCGAGAATGGGCACACCGATCGACGGCGGTGAAGTTGGCCGGTCTAGGCGCGTTGGCACACCTAATTCTGCTAGTGGCCCTCGGGTCGGCCGAGCGCGGATACCAAGCGGATGGAGATGAGAAACGTGCCGTTTTTTTTGCCGACCACCTCGAACGGCGCGACATTTTCTTGGTCGCCGCCGGAGCTCAGCCGCCGCACGGGATTCCCTCCCTCAAGCTCCGCGACATCCGGAGCCAGGTTGCGCGCTTCCAAGGAAATCTTTTCCGACGTGCCATGCACGCGCACCGTCAGCGTGCGATGCTCCCCGCGCCTCAGCGGCGACGCATCGGCTGCGAGTTCCAGCTCGACGAAAACCACGGAGAACTCTGGCGCATCGCGTTTTGCGCACGAGACCGTGAGCTTCGCGGGCCCGGGTTCGAGCTCCGTCGGCGGGAGAACCGTCAGCGCCAGGGGCGAAGAAGCCAGCACCAGGGCGCCGTGGTCCCCAATGGTGACGTGGTTCGCATCGGCGTCCCCGCAAAATCCCTTGCCGAAAACTTCAAAGCGGTCCGTCAGCGTAGCCACATGCGGAGCCGCGGATATTTCCATCGAGGGCGCCGACGCCTCCGTCGGCGTGAGAATCATGGAAGACACGCGCCCCGGCCTACCCGCAATCGACCCGAAAATGACGCCGGGATTCAGCGGCGCTACGAAAAGCGCCCGGCCCGTCGCGTCCGTGCTGAGATGGTCGCCGTTGGAGAAACGGATCGTGACTCCCGGGGCGAGCCGCCCATTCACATCCAAGACCGCCAGCGTGGCGCGTTCGCCGGAAACGATGCGCCTCGGCAAGAGCAGGATGCGGGCCGCGGTCGGTCGAGGAGGCGCGAGAGGAGATTGCTGCGCGACCAGTGCGGGAGCCAGACCGCTCGCGATCCACCAGGCAACGAAGAAGAATTTGCGGCGGGCAGCCATTCGTGAATTGTAGTGGAGAAGTTCGCGCCGGCGAAAGGCCCGCCGAGCGGGGAGAGTGATTTCTTGTATTGGTTTACCGTGTTGAGGGCCGCGAAAGACACACGTTCCGTACGATGTGCACTGAAAGCGTGATCATTATTGCCACGCTTTAAGGTTCGATGCGAACCCTTTCTGGTCGCAGCTTCTTGCTCTGTTGGTCGGCCATGTTTACCGATGGCCTCCGTCGTCACGCCCGAGAAAAGGGAAGCTAATGCCGACGATCCCGGCGAGCCGTGGCGCTTCGACACTCACACACACGCACCTTTGGCGTTCGACCATTCGGTCTGCACGGTGTAAGACTGCCCGGGCGAAGCCGGAGGCGGCGGTGGCGGCGGCGGTGGAGTGCAGCCAGAGGGGGTGAGCGTCACGGTCAGATTTACTGGCGCGCTGCCGTCAATCACGACCGTTGCCGAAACCGTTGCCTTAAATGTCGTGGATGCGGCCGCGCGCACCGCAACGGTATTGATGACCTTGTTTGAGCCCTCACAAATGTCCCCGATTTCGCCGTTGACATCATCGTACCAGCCGCTTCCGGGAATCGGGTCGGTAATCGCTTCGCATAACTCATGTGACGCGATGACGGTCATGGAATCAAACACTGTTCCTGCGAACTCACAGCCCGGGCAGTCCCCGTACGGCACAACGGCGTACAACAAACTCCCGTCGTGACTATCGTGGTAGCCGCAAAACTGCTGGCAGCTGGCCGAGCCCTGCAGCGTGACGGTCACGCCGGACGGCGTGAACACGAAATAGAGCGAATTCGCATCCTGTGCCGGCACGGCGCCGGACGCAATCTGCTGCTGGATGAATGCGACAACGGCCGTGTCATCGACGGTTGCCGGGGGATCCTGCGCCACAATGAGCGAAGCGACGTGCTTGCCGTGCCCGATGGCGAAGCCGGGCACATCGTACTCCGCGAGCTGGTCAATGAGAGAGCTGGTGACGATGAAATCGAAGAAGGCGTCTAGCTGTGCGCGGATCGGGTCGTTCTGCCACGCGCTGCCCCAATAAATCGTCGTGACTTCGACGTTCTGGATCAGCGGGCCGCCGCGGTAGGTCAGCTGCGGCAAGCCTGCGGCGCCCACGATTCTGCGCGGCTTCTTTTTGGGTGAGACGATGTTCTTAGCCACTCGAGGACTCCTGTTTTTTATTTGGCCCGGCGTATCTCACGCTTTGCGAGGGTGCTGAATCCAGCTCGCGCAGTCGGCGGACCCATCATTAGACGAGTTACAGGAATCAGTCTACTGGACGAAAGGACAAAAGGGAGGCCCCTCTGCCAGCCTGTCCTTCGGGCGATACGCACGAGCCGTTTGTGTTGGAGCCGACGCTCCGCGCCGGCGGACAAATACGATTTTTTGGATCGCGGCCGCAACTTGCGTTATTTCTTGCAAAGAGATGAACCCGGGCACGCGATCACTTTCGGGAGTGATCATTTCTTAGAGACGACGGGCTCTTGTTCTGGCGTATACACCAGGACGGTTCGGCTCATGACGCCCGCGGAGAGACGCCGCAAACGATAGCGGTAGGGCCGCGGCGCCGAACCCATGGAGGAATCCTCCAAGCGGTAAAAAGTATCTCGATACTTCACCGTTCGCGGGGGCGTCCAATCCGGCTTTCTGCGGCTAGCGCGAATCTCCAGAAACTCTTCCGCCCCTTCAGTGCTGACGCAAAGTTCATCGGGAATGCCCGCGGTTCCCAAACCGCGAACCTTTTCGCGGATCGCTCCGACATACGAAGACAAATTTCCTTCCTTGTAGCCGCCCTGTTCGGCGGCGCTCGGGCCGCTCTGCCCGGTGGTTTTCAGGAAAATCTTGTCCAGCACAAACAGTGGAAGAATTCCAAGATGGCTTTCCGCAAAAGCCGCGGCCACGAGCCGGACGCTGCCTTCGACGGCGCCGTACGCAATCAGCCAGGTGAGCGGATGCGTCGCAAAGATGAAGATGGCCATAAAGCCGATCTCTTGCTCGTTTACTCCCGGACCCGCTTTGCCTGCCAGGTCCAAACCGCGAGAGACCCAGGTGGTCACCGAATAGGAATACCAGTAGAGCATGGCGGCCACGGCAGCCAGGAACTCGGCTAATCCGCTCAGAATGAAGGCGACGCGCCAATCGGCGGATGGGGGAAGCGGCAGCGAGCAGCGCCACCGTTTGGGCAGCAGCGCGAGGAATGGCCCAAGAAGAAAACCGAGCATGGCGGAGCCTTTTGAAAAGAATACCATCGAAGACCCGGTCGTTCGTTTGCAATTGGGCGGTGCGGCCGATACCCTACCCCTTTTTGTAAGTGCGCATTTCTATGGAACTTAGGGCAGTCGAGGCCGCAGCCAGCGGACCAGGGCCACGAATCGCTCGAGCATGCCGCCCGAGCGCGGATGTGGCGTAAGTGCGAGTAATCAGTAGGGTTCAGGGCCCCTTTCTGGCGCTTGGGGTGTGTTAGCGTGGGAGAAGGCAAGAGGGCCTGGGCGTGTGGGCAGGGGTAGGAGTGTCCTGGAACGGCCGTTCAGGCAACACCTGGAGATGCGCTAAAGCGCGCCCCTCGAAGCGGCTCCCCGAAGCAGACTTTGCCAAACGACTTCGGTTGCAGGACACCAGCAGGAAATGGAGCAGGTGTGCGAATTGTGTGTGGCGGCGTGACCGACGTAGGTCGCGTTCGCACGAACAACGAGGATTGCTTCCGCATCGTGACGCCACTGAACCTCTACGTGCTGGCCGACGGAATGGGCGGAGAGGCGCACGGCGAAATTGCCAGCGCGCTGGCGGTGGAAACAGTGGTGAAGCACTGCCTCGACGCGGAAGCCAATCCAGCGGCGAGCGTCCTCGGCAAAGTGGAGCCGCGCTGGAGCGCCAAGACCAAACGGCTTTCGACGGCCCTGCATCTGGCCAACAAGAAGATTTGCAAATCCGCCCAGGAGCATCCGGAGCAGCTCGGTATGGGAGCGACGTTGACGGCGGCGTGGATCGACCGTTCGAAACTGAGCATCGCGCACGTCGGCGACAGCCGCGCGTATTTGCTGCGCGGCGGTTCGCTGCTGCAGCTCACGCGAGACCACTCGCTGGTAGCCGAACAAGTGCGTCGCGGAATGTTGACCGCGGCGGAAGCGGAAGAGAGCGAAATGCAGAGCGTATTGTTGCGTGCACTCGGCGCGCAGCCGGAGATCGAAGTGGATGCCGAAGAACACATGCTTTTCCCGCGCGACGTCTTGCTGCTGTGCTCCGACGGATTGACGCGCGTGGTTACGGAGCCGGAAATCGCGGGCGTGCTGCAAGCCGAAACCGATCCGATACGCGGCGCCGAAGAGCTGGTAGCCATCGCCAATGAGCGCGGAGGCCCGGACAACATCACCATGGTGATCGCGCGGATGCTCAAGGATTCCAAAGGATGGTTTTCCTGGTGGCGCCGCGGGAGGCGTAAGAACCTAGGCAACAATGGCAACGCCGGAGGAAGGTAACGATGCCGAAACTCACCCTCATGTTCGACAACAAACTCGTAAGAGAGGTGCCGGTGGGAAGCCGCCCGGTAACCATCGGACGAGCCCCGGATAACGATTTGTCGGTGGACAACCTGGCCGTCTCCAGTTACCACGCGAAGGTTTATTTCGAAGCGGGGCGTATGGTGATTGAGGACCTGAACAGCCTCAACGGCACGTTTGTCAACGATCTGCGCGTCGAGCGCGCGACGCTGCACGACGGAGATAAAGTTCACATCGGCAAGCACACCATCAAAGTGGATACCAGCGGCGATACGCCCGTGTCGTGGCAGTCCGCCCGCAAAGCGGCGGCGCCGCGCATCAACGAAACGATGGTGCTGGACACCAAGGAGCGGCGCAAGATGCTCCAGCAGGCCGCGGCGATGGGCGAATCCATGCAATTCGCTTCGACGCGCGTGAAAGTTGCGACGCTTATGGTGCTTGGCGGAAACACGGACCAAAAGGAATACATTTTGACGAACAAGCTGACGGTCATCGGAAAGTCCCTGATGGCCACGGTGAAATTGAAGGGCTGGTTCAAGCCGCAAATGGCGGCACAGATCAATCAGCGCGACGACGGCTACTTCCTCGGCCCCGGCGACAAAGTGCCTTCGGTGAACGGCAGGCTTATCGGCGGGCCGACGCGGCTGAACGACGGCGACGTGATTGAAGTTTCCGGCGTAAAGCTGAATTTTATTTTCCGCGAGTAGTGTTCGAAGGCCATGGCAGCTCCGTCAGAAGGCTTCTGGCAGAGGCGGGGCTGGTTCGGCCTCTACGAACTGCTGCAGTCGTGGTGGCGGCATCGCATCTCGTTCCTTCTCAGCCTGAGTATTACCGTCGTTGCGCTCACGAGCTACTACCTGGTTTTTCTGCAGGAAACCCGGACCCCTCTCTGTGAGCTCGCCCAGCGTCTGGAACTCGCCACCCTCGATACCCGTTTCCGTTATCGTCCCGCGCGATTTGCGCACCCAGATCCTCGCATCGCCATCGTGGATATCGACCAAAAAACGCAGGAAGTTCTGGGGCGCTGGCCGTTCTCGCGGACCTACTTTGCACAATTGCTCGACGCGCTTCACGCGGACGGGGCGGCTGCCGCCGCGTTTGACATCACCTTCAGCAAACCAGATCAGACTGCGGCGCCACTTCGTTCGCTGCGAGCTTCGCTCGAAACTCCCCGGCAAAACAGCGAACCAGTCGACTCCAAGGTCATCGGCGAGATAAACAGGCTGGTTGCCGAATACGATGCCGACTCGAAGTTTGCCGCTGCCATCCGGCGTTTTGGCCCGGTCATCCTTGGCAACTACTTCTTGTTTACACCTGCGGACCTGCAAGGACTCAGTGACGCGACGCTCGACTCTTATGCGAACCAGATCTCCTTCTTCGCGTTTCCACCGGCGCACCCGATGCGGCCAGAATCCGGGAAACAAGACAAGTTGCACCTGATGGAGGATTTCGCAGCCGCCGGATTGCTGCCGCGCGGCGCGGAAGCGAATCTGGACGCTCTCACATCCGCGATGCAAGGAGACAGCTCCTGGACCGGGTTCTTTAATTTTCCGCCGGATAACGACGGCGTGGTGCGCCGCGCCACGCTGGTTCTTCCCTACGGGCGCTCGCAAAACCCCGAACAGTGGGATCTCTATTCCTCGCTGGGCCTCGTCGCTGCCCGGGCCCTGCTCGGCCAGGAGGCGCAGGACACTGATCTCTTCTACGGCCCGATAGGCATTTGGAAGATTTCTCTCGGATCCAAGGCGGCGATTTACCCCGACGGCCGCGGCCAATTGCTGATCAACTACGAGGGCCCTTGGGGGACGTTTCCGCACTACTCGATCGTGGATGTTATCGAGGGAAAGTGTAAGCCGGGAACGTTCCAGGGGAAGCTGGTGCTCGTCGGCGCAACGGCCACCGGGATCGGCGACCTCCGCGCAACTCCTTTTGGCGGCGCGAATTTTCCCGGCGTGGAAATCCACGCCAACGTCGTTGACAACATCCTCAACGATCGCTTCTTGAGACGAGGCGCGAAACAGGCGCTCAGCGACGTGCTGCTGATTTTCGCTTTCGGCATTCCGCTGGGGATCTGGATGGCGCTCGTGTCGGCGCGCTGGATGTGGTTTGGCGCTTTCCTGTTTGTGCCTTTGGTTGCGGTGGATTACTGGAGTTTTTTGCACGGCTGGTGGCTCAACTTCACCGTGCCGGCAGTGACGCTCGCGTCCAACGTTTTGCTGGTTTCTCTTTATCGGTCGCTCGTTGAAGAAAAGGAAAAGCGCCGCGTGCGCTCGGTGTTCGGCCAATACCTCAGCCCGGAAGTGGTTCGCAGATTGCTCGTGAATCCTCGCCTTGTCGAGCCAAAGAAAACCGAGATCACGGTGATGTTCAGCGATATTCGGGGCTTCACGACGATTTCGGAAAAACTCGACGCCCAAGAATTGGCGCTTTTTCTGAACCAGTACCTCTCCGACATGACCAGCCTGGTTTTCGATCACCACGGCACGCTCGATAAGTATATTGGCGACGCGCTGATGGCCTTCTGGGGCGCGCCTTTCGAAGAACCCGGGCACGCGGCGAAAGCTTGCAAAGCCGCACTGAAGATGATGGACCGCGTCCGCGAGTTGCAAAAAAAGTGGGAGGCGGAAGGAAAGCCGCATCTCGATATCGGCATCGGCCTGAACACGGGCATGGCCAGCGTCGGCAACATGGGTTCGGCGCTGCGTTATGGATATACGGCGCTCGGCGATGCCGTGAATCTTTCCTCCCGGCTCGAAGGGCTGAACAAAGACTACGGCACGCACATCATCGTAAACGAGTCGACGTACGAGGCAGCGAAACAGAGCGGCTTCCTGTTTCGCGAGCTAGATCTGATTCGCGTCAAGGGCAAGCTCCAGCCGGTCGCCATTTGGGAGCTCGTCGGCCGCGCGGGAGAGGATACCGTGTACGGCGCACCGGAACAGGTGCGCTCTCGAGTCGAGCTTTTCCGGAGCGCCCGTGCTCTCTACGGCAAACGCCGGTGGCAGGCTGCACAGCAGGCGTTCCAAGAAATTCTCGACAAGTGGGCGGACGACGGCCCTTCGCGAGCCTACTGGAAACGCTGCCAGGAATATCTGTTCGAAGAGCCGCCCGCGGCTTGGGACGGCGTCTTCACCATGACCCACAAATAGCCATCCGGCAGCTTCCGAGGAGTGCCCCTGCTCAAGGATGTTCCTCCTCCCGCCAAGGTAGTTTCCAAGACACGCTGGTGGAAGCGCGTGGCCAAGCGTTAATGGTGTGTTTAGGTTCGGTCCACAATGATAGCTTCCGCGACGGGAATAAGCACGATTGGATGGACCGAGGGACGCTGGTTCAACACGGCAACCAGGGCACAGCAGGAGACATGGCGGTTGGAACCCTATACATCGAGGAACTCAAAGCCACGATGCGCGGCCGCTTTGCTTGGCTCGGCGCCGGCGTCCTCCTGCTGGCGGTCGGCTCGGTGGCGACCGTTGGCACGCAGGATACCTGGCTTGACGGTTACGGCATCATCGCGTACTTCCTGGTGCCGCTAGCTTTCATCCCGCTCGCGGCCGTGTTTCTCTCGAGCCCTCGCGCGAATCGGTTTGTCGAGAGCGTATTCACCGCGCCGGTAGAGCGCCGTGATTGGCTGGCGGCCAAAATCTTGGTGCTTGTTACCATCGCGGCCGCCTACGAGGTGGCATTGCTTCCGATGATGCTTGTCTATACGCATCATGTAGGCGTGCCGCTGCTGTTGCGGAAGTTGCTCGTCTGGGCTCCCTGCTTGCTCCTCACGAGTATCGCCATCGGCTCCCTGATCGGCGTGCTCTTCATTGGCCGGACGATCGCTGCTCCGGCGGCCACGGGCATGGGAGTTCTCCTGGCCTACGCAGGTTTCGTTCCGCTCCAGGAATTGCTCGTCGCGCAAGGCAACGGCGCGACGCGCACGGGCCACCTGACACTGGCGAGTCCAGCGGTTTTGCTCAAGAATGCCTTCGGGTTCACGCTCGCCGTGGGCAGTATTCCCGCCACCACGACGCGCACGTGGATTGCTGCCGCGCTGATGGTCCTGGTTGCGTTGGCGCTTGCTGCGTGGGTGTTTCTACGCGCGCAAGGCGTGGAAACCTGGGAAGCCACCCACGCACAACGCTGGACCGTCGCACTCGGGATCATGGCACTGGTCCTGATGCCCGTGACCATGGCGGACACCAACTACGACGTCCCTGCACCACACGGGACCAACGCTCCGTCGATCCAGCGGCTCTTCGCTCGTGCCGGCAGCAGCCTGGCGCTGACGTTGCCCGGTGGTCCGCCGCCCGCACGGTGTTGCAGCACCATCCTGAATCGCGATGAGTGGCCGCCGTTCGGCACGGACGAAACTACGCGGCGGGATCTCCTTGTTTTGCTGCCCGTCGACGCCACCGAGCGCGTTACGGACTTGCACATCCAGATCGCCGGAGAAAGCGGACTGGAAGTGAGCGCCAGTCCGCAAGGGCTTTCTCCCGCGCCTGAAGCCCTGGAGACGCGCACGTACGCGAACGACTCGGGCCCGGCAGCCGCCGATGGCCACCACGTTGTCACCGGCTGGGTGGCGCGCGTTCCGGTTACGTTGACTCCCACCCGGCCTTGGGACCTAGGCGGCGATCGCTATCCTTTGCGTGTCACCGCTACTTACCGGGTTGCAGGCGAAAATCGGACGTTCAGCGCCCGGGCCGCCGTCGACGCGCAAGTGTCGAGCGCTATCTACGAAATGGGAATCGCTTCGTTGATTCTTCCCATCGTCTGTTTTGGCCGAGCCTTCCGGCGCTGGAGGCTGACGCGATGAGTGCTGCCACCGAATACGCGATTGAGATGGAGGGCCTCACTCGATGTTTTGGCGACTTCGTCGCGGTGGACCACGTCACGCTAAAGATTCCGAAGGGCCAGCTCTACGGATTCCTCGGTTTGAACGGCGCAGGAAAGACAACAACCATCCGCATGCTCACCACGCTCCTGCCACCAAGCGGGGGCAGGGCGAAGCTGTGGGGGCACGACGTGGTCAGAGAGCCTCTCGCCGTCCGCGGACTCGTCGGGCTGGTAAGCGACGAGACCAGCGAGAGTCAATCGACCTGGACGGCGCGCGAGTACCTCTCCTACTTCGCCCGCATCCGCCAGCTGGCGAATCCTCGCGAGGAAGTCGAGCGAATCCTGGACGATGTCGGCCTGGCGGCCAAGTTCCGACGTAAGCTGATCGCGACCTATAGCACGGGCATGAAGCGGCGGCTGGAGATCGCGCGCGCCCTCATGGGCCGTCCAAAAGTACTTTTCCTCGACGAGCCCACGCGCGGGCTGGACTTGCCGGCTAAACGCGACATGTGGAGGCTCTTAGCGAGGCTCGCGGCCACAGAAAATGTCACCACGTTTCTCAGCAGCCACGATGCGCAGGAAATCCGTAGCCTCTGCAGCGAGATCAGCGTGATGGCCGGCGGCCGGCTGGTTCATACCGGCGCAACACGCGAACTGGGCGCCGACATGGACTCTTTCGAGGAGCGCCTCGTCGGGATGCTGACACAATTCGAGCCGAGCGAGCAAGCCGGATTCCATTTCCGAGAATAAGAAGGCGGCGCTAAGCAGTGCGATGCCTCGAGACTGCTCCTCGGCTCTTCCACCGAACAACCCCGGAGAGCAAGCGCCCGGCCAAATTGGATGGAGCCTTGGGTGTGCCGTATGTCAGAATGGCCGCATCGAATGACTCATCGCGGCAGCAGCTTCCCTTGCTGCCTAGTCGCTAGCGTTGGTTAGCCAGGCTCGCCCGTTCGATTCTGGGCGTTGACGGACAGAGAGCTACGCAGTTCGGGAGATTGTCGCCGGCCGAATCGTCCCTTAGTCGCCCTGGTCCGTACCCAAAACCGGGCCCCGGGGAATCTAATAGCGAAAGGCAAGAGAAGCCCCCACTGTAAACGGGCGCGGATCTCGCGTTCTGACGAGGGGAAGAGAACTAGGTTATGTGGATTGTCCGACTAGCGCTACGCAGGCCCTACACATTCGTGGTGATGGCCCTCGTCATCATTCTGCTGACGCCGGTGGTGCTGATGCGCACACCTACGGATATCTTTCCGGAAATCAACATCCCGGTCATCAGCCTGGTTTGGACCTACACCGGCCTGCAGCCGCAGGAAATGGAGCAGCGCATCACCTCAAACGTCGAGCGCGGCCTGACCACGCTCGTGAACGACGTCGAGCACATTGAATCGCAATCGCTCAATGGCATTGCGGTCATCAAGGTTTTCTTTCAGCCGCATGCGAATATTCAGACGGCGCTCGCGCAAACGGCGGCCATCTCGCAAACCTTCTTGCGCTTCCTGCCGCCAGGAACCACTCCGCCGCTGGTGATCATTTATTCGGCCTCGACGGTGCCCGTGATTCAGATCGGGCTGACCAGCGACACACTGAGCGAGCAGCAACTGTTCGACCAGGGCAACAATTTTATTCGCACGCAGCTGGCCACCGTGCCGGGCGCGGCCACGCCATTCCCCTACGGCGGGAAACAGCGCGTCATCAGCGTTGACATCAACTCTGCTTCCCTGCAAGCCAAGGGACTTACGGCCGTTGATATTGTCAACGCCGTGAACGCGCAAAATCTGATTCTTCCGACGGGCACGGCAAAACTTGGCCCGCTCGAATATAACGTGGAGATGAACGGCAGCCCGCAGACTATCCAGGAACTCAACGAGCTGCCGGTCAAGACGGTGAACGGGGCTACCATTTACATGAAGGACGTGGCGCACGTCCGCGATGGCTTCTCCCCGCAGACCAACATTGTGCTGGCTAACGGCCAGCGCGGCGTGCTCATGAGCATTTACAAAACCGGCGGGGCTTCCACCATCGACATCGTGGACCGCGTCAAGCAAATGCTGGCGTACAACAAATCTTCCCTCCCTGAGGGCATGAAGGT
>Ga0182040_10000363_pt1 | contig 20458 bp, 18 predicted proteins | sample flu12Cox44000176_FD_125973 | JGI IMG/M metagenome (GOLD analysis project Ga0182040, IMG submission 125973) | Lab enrichment of tropical soil microbial communities from Luquillo Experimental Forest, Puerto Rico - flux8day.12C.oxic.44.000.176 | ecosystem: Environmental > Terrestrial > Soil >... | reverse complement strand
TCGCCATGGCGACGGCAAGATAGGTCTTGCCCGTTCCCGCCGGCCCAATGCCGAAGACCATGTCATTCTTTTCGATGGCTTCGAGATACCGCCGCTGATTGATGCTCTTGGGCTGAACCGTCCGCTTGCCGAACGAACGCTGCTTCCCAGCTTCGGCCAGGCTGCGTAACGTTGCGGTATTGTCGGATGCCAGCATTTTGAGCATGGTTCCCAAGTCATCGTTCATGAAGCTATGGCCGTTGCGCAACAGATGCTGATAGTCGGCAAAAACCTGCTCAGTACGCGCAACATCGGCGGCCGCTCCTTCGATTTCGATGGAGTCGGAGCGCATGGCGATCGTGACGTTGAGGCCGTTTTCGAGCAGTCGCAGGTTTTCGTCGCGGGTTCCAAACAGGGTTTCGATGTTGGGGCTGATCTCGATTTGGGTCTTCATCTAGGGTCGGTACTTTGCCTCCTGGGGCCGGGTGCAATCATGCGTGACTGGACATTCCATCGACAAGCGGATGGGAAATTTGCTGCACAGGAATTTATCGGGATCGGAAGAGGAAGAGCGTCCGGATTGTTCGCCGTAGCGAAAATACCGCTCATTGCTGGTTAGCGTACCCCCGAAATGGGAGAGAGTCAAACCCATCGCCCCCGAGGCCTTAACGGGGATGATTCATGCCTCCGGCTACCCAGTCACATAGATGCTTGGCATGATTAAAAGAAGCCTAGCGACACGATTTTTGCCAGTTGACGGCACCTTCATGTTCCTCGCTGAGTCCGATTCGCACATCAAGGCGTTTGCCAGGAAGAAAAAGGAGAAGGCGTGCCAACACAAAAGCTCAGTGGGCAATTTGCAGGGCGAGAAGAAAATCCTGTAAAATCAAGCATTCGGCTCACGTCGAGATTTCCATCTGAAGGAATACTGCATAGTATGGCGAACCATTTTTCCGCGCTGAAGCGTGCCCGTCAAACCGAGAAGAAGACGGCCGCTAATCGCGCCAATAAGTCACGTCTGCGCAGCGCCTTACGTTCGATGCGCGAGGCTATTGCGAAGGGGGATAAGGACGCTGCGAAATCGGCCTTGAGCGCTGCCGCTTCGGCAGTGGATAAGGGAGTGCAGAAGGGCGTCCTGCACAAGAACACCGCCAGCCGCTACAAAGCCCGTCTTAATGCACGCGTAAGGGCAATATCGAGCAAGTAAGCTTTTCGTTATCAGAGACTTAAAGGCGGATCATAGAGTCCGCCTTTAATTTTGTCGGTCGCTTAGGAAGGACGCAGGTCCCGGCGCACCAGGAAGGCGTCGACGAAGTATCCCAAGCCCAAAGCTAATGGGATGACTCCGAAGGAAGCGGCAATCCATACATCGGGATCAACCATCCGGCCTATGATCCCGAAGGTGATGATGAAGCCAAGCGCCCCTGCCGTGAAGAGGATTCCGTACCGGCGTGAGCGGGCGACCTGCGAAAGCTCTGGCTCCATCGCTACCTTGACGCCACGCGCCAGTGCAGCTATGCGTTCTTCCGTACGCAGTTTCCGAACGCGGTAAAAGGTGTGCATCGCGGCAATCGGAATGCCGAGCGACATAATAATTGCCACAAGAGGAATCAGATCTCCTTCCACGGTGGTGCTCCTTCTCCGGCGCAATACGCCCGTGCCAGTGCTCTGTCGGCTTCCACAGTTTGGTACGCGAACAGAGCCTGGCTTGTTCCGTTGAGTCTGTCGAGCTAATTCAAGAGAAAGGGAGAAACGTCTCTCCTCCCTTTTTGGGACAGATACCGTAATTTAGCTGCTTGTGGGTGGTTTCCACCGCAGCACGGGCTTGCGAGCAGCAGCAGTTTCGTCAAGGCGCGAGAGTCGCGTGCGGTAAGGTGCGCCAGTCACCACCTCGGGCGAGGTCTCGGCCTCTTCCGCAATGCTCTTCATCGCATCGATGAACTGGTCGAGCTCTTCCTTCGACTCACTCTCGGTAGGTTCGATCATCAGCGCGCCCGGCACCACAAGCGGGAAGCTCACGGTGTAGGGGTGAAAGCCGTAATCGATGAGACGTTTGGCGATGTCTCCGGTGCGAACCCCCTTTTTAGTCTGCTGCTTGTCGCTGAAAACGACTTCGTGCATTGTCGGCGTGCTGAAAGGCAGTTCGTACGGACCTTCCAGATGCTTGCGGATATAGTTCGCATTTAGCACTGCGTCTTCGGTGGTTTGGCGAAGACCTTCGGGTCCGTTAGCCATGAGGTAGGCCAGCGCCCGCACAAACATGCCGAAGTTGCCGTAGAACATACGCACCCGCCCGATGGAATGCGGGCGGTCGTAGTCGAATCCGAGCGTGCCATCGGGCTTGGCCACGATGATTGGAGTTGGTAAGAACGGTTCCAGAATCTTCTTACAAGCCACAGGACCGGAGCCGGGACCGCCGCCGCCGTGCGGAGTCGAAAAGGTCTTGTGCAGATTGAGGTGCATGACGTCGGCACCGAAATCGCCGGGACGAACCTTCCCCACCAGCGCGTTCATGTTGGCTCCGTCCATGTAGAGCAGGGCGCCTTTGGCGTGCAGGACGTCAGCAATTTTGTGGATCTCCTGCTCGAAGACCCCCAGTGTATTGGGATTGGTGAGCATCAGCGCGGCGACGTCGTCGTTAACTTGGGCTTCGAGCGAGGCGATGTCGACCATGCCGGCGGCGTTGGATTTCAAGTTCTCAACGGCGTAACCGCACGTGGCAGCGGTGGCGGGATTGGTACCGTGGGCCGAGTCGGGCACCAGAATCTTCTTTCGCGGATTACCCAGCGACTCGAGATAAGCGCGAACGAGGAGGATACCCGTAAGCTCGCCATGCGCACCGGCAGCGGGCTGGAGGGTGATGACGTCCATGCCGGTGATTTCGATGAGCTGCTCGCTGAGCATCTTTATGATGCGCAGCGCTCCCTGCGAGATCTTCTCGGGCTGATAAGGATGGGCTTCGGCCAGTCCGCCCAGGCGCGCCACGTACTCGTTGACGCGGGCGTTGTACTTCATGGTGCACGAGCCCAGGGGATACATGCCGTGATCGACGGCGTAGTTCCAAGTGGAGAGGCGTGTGAAGTGGCGGATAATCTCGATTTCGCTGACTTCGGGCATGTGGCCGAGATCTTCGCGGGCAGCATCGCCGAGGAGCGCACCGGGATCGACCTCGGGGACATCGAGCGGGGGCAGCTTGTAGGCTTTCTTTCCGGGAGAGCACTTTTCGAAGATCAGGCCTTCGTTCTGGCTGATGTGCGTGGAGGCTTTCTCGATTTTGCTTTTCATCGCGCCACCTCCTGTGCTGCCTCAACTCTGCTTGCAGCGACTTCCAGTTCGGATGCGGTGGCGTCGATCGCCTCGCGCGAGGTAGTTTCGGTGCAGCACCAGAGCGAGGCGTGACTCAACTCGGGATAGAAGTTCTTCAACGGGAAGCCACCGACGATCTTCTGCTCCAAAAGGCGATCGTTGACCGCCTTGGGCTCGACTTCAGTCCGGATGACAAATTCGTTGAAAAATGGAGCGCTCTCGAAGGGCAGCGTTGCACCGCTCTTCCTAAATTGCTGGGCCGCGTAATGTGCCTTGGCCAGGTTCTGATAGGCCAACTCTTTCAGCCCCTGTTTGCCGTAGATGGTCATGAAGATATTGCACATCAGCGCGACCAGTGCCTGGTTGGTGCAGATGTTGGAAGTCGCTTTCTCGCGGCGGATGTGCTGCTCGCGCGTTGCAAGCGTCAGAACGAAGCCGCGCTTGCCGTTGCGATCGACGGTTTCACCGGCGAGGCGCCCAGGCATCTGGCGAACGAACTTCTCGCGCGTGGCCATAACACCACAGTAGGGCCCACCGAATCCTATAGGCACGCCGAACGACTGTGCTTCCATGCTGACAATGTCGGCTTCCGCAGGAGGGTTCACGATGCCGAGTGAGACAGCTTCGGCAATTGAAACCACCAGCAACGCGCCTTTCTTGTGGACCACATCCGCGACAGCGGCAACGTCTTCGATGGTGCCAAAGAAGTTGGGTGATTGGACCAGCACGCCGGCGGTTTTGTTGTCCACGGCTTTGTCGAGGGCTTCGAGATCGACGCGGCCATTCTTGCCATAGGGCACAGTGGCCAGCGGCATACCCTGATGTCGCGCGTAAGTAGCGATCACCTGCCGATACTCGGGGTGCACCGTGCTAGCGATGACGGATCTATGGCGCCCGGTGACGCGCACGGCCATCATCAGCCCCTCGGCAGCGCCGGTCGAGCCGTCGTACATGGAGGCGTTGGCTACGTCCATGCCAGTGAGCTCGCAGATCATGGTCTGGAACTCGAAGATGGCCTGCAGCGTGCCCTGGGAAATCTCCGGCTGATAGGGCGTGTAGGCGGTGAAGAACTCACCGCGCGAGACCAGGGAATCGATCACCACCGGCCGGTAATGGGAATACGCACCGGCGCCAAGGAATGACGCGTAGCCGTGGCCGTTCTCGGCGGCGCGGTCGCGAAAAAACTCGACGATTTCGCTCTCCGCGTACGAGCGCGGAATGTCGAGGTCACGCGTGAGGCGATATTCGGCAGGAATGGCGGCGAACAGGTCGTCCATCGACGTGGCGCCGATGTCGCGGAGCATGGCCTCACGGTCAGCTTGGGATTTTGGTAGATAGCGCATGGATATGACCTTAGATGAAACTTAACAGCGCGCGACGCATCAGGGTGCCGTGCGACCCTGGTGGCTGAGCAGAGGAAGACGAAACGCTCTAGTGGCCGCCTTCCTCGGCAGCGAACTTCTCGTAATCAGCCGCGGAGAGCAACTTGCCTATCTCTGAAAGGTGCTTCAACGTAACCTTGATCATCCACGCCGCATGAGCATCTTTGTTCACCTCTTCCGGCGAAGTACTCAGGGCCTCGTTGACTTCCGTAACCGTGCCTGAGATCGGAGCATATAAATCGGACACGGCCTTCACCGATTCGACCGAGCCGAACGTCTGCCCAGCTGTGATTTCAGCACCTACTTTCGGCAGCTCGACAAACACGATATCGCCCAGGGAATTCTGCGCGTAGTCGGTGATGCCGATGGTGCCGGTATTGCCGTCCACCCTCAGCCACTCGTGTTCTTTGGTGTACTTTAAATCTGCGGGATAAGCCATTTTAAGACCTCCTCAAAACTGGGGAGAACCAGCAAAAGACTGGAATGATGCACTCTCATTATGAACTACGACTGCTTCTTCGGATTCTTCGGACGCTTGTAAAACGGTGTCGGAACTACCTTGCACTTTACCGATTGATTGCGGCACTCGACCGTCACCTCCGTATCAAGCCCGGCAAAGTCTGCTGGAACGTAGGCCAGAGCGATGTTCTTTTTCAGAAACGGTGCAGGCGAGCCGCTGGTAACGTAGCCTATCTCGTTGCAGCTGAGATCACTAACCTTGTATCCGTCGCGCGGAATGCCGCGCTCGATCGATTCGAGTCCCACAAGCATGCGTTTGATTCCAGAAGTTTTTGTGTCCCGCAAGGCCTGTCGCCCGATGAAGTCGTTCTTCTCCATCTTCAAAAAACGGTCGAGGCGCGCCTCCCAGACGTTGATGGATTCGGAAATCTCATGTCCATAAAGCGACAAAGCGCCCTCCAGCCGCAGCGTATTGCGAGCGCCAAGACCGCATGGCAGAATGCCGAACTCTTCACCGGCCCGCATCACTTCGTTCCAGACACGCGCGCTGGTCGTTTCATCACTGGGGACATAGATCTCGAAGCCGTCTTCTGCGGTGTATCCCGTACGGGCGATCAGGGTATTCGGCAGATCGCAAACTGTGCCATAAGTGAACCAATAGAACTTCACCCCGAACACGTCGGTGCCGGTTAACTTCTGGAGCGTTGAGGCTGCTTTGGGTCCTTGGATCGCAATTTGGGTGTACTTATCGCTCAGATGTTCAACCGTGCACTGAAATGCCTTCGTGTTCTCTCGAACCCAGTTAACGTCCTTTTCTCGCGTGCCGGCATTGATCACCAGGAGATAGTCGTGCTCTGCCATCTTATGGACGATGAGGTCGTCCACAAACGTTCCTTCGGGATAGAGCATCGCGGAGTATTGACACTGACCTGTAGCCAGCTTTGACGCGTCGTTCATGGTGATGTGCTGGACCGCGGCTAAAGCCTCAGATCCATGCACGCGAATGTCGCCCATGTGGCTGACATCAAAGGCGCCTACTCCGGTCCGGACGGCCAGATGCTCCTTCACCAAGCCGCCATATTTGGGATACTCGACAGGCATGTCCCAGCCGCTAAAATCGACCATCTTCGCCCCAAGCTGGCGATGAGTGGCATTCAGGGCTGTCTTGCGAATTGCCGGGGAAGACTGGGTTTCGGCTGGCAAAATCGTTTCCTTCGGCACACGATCGGCGAGAATCTGGATGGTGTAACAAAGTACGGTAACACGCATATTTTCATGCGGTCAACGACACGACGGAGCTTTACTACGACGTTTTATGTATGGCCAAACCAAACCAACGTGGGGTACAACTCAAGCAGTTACTCCGAATGGCTGCTTTATTCCGCCTTGGTATTGGGGTTAGGGGCGGGTCAAAATTATGACTGCTCCTTCGCTGTTGCAATGTGAAACAGAATCCGACCCGGTGACGAGGATGGAATTGGCGCGGTCAAAAACGGTTCTTTGCGTAGATGACGAAAAAATCGGCCTGCGTGTGCGCAAAATCATGCTGGAGAGCCGCGGGTTTAAGGTGCTTACGGCTAGCGACGGTGCCGAGGGACTGAAGCTGTTCGAACAGAACGATGTAGATGTGGTCGTTCTAGACTACTTCATGCCCGAACTGAATGGGGGAGAAGTCGCCACCGAGATGCGCCGCCGGCGTCCCGGGGTGCCCATCGTCTTCCTGTCCGCTTATTTTTCCCTGCCGAGTGAAGCCTTGGAAGTAGCCGACGCCTTTATCACCAAGGGCGACCCGCCCGACGTGCTCATCGAAAAGATTCAGAACCTCCTGCTGTAGAGCTGGCCGGTCCCCCTGCCGAAAAGCAAAAGGGACGCAAGTTCTGCGCCCCTTGTTGAGAAGTCTTCCTGAAAGCTAGCGACCGAAGTATTTCGCGTTACGCTCGGTGTACTCTTTCCACTTCTCCGGCAGGTCATCCAGTGCGAAGATCGCAGAGACCGGACAGACCGGCACACATGCGCCGCAATCGATGCATTCAACCGGGTCGATATACAGCATCTCCTCGGCTGAGAATTTGTCGCTGTCCTTTTTGGGATGGATGCAATCCACCGGACAGGCATCGACACAGGCGGTGTCCTTTGTGTTGATACACGGTTCTGCAATTACGTAGGTCATAAAGCGAGATCTCCGGACGATGGTGTGGCTCGACGCTTATGGGTCGGTATAGTTCGATACTATCAAAAAACCCCGCAGTTTTGTTGAGGCTTGCAGCTGCGCCAACCGCCCGTCGTCCGTGGCCGGAGGCACAGCATCAGTCACGGTCCGCCGGCAAAAATGCCCGCGCGGAGGACTACTCCGTGCAGAACATTACGGTCAGGAGGAGTCGGTCAGCTATCAGTTACCAGCTCATTCAACCACAAGTTTCGGCGTGCTCGCGCACTGTGGACGGCTGGTACTCCGTGATGTAACCCGCGACGGCGCTGGCTGCCACCGTAAGTGGGCTTGCGAGGTACATAAGCCCAGGCCCGCTGCGACCTGGAAAGTTGCGATTCTGGGCGCTGATGACAACCTGTTCGGGCCTGGTTGAGACCCCAGGTCCGGCATTGATACAAGCCCCGCAACTGGGCTCGATGACATGCGCTCCAGCTTTTTCGAACACCTCAAGATAGCCTTTGCGAACGCAATACTCGCGCGTCTGTTGCGAGCCGAACTGGATGTAGAACTTGCACGAATCCGCCACCCGCTTTCCGTGCTGCAATGCATCGCGTAGCACCTGCGCGTACATGTCCATGTCCTCATTCTTGCCGGCTGTGCAGGTGCCGCCATAGGCGATTTCCACCGGAACTGGAGTGTTCAGCTCGCGCACGAACTTTCCATTACCCGGGTCTCCAGGAGTCGCTACCATGGGGTAGATGTCCGCAGCGTTGAGCTCGATGATGTGCGCGTAGTGAGCGTCGGGATCGCTTTGTAGTCCTTCTATCATGGTCCCGGCTTCCGTGCGGTTCATGCCGCGCCGCTCCACCAGAAACTCCACAACCTTCTGATCGGGCACAACAATGCCGGTGAATCCACCGATCTCCGCTGCCATGTTGGTCATGGTGGCCCGCTCGTCCACGCCCAGCGCTTCGATCGCCTCGCCCGAATACTCGATCACTTTCGCCAGCGCCTTGCCGTGCCGAATGTAGTCCATGGCGAGCAGCTTGAGGATGAAGGCTTACGCCGTAACATTGTCACGACGTCTGCCGCGAATGACCACCTGCACCGATTCCGGCACTTTCACCCGAACGTCGCGTGTGAACCAGGAGTTGAACACGTCAGTGGTGCCGATTCCGAAAGCCAGGCAGCCCACTGCTCCCGCGTGCGGTGTGTGCGAGTCCGACCCTACATTCAACTGCCCGGGTAGGGCGTAAGTCTCGGTAATGATGGAATGGCAAATCCCTTCCGAGCCTTTGCGATCGACCAACTCACCATGCAGGCGGATGCCGCGCGACTTGGCGAAGTCCTCCTGCTTCAGCTTCAACTGGGTTGCCAGGTCGAGCAGTCCCATCTTCCTCTTTTCTTCCGATAGTACTTCGTCGAGGAAGGTGAGGTGGTCGCGGAAGAAGAGAATGCTGGCGGCATCATTGACAGGCTCGTCCTTGCCGAGATAGTGCTCATAAAAGATGGCGGCCATGGGCGTGACGTATTCGTGACTGAAACGAAGATCGGTGCGCGCGAATCCGGTGTCGCCGGGCTTTACCGCTTCCACACCGATTTTTCCGCTGGCTTCCACCATGTGGCAGGCAATTATCTTTTCCCCGATGGTCATTGGGCGAGGCTTGGTGTCAATCGGCGGCAAGAACACCTTCCGTTGCAGCCGCGCCACATTAAACGGAAACAACCCGCCGTACTTGATCACTTGGCGGGTGATCTCATCTTCGCCTTCGGTAAACTGGCTAAGCGGAATTTCCTCACCGCGACGGATCTTGTCAATAAGCTTGAAGTCCGTTGAGGTCAAAACGCCCAGGTTCTGGCAGTTCTGTTTGTAGATGCGCTCGATGTTCTCGGCAATCACCAGCTTGATGCCCGCCGACATCTCCGCGTAGGGAGACTGTTCCCTGCTCGATCCCTTTCCGCGCCGCTTGCCGCTCACCGACGCCACAAATCCGCCACGCTTTACGTCGCCGCGCTTGATCGGCGTTTCGTTGCCGCATTTCAATCCTGTGTAAGGAAACTCACCCAAGGTTTCGTCGAAAAAGAAGCAGATATGCGCCGGGGTGATCTCGTCAGTAGAGATGTCGTCGCGTAGTTTAGGATTGCGCTCCGGGTGCTGCGTGTCCCATGCTAGGTCCGCACCTGCCAGTTGGCGCTTGATCAGCTGAGGATCTTCGGTGAGAAAAAGAATGCGTCCCTGCAATTTGACCTGGTCGGGACGCTGAGAAATTTCGCGGTTCAAAATCGATTGCTTCACGCTGAGATTTTAGCGCAGAAGAAGCCGGACAGAGGTCGGGGCACTACTCGCGCATAGGTTGCGGGCCCTTCTTCACCTGATCCACTACCTGCAAAGCGATGCGACTCATGATCTGCGAAACTGTTTCGATTTCCCCGGTTCCCTGCGTGGAAAAGGGCGCGCCACTTACCACGCCCCCATTTTTAACCAGCTGATAGTTGACCGTGGCGCGGTACTCTGGGTCCATGGCTTGCCCTTCTGCGCTGTGGCTGGTCCACTGCGAGTTAGGATTTGTCTCGATCGTCCCAGGCTGTCGCTGGTACGGGTCAGCACCGGTTCGGAGCTCAGTCAGGCGGGTGTAAACCACGTACTGGCACTTCTTCTGCTCCGCTTCTTGCGCAGCTTCCTCATCGGTTGAGGCATTGAGCGCCACCGCTTGCACTTTGAGGTGCGTCTTTTTGTCCGGCTTTATCTGATTGATGGCCGTGATTAGGCGGGCTTGTGCTAAGTTGCCGGGAACAGAGCGGGCGGCGTAGTTCTGCATAATGGCCACGCCAACGTAAACGTTATTTTCCTGTGCCATGCTGAGGGCAGGAACCAGCAGAACGAGACAAACGACGATACGTTGAACCGGCATGGAGAACCTCCCCTGGAGATTAACCCTACTTAGGCAATTTAGGTGCGGCCTCTGGCGTATTCGACGGGGGAAGGCAGGGGATCCAAGTCGCGTCCGGCAAAGATCTCGCGGAATTCCTCGACGACTTCGTCGTGGATCAGGCCGTTCGACGCCAGCACTTCCCTGCTGTCGAGTTGGAAGGGGGTTCCGTCGAAGCGCGTCACCTTGCCGCCGGCTTCCTGCACAATCAGCACACCCGCAGCGGTGTCCCAGGGGTTCAGATTGAATTCCCAGAAACCGTCGTAGCGCCCGGCTGCAACGTTGGCAAGATCGAGCGCCGCCGAACCCGCGCGCCGTACCCCGTGCGAGCGCAACGTAATCTGGTGGTAGAAGTAGATATTCGGATTCTTGTGGCGCTTGTGACTAGGAAAACCGGTGCCCAGAATCGCCTCCGCCAATCGCGTGGTCTGGGAAACATCGATGGCCCTGCCATTTAGTGTCGCTCCAGAACCGCGTTCGGCCGAGAACATCTCGTCGCGCGTGGGATCGTAGAGCACTCCGACTTCCAGTTCGTCATCCTGACGTGCTAAGGCTATGGAAACGCAAAATACCGGATAACCGTGCGCGAAGTTCGTAGTGCCATCGAGAGGGTCTACAAACCACCTGAATTCCGCACCGGTGTGGCTGCGCGTTCCCTCCTCGCCCACGATGCCATGCTCCGGCCACTTCTCCTTTAACCGCTCGACGATCAGCTTCTCGGAGGCGCGATCGGCGGCGGTCACCAAATCCACTTCGCCCTTGTACTCGATTTTGATATGGCGATCGAAGTAGCTCATCAGCAGCGCACCAGCCTCGCGGGCAATGTGCTCCAACTCGGGCAGGTAGCGACTCATCGCTTGACTGCCTTTCGAGCATCTTCGGCGATGTAGGCGATTTCGTGCTTGAAGATAAAGAGGTTGGGCGCTCCTTCGCGCGTCAGGCGGACCATGCGGCGGTCGTAGTATTCAATCCAACCGCGAACAATTTCGCCATCCATGAGCTTGATCATAACTGGCGTCTGGTTTTCGCCCAATGCTTTTAAATAGGCGGCTTCCTGGTGAGTGTCATCTGGCGGAGGAGTCTTGACCTTGTGCACATTAGAAGGATGGTTGCCAGCGCTCTTGAATGCCATGCCTCGATTCTACACGTCGCGAACACGAGGCCTGGTTACGCTTGCGTCTTCTTGTACTGATCAAAGGCGGCGAGGAAGCGATCGATGTCTTTCTTCTGCAAGTAATACGGAGTGGAGAGGCGCAGCTTGGAAGGTTCACCACCGCGAATACGAATCTTTCGCGTCTTCCACATCCAGTCTTCGAGTTTCATACGCTGGATAGGCGGCACGTTTACCGTCACGATCGCGCAGCGCATGGTGGGATCAGAAGAAGTCCACGACTCGGCGCCACGCTGCATCATCTGCGCGAGCGTGTAGTCGGCGAGTTGGCGGTGGCGCTTCTCGATTTTGTCCATGCCAATCTGGTTGGCCATCTGAATCGATGCGCGCAGTCCCATGAGTGAAGGGACATTCGAAGAGCCAATGCGCTGGAAGCGCTCGGCGCGGATGGATTTGTCATCCCATCCCGCGGTTGTGACTGTGCTCCATACCTGGTCAATTACTTCGTCGCGGACGTACAGAAAGCCCGATCCTTTCGGCGCCTGCAACCATTTGTGGGGACTGGCCGAGTACATGTCACAGCCGAGTTCATGCACATCGAGTGGCATCATGCCGGGAACGTGCGCGCCATCAACCGCAGACAGAATTCCTTTCGAACGTGCCAGGGTCGAGAGTTCTTTGGCGGGCAGCACTACCCCCGTCACGGTGGTGATATGGCTGAAGAAGATCACCTTCGTCCGCGGAGTGATGGCGTCGTTGAAGAGATTCAGCACCTGCGCCGGGCTGTTCACGGGCTTCGGCAAGGTAACCATCCTCACCACTGCGCCGTAGCGCTTAGCTTTGAGCTTCCACGGCCCCTCTCCACTGGGATGCTCCTGATCGGTCATCACTACCTCATCGCCGGGCTTCATATCGATGCCGTTGGCGATGTAGCTATTGGCCTCCGTGGCGTTTCTTACCAGAGCCAACTCGTCGCGCTTGCAGCCGATGAAAGCGGCAAGTGGATCGCGGTAGGCGTTGTAAGGCTCATAGCCCCAGATGGGATAGTTTTCCGGATCTTCTTGGTCCATCTGCTCGGTTCTTGTATAGCCATCAAACACCGCGCGTAGCACAGGCGCCGGACTCGAGCCGACTGTACCGTTGTTGAGATACACCTCATCTTCCGGGATGAGAAACTGCTTGCGCACCTCGGCCCAGTAGGCATCCTGATCGCTGCTATACTGCGCCGGATCGGGCAGCTTCGACGGCAGGTTGGCGAGTTGTGCCAGCAAGGGATGTCCGGCAGCCAGCGCGAAACCCAGTCCCGCAGTTTGTGAGAGGAATTGACGGCGATCCAGCATCATTTCTCCTGATTTGCTCCTGAACAGAGAATGCGAAATCTTACGACCTCATGGCTGTTGAGACAAGCGGGAGATGAGGAAGGAAAACTGCCACAATGTCCGTTGCTTAGTTGAAGATCATACTGCTACTATGCGCACGGAAGGATGACAAGCCCGACCAGATCAGGAGGCAATCAAGTCCCCCAGCGACAGTGTTCACTATGGGCAGAATTCTGGTTCTTGTGCTGCTAACGTTCAGTGCAATCAGTGTGTTAGCCGGTAATGGGGCACAGGCTTGGAACTAGGGTGTGATTTCGTTCTCGACAACTGCTGCTTCGTGATAGGAAACTCCCCATGTGCGCTGAAAATCGGAACTGGGCAGTTCTCATAGGAACAACACTGTTGTCTTTATGTGGCTGCGGCGGGGGCAGTGCGCCCTCGCAAGGTCAACCGACCCCAGTGCAGCTGTTCTCGGTTTCACCTTTACCCACCACTTTCGAACCTGCGTTCACGATGCAGATTAATGGAGCCGGATTTGCGCCCGGGGCCGTGCTGATTGGAGCCGTTGACCAAGGTGGCACGACGAGCACAACGTTCGTAAGTAGTACGCTGCTCCAGCGGGCGCATCATCTCGCAGGCGCGACTCGATGGGCCGCATCACCGGCACGAAGTTGCTGCCTGAGTGCCTGGGACCGAGAACCTGCCCTTACCAAACGAGGGGGGCGCCTATGCGTTCTGCTTAACTACTGCGCTTCAAACCTCACGAAAACAAAACTTCTGGGAGATCACGCCACAGCCCTAGCTGGAACGATACTGTTTGCGCTTCGCACATGATGTTGGCGAGGCAGACCTCTTCGTTATTTTTGCCGTTTTCGTCGAGGCTGATTGCAGAGGGATCCTGAAATATCGACCAGGTGTCGTTCCGAGGGTTTTCCGAAACATCGAGATGAAGGCACTGGGCGTGCTATAGCCAGATTCCAAAGCCACCTGCGTTATCTTGGAGCCCTCCGCAAGAAGTCTGAGGGCATGCAGTAATCGAAGTTGCTGCCTCCATTTTCCAAACGTCATTTGAGTTTCCGAATGGAATAACCTTTCGATTGTCCTCTTGTTCGCGCCGGCCCATTTGCACAGCTTATCTAAAGGCCGCTGATCACTCGGGTCATTGAGGAGTGCCTTAGCAACTCGCAGTGAGCGTGCGTCAACTGGTTCGGGCAACTGCAGCGGAACGCATTCCGCAGCCTTCATTTGGCCTAGAATCAGCCCGATCAAATGAGTGTGCTCCCGTTGCCTGTTGCCAAGCGCAGGAGTCTTGCAAGCATGGAGAATCAGTTCTCTCAGGAGGGGCGAAACATTGACTACCTCGCAAGATCGCGGAAAACCACGGGCAAGATGTGGCTTCAAATACAAAGTTCGCATGCGTACCCGACCTGACATGCGAACTTCGTGCGCCGTCCTTGCCGGAATCCACACGGCTCGCAGTGTCGGGACAACCCAGGAACCCTCTTTCGTCCTTACACTCATGACTCCCTCAGACGCATACACCAACTGGTCCCACTCATGAAAATGCAAGGGGACCCTATAGCCGTTCGGATAGTCGTAAGTAAGCGAGGTGACGAGCGCCATGCGCCGCGCGCGACGATCCAACAATGCGGGTTGTCGCTTTTGAGCCATTCTTTGTCAGAATAGCGAAAGCTGGCATCAAGCTCAATCTGTAAATTCCCTTTAAGGCTCCTTTAGTGCGGGGGAATATCAAACATGATTTACACGAAGATGATAGGTTTCGTGCCAACCCGCGACCTCAACAAGGCGCGGGCATTTTACGAGGGCTTATTGGGACTGCGCTCTGTGAGCGAGGACGAGTTCGCTGTCGTCCTGGACGCAAATGGCGCCGTGATCCGCGTTACGAAGGCAACAGATTTCAAGCCGCAGCCGTTCACAATTCTGGGTTGGCAAGTCGCTGACATCAGTCAAGCGGTCTCCGAGTTGGGGGACAAAGGCATTCATTTCGAGCGCTACGGCATGAAGGAACAGGATGAGCGAGGAGTCTGGACCGCTCCGGGAGGCGCCCTGGTAGTCTGGTTCAAGGATCAGGACGGGAACCTTCTTAGCCTCACGCAATTTCCAACTTAGCCTAGTCCGGCTCTCAACGGTCCGGCGTGGTTGTTCTTGGATCACGCCACGGGGGCCTTTACCTTCGCGCAACTCGCGGAGTCTTGAATGTCCATTCGGGGGGCGCGCGTTGCACCCGTTGTGAGTTCGGCCGTCGAGGACGTTTACATCCGGGCTGCGGAACGGCTTGATCACCCGCACCGTCGCCGGATAGGTCTACAGTGCCAACTGGGCAACCTGCGCTGGCGGGACTTTCACCCGCTAGATCATCAACTAGCTTCATTGCACTAACCCGGCGCACTCGAACCAGGGTCCAACCACGCTGGGATTGGTGCTTTGGCCCCTTTTTTGTTAGCATTTCGCCACTCAGGTACCCGCAAGTGCAGCGCCTCGGCAAATACGACATCATTTCCGAGCTTGGCCACGGCTCCATGGGCTCTGTTTACAAGGCGCGGGATCCGCTTATTGCCCGGCTGGTCGCCCTCAAAACCATAACCTCCGGTCTCAGCACTCAAGCTGGTCTTCTCGATCGCTTCTACCAGGAAGCCCGTTCAGCCGGCGCGCTTCAGCATCCCAATATCGTGACCATCTATGAATTGGGCCATGAAATGAACACTCCGTTCATTGCCATGGAGTATGTCGAAGGCCAGAGTCTTGACCACATTATCGAACACCAGCAGCTACTTCCTATGTCGGTGAAACTCGGGTACATAGTGCGCGTTTGTGACGCGCTGGCCTATGCTCACCAGCACAACGTCATCCATCGCGATATCAAGCCGGCCAACATCATGGTCTCGAAAAACGGAGTCGTCAAAGTCGTGGACTTCGGGATTGCCCGCCTTACGGATACGTCCGTGACCCAACCGAGGATGGTGCTCGGCTCCCGCTCTTATATGTCTCCCCAGTTGTACAAAGGTGAACGCGCCGATGCCCGTTCTGACATCTGGGCCGTTGGTGTAACCCTCTACGAGCTATTGACCTACCGCCGGCCATTTACAGGCGACAGCGAAGCCGATCTGATGTACCGCATCATCTACGAGGAACCCCCGGCCGTTCGGACTCTGCTACCCGAATGCAGCGCAGAACTTGCGGCTATCGTTGCCAGGATGCTCGCCAAAAAGAGTGAAGAACGGTACCAGACGATGGAAGATGTTTTGCAAGCGCTTGAGCCCATCTGGAAGACCGCACAACAGGCTACCGTTGCCGGCTTGCTCGTGGACTGCCAGGCACTCATCGCTGTCAACGACCTCCAGCGGGCGCAAACGCTATTGCGGAAAGCTCTGCAAGTCGACATAGGTAACAGCCAAGCGAAGAGCATGCTGGATAAAGTGAACGTCGAACTTCGGCGGACCGAGGTTCTGCCAAGAATCAATGAACACCTAAACCGTGCGCAGCTGTTTCTCAGGTCGGGGCAATACCGCGAAGCGCGTTCTGAAGTGGAAGCGGCCCTAGGGTTAGATTCGAAACATGAAACGGCTATCAGGTTCCGCGAGGAAGTCGAAGTCGCTATTGCGAAAGTCCAACAACTCGAACAGAAGCTCCGTTTGACGAAGCAGCGTCTTGCGGAAGGAGCCTTAACTGAGGCGGCAGCGGCTCTGGGCCAAGCCCTTGAGCTGGACGGTTCCAATGTTCAAGCATGCGAACTCCGACGCCAGATTGAAGAGGAGAGCAAACGCCGCGAAAAACGCAAGCAATTAAGCGAGATCCTTTCTCGTGCCCGCACCCTGTGGACGGAACTTAACTATGAGGAATGCTTAAGTGTTCTTGCTGCAGGGTTGAAGGAATTTCCTAATGAGCCCGAGTTGAAAAAATTAGAGGACAGTGCACGGGCAGATCAAGCTGACCAGCAGAAGCAGCTCCGAATGGGTCTAATACGTAAACTGCTGGGCCAGCAGAACTTTTCGGAAGCACGGGGCATGCTTGATGATCTGATCAAAACGTTCCCGCAAGACACCGCAATCCGAAATCTGCAAGCCCTCGCCGTCGAAGAAGAGCGCGAGCAAACACGTCGGAAGCGGCTGGAAGAGGAGATGAAAACTCTCCGAGGTTTCTTGGTTGCCGGCGAACTCGAGAAGATTGTCGCGAAAGGAGAAACGCTCCTCCAGGAATACCCGGAGGAATATGAGTTGAAGGAGCTAGTAACGTACGCACGGAGCGAATTTGAACAAAATGAAGCGAAGAAGAAGATAGAAACCGGTGAGAAACAGATCCGCGACCTGATCAGCGCTGAACGTTACCGGGAAGCGGCCAGACGCGCACGTTTGGCGGTCGAGGAATTTCCTGAGCACGAGATTTTCCACAGACTTGCGGGGGAAGCTGCTGCTCTTCAGAAGGAACAGGAGACGCGTGAAGGGATCCACCAGGAAATGCAGAGGCGTATCCGCGAAATCAGCAACAGGATCCAACAGGACAACGTCGCAGACGCAATCACCTTGGCTGAACAGACGCTTACGAAGTATGGGCCCGATCCCGCAGTGAGCCAGTTGCTGGAGAGCGCTGAGCAGCGGAAGAAGCAACAGGAGGAAGTGAAAAACAAGATTAGCCAGGTTCGTACGCGGATTGAAAGAGGTGACTACGGTGGAGCTACGCGACTCTTTGATCAAGTTATGGCCACGCAGATTCTAAAGCCCAACGATCACACGGTCATCGAATTGCGAGAGAAGATTTCTGCTTTAGCCGAGACCCAGAAAGTGGTGGTCGCGGGGCAATCAACGAGCGTCCCTTCTGCCGCTTCATCGCTTCCAAAAGCCGACAAAACTGTCCTGTCGGCGACGCGATCGACCGCTGAAGTTATTCAACCGGTCAGAAGCGCCTCTGAAATCCCTGTCACTAAAAAGGAGCCACGAAAAAAGCAGGAAACAATCTCTCTGGTGCGGCAGAAAATGCTGTTCTTGCTGCATAAACCTGCCGCTTTGACAACGTTAGGTGCTGCTGTTCTGATTGTCGTCATCTTGGGTGCTCGTTCACTGATAGTTAGCGGGAAGCCCTCCACTAAGGACCTCAAATTGAAGCAGCAAGCGGAGCAGCTGTGGCAAAGCAAGCAGTTTGATCAGTCTGAACAGGTTTGGAAGCAGCTTGGTCAAGTTAAGGGCCCGCTACAGGCCGAAGCCGTTCAGCAAGAGAAGGAGATCAAACGACGACGGGATGAGGAACAGCAGATGTTTGAGGAAGCAGAGCGCCTTCTGAACGACAAACAATGCTCCCAAGCTCAACAAGCCTTTCAAAACCTGGTACAGATGAACCTTTGGCACGCTTCCGACGCAGCCCGCGATGCTGAGCTTGCCGGAGTCTGCGCGAGTCAAGACGATATCCTGAAACAGGAAAGAAGTATGTTCGATCTGGCAGTCCAGGCTTTCCAAGACAAGGATCTCGAGAGAGCTCGTAGAGAATTCCTGGCTATGCTGGACCTCAATGTCCCAAACTCCACTCTTAAGACGGAGGCCAAGGGGTATCTTCTTAAGATTCAGCAAACGACCGTTGCGCAGAAGCTTTATGAGGCAGCTGTCGATAGCGTGAGGAATGAACATTGGACCGATGCACAGAACCAACTCGAAGAGGTCATAAAGCACAAAAGCTCACAGACCGAGCTGGCCAAGAGCCTCCTTCCCACCGTCCAAAAGGCTCTGCAATGGGAGAACTCGATCAGAAAGGATATTCGCGCCGGTGCATATCGTTCAGCAAAGAATGATATGGAAGCTGCTCCGCAGTGGCCCAAGACACGCGACGCGCTAGGAGAGGAACTGCATTCGGCCGAACAGAAAGAATTCGCAAGCGTGCAGAACATTTGCCAGAACGCCGCAGGTTCAGGTGACCCCACAGCTATTCAGCACGCACAAGATACTCTGAACTTCTTCCGAGGTCGCGCGGAGGACGCGGCCCTAGGCTCAGCCTTACAGCGTTTAGATCAGGAGCTGAACGAAGCCTACACCAAAGCACTGGCGAGACAGGGGGATAGCGGTGCGTTCCTTCTCGCGGTCTCCCATTTCGAGGAAGCCAGGCAGAAGAAGGACGCTGAAAAGTTAAGTCACGCCGTGACTCAGGAGTTTCAGAAAATTGCCAAAGGTTCGGGAGCATATCGCGAACAAGCGGAAGTCTACTTAAAGTCGACAATACCTGCTGCCATCGGCACACTAATGAAGGCTTCGGGAAAGATTCTTCTGCCTCCGATTTCTTGCAGTCCCAGCCAGAGGGTGCCATCAATTGGCGGGTCAGTCTCATGCGCCCAACTAGATGCGAATGCGCCCTTGGAATGGATAGGCACGCCATCTATGGACCTACCTGACGTCGCTAACCAGCCTGGCAAATTGCCCTACACACTGGATCTCATCGTAACGGTAGATCAACAGGGAAACGTGAAGATCGACAAACTGGGTGATCCAGATAAAGCCTTTTTCAAAAAGGCGAAGGACGCTTCCAAGCAATGGAGGACCACAATTCCAAGATCGGGAGGAAAGCCGGTAGCGGTGCGCTTTCTGTACTCGATCACTGCTGAATAACGTACCGAACCGTATGCGAAAACGGCGCTCTTCATGAAGGTAATTTTATGAGTCCTGAACGATCAGCCATTGGCATTCTCGAACACGACGAAACGTATCTTTATGGGAGCTCTGAATGTTGGATGAAGGCTTCTGGGGGAACTTGAAGCGGGTGGAGAACACTTACGTTTGTTCTCGGAGCACAGTGCGCTAGGGGTCCATGCGTCTGTCTACAATGTCGGCGCAAAGAACTGGATTGCACCTTCCGAGTCGGTCGATGACATCGAACAGGGAAAAGAAAGAGCGGAAGCACGTGCGAAGGCGTATTTGAAGAACACCGCCAACTTGGAGCTGCCTCCGTTGGAATGGAAGAGTTCCCGTTCAGAAATGACCAGCTAGTTTTCTACTTTTCGGTTGCACAACCTTTGGGGAGATGCCGATGGCAAGAGCTAGGTTCAGAAAGGTGCTCCCAGAGATTTCCGATATCGATGATCCTGGTGGGCGAGCTACGCCACCATCAGCTCAGGGCGTACCCTCTAAGGTGCCCGAGTTTGCCCCTCCGGCCTACAATCGTTGAATGTTCAGGCCCTTCGCAGCCGCCGTGTTCCCTTTCTGAATTTGGGATCCGTGTTGCCGCCCAGATCGCCAACGGAAATAAGCCCGAGGGGCAGGTGCGTTTCTGAGGCAGAAATCTGCGACGTTGCTCCGTTTTCGTAACAAGCAAAGCTAAGCAGTGCCGGCGACAGCCCCCGCACGGGAAGTGTTCCAGAATCAACAAATCCCGACGGATAACGGTGTTGGTAGAGGTTCTGTTGGAGCGGGGAACCACAATCGCCAGATTTCGGAAGTCGTAACGAAATCCATGTCTTAAGGTTGCCCTTTCCAATTGAATCGGTGTTAGTATTACCGGAACTCGTGGTGAAACGCTAACGGCCGTGCCGTCACTACAAGTCTGAGAGTTCTCACGGATTCGTTGGGTGCTCTCAAGGGCAAGAGCGAAAATGGACCAGGCAGCCCCAGCCATTTTCATATTTGAGCCAGCGGAATCCATCCGTGACGCTATCTCGGCACCGTTGCTCGGCTGTGGATTCGAAGTAGTGCGTGTGACAGAAAAGAATCTCCTGATCCGATTGCTGGACTCACGCACTGCAAACGCTGTTGTGCTGGGGCCATCCACGATCAATCCTTCGTATCCTTTCGACCTTGCGTATAGAATTCGCGAATTTGCGGGCGCCGTTC
>Ga0182040_10000362_pt1 | contig 20469 bp, 13 predicted proteins | sample flu12Cox44000176_FD_125973 | JGI IMG/M metagenome (GOLD analysis project Ga0182040, IMG submission 125973) | Lab enrichment of tropical soil microbial communities from Luquillo Experimental Forest, Puerto Rico - flux8day.12C.oxic.44.000.176 | ecosystem: Environmental > Terrestrial > Soil >... | reverse complement strand
GCAGTTGCGAAGAAAGCGGTGAACATCGGCGGCCATTTCCGGCGTAGCCGTGCGGCCCGTCCCAATGGCCCATATTGGCTCGTAAGCTATCAGCATACGGGAGAACTCCTCCGGGGTCAACGCGCCCAGCCCGCCAAGGAACTGCCCCATGCAAACCTGATGAGTTTGACCGGATTCACGCGCGGTCAAGGTTTCGCCGACACAAACGATGGGAATGAGTCCCGCGGCGAGAGCTGCTTTGGTTTTCTTGGCCACGGACTCGTCGGTTTCGCCAAAAAATTGCCGGCGTTCGGAGTGACCGATGATGACGTACCGGCAGCCGGCTTCGACAAGCATATTGGTGGAGATTTCGCCCGTGAAGGCCCCCTCTTTTTCCCAGTGGACGTCCTGCGCGGAGATCGCGATGTTCGTATTTTTAGCGGCTTCAACGGCAGCGGGAATTGCGGTGAAAGCCGGAACGACCACAATGTCGCAATGCTTCGCGCTCGAGACGAGCGGTCGAAATGCCGAGAAGAACGCGCGCGTTTCCGCTTGCGTCTTGAACATTTTCCAGTTGCCGGCAATCACACGACGACGCGTCATTGCGTTCTCCATCCAAAGCTACTCAAAGTAAGCATCCATTCAGGAGAGATTCCTCGTCGTTCCCTGCAAAAGACCACGCATGCAAACCTCCGAGCAACGGCCGCGGAAAGTCACAGCACGCAGAGGACTTGCAGAGAAGGACATCTATTTGTCACTTAGGGCCTCGACGCCGGGAAGTTTACGGCCGCCGAGAAATTCGAGTGATGCCCCCCCACCAGTTGAGATGTGCGAAATTCTGTTGGCCACGCCCGATTGATGCACGGCAGCGACAGAATCGCCGCCGCCGACGATGGAAAAGGCGCCCCTGCTGGTCGAGTCTGCCACGGCCTTCGCAATTTCGAGGGTGCCGTTCGAAAAGGCGGGCATCTCGAAGACGCCCATGGGACCATTCCAGACGATCGTCCTGGCTCCGGCAATTTTCTGTTTATACGTTTCGATGGTCTTCGGTCCGATGTCCAAGCCCATCGAACCATCGGGCGTAGCGGAAACAGCGACGGTTTTTGCGGCCGTATCGGCTTTGAATTCTGCGCCGACCACATGATCGACGGGAAGAAGCAGTGCGAATTTCTTTTGCTGGGCTTCTGCACGAAGGTGGCGGGCGAGATCGAGCTTGTCGTCTTCCACCAGAGACTTGCCGACGGGCTGGCCCTCGGCTTTGAGGAAGGTGTAAGCCATGCCGCCACCGATGAGCATCCCATCGGCAATCTTCATGAGATTTTCGACGACTTCGATCTTGTCGCTGACTTTCGCGCCGCCCAAGATCGCGACAAAGGGACGAGTGGGATTCGTGAGCGCTTTGCCCAGATAGGCGAGCTCTCTTTCCATGAGCAGCCCAGCCGCTGCCTGCCGGACAAAGCGGGTGATGCCGACCACGGAGGCGTGCGCGCGATGCGCCGAGCCGAAAGCGTCGCAAACAAAAACGCCGTCACAGAGAGAGGAAAGCTGTTTGGAAAAGGCTTCGTCGTTTTTCTCTTCTTCGGGATGGAAGCGGACGTTTTCGAGCACCAGCACCTCGCCGTCGCGCAAGGCTTTGCTCTGCCCTTCCGCGCCTGGACCGACGCAATCGAGGGCAAAAGCCACGGGCTTGCCGAGGAGTTCTTCCAGCTTCTTGGCGGCGGGCCGCAGAGAATATTTGGGATCGGGACCACCCTTCGGACGGCCAAGGTGCGCGGCGAGAACGAGGCGCGCACCCTTTTGGATCGCGAGCCGCAGCGTCGGGAGGGTTTCGCGGATGCGCGTGTCATCGGTGACGACCGCGTCCTTGAGGGGAACGTTGAAGTCGACGCGGATGAAGACGCGTTTGCCTTTCAGATCGAGGTCGTTGATGGTGAGCTTAGTCATTGGTCGTGACCTCTGTGCCCGTGTTCTGTGACCCGCGAAGTGCGCTGGAGACTAGGGGCGCCGGTCGCCAAAACGTAGCGATTCCAGATCCTTCGCCGATCGGATCGTCGAAGGATGACAGAATTAGGAATCAGAACTTAGAGGCTACGAGCTTGATCAGGTCGCGGCAACGGCAGGAATAGCCCCACTCGTTGTCGTACCAGGCCAACACCTTGACGCAGCGATCCCCGACCACTTTGGTGTACTCGGCATCGACGATGGAGGAATTCGAGTTGCCTTTGAAGTCCGCGGAGACAAGCTCCTCTTCCGTGTAACCAAGAATGCCCTTCATGGGGCCGTTCGCGGCGGCTTTCAAAGCCGCGTTGACGGAATCCTTGGTCGCGGGCTTGTCGACGAAAACGGTGAGATCCACGACGCTGACATTGGGCGTGGGAACGCGCATGGCGTAGCCGTCGAGTTTGCCTTTCAGCTCGGGAATCACAAGATGCAACGCCTTAGCCGCGCCGGTCGAGCTGGGAATCATGTTGAGAGCAGCAGCGCGAGCGCGGCGCAAATCCTTATGCGGCAGATCGAGCAGGCGCTGATCGTTGGTATAGGAGTGGATCGTGGTCATGGTGCCGCTATTGACGCCGAAAGTGTCTTGGATGACCTTCGCGACGGGTGCAAGACAATTGGTGGTGCAGGAGGCGTTGGAAATGACGTGGTGCTTTGCGGGATCGTAGCACTTATCGTTCACACCAAGAACAAAGGTGGCGTCGGGTCCGTCGGCGGGAGCGGAGATGATGACTTTCTTCACCGGAGCCCGGAGATGCTTTCTGGCATCGGGACCCTTGGTGAACAGGCCGGTGGATTCCACAACGACTTCGGCGCCAACCGACGCCCAATCGAGCTCGGCCGGATCCTTCACGCGAAACACTTTGAAGCTCTTTCCGTCGACCGCGATGGTGTCGTCGGTGTGCGAAACCTTGTGTGGCAAATTGCCGAGCACAGAATCGTATTTCAGCAGGTGCGCGAGGGTCTTGGCGTCCGTAACGTCATTCACCGCGACGAATTGAATCTCCTTATCGTCGATCGCCGTGCGCATGATGTTGCGTCCGATGCGTCCGAAGCCGTTGATGCCGACCTTGATAGGCATACATTCCTCCAAAGGTGAGTCGTTCTCCGCAGCGCGGTAACTTGCAATTCTCTGCGAAATCGGGAGAGGCCCCTCCCCCTATTTGAAAGTGCGGAACCTAAGGGTTTCTGTAAGTGCCTTGGAATCAACAGTCGCGAGACATTATCGAAGTGCTGATTCTAAGGGGGTTATAGAGCGCAAGTCACCGAGCATCACGGGGCTCATCACGCCACAGTGTGCACGGGCCCTAGGGCAGAAACTAGAACCAAAGAAAAACAGCGGCAGCCAAGCCGTTCTCAAAACTCTTTTGCCCTGCTCACTAAAGATATTTTAGTACGCCTGCAAGTTTCGTCAAGGACGATTTGAGAGCACATCTTGATGGTCATTCCTTAGCCCGGCAGGCGCGCAGTAGAGCACAAGTCTTCGGGTTGGGAGCGTGGTGAGAAAGGCCGGGGAACCGCTCCGCATAGCCGAGCGGCGTGCATTCCACTATCTCGCCTGGACGCTCGCAGTAGCCCGGGAGCTTTCGACGGACGGAAAGGTCCGCGCCGCGTTCCAACAAGAGACGCGTCACGGGCAACCCCGCGTCATGGAACTGCGTAACGGCGTGAAAGACGGGAGTTTGCCCACCGACGCCATGATGATCGAATGCCGCCCGCGCATTGACGTCGGCCCCGCGGTCGAGAAGCATTCTTGCAGCCTCGACATTGCCGTATTCGGCGGCCACGTGCAGGAGCGTCGCACCTCGAAGAGTGAGGAGGCGGGTTCCGGTGACGCCGAAATCCAGTTCAGGGAACGGCCGGTGGAGCAGCGCAGGGTCAGCGTCAAGTTGTTCGGCTAAGCGGTCGAGCCGGCTTCGGAGCAAATCGAAAACGGGCGGAACGTTGTGTTTGGTCGTGCCGCCAGCGTCGAGCAGAGCATCCATGCAAGCGCCAAGCCCCGATGAACGACCGTAAGTGCCTATGACATAGTCGAGGGCCGTGCCCGCGTACTTGGGCCGCGGGCGCGGGCAGTCCGGATCAGCTCCGTGGTCGAGGAGCCACTTGAGGGCCGCCGGCTCCACGGTCTCGCAAGGCGCGAAGATGATGGGAAAATAACCGTTCCAGAGGGCGTTCACGTCCGCGCCGCGAGACACCAGAAGCTCCATCATCGGGATGCGATGACCGAAGAGCGCAGCTCGCATCAACGGGCCCTCACCACCCTGATGAACATCCGACCCATGATCGATCATCCACTCCGCCATTGTGAGTCTCTCGGCGCTTGGCGGCCCCCACGGTACGCGACACTCCGCAACCCAGGTGAGCGGACCATTTTTCCCATAGCCAAGCGGAGCACGATGCAGGGCCGGATTGCGTGTCATGAGGAACTCGACGCGCTCGAGATCGTTTGCCATCGATGGCCTGCTTGAGCTGCCCGATTTCCTCGAGGGAATCGATGTGGGCCTTGAGCTTCGGCCAACTGGCAAACCCATAGAGACGTGCGATCTTAAACTGCGCGTCGGTGAGGGATTCCGCGCCACCAGACAGGAAAAGATCTTTGGCTTGATCCTTCAAGTGGCGAAGGTTGGGGCGCTCCGGAAGCGGACGCCTCTGATGAGGGGAATCGGTCGACATGCGACCTCCTTTCGTTTAACGCCCGTCGTCCGCCTTTCGGGCTGAAAGAAGGTTCGCAAGAATTGATTTCAAACAGGTGGGCTTCGACCCTTTCCGCGGACCGGATGCGTCCTTAACGCAAAGGCGATCCTACCATAAGAAGACGATGACTCTTCACTCGAGGTACCAGGCCTTCGCCCGACACGTTCCGAAAGCGAGTACGGCGGTTTCGGCGGCGCAAGCGCTGAACCAGCTCTCTTTCCCCGCAAAAAGATGGCCTTGCGTATGCTTGCGGCATGCAGGCGTTGCAATCGGAAGAGGCCGGTTGCGACGCTGCTCAGCTGGGCCGAGGATATAATGGCGAGGGATGAAAGACTGGTCACCGGCGTCGGCGGTGCGCTGGCTGTTCGCTTCTGAACCGGGAGCGACGAACGGGCTGCTGCCGCGCTGGATCTTTCTGCGCGCGCTCGGACTGATTTATTACTCCGCGTTCTTCTCACTTGTTTTTCAAATTAAAGGATTGATCGGGCCGCAAGGAATTCTTCCCGCGGGCCAATATCTGCGCGCGGTGACGGGGCAATTTGGCCGCCTAGGCTACTGGTATGCGCCGACGCTGCTGTGGTTTTCAAGCGGTCGGCACATGCTGACAGGAATTTGCTGGGTAGGGATGCTCGCATCGGTGCTCCTCGTGTTGAATTTGTGGCCGCGCGGAATGCTGGCGATTTGCTTTGCGTGTTTCCTTTCCTTCGTGAGCGTGGCGCAGGATTTTTCCGGGTACCAATCGGACGGAATGCTGCTGGAGGCGGGATTTATCTCTTTGTTTTTTGCGCCGCGAGGATTCCGACCCAGGCTGGGGGAAGCAAGTCCGCCTTCGCGGGCGAGCCGGTTCCTGCTGTTGTGGGAATGCTTCCGAATCTATTTCGAATCGGGCGTGGCGAAAATCATCGGAGGCGACCCGAAGTGGCGGAACTTCACGGCGCTCGATGAGTATTACCAGAACGGGCCGCTGCCGACGTGGATTGGATGGTACATGCAGCATCGGCCGCACTGGTTCCACGTGGTGATGTCGTTTGGTACGCTGGCGCTCGAATTAGCGCTGGTGTGGATGATGTTCCTGCCGCGGCGGTTTCGCATTATTTGCTTTTGCGTGGTTACGCCGTGGCAGATTGGAATCATTCTTTCGGCGAACTACACCTTTTTGAATTATTTGATGCTGGCGCTGGGCATTTTGCTGCTGGACGACAAACTTCTGAAACGATGCGTTCCCGAACTTTGGAAAAGGAGCGAAGGTCGTGCGGCATCAGACGGAAAAGACAGCCAATCAAAAGAAACACGCGCGGTCCTTGACCTCGCGCCCCAGGAAGTGCTCCCGGACAGGGAATCTCTTCGGGCTCAGGAAGTGAAGCCCGAGGCGGAAGCAAGCTCGGAAAGGAATTGGCAACATGTGCTGCATAAACAATGGGCAGCGTTGACGCTGGCGATGACGGCGGTGATGCTCTCATGGATTTTCTACGCAACAGCCGTGCAGATGGTCTGGATGGTAAAGCCGGTGGGGTTGCCGACGACGCCGGTATCGGCGCTCGAGCCGTTTCGCATTGCGAACCGGTATGGGTTGTTCGCCATGATGACCCGAGGACGGTACGAGATTGAATTCCAAGGCTCGGACGATGGGCAGAAATGGCTGGTTTATCCGTTTCGGTTCAAGCCGCAGGATCCAGCGAAGCCACCGGGGATTTACGCGCCCTATCAACCGAGATTCGATTGGAACTTGTGGTTCGCGTCCCTGAGCACTTGGCGGGAAGAGCCGATTGTGCCGCGAACCGAGCAGGCCCTGCTACGCGGGTCGGGGGATGTTCTGCAATTGTTCGCAGGCAATCCGTTTCCGAACGCGCCGCCGCGGCAGGTGCGCGCGGTGCTGTGGCAATACTGGTTCACCGACTCGGAAGAAAAGCGCGCGACGGGAATGTGGTGGCGGCGCGAGCAGCTGGGATTGTATGCGCCAACGCTCGAGCGGGAAGTGGACGGAAGAATTGGAGTGTTGCAGTGGCCGCAGATGGTGGAACCGCGGGAGTGAGAAGGAAAGGTCCCTTACTGAGGGAACTGCTCGATTTTCGTGACGTGGTCGCCGGTGAAGCGGACAAAGACGGTTTTGGACGGCGGCTGGCCATAGATCCAATCCTCAATATCGTTGCCTTCCGAGTCGCGCTCGCGGACTTTGTGATCGGGCTTGCCCATGGCTGCAATGACTTCTTCGCGGTCCATGCCGACAAGGGGCCGGCGCTCCTGAATGGCTTTCTTCATCTCCGGCGGCAACGTGTCGATCCACTGCACGGAGGCGGAGCGCTCGTTCTGAAAACTGAGGAAAGGGGAAAGAATTTTCTTCAATTCGTCCGGGGTCATGTCCGGAACGAACTTATTCCACTCCAAGAAGATAGTGCTGCCCATGCCGGGCTGCAATCCGGGCGGGCCGGTTTCCTGACTCGAAGCGGATTGCATGGTGGGAGTGGGTCCCCCCATGCTGATTTGCAGATGATCGCGCCAGTGATGCTTGCCGCGGCCGCCGCCGTTTAAGTCCACGACAATCTGGTGGGCGCGGAATTCAAGCCCGGTGATCTGCACGTTGTCCCCGGAGTTGACCGCAGCGCCATGCGTGGCGACAGCGCGATCCAAAAGCTGGGTGTCGAGCGGTTTGCCGACGGTAAGGTTGAACCCTTCTTTGCCGGCAGGCAGAGACTTGACGGCCTTGGCAAATTCGCCGGAGACAAAGCGGACCAGCGTCAGTTTGGAGCTTTCCTGCAACGGCTCGTTCGGCATACTGGCTGGCTTTGCCTGGGTCTGGCTGTTATCCGAGGAGTCTCCCGCGCTCGGGAAAATGGGAATTTCTTCATCCGAGGGAAAGTTGACCAAAGGCCTTTCGGGCGGACGAAGGCTATTGACGCGGGGGACATCCGCGTCGGCTAGGAGCAACAGAGCCACAGGAATAGCGTACCAGTTCGGCATAGACTCGCCGGGCGCCCCTTGAGGGCACCCTCCCGTCACCTATTCTATTCTATGATGCAGGAAAGCGGCTGAACAGGTGCCAAGGCAGGGAAAGACGCAATACGCTTAACTGTACCTTGCTGAGCCCAAACTGTACGAAGGGACGGTTGATGGGAGGTTCGACTCCAGGGGTAGGCGGCTTGAGAACCCCCTGGGGGCTCAAAGCCCTTTGGATTTACAGACCGGAAAAGCCATTCGTCTGGCAACCCGACACTTTAGGTAGGACCTCATCCGCGCGAGGCGCTTAGCGGAAGACGACGCTGACGCCCTGGCGGTCAATGGCCGCGCGCAGGACTTCACCGCCAGCTTCGCTAACGGCCTTTTCGGCGCGGTCGCGGGCGTCGGGCTCGATCAGGAGAACCACGCAGCCGCCCCCGCCTGCGCCGCAGACCTTTCCGGCAAGAGCCCCATTGCGACGTGCGCTTTCAATGACGCGATCGATGGTCTTGGTCGAAATCGTAGGGAGGTTGCGCTTGCGGAAGGACCATTCCTCACGCATGAGCCGCCCGGCTTCCTTCCAATCGGGTTTCTCAAACGCCACGCGCATCGATTGGGCGACCTCGGAAATCCGTTCGAGGCTTTGTTGCACGGCCCTCTTGCCGCCGATTTGGGCTTTGAAGACTTCCCAGTTGTTGATGCCGTGCTGGCGGGGCTTGCCGGTGTAGCAAACCACGACGCGGCGCTCGAGTTCATCGAGATTGACGCGCAACTCGACGCGATGCTCGCCGCCGGGGGGCAGCTCAATGGCCGCGGCGCCGCCAAAGGCTGGCGGGTAGTGATCCTGCGTACCGGTTGGAACGTTGATGACGATGGCTTCGGCGTCGCGGCTAATATGAATCCAGTCCTCCTTGCTCTTCCCCGCCCCCGTGAAGCGGTCCAGCGCGGCGCAGATGGCCACGGCCATGGCGCTCGAACCGCCGATGCCGGCCCCGGCAGGGGCCTCCGAATCGGTCATCAACGTGAATCCGCCCTGTGGGCGGAAAAACTTGGCTATTTCGGCAAGGAGCGGAAGGCGATAGCGCTTGGTTTTCATGAGCGCGGCGAAGGAGGGGAAACTTTCTTCGCGCTGGATGTCGCGCGACACCAGGCGAATGGACTCGCTACCGTTGGTTTCGATACGACAGGAAGCGTAGAGGGAGATGGCGGCGTTGAGGGTGACCGAGCCGGGATGAAATAGGTAAAGCGGCCAGATGTCGAGCGTACTACCGGCGAAGTCCACCCGGGTTGGCGCCTTGGATTCGATGATCATAGGAAAAAGAGTCGCCTGATTTCGGATTTCTCGGACGAGGTAGTTTGACGGAACCGCGCGGCAAGCTCAAGGAAGGAAAGGGGCGGTGTCAACAGAAAGGTAATGCCCACCTCGGCAGGCAGAGTCAGGCGTAGTCGCTTGCGGCTAGCCGCCAGCGGAGGCCGCGCGGTTATGCGCGATGAGCTGCGGGCCGTCGGACTTTTTCACAGCGAGCGCGGGGTTGGGCTCAAAGCAGCGACGGCAGCGAGCTTCATATGCTCCCATAGCGCCGACGACGATCAACTCCTCGCTTTCCACCAGGCGCTGGGTGTGAACGGCGGGATTGCCACAGCGAACGCAGATGGCCAACAGCTTGGTAATTTCTTCCGCAATGGCCAGGAGACGAGGCATGGGCTCGAACGGGCGCCCGCGGTAGTCGGTGTCCAGGCCGGCAACGATGACGCGCTTGCCAAGATTGGCGAGCCTGGTGCAAACATCCACCACTTCATCGCCAAGAAACTGCGCTTCGTCGATGCCCACGACTTCTGTGCGCGGAGACAGTTTGTCCATGATTTCCTCGGCCTTGGCGATGTTGTCCGACGGAATGCCCAGGCCGGAATGCGAGACGATCTCGTTGGCGGCGTAGCGCTCATCGATGGAGGGCTTGAAAATCTGTACGCGCTGGCGCGCAATCTCTGCGCGGCGAAGGCGGCGAATCAGCTCCTCGCTCTTGCCAGAAAACATAGGGCCTACGATGACTTCGATCCAGCCCATATTGCCTTTGACGATGTCCACAGTGGCTCCTTGTTTCAAGATGCACTTAGGAAGCCGAACCTGACGCCCCCACGGCTTCGGCGCGGTACATCTTTTGATTATAGAACGGAGCAAAGGCAGCAATCACGGCAAGGCGAAACGCTTCCTGCCGACTGATGAGATCGCCAGAAAGGACGCCCCAGGCGCCCTGCGCGTCGCGAATGCCCACCAGGCCAGCAAACCTATCGATGGCCACGGCTAGCTCGGTGCCGTTTTCAAGAACTTCGCGAGCCAGAGGCTCGGGCAGTTCGATGCCGCCGGAGCGGCCGTAGTGGCCGCGCGCGCCATCCGTTACGTAAGCCCAACTTTCTAGAAGAACGCGGCGGCGCGCGCCTTGAGCCAAATCCGAATGCCGCCCTGTCGGGAGAGGCGAAGCGGTCTCGTGGATTACGTCGAGACCCCCTTCCAGGCCGACGAAGTAATGCCACTCGAGTCCGCTCTTTTGCGCGACTTCGACCAGCGCCTCCGCACGATGGCGGGCGCCGCGCATGAGTTCTTCGTGCGACAACGGCGTATGACTGACCCCGCTGTCCACTTCGAGTCCGACCAATTCGAACTCCGTGGCGGGAGGAAAAGATGGGGAAAGGAATTCCAACGCCTGTTTGACGGCGTTGATCTTCGGGCCGCGCTTGCTGCCGATCGCGATGATCGTTTTGGGCATTCTCTTTGGGTCGTGCGACGGCTGATTGTAACGGGACTGCAAGAGAATTTTCACTGGGAATTTTTGAAGCCTGAGGAAAAACTCGAAGGACAGAATAGGGATGGCCGACAAGCGAATCCGCGCGGCGAAGAGCCCCTTCGGCACCAGTACTCGCGGGACACCGGGCTGCTAGCTCCTCAATGCTGACGGCTCGCCTGAAAGCTGTGAAGGCGAGTCGGCGGACCGCCCGAGCAGCAGTCGATCGAATGGCATCGGGATGTGCGTGAGAATCGTCGCTGCCGTGCGCGTTGGCGGTGCGTCTTGGCGAGGAAGCGCAGCGACTTCCTCCTTTGGAGACGCGGCTGAAACATCTCGCTCTGGGCACCCCGGTCGGTGCGGATCCGACCTGAACCGGCAGCCTTTTTGTTTGCGGAGCTCTTTAGGGAGTTACACTCGTCTGCTTGCCCGAGTAGGTCAGGACTTTGTCCGGCTTGCTCTCCGCGGTTATGCCGGCGCCGTGGTTCTCTCTCACAAACACAATTTGCAAGCGGCGCTCCATGAGCATCCCGGGAAATGTTCCCTTGCGTTCACCGATGGTCAGGGTCTGTTTCGCGTCGTCCCAGTGAAGCGGGATCGTCGCGTATACTCCTTTCTCGTAGTTGTAGCCATCGTTTTCATCTTCGTAGAGCGTGAAATCGCCATCCGCCCCGCGATAGACGCGCAATTCGATGGGATCTTCCGGCTTTTCGGTAGACCACTCTTTTTCCGGTCCCATCGGCACAAGCGAACCCGCGCGCACAAACAGCGGCAGCTTATCGATGGGAGCTGACGCATCGACCATGCGCGAACCCTCAACAGAACTGCCCCTCCAGAAGTCATGCCATTTCGCTTTGGGCAGATAAACGCGCCGTGAATCCACTCCGGGATCGGTAACCGGGTTCACCAAGAACGCCGGACCAAACATGAACTGATCGCTTATGGTCGCTGAGTGTTCATCGGTGCGGAAATCCATGATTAAGCCGCGCATTGGCGTATAACCTTGGCTCGTGCCCATCCAGGCCAATGAGTAAATGTACGGAAGCAAGCGATAGCGAAGTGTATCGTAGCTCGCCAGAATCTTCTGGGCTTCCGTTCCGTAAGACCATAATTCGTTCTGATTTGTCGAACGTGTTCCGTGCACTCGAAGAATCGGATTGAACACCCCGAACTGAAACCACCGCATGAACAACTCTCGATACCCGGGATCGCCGGGATTCCCGGAAACAAAACCGCCAATATCCGTCGTCCAATAGGGCAGCCCGGAAACGGAATAGTTCAGCCCCGCGGGAATCTGTTTCTTGAAAAACACCCAGTCCGAATTGACGTCTCCAGACCACACCGCGGCGGCATTGCGCTGCTCACCCGCAAACGCCGAGCGCGAAAGAATGAACACGCGCTTCTTGTCGGTTTCGCCCCGCTGGCCCTGATAGACCCCTTCCGTGGTCATCAGCGGATAGGCATTCGCGTATCTCGCGCCATTTCCGAGAAAGGTTTTGCTTGTAACCAAAACGTTGGTTTCGCGATCCTCGGTCTCGGGTTCGGTGGTATCCAGCCACCAGGCGTCTACTCCGATCTTGAAAAGAGCCTGGTCCATCAGATTCCAATAAAATTTCCGCGCTTCGGGATTGAACGCGTCGTAAAGCGCCATGCCCGCCGGATGAAACGCCGCCACCTTTGTCTTGTCAATAAAAAATCCCCGCTTGTCCATATCGTCGTAAGTCCTGGTTCCGGAGCGGAAGTAAGGCCAGACAGAAATCATCAAGTGAAAGTGATTTTTGTGGAGATCCTCGACCATGCCAGGAGGACCGGAGTAGCGCGCCTTGTCAAAGACCGGCTCGCCCATGGTGTTCCACCAGAACCAATCCTGTACGAGGCTGTCGGCTGGAATGCGAAGTTGGCGGTATTTGTGCGCCACCGCAAGCAACTCTTCTTGTGTGTTGTATTTGTTCTTCGACTGCCAGAAGCCGTACGCCCATTTTCCGAACAGTGGTGGCGCTCCGGTCAGTTCGCGGTATCCGCCGATGATGCGGTCGAATTCCGGCCCGTAGAGGAAGTAGTAGTCCATCTCATCGGCAGCTTCTGAGCTAAGGTACAGCGCACTGAGAAAGCGATTGTTGAAGCGGCTCCGCGAGGCATTGTTCCAAAAGATCCCATATCCTTTGCTAGACAAAAAGAAAGGGATGCCGACGTTGGTGTTGTCCTGGGAAATATCCACTGCCTCGCCGCGGTAATTCCACACGCCCGCCTGATGCTGACCGAGTCCGTAGAAAGATTCGTTGGATCCCCACAGTTTTGCGAAGAGTTCTAGCTGATTGGTCGGCTCGCCATTCACCACGACCGGCGTCATGGCCACTTCCGTTTGTTGGAATAGCGTTTTGCCCGCAGAATCCTGAAAGGTGATGCTGCCGTCTTTGCGCGAAATGACCGCCTTGATTTCGGCGGTGCTCAACACAATCGAGTCATCGGATGATTGCATTTCCCATCTCGTGGCAGGCCAGCTGTTTTTGATCACCACGAGATCAGCGTGCGTGGGAGCGGATGGTGCGAGGGAATAGCGCACCCGAATAATGGACTCGGAGCAAACCTGAAGCCTCATCACTCCTTTCTCGAGCGCAAGCCGCATCCCGTCAGCTTGTCGTTCGAAGCCGGTGACGGGATTTAGGGGATTCCACTGCCCCTGGACTCTTGCCGGAACGAAGACAGAGCTGCCAAGCAGAACGCTCAGGCTCCAGAACCACGCGCCACGCTCGAGACCGGAAACCCGGGAGTTAGGCCGATTCATTACCTTTGAACTCGCTTTCGCCTGAAGCCTGAAGGCCCGAACGAGATGCCCAGGGAATGCTTGAAAGGAAAATGACAATTCAAGGGACTGCCGTTTAAGCCGCAAGCCCTTACGGACTTTTCGCGGTGATTCTGCGCTTCTAAACAAAGAGATGCAAGGCACCTCGTGCCGTTCGTGCCGTTCGTGCGGTTCCTAATGAGCCGGTCGGACGGTTGCTGGTTGCTTGCTCCTGATCTGCTGACCTGCTTCAACAAAAAAGCGCAAGCGTTGCTAGCAGGCGCGCAGGCACTCGCCACCCATGCGGGTTGGGGCCTGCCGCTCATTTACGATATATTGGCTGGATACTAGAACACTCCGCTCTCCGCCTCGGAAGGAATTATGCGCCGGAGCATCAAAGGGTTGGCCTCCAAGCACACGCTTACCGAGAAGGCTTACGCTTGCATCAAGGAAGGGATTGTGCGCGGGGAAATCGAAGAAGGCGTCTTCCTTTCCGAAAAAAACATCATGAAGCGATACGGGATCGGGCGCACCCCTTTCCGGGAGGCCTGCAACCGCCTGCACCACGAGCATCTCCTCGAAGTCGTTCCCCGGCGTGGTTACCTTGTGCCGGAAATGAGCCTGCAAGAAGTGCGCGACCTGTTTGAGCTTCGGATCCTGGTAGAAGGCGCCATTGCCGGGCTTGCGGCCACCCGCGCCAATGTCCGGGAAATCGAAGAACTCACACACCTTGCCGAGCAAAGTTCCAGCTTCTCGCGGCAGGGAGACGACAACCGCACCGAGACGAATGCGAATTTCCACTTATGTCTCGCGGGAATGGCCCATAACAGGGAATTGATGCGTCTGGAAAGGAGTGTCCTCGAACGGACCAAGCGGTTGGCCTACAATGTCGCACGCTCCAGCGGCGTCCGGGGCCAGGAAATGAGCCTTCGAACCTTGCACCGGCCCATCGTCGAGGCTATTCGCCGAGGGGACAAGGCGGCGGCGCGGCGGGCCATTATCCACGACATTCAGCAGGGTCAGACGATTTTAGTTGGGTTAGCACGCTACGACCTCAGTGAACCGGAAAGGCCGCGAGAGCCAAAATCCCGGGATGGCGGGACCACAGCTGGTTCGCGTAAGCATCGTGGCTAACGCTTCCCGCTGGGATTTTGCGTCTTGGTCGAGCAGCCCCCAATCGCCAACGCCTCGATGATGCTCTAGAGTGCGATGAGGCTGCGCCTCACACGACTCTCCGCCCTCCTTATCCTTCTCTGAATTACATATATTCAGAATATATTTTGATTGACACCGTCTAAAGCGGGGCGTATAGGAGAGAAGTTGAAGGAACCGCCGAAAATTCTTGGGGTCGCACGAGAGACGTCGAGAGGACCCGTTATGCCTTACACGCCAGGAAGTGCCGAGGAACTGGAATTCCAGCCGGTCGACCGCCTCGCTGGTAGCAAAGGGGAACTGCCGAAAAATGCGCCCGCGCGGTCGATGCGGCTTGTCAAAGCATGCGCGGGAGTGTTTGTGGTGGTGGTATTTGTCGCTGGAGGCGAAATGCCTGCCTTGGCAGGCTCTCAGATTCGAGCTGCGGAGAACACTCGCAGCGGGATGGTTGTCCTCGATTCCGCCACCTCCATTCTTTTGGGACAGGAAGAGCCAACGCCCGTGGAGGAAGCGGTCAAAGACCTGCAAAATGATTTTGCTAAGGTGCTTGGGAGGAAGCTCAGGATCGTGCGCAGCTCCGCGGACGCAAGCTCGGAGACGATTTGGATCGGCGAAAAGTCCAAACTTCCCGACGCCTTGCGCCCACAGGGTTTGGAAGAGCCGGAATCTTTTTCCATTTCGGTGGCTCGTTCAGACGAAAAGCCGCAACCTCGGAAGGTCGTTCTGCTTGCCGGCGCCGATATCCGCGGGACCATCTACGCCATTTACGAGTTTTCCGAAGAATACTTAGGCGTCGATCCTCTTTATTATTGGACCGATCATGAACCCATTCGGCGCACCCAAATCGAATTACCGGCATCGTTGAACGAACAATTTCCCGCACCCGTTTTCCGATACCGCGGCCTCTTTATCAATGACGAAGACTTGCTAACGGGTTGGGCGCCCGGCGAGGCCAAAGACCACACTGGAATTTCACTCGAGGTTTGGAACAACATCTTCGAAACCATCCTGAGGCTCAAGGGCAACATGGTGGCGCCGGGTACCTGGATTTTTCCTGATGAGCCTCAAATCAAATTAGCAGGCAAACGCGGCCTGATTTTGACCCAGCATCATGCCATCCCTTTGGGTCTCAACGTGGCGCGCTGGCCAAAGGATGTCCCTTATTCCTATACAAGCCACCCCGAGATTCTTGAACGTGCGTGGAAAGACGCCGCCGCCGCTTATCCCTCCGGTCAGGAAGTGTTGTGGACGGTCGGCCTGCGCGGTCTGTCCGACGTCAGTTACGCCGCGTTTGATCCGAATGTGCGCGGCAATGACAAGGCGTTGGGCGAATTGATTACCAAAGCTATCGCGGATCAAATGCAAATCGTACGCTCACTGCGCCCGGATGCAAAATTCATTACGAGTTTGTGGATGGAAGGGGCGCGGCTGATGCAGCGAGGGTATCTCAAGATTCCCCGCGAGGTCGCGACGGTGTGGCCGGACACCGGTTATGGCTACCTTCAGGACAAAGGCTTAGTCACAGCGGGACAGGGAGCCTATTACCACGTCGCGATGATGAACTTCAGGGCCAATCAACTTACCGAAATGGTTCCCGTCGAACGGATCGATTCTGAACTCTCTCGCTACATCAAAGCCGGCGCGACTCACTACTTGCTTCTCAATACGAGCGATATTCGTCCGGTCCCCATGACCATGAAGGCCGTGATGAAGGTTGCATGGAAAGGTCTTCCGCGAGACCTTGCTGGACAGAGCGATCAGTTTTACGAGCAATGGTCGTCGCAGGAATTCGGTGCGAAGGCCGCGAGCCAAGTCGCACAAATCTACGAGCAATATTTTGCCGCCCCGGCACAACTCCCCGGCGAAGAACCCGCTCTCCCTTACGGTGACCAGTATTACCACACCGAGGCGCGACGCTTCTTATTGGAGTACATGGTAGGCTTCCCGCTCTTTTTCCTGCCTGGCCAAGCGCCGCCTTGGGCGACGCCTCGCGTTTTTTCCCAGCCGGCTGAAAATTCCACCTTGCCGAGCTTGCCGGAAGCCTTGAAGGGAGAAATCCAGCGGTGTGGTGATGCTCAGCCGAGATGGGACGCCTTGTGGGAGAAGGCCGTTGCCACCGAGCAGCTCGTTTTGACCGAGCGACGTCCTTTTTATCGCGCCCACGTGCTCGCTATGATTGCCATCGATAGAGAAAGCAACCGCGCTCTTCAATCTTTAGCGGTGGCGATCGAGGAGGCCGAGAAGGGAAAGACCACCGAAGCTCGCGCACAAGCCCAACGAGCGCTTGAGGCCCTGGACGAAATCTCCCAGGCCGAAGCGAAAGCGGAGTACGGCAAATGGAAAGGCTGGTACCGCGGTGATTGGCTGACGGGAATTGGCAGAACGCGCGAACTCGTTCAAATCTTTGCGAAGCAGCTTGAGGATCCGTCGTCTCCTATGCCGCCGCCCATTTACTGGACGGGTTGGGAGGCCTACTACCACATCATGCATTACGAGGGAGGACGCACCGCAGACGTGAACTGATCCACGCCAGCGCAAGTCCTCGGGAAGATAAAAGACGGTATGAAAATCAAAGACCTCCGCGCCACAACCGTAAGTGTTCCGCTCGAAGCACCTTTGCGTCATGCCAACGGATGTCACTGGGGGCGCTTTGTTCGCACCGTGGTCGAGGTTGAGTCTGACAACGGGCTGGTTGGCCTCGGGGAAATGGGCGGTGGGGGCCAGTCGAGCGAAGCCACCTTTCGCGCACTCAAATCAGCTTTGGTTGGGTGGGATCCCTGCCGATTGGAGGAACTCAGGTTTCGGATTGCCAACCCCACTGCCTCTCTTTACAACAATCAGATTCAGATACTTGCTGCCCTCGAATTCGCCTGCTTGGATCTCCTTGGGCAAGCATGGGGAGCTCCCGTCTCGGAAATTCTGGGCGGGCGCTTAAGGGACCGCGTCGAGTTCGCCTCTTACTTGTTCTTTCGCTATCCGAATCCGAACAATGGTGGGGGCGAGGTCCGAACCGCCCATCATCTCGTCGCACATGCGCAGGAATTGAAATCCAAGCATGGTTTCAAGACCCACAAACTAAAAGGCGGTGTCTTCCCTCCACCTTATGAGCTTGAGTGCTATCGGGCGATTGCCGAGGCGTTCCCCGGCGACCGTTTGCGCTTCGATCCCAACTGCGCTTGGTCCACCGAGCAAGGAATCCAATTTGCCCGGGCCATCGAAGGCTTGAACAACGATTATCTTGAGGACCCCGTCTTTGGACTGAATGGCATGCGCCAGGTCCGTGAGAAAGCCCGCATGCCCTTAGCGACAAACACGACGGTCGTCAATTTCGAGCAACTGGCGACAAATGTTCGCGATCCCGCGGTGGATGTGATCCTCCTCGATACGACGTTCTGGGGCGGCATTCGGCCTTGTCTTAAGGCCGCAGGGATCTGCGACGCATTTCAGTTAGGTGTTTCCATCCATTCCTCGGGAGAGCTCGGCATTCAGCTCGCATCGATGCTGCACATGGCTTCCGTCATACCTAATCTGCCGTTTGCGGCCGACGCCCACTATCACGAGCTCGCGGACGACATCATCGAGGGTGGAAAATTCCATTACCAGGATGGAGCGATTTGCGTGCCCTCGGGCCCGGGCCTGGGCATCCGGGTAAACCGCGAGAAGCTGGAGAAATACGGCGAAATGTACCGTCGTCTGGGTTCCTATCCCTATGACCGCGACCCGCTTCGGCCTTGCTGGACCCCGACGATTCCAAACGACCGCTGGGCCGATCCTTCGGACGATCGCATCCCTCAGATTCCTTGTTAGGCTCCTTGACCAGCGTACGGCCGGGGCCCCTTAGCTTAGAACGGCTGCGAAGGCGAACGCGCTAGGGCCGCAAAGTGGGGTTCGAGCCCCCGCGGGCGGTCGATGAAGGTCTCGTTGCCGGGCGGTCCACGGAGGAACTAGCGGCGAGCGGCGGACGGCGTTGTGGAAGGGTATGGTTCGTCGCGACTTACAATCACACTCTCTGCTGCCCCACTAACATGTCCCGCCAGCAGTTTCGTTCGGGCACCCATTCCCTGCGGTACGTCAGGCGGTAGAGAACTTCTTTCGACTCCCTTACCGGTGTGCGCCATACCGTGACCGAATACTCCAAGGCTTCCTCCAGCTACACCCGAACAGGTAGCGGCAACCGATCAGTACAACGAGAAGACTAGCTTGTTTGGGCCACCGGTGTCGTTGTCCTTTAGCAATGGTCGGGAATGCCCGAGGGCGATGTCCGGTGAGGCGGCGTTACCGGCAAACTGGGCACTGGATGCCAGGGCCACCCTCTCGTCCAGAAACGGGGGGCGGGATCTGAGGCACGCCAGAGCCTACAATACGCACTACCACGCCGTCGCGTCATCCTCACTTTAGGTTCTGCCGCACGTAATCCGCAATCTGCTGACCGGTTGCGAACCAAACACCTGGTTTAGATTTCATGTAAGCAATCAGCTTGTCGAGATACGCAATTCGTGAGCGATGTCCCGATACCATCGGGTGCAGCGTTAACATGAACATCGTACCTTCCTCATACGCGCCGTCGAATTCGTCCCGATAAACCTTAAAAATGAGTTCGGGGGAAGGGAGTGAGCCGCTGGAAATGAAGTACGGGTAATCGTCAAGAATCCAATCGACCGGCAATTCGACCATTCCGGTTGGCTTTCCGTTGGAAACCAGCTCATACGGCTCGTCCATCGCCATTGCGCTGCTGTCATATTGAAATCCAGCTTTGCGAATGAGATCGAGGGTGTACTTGCCGAATGCCCATGAGGGAGCTCTATATCCCACAGGCTTCTTGCCCATAGCGCTTGTCCAAAACTCGATGGCCTTATCCAGGAGCCGTGCTTCTTCCGCTTGGTCGTCCAGGTCTGGAAGCCTCTCGTGAATCCACCCATGTATGCCGATCTCATGGCGGGGGCGCCTTTTGAACTCCTGAATCATCTCGGGATAAAGGACGCCGGTCACCGCAGGGATGTAGAACGAACCCGGGATGTTGTACTTGTCGTACAGCGCCATAATCCTGGGTAGCCCTTCGGTGAACCCATACTCTCCTTGCGAGAGGAGTACCGGCGCGCTGTTTCCTGCGGCGATCTCAAAGGTTTCGTTGTCCATGTCCCAACTAATGCAAACCGCGACCTTCGCTCCATTGGGCCAACTCTTGGGTGTTAGCTTTCGCCCCGCGCGCATCGGAGCAACCCACTCTTTGATCTGCTCATCACTGAGCTTGGTCCCCGGCTGCGGTCTTTTCTCTTGCTGTGCCTGCAACCGCATCGGCAGCACGCTGAAGACACAAGCAAGAAGCATGGCCCTCGCAGATTTTCCCTTCATGGTCCCCTCCTGTTTTGGCTACTACTCGGGCATCAATAGCAAGGTGGCTTCCGTGCTCGCGCTGACTGCTGAATCGCTGTACGGCAGCGGGAAATAGCGTTCGTCGCCCCAAAGCTTGGCGAGATCTGAGTAGTGGTGGCTGCCCGGTTGTCCGGACTGGCCAGGTGCACTGGTTGCCACGGAGCGATCCCAGTTGCTCACGTCTATGACTTCCCGAAAAGTGGCCCCGGCCGTTTGCGAAAACCCTTTGCCTCCGGTTGACAACGGAGTCAGGCCGTAGCCATCCCGCGAGATCGGGCCGACATTGAGGAGCGAAGCCATCTGGGCATCCACTGCCAAAGGGTGCTGGAACGTGGCGCTGTGCAGTCGTCCCCAGGACCATTGCGAAATGTCATTCCCACACTTTTGTTTAAGGTTTTTGACCGCGGCTGCTAGTGCGGCAATCAGAAGTGCGTCCCGGTCCTTCACTGCGTCTTGTCCAAACCAGGGACGCCCCGGGTGGGTCAACGCTGGGACAAGGACATCGCCGCCACGCCTGGAGTATTCTGCGGCAAGCGGAACCGGAATTTTACCGCCGACGAGCAGTTCGAGCGCCTTCTCCTCCCAAACGAAGTAGATCGTCGCGGCGGGGCTGGAACGCAGCATATCCTTGTCCCAAGCAACTAGCTCAGTCCGCGCGTGCTCGACGTCTGCATCGTCCGATCTGAGACGCGCCAATAACGAAACCAGCTGTTCGGCGTTCCATGCCACCGCGTCGTGCTGTAACTTTTCAAAATCGGTAACACCGAACTTTTCGCG
>Ga0182040_10000358_pt1 | contig 20532 bp, 18 predicted proteins | sample flu12Cox44000176_FD_125973 | JGI IMG/M metagenome (GOLD analysis project Ga0182040, IMG submission 125973) | Lab enrichment of tropical soil microbial communities from Luquillo Experimental Forest, Puerto Rico - flux8day.12C.oxic.44.000.176 | ecosystem: Environmental > Terrestrial > Soil >... | reverse complement strand
GCTTCAACCTCTTGAAACAAAGCCTGTTACTAGGACTTCGCGTGCATCCTGAGGTTTCGCGACCGGTCAGATGGAGAGGACGACTTTGCCGAATTGCGAGCTGGATTCGAGATAGGCGTGAGCGGCAGCAGCTTCCGCGAGCGGGAAAACGCGATCGACGACGGGTTTCAGTTTTCCGGCAGCGACCAGCTTCATGACCCTGTGGAGTTCGGACTTCGTGCCCATGTAGGAGCCGAGAAGCGAGAGTTGGCGGCTGAAAAGAAAACGCAAGTCCACTTTGCCGTCATAGCCGGTTGTCGCGCCGCAAGTGACCAGACGGCCGGTGGGCGCGAGGCTCGAGAGGCTGTCTTCCCAGCTCGCCGCGCCAACGTGCTCAACCACCACGTCCACGCCACGCTTGTCGGTGATGCGGCGCACTTCGTCGCGAATTTTTTGTGTTTTGTAATTGATAAGGTGGTCGGCACCGAGTTCTTTTGCTTTGGCGAGCTTTTCCTCGGAACCGGCAGTGGTGAGGACGCGGGCACCAAAGAACTTCGCGATTTGAATGGCAGCGCTGCCCACGCCGCTGCCCGCACCAAGGACGAGAACATCTTCCCCGGGTTGCAGTTCCGCGCGAGTGATGAGCATGTGCCAGGCGGTTTGAAAGACGAGAGGAATCGCGGCGGCCTGTTCCCAGGTGAGATCTTCGGGATAAGCGAGGCAATTCACTTCGGGCGCGCGAACAAATTCGGCGCAGCCGCCGTCAATCATGTAGCCAAGGTTGGTGGCTTGGCGGCAGTGATTGTCGAGCCCGCCGAGGCAAGCTGGGCATTTGCCGCAGCTCACCAGCGGCGCAAGCACGACTTTCTGGCCGACGCGAATCGTGGTTACGTCCGCGCCGATCTTGGCGATTTCGCCAGCCACGTCGCTGCCAGGAATGTGCGGCAGCGGAAGCGGCACGTTGGGCAAGCCGCGGCGTACCCAAAGATCGAGATGATTCAGCGCGCAAGCCTTGACGCGGACCAGCACGTCATTCGCGCGGAGCGCAGGCTCCGGCGCATCCGCATATTTCAAGACCTCCGGCCCTCCGTGCTGATGAAACACGATCGCTTTCATGACCCCTCTCGGTCGATCGCAAAGGCTGAACGGTATCATTCCTCACTGAGTAGTGTCCAGAAAGCGAAGCGCATTGACAGCAACAAGGGCGCGCCGTAGGCTGAAGCATTAAGAGACAGGGCTGCACCGCCCGAGGGGCTGTGCGACCGAAGAATGCCCGAAACCGATGGACTTGTTCGAAGAAATCGTAAAGATGAGGCGCCGGGGCCAGCGTGGAGCGCTGGCCACCATTGTGCATACGAACGGCTCGATTCCTAGTTATGAGAGCTCGCGGATGCTCGTTCGCGAAGACGGCTCGATCGCGGGAACGATCGGCGGAGGCTGCGTGGAGGCGGAGGTCTGGGCCGCGGCAAAAGAAGTGATGCAGAAAGAAGCGCCGCGGAAAATGGTTTTCCACCTGAACAATGAGGCCAGCTACGATAACGGATTGATTTGTGGGGGTACGCTGGAAGTTTTTGTCGAGCCCATCCTGCCGCAGCCGGTGGCGTATTTGTTTGGCGGGGGGCATGTTTCGATGGCGGTGGCGAGGGCCGCGCACGCCGCGGGGTTTGCTATTGCCGTGGTGGACGACCGCGACGCCTTCGCGAACAAAGAGCGATTTCCGATGGCGCAGGAACTTTTCACAAGCTACGAGGAAGCCTTCGAGAAGCTCCGACCGAACGCAGCAAGCTACCTGGTGATCGTTACGCGAGGACATAAAGAGGATATGCGTGTGCTGGCATGGGCGGTTCGCACCGAAGCGCGCTACGTGGGGATGATCGGCAGCAAGCGGAAAGTGATGTCCGTTTATAAGGCACTGGAGAACCAGGGCTACAAGATGGAAGAATTCGAACGCGTGTATGCGCCAATGGGGCTGGACATCGGAGCACTGTCGCCGGAAGAGATTGCCGTAAGCATCACCGCCGAGCTCGTTGCAGTGCGCCGAAATGCGGCGGACGCGGAGCACAAGAAATTGAAGCTGGAGCGTCCGGCGGCGCCGGAATCCGCGAGCAAGATCACTGCCTAGCCCTGAAAGGAACAGGATGCTGGCCGCCGTCATCCTCTCCGGCGGTGCCTCGAGCCGCATGGGCTCGCCAAAAGCGCTGCTGCCCTACCAGGGGCGGCCCTTCCTCGAACATTTGCTCGAGATCACCATCCATCCCGAAATCGGCGTGCGGCGCGTTGTGTTGGGCGCGGACGCGGAATCGATCGCCAAAGCGATACCGCTGAAAGCCAATGAAATGATCATCAACTCGCAGTGGGAAAAAGGGCAGCTGAGCTCGATTCAGGCCGCGGTGCGGAAATTGCCCGCGGGGACCGACGGCATGTTGCTTTGTTTGATCGACCATCCATTGATCAGCTCCGCGCTGGTCGGTGAATTGATCGCGCAATTCTACAAGTCAAAAAAGCCTATCGTGCTTCCGGTTTACGAAGGACGCCGCGGGCATCCGGTGATTTTTTCCGCGTCGCTTTATCCGGAGCTTTTGCGCGCGCCGCTGGAAACCGGTGCGCGAGCGGTGGTGTGGGTGCACAAGGACGGGGTCGAAGAAGTTCCCACGAGTGAACAGGGCTGTGTGCTGAACCTGAATGATCCGGAAACGTTGAATCGGGCCCTGGACCGGCAGAGTTAGTCCGCTAGAGTCAGGAATGATTCTTCTATCCCCGCGGACTTACGGCAAGCGTATCGGTATCCTAATGCGGCGGCGGCTCGGCCAAGGAATCAAGGAGATGCCTAGCGAAAGTTCCGGTCCATTTCATGCATCGCCATTCGCGCTATCCCGCACATGACGGCAATTGGGGAAGAAGGGCGGCGACAGCCTCAGCGGCAAGCTGGGCGCCGTGAAACGTCGCAGGCGGCAGCCCGCCGAGGGCTGAGGAAAGAGAATGGGCGGTGATGCCACGGGCTTCCGCGGGCGTGCGGCCGCGGAGTTCTTCGGTCAGCAGCGAAGCGCACGCAATGGCGGTAGTGCAGCCGCGGCACAAAAACCGGGCTTCGGCGATGCGGCCGGATTCGAAACGCGCGAAGAGCCTGAGGATGTCACCGCAAACCGGATTCGTAACTTCGACCGCTGCAGTGGCATCAGGGAGCTCGCCGGCGTTTCGCGGGTTGCGGAAGTGATTGAGAACGGCTTCGGTGAACATTTTTCGAGTTATCAGTTCTCAGTCTTAAGTATAAACATTGCTGCCGGGTGCGTGCTAGTTTCCTTCCGGCAAGCCGCCGGGCTCCTGAACCTAAGGACCGCCCTTAAACCTCAAATCAAGGATAGGACTGCTATCGCGGCGCAAACCCTTTCTTTGGTGGAAGGTATTTCTTCTCAACGGATGCGATGACCACGTAATTGGGGTCGACCATCTCGGTAAGATGAACCTTTGCGACTTTAGAGAGCAATTCGTAGGCGTCGAGCTCCGAGAGACCATAGTCGGTGTGGACCCAGTGGATGAGCTCGGTGACGGCGATGCGCAGGGCGTCATCGACGGGGCGGTAGACGCCGGCGGACATGATTTCCTTTTCGTTTTCAAGGCGCGGCCAGCCCGTGCTCTTCCCTTTCACTAATTCGAATTGGAAGCGGGCACGCATGGGCACTTCCACGGCGCTTCCCGCAACTTCCCCGTCGCCCATGGCGGCGTGCCCGTCACCGAAATAAAACAGCGCTCCCGGAACATTCACAGGGAGATACAGCGTGTTGCCGGCGGAAACCTCCGGAGCGTCCATGTTGCCGCCGAATTCCGCCGGTACAATGGAGCTGCGAGCTTCGCCGTTCGCGGGAGCGACGCCAATGCAGCCAAGAAAAGGATGTAAAGGAAAACTCACTTTGAAATCCGAATCAAGCGCTTGAAACGTGGCGGTGTTTTTCTCCTTGTCGATGGGATAGAACCACATACGCTCGGGGAGCGGTTGTGCTTCGAGCACCGGTGTGTAATGCGTGGAGTTGACGGCGCCGAAGCCAGGAGAAAACGTGCCGACGCCCTGCTTGCCGTCGACTTGTAGATCAAGTATGCGGATGACCAGGGTATCGCCGGGTTCCGCTCCGTCAACATAAAAAGGTCCGGTCAGGGGATTGTCGCCCTTAACGAGCGACATGCTGTCGCCCGGTTTCTGCAGCGCGTTGCCGAAACAATCGAGCGAATTGGCTTCCAGAATGTTACCGGCCTTCACGTGCGCGACCGGCGGCGCAACGCCAAAGACGTATTTCACGTTGTCAATGGTGGCGTGGTATTCGACAGACTCTGTTTTTGCGGGTGCAGCCGAAGACTGCGCAAAAGCGGGAAGCGGCAGGGTCCATGCAAGAAAGAACACCACAAGGGAAAGGCGCACAGGAGTCCTCCAAAACGAGAAGACGAAGTCCAACACACTCCGACGGAGGAGTCAAATGCGCGAGCGCTCCACCGGCAGCGCGGCCACGCGTCTGCTATTCTCTTGGGGGAGCATGAAAAAAGAAGCAGCGTACGGCCACCGGATCGTTTCGCTTGCTCCGAGCGCAACCGCGATTTTGTGCGCGATCGGCGGAAAAAAGACGCTTGTAGGGGTGACCAAGTGGTGCGCCGACGTAGCCCCGGTGGGCGACCTGCCGAAACTGGGCGATTGCTGGCATATGGGGTCGCTCGACGAAATTCTGCGCCTCAAGCCCACGCTCGTGATTGGCTCGGTTCCGTACAAGCAAGAAACCGTTGGCAAACTTCTCGAACAGCCGCTGAATTTTCTGGCAATGAATCCGCGATCGCTCGCGGATGTGTACGCCGACATTCGATTGCTCGGGGGAATCGTCGGCCACGCGAAAGCGGCGGAAGCGCTCGCGGGAAAATTGCAGCGGGAGTTTGTGGCAATCGAGAGTCAGGCAAAGAAGCACGAGCCAAAGTTGCGTGTTTATTGTGAAGCCTGGCCGAATCCGCGCATCAGTTCCCCGCCTTGGGTGGCGGAACTCGTGCGTCTCTGCGGCGGAGAGATGGTTGTTCCACCAGGCGAGCATGTGAATGAGAAGCAGGTGGCCGAGGCAAGGCCGGACGTGATGGTGCTGGCGTGGGCGGCGGCAGGAGATCGCGCGAATCCTAAGAAGGCTTACGAAGTCCGCGCCTGGCAGGAGGTGCCTGCGATTCAAAATCGCCGCGTTCATGTGATCAGCGACGAGCTGTTGAACACGCCCGGGCCGCCACTGATGAAGGGTGCAAAGCAGCTTTGGAAGATTCTCCAATGACAAGAAAGTGGCGAAGGACGATGAAAACCGATGCTGAGTTTGCCTCGAGGACTGAAAGATGACGGAGCCAGCAGGTTTCTAGGGCGCCCCCGGCCATGAGAACCGTCGTGGCAGCGGTGATCGAGCGCAGTGACCGGCGGCTGCTGATTGGACAGCGGCGCCGAAACGACAGCTCTCCCCTGAAGTGGGAATTCCCCGGCGGAAAAGTGGAATCTGGCGAGACGCCCGAGCAGGCCCTTAGCCGCGAGCTCGAAGAAGAGCTCGGAGCTGCGATACAGAAATGTGTGCCCATTGGGCGCGTAGTGCATCAATACGCGGAGACACCGGAGGAGCTGGAAATTCTCTTTTTCGCTGCGGCGATTGCGGAAGGCGAACTTATTCCACGCAGGTTTGAGAAAATCGTCTGGGCCCTGCCCAAGGAACTCGGGGATTACGATTTTCTGGCGGCCAATGCGGGGCTGGTGGCGAATCTGGCGACGGGGAAAATCAAACCGGGCGAGATACTGGAGGAGGCTTAGCCCACCCGACGCCGAACGTTTCTACGTGCTTGACCACCGCGGCCGTCGCCGTTACCCCTGTCCTGACTGCTCCGCCCAAGTCCGCAAGGAGAGCACCCCATGTACGGGTTAATCGCGAAGCTTACGGCTGTCTCGGGCCTGCGCGATGCGTTAATCAAAATCCTAGAGGAGGGTACCAGAAATATGCCAGGATGCCGCAGCTACATCGTGGCCAAGGATGCTGCGGAGGTCAACGTCGTTTGGGTGACGGAGATCTGGGACAGCGAAACGAGCCACCAAGCGTCACTGTCTTTGCCCGCCGTGAAGGACACGGTGGCCCAAGCCAAGCCGCTCGTCGCGGGTTTCGAAAGAGTAGCGGTTACCAACCCTGTTGGTGGCGTCGGGTTCCCATCGTCTGATGAGTGAACTTGGCGCCTTTCCAGCCTTCACCAGATCGCTAACGCTTCTTCTGGCAACTCGCCTCTACTCCTCATCCTCGTTGGCGGGAAGTCGATTCCTAGGAGGGCTAGCGCGCGTAACAGGCCTCGGGCAGCTTCGGACCGATCGAGATTCGCACGAACTCCGGTTACAACTTCCGCTCCCGATGCGAAACCGTCTCACCCTGTTTTCGTGGTCCGCTGGCAGAAAGCACGGCCAGCGGAACCAGGCAAAGGGCCAGGGCCTTTCTGCCCTCAGCAGGTTATGGGGTTGGGTTTTTCGGTGTTAATGCCGAGCTCTTTTATGGCTTTGTCGACTACGGGCCTTTCGATCTTGCCGTCGACCAACAGCTCATGCAGCGCGGCTAGCGTGATGAACCGCGAATCGACTCCGAAGAAATCACGCAGCGCGGCGCGGCCATCGCTGCGGCCAAAACCATCCGTTCCGAGCGCGGCAAGCCGGCGCGGCATCCATTTGCTGACCATGCTGGGCAACACTTTCAGGTAATCCGTCGCGGCGACAAGCACCCCCGGGGCATCCGCGAGGCATTGCGTGACATACGGAACGCGCGGCTGGTCGCCCGGATGCAGGCGGTTCCACCGCTCCGTCTCCATCCCGTCGTTGTAGAGTTCCTTGTAGCTCGTAACGCTCCAGACGTCGGCGGCGACGCCGTATTTGGTCTCGAGGATTTCCTGCGCGCGCAGGGCTTCGTTCAAGGTCGCCCCGCTACCGAACAGCTGGGCACGCAGCTTCGCCCTGGAATTCGACGCCTTCCGGAAAGGGTACATCCCGCAGAGAATGCCATCCTTCACGTCGCCCGGCATGGCGGGCATGGCGTACGGTTCGTTCATGACCGTCAAGTAGTAGAACAGGCTTTCGCCGTCTTTGTACATGCGGCGAATGCCGTCCTGAATGATGACCGCAATTTCATAAGCAAACGCGGGATCGTAGGCCTTAAGGTTGGGGACGGGTAGCGCGAGGACGTGGCTGTTGCCATCTTGGTGCTGCAGGCCTTCGCCAGCAAGCGTGGTTCGCCCCGCCGTGCCGCCGAGCAAAAATCCTCGCGTGCGCATGTCCGCAGAAGCCCAGATAAAGTCCGCAATGCGTTGGAAACCGAACATCGAGTAATAAATGAAGAACGGAATGGTGTTGATGCCGTGCGTCGCGTACGCGGAACCCGCGGCGATGAACGAAGCCATGGAGCCGGCTTCGGTGATGCCTTCTTCGAGAATCTGCCCGTCTTTCGCTTCCTTGTAGTACAGCAGCGTGTTCACGTCCACGGGCTCGTAGCGCTGGCCGACGCTCGAATAGATGCCCACGGTGCGGAACAGCGACTCCATACCAAAGGTACGCGCCTCGTCGGGAACAATCGGAACAATGAGCTTGCCAATCTCCGGGTCCTTGAGCATCTTTCGGAGCATCATCACAAACGCCATGGTCGTGGAAACTTCCCTACCCTCGCTGCCCTCCAGGAATTCCCTATAAAGCTCGTCGTGCTCGGCAACGAGCGGCTTGGAGCGCACTTTGCGTTGTGGAACGTAGCCACCCAGCGCTTCGCGGCGTGCGCGCAGGTACCGAATCTCCTCGCTTTCCTCCGGCGGTCGGTAGAACGGCAGCTCGATGCAATCTTCGTCGCTGAGAGGAATGCCGAAGCGCGAACGGAACTCGCGCAGCTCGTCCTCGTTGAGTTTCTTCTGCTGGTGCGTGACGTTCTTGCCTTCGCCCGCTTCGCCGAGGCCGTAGCCCTTGATGGTACGTGCCAGAACGACTGTCGGCGAGCCCTGGTGATCGACGGCGGCTTTATACGCAGCGTAAACTTTGCGTGGGTCGTGGCCTCCCAGGCGCAGGCGTCGCAGCGCCTCGTCCGGAAGCGGCTCCACAAGCTGAAGCAGCCGCGGGTCGCTGCCAAAGAACTGTTCGCGCACATAAGCGCCGGAGGAAACGACGAGCTTTTGATACTCGCCGTCGACCAGCTCGCCCATGCGCTTGACGAGCAAGCCTTCGGTATCGCGTTCCAGAATCGGATCCCACTCGCTGCCCCAGAGCACCTTGATCACGTTCCAGCCGGCGCCGCGGAACGCTGATTCCAACTCCTGAATGATCTGCCCGTTGCCACGCACGGGGCCATCCAGGCGTTGCAAATTGCAATTCACGACGAAGATCAGGTTGTCCAGCTTTTCCCGGGATGCCAGGGTGATCGCGCCGAGGGATTCCGGCTCGTCCGTTTCGCCGTCGCCGATGAACGCCCAAACTTTTGCATCCGTTCGCGGCTTCAGACCGCGATCTTCGAGATAGCGGTTGAAGCGCGCCTGATAGATGGCCATCAACGGGCTTAGACCCATCGAAACGGTTGGAAACTCCCAGAAATCAGGCATCAGCCACGGGTGCGGATAAGAAGAAAGTCCTCCGCCCGGTTTCAGTTCACGGCGGAAGTTCTCCAGTTGATGCGCGTTGATGCGACCTTCGATAAACGCACGCGCATAGATGCCCGGCGCCGCGTGGCCCTGAAAGTAGACCGTATCGCCCTCGAATTCTTCGGTCCGCCCGCGGAAAAAATGGTTGAAGCCCACCTCGTAGAGCGTCGCGGCGGAAGCATAGGTGGAGATATGCCCGCCAATGTTGTGCTCGACGCGATTTGCGCGCACAACCATGGCCAAGGCGTTCCAGCGAATCAGGCTCTTGATGCGCCGCTCGAGTTCCTGATCGCCGGGGAAAAGCGGCTGCAGGCGCGCAGGAATCGTGTTCGCGTATGGCGTGTTCGCGCTGAACGGCAGGTCGATGCCATTGACGGTCGCGTGAGCGCGAAGCCGTTCCAGAATTTCCGCGGCCACTTCCGGGCCGCTGGATTCGAGAACCGAATCGAGCGACTCCAGCCACTCCTGAATCTCAACGTCGTCAATCGTGTGTTGGGGCCGAACCGCCGTCTCGTTCGCCGTCTCGGCGTCTGGTCCCTCGAAATGTGGTTGTGGGGATGCCACGTTCTTCTCCCGCAAAATTTCGCAATGTATTGAGTCTATTCCATAGAATACACCGCGGCGCGCTTCTCTGCACGACCGCACGCAGGAAATCTCTCTTCAAGTGACGGTCACGACACAAATGGGCCGCTTCGGCTGAGGTCCTCGGGGACGCTAAAGTGCCCGGCCGCCGTCGACTACCAGCACTTGCCCGGTCATGAATTTCGATTGCACCAGGAAAAGAACGCTATCGGTAATGTCCGAGGGCTTGCCGGCTCGGCCAAGCGGCGCCAGCTTGATAAAGTCGGCTTCCCACTCCGGCGGATCGCCTTCCATAGTGATGGTTCCCGGAGCGATGGCGTTCACCCGCACTTCCGGCGCCAGCGCCTTCGCCAGCACTTTCGTCAACATGATCACGCCAGCTTTCGAAATGGAATGCGGGATGTATCCGGTCCAGCCAAGCAACCCGCCGGTGTCCGCGAAATTGATGATCACACCTTGCGTCCTTCTCAGCCAGGGCGCCGCCGCTTGCACGCAAAAGAACGGCGCTCGCAAGTTCGTGTCGAGCGAGGAGTCCCAGATTTCTTCCGTCGTGGACACCATGCTTGCGGGCAGAAAATTGGCGGCGCTGTTCACCAGAATGTCGAGCCGCCCGAAATGCTTCCCAGCTTCGTCGAACAGCCGCTTGATTTCCGAAACCCGACCAAGGTTAGCGCCGATGGCACTCGCCCGCCGCCCGAGCTTTTCGATTTGCTTGACCGTCTCGCAGGCTTCCGGCTGGGAACTCCGGTAATGGACAACCACGTCCCCGCCTTCTTCGGCCAAGCGCAACGCCACGGCGCGTCCGAGCCGCTTGCCAGCCCCAGTCACCAACGCCACACGCCCTTGCAACGGAAGGTCCATGGGCAATGAAAATACCACGATACCGGCGGTTTAGCCGGCGCATAGCTTGTTCGTCACGAGGGACCTTCTTGCCCGACTTCACCGATTGCTCGGGTCCAGACCGATTCCCTGTTAACACTCCGCGTTCGGTTTGCGTCAGGAACACCAGTGGAAACCGCGGACTTTAAGCTTTGCACAGTATTGGGGTGGTGCGATGAACCGATTCGCTCGCTTGCTCGAAGATTTTCTCTATGATTTTTGCTTTGGGCTTCGCCAACTCCTCCGCAATCCGTTCGTCTCTGCCGTCTGCGTCCTCACTCTCGCCCTGGGCATCGGAGCGAATGCCGCCATCTTCAGCGCCGTCGACGCCGTGCTGCTTCGTTCGCTGCCCTTCAAGAATGCAGATGAGCTGGTGGACCTGACGGAGTATAGGTCTCGTGGCGTAGACAGTGGCGGCGTGTCCTATCCCGATTATCTGGCCTGGAAAGGACAAAACACCGTTTTCGAGGAAACCGCGGCCTACTTTCTGATCAAAGCCTCCAATGACATCGTACTAGGCGGACCATTTTCAACGGAGCGCGAGCGCTATTCGAGTGTGACCAACAGCTTCTTCACCATCCTTGGCGTCGAGCCCGCGATCGGCCATGGTTTCTCCGCAAGCGACGAACTGCCCGGCAGCGAGAAGGTTTTTCTTGTGAGCGATGCGCTCTGGCGCAGCGTTTTCGGCGCCAACCCGCGCGCCCTCTATAAGCACTATCGGTTGGACGGAGAAAGCTACACTCTCATCGGCGTGATGCCTCCCGGATTTGATTTCCCAAAGGGCTGCGGCATCTGGGCACCGATCGGCACACTCGGCGAGCTTGGAATGCACGACCGTATCTCGCACGGATATCATGTACTCGGCAGGTTGCGCTCCGGCGCGAACCTTTCGCAGGCCGAAGCTCAAATCGAGACCATTCAAGATGCGCTCGCGAAAGTTTATCCGAGTACGGATGCCGATTGGCGTGTGCGCGCCAAGCCACTTCTCAGTGAAATTGTCGGAGATGTACGGACATCGCTGTTCGTACTGCTCGGGGCTGTAAGCTTCATTCTAGTGATCGCGTGCACCAACGTCGTGAACCTTATGCTGGCGCGCGCCCTGGTACGCGAGAAAGAATTCGCGATTCGTTCGGCTCTCGGGGCGTACCCGGTGCGCTTGTTGCGCCAGAATTTGACGGAAACTTTTGTCCTGGTTTGCATCAGCGCCGTGCTCGCCATTGCCTTCGCAAAATGGGGACTCGAGCTAACCGTTTCGCTGACCTCCGTCCATTTGCCGCGGATGGAACCGTTTCGCCTGAATGTCCCGGTGCTCGCTTTCCTGTCCGCCGTGGCCATGCTGGCCACCTTCCTCGTCGGCACGGTCCCCGCGCTCGCAGCCTCGCGGCCACACCCCCAGGGCACACTTCGGGACGGCCGGCAAAGCGACGGGCTCGGTGTGCGAGGCGCGCGGCTCTGCGGCGCCCTTGTGGTTTGCGAGGTGGCCCTGGCGCTGCTCCTGTTGTGCGGTGCGGGCTTAATGCTTCGCAGCTTCATGTGCTTGCATCGCGTGAGCCCGGGATTTCAGACGGAGCATTTGCTGAGCATGAAGATTGCCCTTCCGGGAGGCATCTATCGGAAACCTGAGCAAACCCGTGCTTATCTCGGCCGGCTTATAGGACGGCTCCAAACGCTCCCGGGGGTTGCATCTGTCGCCGCAGCATCAACGCTGCCGCTCAGTGGAGAGTCGGACTGGGACACTTTTCTGATCGCCGACGGCGCGAGTGCGGATTGGGCGAAAGCCTCGGCCGCCGACTGGCGCGGGGTCAGCGCGAACTTCTTCGAGACCCTGCACATTCCGTTGCTGCGCGGGCGAGAATTTACTCCTGCTGACGAGCAGAACCCGAACACCATCATCATCAACGAGGCAATGGCGAGAAAATTCTGGCCGGAAGCGGATCCGATCGGAAAAACGCTCCTCACTCGGGATTATCGCCATCCTCTCGAAATCATCGGCATTGTTGGGGATGTCCGAGGGGCAGGACTGAAGGCCCAAGCCAGCCCGGAGATGTACACGCCCCTTGGGGGATTCTGGTACGCCTTCCTCGTGCTACGGATAAACCAGGAGCCATCGCAAATGGCTTCCGCGGTTCGCAAAGAAATCGCCGCGCTCGACAGTGGCGTGCCTACGTATCAGGTCGCGACGATGGACCAGCTCTTGAGCGCTTCCGTCGCAGCCCAGCGCTTTAACCTTTTTCTTCTCGTGCTTTTCGCGGCGCTTGCACTCGGCCTCGCTGCAGTTGGAATTTACGGCGTCCTTGCTTTCGGCGTCGGCCGGCGCACTCGTGAAATCGGCATACGCTTGGCACTAGGAGCTCGTCCGCGCGATGTTCTCCGGCTGGTCGTGCGGCAAGGCATGCAACCGGTCATCGCCGGAGTCCTCGTCGGCACCGCGGGCGCGCTGGCCTTGACGCGGTTGATGGCGAGCCTGCTTTACAGCGTGAGTCCGACCGATCCCGCGACGTTTGTCGCTGTGCCCGTTTTGCTGACGATGGTGGCTTGGATCGCTTGTTACGTTCCTGCCCGCCGCGCCATGCGCATCGACCCCACGGTTGCCCTCCGGGTTGAGTAAGGCCGAGCTTTCGCAATCATCGCCCTTCACGCATCGAATACTAGGGCGCTCTTCCACAAGTGTTTGTGCCCTTGCCCACCGGTGTAGAATCCCCCTTCTCGCGACCTGGAGGCCATCCTTTGAACCTCGATCTCCTCGCCATTGCCGCCCATCCCGACGACGTGGAACTCACTTGCGGCGGCACCCTGCTGAAGATGGCCCAGCTCGGTTATAAAACGGGCATCCTCGACTTGACCGCCGGCGAGATGGGCACACGGGGCAGCCCCAAGATCCGCGCCAAGGAAGCGGTTAAGGCAGCACAGCTGCTGCGCGTCAGCTGGCGCGACACTCTGGGCGCGCCGGACTCCGATGTTCATGCCTCTCGCAAATACAAATTGCGAATCGCCGAGGTCATTCGTCAGCTCCGCCCAAAAACCGTCATTTTGCCCTATTGGGAAGCCCGCCATCCCGACCATTACCATGCCTCCGCGCTTGGCTACGAGGGGTGCTTTCTCGCTGGACTAAAGCAACTGCCGATCGGAGGGGAAGCTTATCGCCCATTCAAAATCCTCTATTCCATGGCTTATGCCGCGGCGCGGCCGACCTTTGTCGTGGACATTTCTGAGCAATACGAGCAGCGCCGCAAAGCCATCTTGGCCTTCGCCTCTCAATTCCGCCCAAAGAAAGACGAGCGGCCCAGCAAAGTGCACCTGGCCATCGACCGGCTCGAAGAGGAGATGAACCAACTGGCGCGGCACTACGGTCAAATGGTCGGAGTGCAATACGGCGAGCCTTTTCTCCAAAAGGAGCTGATGAAAGTGGAAGATGTGGTAAAGATAGAGGTTCGCTCGATTTAAGGCCTGGCGCTTCCCTGCTAGTAAGATTCCTCTTCTTGCGCCGGCGAGAATCCCTGCATCGTTTGGCCTTTGCTCCCGTGTTCCACCCTCATGCGAATCTGAGCTTCTCCCTCGGCGCCGGACTTGCGCAGCACGGCCATGGTGTTCAAAGCCTCTGAGTACAGGCGGGTTACCAGGTAAATCTCGCCGGTAGCGTCTCTCTTCCAGAGCTGGCCCACCTGAATTTTGATCTGGCTCATATCTAGAGCTGGCTGTCCTGACTGTAGAGTGCTCCCCAAAGGGTGTCAACTGCGCCGGCCGGCACCCGTTCGCAAACAGCACTTTCCGGGTACCGCCTTCCCCACCCGCCGCCGAGGCTCGAACACGCCGGTTCTAGGCCCCAAAATGCGATGCTGTCGGGAAATCAAGACGCCGGAAAACCTTCCTTCTGTAGCAAACATCATAGCTCCTTGAAGGATTTTAAGGCCCGCCTAGGAGTTGGGGTGTATACTACCGGGTAGGGCGAGGTGCTTATGAACGTCATCCTACGGCATACCCTGAGCTTCGCACTCGGCAGTGCCCTCCTGGCAATTCCATCCTTGGCGGTCCCGCAAAGTCGGGATTCTGGTCAACAGGATCCGGCGAAGACGCAATCGCCGGCGGCGCAGCCGCAAACGCAACAGCAACCGGCCTCGGAGCAGCCCGTGCAGCAGCAAGACACGGTTAACCCAAAGAACTCCAAGGATGATGTGGAAGCCATCGGCAACCGCAAAGTCAGCTGCCACATGAACTGGTTCTCGCTCGAGAAGGAAATCGGACTCGGCAAGCAACTTGCCCAGGAAGTCGAGCGCTCTTCCAAGATGATCGACGATCCAGTGGTTACCGAGTACGTCAATCGCGTGGGCCAGAACCTCGTGCGCAACTCCGACGCCAAGGTTCCTTTCACGATCAAGGTCATCGATTCGGACGAAGTCAACGCGTTCGCCCTTCCCGGCGGCTTCTTCTATGTGAACAGTGGATTGATTCTGCGGTCGCAGGAAGAATCGGAGCTGGCCGGCGTGATGGCGCATGAAATCTCCCATGTGACCGCCCGCCACGGCACCTGCCAGGCGACCAAGGGTGAATTGATGCAACTGGCCTCGATTCCCGCAATGATTTTCATTCCCTATACTTGGGCGGGATACGCCTTGTACCAAGGCCTGAATATGGCGATACCTCTGACGTTCCTTAAGTTTTCCCGCGACGCCGAGCGCGAAGCGGATTTCCTTGGGATTGAGTACATGTACAAGGCGGGCTACGATCCGAACTCGTACGTAACTTTCTTCGAGCGCATCCAGGCCGACGAGAAGCGTCGCCCCGGCACCATCCCGAAGGCTTTCTCCACGCACCCTCCCACGCCCGAGCGGATCGAGAACACACAGAAAGAAATCGCGCGCATTCTCCCGGCTCGCCAGGAGTACATCGTGACGACTTCGGAATTCGACCAGGTGAAAGGTCGCCTTCGCAACATTATGTTCTCCCGCAAAGTCACGGAAGCGAAGGATAAGCCGACGCTGCGCAGTAAGACCGAGCAATCCAAAAAGCAGCCGACCGGCAACGATCCCAACAGCACTACCGATGATGATCGGCCGACTTTGAAGCGCCGGCCGGACTCCCAGCCGTAGTTTTCTCATTACGCCAGAAGAGAAAAAGTCTTGGGATGCGCTTTAGCGTGGGGCGCGTCCGCGATCGGGCACGAGGCGGTTCTCCGATACGCTGGAGTCGCGCAAAAACAGGGCGGAAGAGCTTTTTGCAGTTCTGCCGCTTTTCTTTCCTGTTCGCTTTGTTCTATATTTGGCAAGGCTCAAGCAGCCACCCCAGCTCGCTGCAATCTCCTGATTCTGGGTGCCTACATGTTCAAATCGAAAATCCTCTGGGCCCTTGTCCTGGGAGTGGTTAGCTCTGTCCTTTTACGGGAAGCGAAAATCAATCTCGCGTACAGTCCGCTGTGGAGCAGAATCCCTCATGTCCTTACCGCGCCGGGAACCCGCCTCGTCGCCGCCATCAACATGCCGGGCACTCTCATGGAAGGCTCGACCACATTTTGGGCCGTCCTGGCCTTCAGCTGTAATCTTCTGATCTACATAATCTTCTGGTACGTGCTCTTGCGGATGATCGGCTACTTTCGAGGGCGCCAGAATCCCTACGAGCGCCAAAACACCACCATTACCCGGTAGCTTTCGTCTGCCCGAAGCTGCCGGTGCGTCCCATTTTCTTTCCATGCCGCTCGCCACTGCCTTTTCGAACACGGCCAACACGAAAGCCTCTAGACCGGCTTGTCAGGGATGTATAAGATTGGAAAGAAGTTCGCCACGCCATTTCCCGCTCCCCCAGCTCGCCCTGCGCCCGGCGTGCGTTCCTCAGGAGGCAACAGTATGATTTTAGTAACTGGTGCAAGCGGCACGATGGGGAAGGCCGTCTTGCGTGAAGTAGCCAAAGTGGCCGCAAAGACCGGCGAAAACTACCGCGCCATGTATCGCTTAGCGACCGAGGCCGCCAAGGCCCCTGCTCGAACTTCGACGGTCATCGCCGACTTCAGCAAAAAAGACTCTCTGCCCCCTGCCCTCCGCAATGTCACCAGCGTTTACATTGTCTGCTCGCCGATTCCCCAGCTCATCGAGCTCGAATGGAACATGATTGACGCCTGCGTGAACGCTGGTGTGGGCCATATCGTCCTCAGTTCCGCCATGGGCGCCCGCGAGAATCGGAAATCTTTTCCCAGCTGGCACCGCCGCGTGGAAGACAAGCTTAAGTCCACGAAGATTCCTTTCACTATTCTGCGCCCCAATAGCTTCCATCAAAGCGTTCTGACCTACTACGCTCCTTCCATCCGTTCTCAAGGCGCCTTCCACGCCTCGATGGGTAACGCCCGAGTGAGCTTCGTCGATGTGCGCGACATCGCGGTTGTCGCCGCAAAAGCCTTAGCTGGCGGCGAGCACGCCGGCAAAACATACGAACTGAACGGGCCGGAAGCGCTCACCTACTCCGAACTTGCCGAAAAAATCACAAGGCATTCCGGCCGTGACGTCCAGTATGTGGATATTCCTCCCGAGGTGCAGCGCAAGGCCATGCTCGACCGCGGCATGCTCGAATGGCAAGCCGACGCGCTCCTTGATCTCCAGGCCTACTACGTCAAGGGCAAAGGCGGCAATGTCGACGGCTTGCTCGAACAACTCATCGGCCGTCCGCCTATCACCATGGATCAATTCCTGTCCGAATTCCCCAGCGAATTCCGGCCTCAAGTAGAGGTTCAGGCCCTAGCCGACGCCGCCACCGCCTAAGGGTGCAGAGGGGAAAAACCGCGAAGCATTCGCTACCAAGTTCCCTGCCAAGGGCGGGAGGGGTGAACTCCTTGAGCTCCCGGGGTGTGACCGAGGATGTGGAACTCTGAAGGAACTCACCCCTATAACTAGCCACAGCATTGCATTGGTTGACGCTACTTTGCACCTTCCGGGCCAGGCCTCAATCCGGTAAACACCTGCATTGCTCCTCCGGTGAAAACCGGGGCGATACTCGCCCGAAAGCGCGCGTCAAACCAAGAATTTTCCTAGAAACCCCTAGAAATCCTTGACTTGAGGGGAAGCCGTTTTTGAAGTAGAACGCTCGCAATCAAGCCAAAATCGTGCGAAACCGCCGAGGGTATTTTCGCGACGAGTGTCTTGGCAGGGGGAGAACGGTGCGTCGGCACTGCGTTTGCCTCCAAGATTCCATCCTATGTTCGCATGCGTGAGTGATTCAGGTTCGTCGGACTCGAGAAATTCCGAGTTGTATCTGGAGGAAATCGTGGAGAGGCAAAGCCTTTTTTTGCTCTTGAAAAAGGGCCGACGATTGGACCGCCACCCTTCTCTTTCTTCTCTTTACGTGCACCTTAAACTTGGAACTAAGAGTGGCTTCAGGAACGGTGGCGGTCATCAGGAGCGGCCGCGATACCGAGGCGGCGCAATTCTTCCTGGTAATACTTCTTGTGCAGCACGTCCCACTCTTCGCTGCCTTCGAGGATTTCCTTTTTCTGCGAGGTAATGCGCTTGCGAACTTCCAGCTCGATTTTTTCTTCGTCCTTGAGCATGGCGGTCAGGATCTGTACGATTTGCTGACGAATGGTGTCGCGGTCGTCGATGAATTCCACTTCGTCGCTGGAGACCAGTACGTCGGTGACCTGGTGCGAGAGTCTGACAATTTTCTCACGGCTCAGTCGCATCATGCTTTTATGGTTCCCCTTTCCCGCCAAAGCATCCTTTGTGGACAACCCAATTACATCGAAACGGGAAATCGACGCTCACAGCTCGCACTACGAGAAACGCTTGCCCGCTAGCTCCCATACCGGTTATTGACTTCCGCGCCTTACCGCAAAACCAGCTTTCGGTCCCTCGCCAAGTGTTGCTTCACCTTTTTGTACATTTCCTGGTACGACACGCCGGTGCTGCGCATCTCATCCTGGCGCTCCACGAGGATCTGCCGCACTTCCTCGTTAAGCCGGTCTTCCACGGTCAACTCCTCGAGCATTCGCTGGCGGATGCGCGTGGTCACCGCATCCTGGGCCTTAACCTCAATTTGCTCGCCCTCCACGAGGCGCTTCACCACTTCACTAGCCATGTGAGCCACAAAATCGCGTGCGAGCAGCATCTCTGGTCATTTCCTTGGTGTAATTATAAGCAAGTTAGTTTACTGGCTGCGTGAGCAAAGTGCAAGAAAACGCAGGCCCGCAGGAAATTTTAGAGAAACGCTGGAAAGACGGCGCGTCGGAAAAGGAGAGAGAACCGACGCGTTGACCGCTCCCTATGCTTCCTGTACGATGAATTTCATTGGGCGCTTAGCTCAGCGGTTAGAGCGTTCGGTTTACACCCGAAAGGTCGTCCGTTCGAATCGGACAGTGCCCACCATGTTCAAATCACAGGCAGTAAGCACGTTGCATGCGGAACCGCCGATTGTCCGCGTTCTCCTCCTACTCCTCTGTGCTTTTTTCTCGCGCCGACAGTTCACGCACAAGAAGAAACCCTTCCCGATGCAGGTAGGCCAAACAAGAAGGTTTTGTTAGCTGGCTTTTCGCTGCTTGCCGCGGCCAAGACAGCCGACGCTATCACCACGCGTCAACTGCGCAATCGCGGAGGGGACTCTGCAAGTGGACCGCGCCCGCACGATTCATGCCTTGCCCAAAATCGCCCAGTGTAAATGTGCGCAAGCGACCCCGGTGTCAGTGGCGCCGTCCCATTCAACATCGGTTCGGATACAACTTCTGCGCTCGTCTGCTAAGCTGGGGCAATTGCTTTGCAGCCATTCACCCGTTCAGACGGATGACGGAGACGTACATGTGGGAAGACGCCAATTATTGCTGGGTCGTTCTTTGCAAGAACCACTGGTTTCATATTCGGCAGAATATTTTCTTCCGGCATAGAATCCCTCTCGGCCAAACCCATGCTGTGACTCCTCTCCCCCTCTCGGCAAACACTTCACGGTCCGGTGCAATGCGTACGGAAAGAGGTATACCTATAAACCCAAGGACGTCCGGAGGTTGGAGCTAGAACTCCCCGAGTCTTTCAAGCCCCATCCACTGTTTCGCGAAGACGCTGAGGATGAAGCTCTTGATTCGAATCGCGTTGCGTCACAGGAGGTACGCCAAGAGGACCGGCCCAAGGAGGAAGCACCTCAAAAGGAACAACTCCAAGGGGAATCGCGACAACAGGAACCGCCCAAAAAAGCAATCACCTCAAGACGAATCGCCCCAAAGCGAACCACCGCAAGAGGGAGAAAAGCGAGCTAAAGGCGCATGACAGTTTGCGCAGTTCTGTGTCACTAATCACAGCACTTCCTTCCTGATCTGGCCATAGTTAGCGCGCCTAGCAAGGCTTGCCCGGCAGGCTAGCCAACAAAGTGGTTTATATGGAAATTACAAAGAAATTACGCCCAATGACTGCGCTTCCAGGTACAAGTACAGCGATGTTGCCTCCAAACTGTGTCGAATCGACCGAACCCGGAAGCCGGGCTCCTACCCTCCGGGCAGCCCTGCCTTGTCAATCATGCAGCTCAGAGAACCGCCGCAAGTTCGGAGGAGAGATTGCGATTCACTTCCCTGGCCTGAAAAACCTCGATAAATCCCACGTCTATGTATGTGCCGAGCTTGCTGTCTGTTTGGACTGTGGTGCTGCGCAATTTGTCATTCAGGAAGCTGAACTACGTCTGCTTTGCGAAGGGGACCAGCATGTTCCGCCCCCCCATTGGCGGTCGGCTGTAACTCGTTGAATCCAGGCGGCCGGAATTTCACGCTTTCAGCGTTCCGCATTTTTGACGCGAACTGCGTGAGTACATCGTGCGCCGGTAAGCACCTCAGAAATACGTAAGTGTGCGGCGATAGAGAGTGGAACATTCGCCCGACTCCGAGCTCTCGCGCAGACACGCCCCTGACGCAATCGAAATGGCCAAGCGCATCCTCGAAAAAATTGATGAGCGCTGGCCGACAGGCGCCACTGACTTGTGGCGTACGTCACACGGTTAAGGAACATAAGGGAATCGCGGCACTAGACTCTGCACAGAATCGCCCTGCATACTTAAGGCCATGCCCTATAAATCTTGCGGCTTAGAGAACCTGCACAAGTTCGGTGGCGAGATCGCCATCCAGCCTCGGAAAAACCTTGATAAACAGCATATCTATGCATGCACAGAAATTGTGGTTTGTTTGAATTGTAGCGCTGCGCAGTTTGCTATTCAGGAAGCTGAACTGCGTCTGCTTCAAAAAAGCAGCGCCGCTCGCGGAGGATGAGTCCAACTAGATTGGAATAGAGGGGACGGGGAGCAGTGCGGTCCTTTAACATACTTGTAGTCGATGACTTTGAAGCCTTCCGCCGATTCGTTTGTTCGGTGCTGCAATCAAGGCGCGAGTTTCGGTTCACCGAAGCTTTGAATGGACTGGAAGCCGTCCAAAAAGCTGAAAAGCTGCAGCCGGATCTGGTTCTGCTTGATATTGGCTTGCCGGACATGAATGGGCTAGAGGTGGCTAGG
>Ga0182040_10000356_pt1 | contig 20553 bp, 15 predicted proteins | sample flu12Cox44000176_FD_125973 | JGI IMG/M metagenome (GOLD analysis project Ga0182040, IMG submission 125973) | Lab enrichment of tropical soil microbial communities from Luquillo Experimental Forest, Puerto Rico - flux8day.12C.oxic.44.000.176 | ecosystem: Environmental > Terrestrial > Soil >... | reverse complement strand
GGCGAAACGTCCAAGCCCATCGAAAGAAACGTTTGGCGGCGCAGGCCGGGAGTTTCTGTAGAAGCCGTGGCCAAGAGAACGGCGGGCCAGAAGGACTGCAATTGCGCACGAGCTTGATCGATGGTGACGCCGTCCTTTAGTCGGGCAGTAATCCGGATCCAGAGTTTAGTTCGGTCATCAAGAGGAAAAGCAACGCCTTCGCCGCGCAGGGACGCGTAAACCGTGACCGGAATCGTGACGTCGGGTGGTTCGCCTGGCGTGATGCCAGTAAACCACTTTCGAGTTACGCCAACGATGGTGAAAGACTGATCTTCAACGCGCACTTGTTTCCCAATGACATCCGGCGCACCACCGAACCGGCGCTGCCAGAATTCATAGCCGATCACTGCGACTTGCGAGGTTGAGCCCGCCTGAGGATTTACGTCATCTGAAATGAGCAAGCGGCCGCGGAGAGGAGCCACGCCAAGTTCAGAGTAAAAACTGCTTGTAACCGCAAGAACGTTAGCGCGGGCAAACACTCCGTTGACTTCCACATTGGAAAGGATGCCTCCGCTCCACGCGATCAGGCTCGAAAAGACGCGCTGGCCGCGTTCGAGCTCGCGGAACATGGGGTACGAGAAGGGGATTTTGTCGCCGTGGCGCTCAACCGAGAGTTCCACGATTCGCTCGGGGTGAGGGACGGGGAGATCGCGAAGCAGTAAGGCGTTGATGAGAGTGAAGATGGCGACATTTGCGCCAATGCCTAGAGCCAGCGAGAGAATGGCGACGGCGGTGAAACCGGGATTTTTGCGCAAGGCGCGCAAGGAGTAGCGGAGATTTCGCCAGAGCTGGCGCATAACCATTCCCTTCCAACATTTGCTACTTCATATATCTCCCCCTTGAAAACGGCCTTTCACCTGGCGTAGACAAGTGGCAAGGCGGCGAGAGAAGAGTCTCGATGCTAACGCCGAGTTTCGAGGACACACGTCGGGCGTTGCCTGCAATTTTTCTCGTTGCCAGCGATTCAAATAGAGACGATATTTGAACGTTCGTGCTGATATCGCAAACCCGTATTATCTTATGCTCATGTCTAGCGAAATTGGTACGGACCTGACATCGAAAACCGGTATGGGTAAAGAGGTTCTCTGGTCGCCATCGTATTTCGCAGGCAGGTGTGGCGGTGTCCCCATCAAGCATTTTGAAGGAGTACATCGAGCAGCAGAAACCCCGCTTTAACTTTTGAGGAGGTCACTGGTGCCTTACAGCCCCGCCCGGAAGGGCAGGGTTTTGCGGCACCACGGATAATCGGGCGCTATGGACAACAAGCAAATCGCACGCATTCTGCGGGATACCGCGCAACTCCTGGAAATCGACGGCGCGATTATTGGGCGTTATCGGAGCTACGAAAAGGCGGCGGAACTGATCGATAGCTTGCCGGAATCGGTCGAGCAACTGGTCAAAGAACCGGAAAAGCTCGAGGAGCTGCCAGGAATTGGCGAGCGCATGGTCGAGCATCTACAGGAGATCGTGAAGACCGGAGACTATTCGCTGCGAAAGAAGCTGCTGAAAAAATATCCGGCGACGATTCTGGATGTGCTGCAACTGCAGTCGCTGGGGCCGAAGAAAGTGGCGTTCCTGTGGTCGAATTTCAAAGCGGCTACCGTGGCGGACGTCGAGAGGCTTGCCAGGGAGCAAAAACTGCGCGACCTGCCGGGCTTTGGCGAAAAAAGCGAGCAAAATATTTTGAAGGCCGTGGACGTTTTCAAGAAGTCCACGGGGCGTTTTCTGATTCACACCGCGGAAGCCGCGGCGCTGGGGCTTGCGGAGCATATTAAGAAAGCGGGAAAGGCAGTCGATTCGGTGACGCCGGCCGGCTCGCTGCGGCGAGGAAAAGAAACGGTAGGCGATTTGGACCTGCTGGTCACGCTGGCGGATGGATTCACGTCACAGAAACATGTCGACGCGCTTGCCGAACACATTCTGAAATTTCCCGACATCGATCAGAAGCTGGCGCATGGGGAGAACAAAGTCAGCTTCACGCTCACAAATGGATTGCAGGTGGATGTGCGCTTGCTCGAAAAAGAAAACTTCGGTGCGGCGCTGTTGTATTTCACGGGCTCGAAAGAGCACAACGTGGCGCTGCGCGGCCGCGCGAACGACATGGGATTGACGCTCAATGAATATGCGCTGGCGACGCTGAAAGGTGAAAAGCCCGTTGCCGGGCGCACGGAGGAGGAGATTTATGCAAAGCTAAGACTGGATTACATCCCTCCGGAACTGCGCGAAAACACGGGCGAGATCCTCGCGGCGGAACAGCACAAATTGCCACACCTGTTGACGCTGAAAGATATCAAGGGCGATTTGCAGATGCACTCGACGGCAAGCGACGGGAAGAATTCGATAGAAGAAATGGCGGAGGCGGCGCGGAAGCTGGGGCACGAATACATTGCGATTACGGATCATTCGAAGGCGGTGACGGTGGCAAACGGGCTCGACGAAAAACGCGCGGCGGCGCTTATCAAAAAGATCCACGGGCTCGGCGAAAAAGAGTTGGGGATTCGAGTGCTTGCGGGCGCGGAGGTGGACATCCTCAAAGACGGGGAGCTGGATTATTCCGACGGGCTTCTGGCACAGCTTGATGTGGTTGTCTGCTCGGTTCATTCGTACATGAATCTGGACCGAGCGGCCATGACCGACCGCTTGCTCGGGGCCATCGAAAACCCCTATACGCAGATCATTGGGCACCCTACGGGACGGCTGTTGCTGCGCCGCGATCCTTTCGACTACGACATGGAGAAAGTGCTCGATGCCTGTGCGAAACACGGCGTGGCCATGGAATGCAACTCGTATCCCGACCGGCTGGACTTGAAGGATGTGTATTTGCGGACGTGCAAAGAGCGCGGCGTGAAAGTGGTTATCTCGACCGACGCGCACACCACCACGAATCTCTCGTTCATTCGTTACGGCGTGACCACGGCGCGGCGCGGCTGGCTCGAAAAAAAGAACGTGATCAATACCCTGCCCTGTGACGAATTTCTAGCCGTGTTGCGGCCCAAACCGGGGACTGCTGGCAGCAAGCGCGCCGCGAGAACCAACCGTTAGGGATTTCCGACGGTTCGTCGTGCCCTTCGACCCAGGAAGAACCCAATGATCAAGCCGACGATTATCGGACCCAAGCCTTGGGCAGGGTAGTCGCAAGGCCAGATGTTACAAAAGGGTGAATCGAAGAATATCATCCTGGAATCTCCCAATCATCGTGAATGCTTTCTATCCGGGACCGGGGCCTAAGACATGGGCATTATTTGTTTCCGGCAATCATCCGCCATTCGTGAAGTGCCTGCGGCGACCTTCTCGTCTTCGGTGCGCGACAGAACTAAGAGGCGCCGAGGGGCGCAGAGACGTGCTCATGGACGACGATCCACCCCTTGGCGCGTTTTTCGAGGATCATGGTCCAGCGCCCGTCGAGATGCGAGGTCGCGCCTTGCTTGCTGGTGATGTCTGCACCGAAGGTGAACGTGGCCCATGCGAGCGAGCCACGCGAATGCACACGCAGATCGTCGTTCACCTTGAGTTTGAGGCTGCTATTGGGCTCGAACAAAACTTTGGGTGCGGTGGCGCGATACTCAGCCCAATCGTTGTATTTCAGGGGCGCCAGATCGAAGTAGGTCAGGTCCGGATCTGCAGCGTAGTAGGGGTCAATCTTCGCGAGATCAAAAGTCTCCCATGAAGCGACGATCCTCGGAACGAGCGTGCGCAGCGCGTGCTCGCTTTGCTGCCCGTGCGATTGCAGGGACAGTGCGAAAATAACGGCTGTGGCAGTACAAATTGACAAAGCCCAAAGCTGCCTCATTTCCCCTCCCTTTTTGAGCGATTCGTTTTTGGATCCCGGGGCCTGGATTTTGCCGGTATGATAGGTTGCGCCAGCAACTTAGGCAACCCGGCTAACAGGGACTCTACGCCGGGGAACATTTCCGGCGGATCCGACGTATCTTTTGGCAGAACGACATACTAAGCATCGCGGAGGAAAGGACAAATGAAATCTCTCCTGCGCCCGTCGAGCGGCTATCGCTTGGGATGGGCCTGCGGGGCCGTTTTTGCGGTTTCCCTTTTCGTGCCTCAAGTTGTGCGGGGCGAGGAAGTAACTAAGTCTTTTACCGTGGCGGGGCGGCCCAGCGTGCGCGTGGAAACCAATGACGGCAGCGTGCGCGTGACGTCCGGAGATCAGAAGCAGGTCGAGTTTCGCGTCGACTATCAGGGCTATGAACTGGCCAAGAACTTGCGCGTGGATGCTCGGCAAGACGGTGACAAAGTTGAACTTATCGCGCGCGTGACGGGGCACTGGGGCCTCAATTTTGGCTGGGGCCACAATCGGCGCCTGCACATTGAAGTGCGCATGCCGCAACAGGGCGACTTGCAGGTGGAAACGGGCGATGGCTCGGTCGAAACCAGCGGCCTCAGCGGGATGCTGAACGTGCATACCGGCGATGGGGCGGTGAAGGCTAATTCGCTCGCAGGCACGATTGATCTCCACACCAACGACGGAAGCATCACCGTGGACACGCTAAAGGGCGACATCCGGCTGCGTACGGGCGACGGCTCGATCGAAGCGCGTGATTTGGATGGCAAGCTCGAAGCAGACTCGGGGGACGGGCATGTGCGGCTGACGGGCCGGTTTGAGGCACTCAACGTGAAGACCGGCGATGGTAGCGTCGATGCAAAAGTGCTCTCCGGCTCCAAGATGGCGGCTGACTGGACCTTGCGCACCGGCGACGGAAGCGTGGATATCTCGCTGCCCGCAGACTTCCAGGCCAACATCGACGCCACGACCGGGGACGGACACATCAGCATGGGCGGGATTCCCATGACCGTAGAGGGGACATTTAGCAGATCCGCGGTGCACGGCAAGATGAACGGCGGAGGCCAGACGCTCACCATCCACACCGGAGACGGCTCCATCCGGCTCAATAAGAGCTAGCCACATCGTTGGGCGTGTGACGGGACGGTATCTGCAAGGCAAGTCCAGTACCAGTACAAAAGGTGCAGGAAATTTGTGTCAGCTTCTGCGCTAGAACTGTCACACTTTATTGAGGTGGCTAAATCGCAACCTACTGATAACTCAACCTGTTAAGGCTTGGCGACAGACTTGCCTTACCTTGGGCAAGACCAGGAGAACTTCCGTGATCGTCTTCGTCTTGCTCGCCGCCATTCTGATGCTCGTCGGCATCACCGCCGTCAGCACGATTGATTTTACGAACGGGAAACGCCGCTGAGCGTCGCCCGTCCGAGTCAACCCAAAACTTCACAGTTGCAGAATCCCTTCGCTCGGGCGAAACGCGCGGGGCGCAAACCGGCGCCGGCGTCTCTGCCCGAAGCGGGAGTTCGATGAAAACGTTCGCGGCGAATTGCGATCCTAGAACGTACAATTCCGTCTCGGCGGGGGGGTAGTGCTTCGCATGTCTGAAAAGAAAGTCCATGGCCGGGGGCTTCGGATCATCGCCGCCTTCAAACTGCTCAAGGCGTGCTCGTTGGTCGCGCTGGGGGTCGGCGCACTCAAACTGCTTCACAAGGATTTGGCAGGATTAGTGGAACACTGGATCAACGTTTTCCAGGTAGATCCGCGGAACCATTTCATCAATCTTTTGCTCCTAAAGCTCTCAAATCTCGACGACCGCCGACTAAAGGCATTAAGCGTTGGCACGTTTATCTATGCGGGAATTTTTCTTGTGGAAGGCGTGGGGCTGGCGCTCGAAAAGCGCTGGGCGGAGTACTTCACGATTATCACGACCTCTTCGTTGTTGCCGATTGAAATCTATGAACTGCTGAAGCGTGTGAGCCTCGGGCGAAGCCTGGCGCTGGCCATCAATCTTGCGGTCGTCGCGTATTTGATCTTGGAACTGCGGCGGTTTCCCAAGCAACAATGAAGTGCCATCAAGAATGATCGCGGCCGAGAGAGGGACGATCTCTGCGCCGCAGAATCTCGATTTCGTGCAACCCCTTACTCGAGCGAGTCCTACCGAACCGGGGTGAGGACCAGTGGGGTTGCACCCGGTTGGCACAGATCCACCAGGTCGCTGGCGATGGCGGCATCCCCAAGAACGGGCCCACATGGAAGAGTAGCTGCACCGAGCGCAGTCGGAGGGAATGTGTGAGATTAAGCTGGCGTACGGAAGTCCGCCGAGGTGGCGATGCCCGCGCTTCGAGAGTTTGTTGCCCTGCGTGGAATCCGATGGGGCAGTGGGTGATCGATAGGGCGCAGCATCGTCCATGCTGCGCCCTACGAAATATGAAAAAGAAACTTACGGCAGCGTGAGAGTATAGCCTTCCCGTACGATTGCCGCTTTTTCCGTCCCCTGGTAACGGTAGATCACCACAAGAACCTTATCCGCGCCGATGGCCGGGTCACCGCCCATGGCACTGTTGGTCACCACAAAACTGATCTGGCCATCGCGCATTCTGCTGCGAAGCAGTTCGGTCACGTTAACGGTGCTTCCCTGCCACCCGTAATAAGCCCGGACGATGCTGACACCACGATCGTCATCGCGATCGCGATCGCGATCCCGGTCGCCATAATTGGCTGGGCGGTCATTCCAATCGCCGCGATCGCGGCGCACGATAAAGGTGCCCGCTTCGACAAACCCGCCTTCTCGGTAGTCAAATTCGCGCTCCTCGTACCTGCGGTTTCTGGCCCAAATGCGCAGGTGTTTATCCGCGCCGACGGCGGGATCACCGCCCATGGTTTGATTGTTGACGGCAACGCGACCATTCACGCCGCCGCGGCCAAGAAGATCCTTCACGATATCGGTGACGTCGTTGTGCTGAGTCCGTGTGCCGTACTCGGCGCGAACGATCTGCCAACCGTCATCCTGGGCGCTCGTTGGGGCGCTCGAGAAGGTCATCGCCGCGGCAACGAAAGCCGCCGCAAAAACAAGAATTGCATAGCGAGTGGATAGCTTCATTCAAGACTCCTCGGTGGCGGAAGAGCTCCGCCTCATTTCCTTCAATGTAAGCTAGAACGGGCAAAGGCGTAACGAGGAAAGGAAGAGCGATTGTCCTAATCGTCTATACCGTCGAGCGAAAGCCGCGTACCGGCAGGGTAGAGACAGCCGTGGCCAGCATTGGAACGGCCAGGTTGGCGCACCATTGGTCGAGTACGGACAGAATCCGTTCCTGCCTGCAATTCATAACCGTCGCGAAGATTAACACCGCTTAGAAATCAGGCCGCATTTGCAAATCGCAGGCGGTTCCCTCATGATTAATCGTTTGTTTCGGGCCGCAACGCGCTTCTGGTGCTAATTGTCCGCAAATCGCGATTTTTATTGATCAGATTTTGGGAATTCTCACCGTGCAGAACCAGGTTGCGGAAAAGAGTTGGGTTTGTCATCGGAGGGCAGTTTTTCGCCTCACGAATCTGTTTGTCCTTCACACCGGGAAAAGCAGATCTCGCTACTGTCGCGGTGACAGCCAGAACTGCCCGGCAGCCTAGGCAGCCTACTAAAGGAGCGGCATGGAAAAGCCAGCCAAGATCGCGCCCGCAAAGGGAAAGCTGGGCATCTTGCTACCCGGAATGGGCGCGGTCAGCACCACCTTCATGGCAGGAGTCGAACTGATCCGGAGAAACAAAGCGTGCCCGATAGGATCGCTTACGCAGATGGGCACGATCCGCCTGGGTAAACGCACCGAAGGGCGTTCGCCACTGATCAAGAAATTTGTTCCGCTGGCGGACCCGAAAGATCTCGTTTTCGGCGGATGGGACATTTTCAAGGACAACGCTTATCAGGCGGCGGCCCAAGCGGGCGTGCTCAACTCCGAGCATCTCGCGCAGGTCAAGACGTTTCTCTCCGGCATTCAGCCAATGCGCGCAGCATTCGATCGCGAGTATGTGAAAAAGCTGGAAGGGTCGCATGTCAAAAAGGCAAAAAACAAATATGAGCTGGCGCTGCAAATCAAAGGAGACATCGCCAACTTCAAGAAAACGCACCGATTGTCGCGGCTGGTGACCTGCTGGTGCGGGTCCACGGAAGTGTTCATTAAGTCGGAAGAAGTACACTCGACGCCGGAAAAATTTGTGGAAGCGATGAAGAACAATCACCCGGCGATTGCACCGTCGATGCTGTATGCATGGGCTTCGGTGACCAGCGGAGTTCCCTTTGCGAACGGCGCGCCCAACCTGACCGTGGACGTCCCGGCGATTCAACAGCTGGCGCATGAACAGAACGTGGCGATTTGCGGAAAGGATTTCAAGACCGGGCAGACGCTGATGAAGACGATTCTTGCGCCGGGATTCAAGGCGCGGATGCTGGGTCTCCAGGGTTGGTATTCGACAAACATTCTGGGGAACCGCGACGGCGAAGTGCTGGATGATCCGGGCTCGTTCAAAACCAAGGAAGAATCGAAACTGGGCGCGCTCGAATACATTTTACAGCCGCAGCTCTATCCGACGCTGTACGGGAAGGTCCATCATAAGGTGCGCATCAACTACTATCCGCCGCGCGGCGACAACAAAGAGGGATGGGACAACATTGATATTTTTGGCTGGCTTGGCTACCCGATGCAGATCAAGGTGGATTTCCTATGCCGCGACTCGATTCTTGCCGCGCCCATCGTGCTCGATCTGGTTTTGTTTCTCGACCTGGCGCAGCGCGCGGGGATGCGCGGGATCCAGGAATGGCTGAGTTTCTATTTCAAATCGCCGATGACCGCGCCGGGGCTTTATCCGGAGCATGATTTGTTCATCCAATCGATGAAATTGAAGAACACGTTGCGGTGGATGATGGGCGAGGAGTTGATTACGCACTTGGGGCAGGAGTATTACGACTGAGGGCAGTTGCCGGTCGGCTCCGCTGGAGCCTTCAGCTTTCAACGGATGGGGCAAAGCCGAAGTGGATTCCCCGGGCAACTCGCCTCGGAAATGACGCATGACGTACGGCTTGCCGCTAAGCGTGGGCGGCGGATTTGGCCTCGACGGCGTCGAGGACACGGCCGGAATAAATGAGCGCGGCACCGGCGTTCATGCTGACGGCCACGCCGAGCGCTTCTGCGATTTCTTCCCGAGTCGCGCCCGCCTTGAGGGCGGCATCCGTGTGAAACACGATGCAGCCATCGCAACGCGTGGTGACCGCGATGGCCAGCGAGAAGCTGGCGCGTCTTCTCGCCGAGCTTGCTGGTTTTCGAGTTGGCTGCGCTGAGAGTCTGATACCGCTTGACCGTGTCAGGCGACAGCTTCGCGAGATCGCCGACGCGGGCGCCGATTTCCTTGTGGTATTGATTCCAATCCATGACCATGGGTTTTCTGCTTTAGCGAGGATCTCCATCCTGTGGGCAGCGCACTGAAGCGCCCCGAAAACAACTTCCCATTCAGACGATAGCGAATAGCCCTCAGAACCGGGACGGTTAAGGGGAACGGCGGACGGCATTATACTTGCTGGGCGCGCGGATGTGATATCTTCTCGAGTTCGCCCTGGCCTGCCTCAGGTCGGGGTTAGTTGCAGTAGCGGCGCGGCCCTTTCCTTTCATGCCCGCGAGAAGTCAACCTAGGGATAAGGAGCAGTTTTCCATGAAGAGTTCGTACAACGGCAAACCCATACCAGCCGACGGAAGCGCCATTGGCTACGCCGGGGGCGAATTGCAAGTGCCGGACACCCCGACCATTCCGTTCATCGAAGGCGACGGGACCGGGCGGGACATTTGGAAGGCGTCGCAACGCGTGTTTGACGCGGCGGTGGGGCAGGCTTATGGCGGGAAGCGGCGCGTGGCGTGGTTTGAAGTTTTCGCCGGCGAGAAAGCGTTCAACACATTCAGGGAATGGCTGCCGAGTGACACGGTCGATGCCATCCGCGACTTTCGTATAGCGATTAAAGGACCGCTGACGACTCCGGTGGGAGGCGGGATTCGTTCGTTGAACGTGACGCTGCGGCAGGTGCTCGATCTTTATTCCTGCGAACGGCCAGTCAAGTATCTTCCGGGAGTTCCCTCCCCGGTGCGCGCACCGGAAAAAATGGATGTCATGATCTTCCGGGAAAACACGGAGGACGTGTACATCGGAATTGAATGGAAATCCGGGACGCCGGAAGCAAAAAAGCTGCTGGAATTCTTGAACAACGAAATGCTGAAAGACGGGAAGAAGCAGATCCGCTGGGATTCCGGCGTGGGTATCAAACCGATTTCGCCGACGGGGACCAAGCGCCTGGTGCGGCGCGCAATCAAGTACGCGCTCGAGAATGGGCGGAGGAGCGTTACCCTGGTGCACAAAGGGAACATCCAGAAATTCACGGAAGGCGCTTTCCGGGACTGGGGCTACGAACTGGCGCGCGAAGAGTTCCGTGCGCAAACAGTGACGGAGCGCGAGAGCTGGATTCTCGACAATAAGGACAAGAACCCGGGGCTGGCCGTCGAGCAAAACGCCGCGAAGATCGAGCCGGGTCTCGAACAAGCAACCGAAGCGTTCAAGAAAACGGTGTATGACGAAGTAAAGAAGACACTCGATGCGATTTACGCAACGCATGGCCATGGCCAGTGGAAGCAGAAGGTGATGATTAACGACCGCATCGCAGATTCCGTGTTTCAACAGGTGCTGATGCGCGCGGACGAGTACAGCGTGCTGGCGACTTCCAACTTGAATGGCGATTACCTTTCCGATGCCTGTGCGGCGCAGGTAGGCGGGCTGGGCATGGCTCCGGGATCGAACATTGGCGACGGCTACGGCGTTTTCGAAGCAACGCACGGCACCGCGCCGAAGTATGCGGACAAAGACGTCATCAATCCAAGTTCGGTGATGCTTTCGGGCGCGATGATGTTCGAGTTCCTGGGATGGAAGGACGCTGCGAAGCTGATCGAGGACGGCATTGCGCGCACGATTCAGCAGAAGCGCGTGACGTACGACCTCGAGCGGTTGATGCCGGGCGCAACCAAGCTGGGTACTTCGGCGTTTGCGTCGGCCATTATTGAGAACATGCAGGGAACCGCGGCAGCGCGGCGATAAAAAGGAGTTTAAGGAAGCAAAGGATATAAAGAGGTAAAAGATCAAAAGCCGCCACCCACTGGCACGGAAATTTACAGACGGCGGTTCCCGTTCCTCGCCATCCTTTACTTCTTGGAATTTCCTTTGCCTCATTCGGTTCCAAACAATTCGGCTACGAAAGGACCAAGATGAGTCGGAAAAAAGTGACGGTCGTGGGAGGCGGTTTCGTGGGATCGACCACGGCGCAGCGTCTGGTCGACAAGGAACTGGCGGACGTGGTGCTCATGGATATTTTGGATGGGCCTCCGGCGGGAAAAGCTCTGGACATGCTGGAGTCCGGGCCGATTACGCGAACCGATTCCCACGCGGTGGGAATCTGCACGGCGACCGGAGATTGTTCCGCAACGGCGAACAGCGACGTGGCGGTCATCACCGCGGGATTTCCGCGCAAGCCGGGAATGAGCCGCGACGATTTGCTGAAGGCCAACTATGACGTTGTGAAGGCCGTGGTCGAGCAGATCGTCAAGCATTCGCCGAACTGCATCCTCATCATGGTGACAAACCCGCTGGACGCGATGGCGCAAGCGGCACTGAAGGTTAGCAAGTTTCCGAAAAACCGCGTGATGGGCATGGCGGGAGTGCTGGATTCGGCGCGCATGAGCTCTTTTGTCGCGATGGAATGCAAAGTAAGCGTGGAGAACGTGCACTCGTTCGTGCTGGGAGGACATGGTGACGACATGGTGCCGCTGCCGCGTTATTCGACGGTCGCGGGAATTCCCCTCCCCGACTTGCTGCCGAAAGAACGCATTGATGCGATTGTGGAGCGTACCCGCAAAGGCGGAGCGGAGATTGTGAATCTGCTGAAGACGGGTTCGGCGTACTACGCGCCCTCGGCGGCAGCGGTGGAAATGGTGGAAGCGATCTTGAAGGACAAGAAAAAGATTTTGCCCTGCTGCGTGTACCTGGAGGGCGAGTATGGAATCAAGGGGCTGTTCGTCGGCGTGCCGGTGAAGCTGGGCGCGAATGGCGTGGAAGAAATTATCCAGATTAAATTGACGCCGGAGGAAAATGCGGCGCTGCAAAAGTCGGCTCATTCGGTGAAAGAACTCGTTACGGTTTTGGGGGTGTGAAGTGCCAGCTTATCTTCGCTGGTCTCTCGCGCGGAGGAGACCCGTGAAGACCGCAAACTTTGCGATTCACAATGATCTGTCTTTGGCTTGGCATCTTTGCTGCGCGATTCTTGAGCCGGAGGCTTCGAGCGCCGGAAAAATTGCTGGCGCGAAAAATCAGCAACCGTGAAAATGATGAGGAGAGCGATGCGACAGTGCAAAGCCTTGTTCTTTGCGGTGCTCTTGGGGTTTGTTGCGATAACGTTGGCGAACAGCGAGACGAAGCCGGTGCGCGTAGCGTTGGTGAAGATGCCTTACGTGGGGGAGCGGAACGTTGCGGACACTTCGCGTGGGCCGGACTATCTGGAAGAAGGCGGCATAAGAAAGATGCTCGAACAGCAAGGCGTTCAGGTGCAGCCAACGGTTACGGTGGCGCTGACGGCGGACGAAGAAAAGGCTTACGGTTCGTGGAACCACTTGGCGCTGGCGAGCGGTGATATGTCAAAGCTTGTTGCCGAAGAACGGCGAAAAGGCAATCTTCCGATTGGGCTGCTAGCGAATTGCAACGGACTGTTGGGGATGTTGAGCGGGCTGCAACACTCCGGGCCGTCCGCGAAACCCCTGCGCGTGGCCATGGTGTTCATTGACGCGCACGGTGATTTCAATACACCGGAGACGACGCTGAGCGGGATGCTTGGCGGCATGCCGGTGGCGATCGCGGCCGGGCAGTGCCTGACGCGGATGCGCATGAAGGCGGGACTGGAGCCGGCAATCCCCACGCGGCATATTGTCGAAGTGTGCGTGCGGGACACCGACCCGCTTGAGCAGGAGTTGTTGGACCGCTCGGAGATTCAGCAGCTCACCCTGGAAGACGTGCGCACGCGCTCCGCGAACTTGCATAGGGAGATGAAGCGCCTTTCCGAACTCGCGGACGTGATTTACGTCCACGTGGACATGGACGGCCTTGATCCGCGAGAAGTGCCGGGAGTGGCGCTTCCCGTTCCCAACGGACCGACGAGCGCGGAACTCGCGGCCGCTCTCACGGAAATGTTCAGGTACGAGAAGGTTGGAGCGTTTGGCGTGGCGGCGATGCCTTATGACGATCACGACAAAACCGGCATTGCGCGGCGGGCGGCCTACAACCTCATTCTTGGCGCGGTGAAGGGCGTCGAGGAGCGGAAGAGCGAGTAGCCCCTTTCTCACCCGTAGAACCTTTGGCCGGTTGCGCCAAAGCGGGGCTGTCGCCCGGAAAGCTAGTTTCTTCCCTGGTTCAACGAAAGCAGATTGTTCGCTTCGATCGGGATGAGCGGCAAACAGCATCCCCCGACAAAGCTCTAGGCGGCGCACTCGCCGCGGCCGAGTTTGAGAGAGAAAGTCTCCGAATCGCCCCAATCTAGGAAAATATCCTCGCTAGCGCTGGTAACCGTCGCGAGCGGACGGAGCCGCTCAGTAACGGCATTGTCCGGCGTGCGGCCAACCCACTCGGAGAAGGACTCGCCGCGCTGGCGATCCTGCTGATAAAAAGTGAGGAGTTCGCGGATGATCGCCGGGATCGGGCGCGCAGGGACAGACATGATTTGCCGCCCAAATCGCACGCCATCGGCATCGACTTTGCCTCCGAGCAGCAATTGATAGTAAGGAGCTTGCTGGTCTCCGATCTTGCGCACGTTTCCATAAAAGCCGATGTCGGCGATGTGGTGCTGCCCGCAGGAATTCGGGCAGCCGCTGATTTTGATGCGAAGCTTCTTGATTTCGGGGTCGTCGTAGCCTTCGAGAGCGTGCGAAAGTTCATCGGCCAGCGTCAGCGAACGGGTGATGCCGAGATTGCAAGTTGTGGCGCCAGGGCAGCCGGTAACGTCAGAGATGGTGAGCGCTCCGGGAATCGCCAGGTCGAGCGAGCGGAGGTCATGATAAGTGTCGCGGGCGCGCTCGAGAGGCACCCAGGGAACCACCAGGTCCTGATTAATGGCAATGCGCACGCCGGTGAGATTGTGCTTTTCGAGAAGATCGGCGAGGCCGCGCATCTGCCGGCTGTGAAACGTTCCCGCAGGAAGCTTGATCCAAATCGCTCCGTAGCCGTTCTGACGTTGCGCCATGAGGTTGTGCTCGGCCCAGCGATCGTATTCGGAATCGATTGCGGAATTGTCCAATCTGAGCGTCAAAGGCGCAGGAGAGATATTGACAAGCACCGGCCGGATCGGAGAAGGAACGGTGAAGACTTCCGCAGGCGCTTGCGAGGTTTTGCGCTTTTCAAAAACCAGCCGGCGAAACTCTTCAATTCCCTTTTCGCGTAGAACGAACTTCAAGCGCGCCTTGAATTTGTTCTTGCGGTTGCCGGTTTCGGTGAAGACTCGCAGAACGGCTTCGATGGTAGGCAGCAACTCTTCTTCGGGAAGAAAATCCGTGAGGACCGCGGACTCGGTTGGGAGGCTGCCCAACCCCCCGCCGACAAGGACTTTGAAGCCGCGGCGCGCGGTGCCATTCGAGCCGCGCACCTGCGCGATCAACCCAACGTCGTGGATGCCTGCAACGGAGCAGCCACCATCATCCGCGCAGCCGGAGAAAGCAATTTTGAACTTGCGCGGCAAATCGTGGAAATCGGGATGCCGCAAGAGGTAGCGTGAGACACCGAGCGCATAAGGCGTAACGTCAAAGGCTTCACCCGGGCAGATTCCTGCGACCGGGCATGCCGTGACGTTGCGCACAGTGTTGCCGCAAGCTTCGCGAGTAGTCAGCCCGCAATCGGCCAGTAAACGCATCGCCGCAGGCACATCTTCGAGTTTGACAAAATGGAACTGGACGTTTTCGCGCGTCGTAAGGTGACCCCGACCGGTTGAATACTCATCGGCAATACGAGCCAGGACGCGAAGTTGCGACGGCTTTAGCACGCCGGCGGCAACCTTTACACGCAACATCTGGAAGCCTGGCTGCCGCTGACCGTAGGTGCCGTGCTTCAGGCGAAACGGCCGGAATTGCTGTTCGGTGATTTCGCCGTGGCGGAGTTGGTGAACGCGCTGTTCAAACACTGCGATCTCCGCCTCGATCGCCTCGCGGCTGTGCCTTTCCTCGACCTCAGTGGTTGTGGCGACGGTCATAAAGAGTAGCTCCCAAATCTGATCCTTGACAAAATCTCCGGCCAAAAATGAAAAAGCCCACTCACCAGTCTTTCTGGCAAGTGGGCTTCGGAACTCTTGTGATTGCGCTAGGCTAAGTCCGGAAACTCCTCAGGCCAGAGATGGTTGCTCTTTGACACGCAGCACTACACGCGCATTGACAACACATCATCTGGCAGCAGATCCTCATCAAAAGATAGAATACTTTCTCCGACTCACCCCTGTCAAAAGCAACCCGCATCAAAAATTAGATGCATGCAATCCAAAAAAGTAATCCACCACCTTGCGGCTTCTATCCCCTAGCTTCGGAAGCCGGGAGCGCGCTAAACCATGGCGCTACAACGGGTTGCGAGCGTGCCAGCGGGCCCGGGCATTTATTGGGGCTTCGTCGGAGCGGGGGCAGCCGCCTTGCCCGCCGCCGGCTTGGCGGGGGCGGCTGACGTCGCGGCGCCAACCACGGTGGCGTGCTTGATGACATCCAGCTTCGGATACTTCTTGTCGAGATAGGCTTTTCCGAGTCTCGTAATCTGGTCCTGCTCGTTTGTGGGCTGATCGCCGTATTGGTCGTAGAGCATCTCGACGACCTTCATCCCCTCGGCATCGACGACGCCAAAAGGCGCAAATCCTTGCGAATCGAGGGATGAGTTATCCCTAAAGCTGATGAAGATCTGCGTGGAGCGCGTATTGGGTTGCGTAGTTTTCGCGTAGGTGACGTAGCCGCGCTGGTTGCTCTGGGTTACCGGATCGTCCTTGATGTTTGCGTCGAGCCAGGCCGCGGATACCGCCGGGTAGGAACTGATGCCGAACTGCACGACGAAACCGGTAACCGCACGAAACACGACCATGTTGTCGTAGAAATGGTGCTTGACGAGATTGTAGAAGCGATCCACGCCAACGGGCGCCCAGGCGCGCGTGACATTCATGGTGAAATCGCCGCGCGTGGTCTCGAATTTGACCTGGAAGGTTTCCGGGGCTTTCTCCTTGAGCAGCGCCGGATGCAGCAACGTCCGATCGTAGCTTGCTGCCGCAGGCTTTTGGGCGGGTCCCGCAGCCGTGGGCTTCGCTGGAGCCTGTGCCGCCGTTTGCGCTTGGGCATGCATCGCAACCGCGAAGAACAGCATACAAATTGCCGTTAGCGACTTTCTCATTGCAATTCTCTCCCCTCTTCGAATCAACCTGCAAAAAAGCCAAACTCTATTTTTGAGGCTGCTTGGAAAGCTCCCGGCTGACACGCTCCACTTCGGCCATGACGCGCAGGGTATTTTCGCCCAAAATCTTCTTTACGTCGTCCTCGGAGTAACCCTTTTTCAAGAGGGCGTCGGTGATTTTCGGAAGTTTCGAGGCGTCCTCCATGCCGTACGGCATGTTGGCGCCGTCGAAATCGGAACCCAGCCCGACATGATCCACGCCAGCGACCCTCACAGCGTGGTCGACATGCTCGATGATCTTCTTCCAGTCGACGCGCGGAAGCTCACCCCGCTCGACGTGTTCGCGGGTGAGGCGGTCGCCTTCAAGAAGCTGGCAAGCCTCGTCGCCGCCGCAACGCCTCTGCACTTCTTCGCCAATGGCTTTGTTGATTTCGGGATTGGCCTTCTCGGCGTTGCGAAATTCTTGGCTGAGGAACCCGACGTGGTAGTTGATCTGCATGACGCCGCCCTTTGCGGCCAGGTCCTTCATCATTTGATCGGTCATGTTGCGAGGAACATCACAAAGAACTCGGCAGGAAGAGTGTGAGGCAATCATCGGCGCCTTGCTGACTTCCAGCGCGTCATAAAAGGTTTTGTCGCTGACGTGCGAAATGTCCACCATGATCCCCAGACGGTTCATTTCCCGGACGACTTCCTTGCCGAAATCGGTGAGACCATTGTGCGCAGGGGTGTCGGTCGAGGAATCGGCCCATTCGTCGTTGCCGCTGTGCGTTAGGGTCATGTAACGCACGCCAAGGTTCGCAAAATTGCGAAGCACGTCGAGGTCGGAGTCGATCATGTGGCCGCCCTCGACGCCCATCAGTGCGGCGATCCTGCCTTGCTTGTACGCGGCGCGAACTTCGGCGGCGGTGGTGGCCAGAACGAGGTCTTTGGGATGGGCGCGTACCTGTTCACGAACGGCCGCGATCTGCGCGAGCGCGCGACTCACAGCTTCTCGCCCGGTGATTTTGCTGGGAATCCAAATCGAAAAAAAGATGGCGTCCAGGCCGCCCTCGCGCATGCGGGGAATGTCGATGCTGCCGTCGGTGTGGCCCGCACCAAGGTCGAATTTTCCATCGAGGAAGCGCTGCGTCGTGTCGTCGTGAGTGTCGACAACAATAGAGGAAAAGTGAAGTTTCCTGGCGCGCGCGGAAATGTCGCCGGGCCTCACGGCCACCGCCAGCAAGCAACAGGCGCAAACACCCAGCGCGGCTGTGAGGAAGATTCGTAGCATCTCAATTCTCGTTGCTCCATCAGGCATAAACAGATGTTTACTGTGCCCGGAATTCCCCGCTGACTTTCTCGGTTTGCTCCATAACGCGCAGAAGATTTCCGCCGAGGATTTTGCGAACATCTTCGTCCTTGTAACCTTTGCGCATCAAAGCTTCGGTGATTTTGGGGAGCTTCGAGCAATCTTCCAATCCGTCGGGCATCGTTGCGCCATCGAAATCGGAGCCGAGACCGACATAGTCCGGGCCGACGAGTTTCACAACGTGGTCGATGTGCTCGACGATTCTTTCCCAACTGACCCGCGGCAAAGCTCCGGAACCCTCCATCTGCGTCTGGAGGTCTCTCAATTTGCGGCTGGTGCAGTCGCCATCGCCGGAACATTCCTGGGTAATCTTTTCTGTGGCAGCCACGACGCCGCCAGAGACCTTATCGTAGGCATCTTTATAGGCTTGGTCGATAAAGCTGCGCTCGTAGTTAATCTGAATCACGCCGCCCTTGGCGGCCAGAGCCTTGATCATGTCGTCGGCCATGTCCCGCGGATGATTGCATAGCGCGCGGCAGGAAGAATGTGAAGCAATCAGCGGAGCCTTGCTGACTTCGAGGGCGTCAAAGAATGTTTTGTCACTGACATGCGAAATGTCCACCATGATTCCCTGACGGTTCATTTCGCGAACGACGTCCTTGCCGAAGTCGGTAAGGCCGTTGTGCGCGGGCTTGTCGGTGGAGGAGTCAGCCCACTCGTCGTTGTAGAAATGCGTGAGGGTCATGTAGCGCACGCCCAGGTCGCCGAACATGCGTAGCACGCGAATGTCGTTGCCGATCATGTGGCCGCCTTCGACGCCGATGAGGGCGGCGATTTTTCCCTGGGCATGCGCGCGGCGGACCTCTTCGGCGGTGCGGCAGAAGACCAAATCTTTTGAATACTTGAGGACGTTCTCGTGGACGGCATCAATCTGGTCGAGGGCTTTCTCGACCGCGGGTGGACCCATGATGCGGCCGTCGATCCAGATGGAAAAGAAAATCGCATTCATGCCGCCTTCGCGCATGCGCGGGATATCCACGTGACCGTCGCGATTGCGCTTGCCGAGATCGAAGTCCTTGGAGAAAAAGCGCTGCGTGGTGTCGTCGTGCGTATCGAGCACGATCGAAGAAAAGTGCAGCTTCTTGGCGCGCGCGGCGATCTCGTCAGCAGAAACGGTGCGCGACAGGAAAATTCCCCGAGATATACAGACGCTGACACACAGAATCACCAGAATGCGGCGCATCGAATCCCCCAGAGTGCGCAGAGAGTTTACCCTAAGAACGTTCCCAGGCGCACGGACCCATCAAGAAGAGTTCAGCCCAAAAGCCAGCCAAGCAAGGCCTGTTTCCATGCGTCACGATTCACTTCAGCGATGGATTCGGTGAGCGGAATGTTTTTAGGGCAGGCCTTTACGCAATTTTGTGCGTTGGCGCATTCGTGGACCCCGCCGGGACCCATCAGCGCCTCCAGGCGTTGGCGCTTATTCATTGCGCCGGTGGGGTGCATGTTGAAGAGGCGCACCTGGCTAATGATGGCCGCGCCGACGAATCGGTTGTGCTCGTTCACTTGCGGGCAAACTTCGAGGCAGTTGCCGCAGGTGATGCAATGCGAAAGTGGGTAGCCTTTTGCTTGAACTTCAGGCGAAAACCGCGGGCCCTCGCCGAGATCGTAAGTTCCGTCGATGGGAATCCAGGCTTTCACGCGTTTGAGGCTATCAAACATGAACTGGCGGTCGACGGCGAGATCGCGAACCAGCGGAAATTTCCTGAGCGGTTCGATGCGAATGGGCTGATCGAGATGGTCGACAAGAGCGGAGCAGGCCATGCGCGCTTTGCCGTTGATAAGCATGGCGCAGGAGCCGCAAATTTCCTCCAAGCAGTTCGAATCGTAGGCGATGGGCGTGGTTTTCTTGCCGGCACTCGTGACCGGGTTCTCCGCGATGTCCCGCAGGCAAATGATGACATTCATGGAAGGACGCCAGTTCAGGGAGAATTCTTCCCAGCTCGACGGCTCCTTCGGTCCCGCCTGCCGCTTTATCTTGATGACGACTTTTTTCGTTTCTGCCATACGCCCTCAGATCGATTTACAAACCGCTCTCTTCAACCGAAGAGACCTTCTCATCACTACGCTCTCGAGTTAGCCATCCTGATCGCGTGGTCACTTCGCCACGTCGTATCGGCGCGCGCGCGGCTTGATCAAAGAAATGTCCACCGGCTCGTAAGTAAGCTGAACGTCGCAATTGACCCACTTGGCGCGCGTGGTCTTGAGCCAATTGGCATCGTCGCGGTCGGGGAACTCCGGCTTGTAATGCGCGCCACGCGATTCGTTGCGTGCCAAGGCCCCTAGGGTAACTACCCGGGACAGCACCAGCATGTTTTCCAGCTCGCGCGCGAAGTTCAGCGTCTGGTTGGACCACCTGGCGCGGTCGCTCAAGTTGATTTTCTTGTAGCGATCCTCGAGCGTTTGAATCTTCGCATGCGTGGCTTGCAAATTCTTGTTGATGCGCGTCACCGTGACGTGCTCGGTCATCAAGTCTCCCAGTTCGCGCCAAATGGTGACTGGGTTTTCCGAGCCGTCCTGGCGGATCAGTTTCTGATTCTTTTCTTCCTGACGCTTGCGTTCCGATTCGTATACCGCCTGCGCGGTGGCCTCGGCGCCCTTTTCAAGATTTTTCACGTACTTAACCGCCGATGTTCCGGCAAGGCCACCACCAAAAATGCAAGAGACCAAGGAGTTGGCACCGAGACGGTTCGCACCGTGATATTGATACTCGCATTCGCCAGCCGCTAAAATTCCTGGCACATTGGTGGCCTGGTCTTCGCCATTCACCCAGATGCCGCCCATGGTGTAGTGCATTCCCGGAAAAACCTTCATCGGCTCTTCACGCGGATCAACACCGAGGAATTTTTCGTAGATTTCAAGGATGCCTTCGAGTTTGCGGTTCAGGGTTTCGCGG
>Ga0182040_10000345_pt1 | contig 20794 bp, 19 predicted proteins | sample flu12Cox44000176_FD_125973 | JGI IMG/M metagenome (GOLD analysis project Ga0182040, IMG submission 125973) | Lab enrichment of tropical soil microbial communities from Luquillo Experimental Forest, Puerto Rico - flux8day.12C.oxic.44.000.176 | ecosystem: Environmental > Terrestrial > Soil >... | reverse complement strand
CTACAAACAGTATGCGTACCCGTCGGGGACGATATTGCCGGCGCAACCGCTCTCTGGACTCCAAACTAGCGGCCTGTTTCCGCCTTTCGGGATGACACTTACTTCGGGCGCGGCTTGCGTGATTGTACTTCCGCATTATTAGGACTCGGACCGTCGTATCCGCTGGTGGAAGTAGTCTTTCCAACTATCCGGCAGCGCAGCAATGGAAAGAGTCTGTCTCGCCGAAGCAAGGTCGCCCGCACTGTATTTCTTTGCTACGTACAAGCGGGTGATCTCTGCCACGGACACAGAGTTTGGTTCTCGGCCAGTAAGGATAATCTCATCCCCGGCCGCAACAGCACCTTCGCGCGCAATGGCGAGATAAAATCCAGTGCGAGCACTGGCGAGAAAGCGCTTCACCATTTCGTCCAATTCGAATCTAACGCCCAACTTGTAGCATGGTAGACGGGGCTGAGTTACAACGACTTCCGCGGAGCCGATGGAAAACCTATCACCCAGGAACACTGCGCTTTCCAGCAGCCCCTCCGTCGTGAAGTTCTCCCCAAACATTCCCATGGATAAGGACCGGTCTGGCAATTCCATTTTCCAGTAGTCGTAGTGCGCGAGCGGATAGCAATAGACGGCCTTCGCCTCACCGCCGTGAACGGTTAGATCAGCTTGCCGGTCTCCGTCTAGATTCAATTTGCGAAGCGCGACACCTCCCACAACCGGTTGCTTATAGATCCCGGTAGTTACGATCCGGCCGTGCCATTGCACTTCTCTTGGAAGGCCGCAATTCAGCGACACCACTCTCATACTGTGTAACCCCAGTCTCGCCACACGGCTTGCCCGTTTCGCTCGAATCCGACTACTACGGCTTTTGCGAGGCCCTCTTCGCCTGACTGGGAGCAACCCGCTCGTCGTAGAAGCGATGCATATTCGTCGCGATTTGGTCGAGACAGTCTTCTACAGCGAAATGACCAGACTCGAGCCGATGCATTTCCGCATTCGGAAGGTCTTTCAGGTACGCCTCACCGCCCTCGCGGGTGAAGAATATGTCGTCCTGTCCCCAGAAAATCAGCGTCTTGGGCTGCTCCTTGCGGAGAAACTTTTGCCACTGGGGGTAGAGCTCAACATTCGTGCGGTAGTCGTAAAAAAGGTCCATGTGCACGCGGCGCGCATTGGGGCGCTCCATGAAACGAAAATCCATATTCCAATTGTCGGGGCTGATCAACTCCGGGCGCTTATGACCGTGCAAATACACCGCCCTGATTGTGTCGAGTTCTAGCAGACCTGCGACGCCTTGCTCCGTCTCCGTCGTTCGCTTTTTCCAGAGCGCATTCCGTAAACCACTCCAGGCCTCGGTGAAGCCAACTTCGTAGGCATTTGTGTTCTGAACAATAAGCCACTCCAGAGCTTCCGGGTGGCGACTGACAATTCTAAAGCCGACTGGTCCACCGTAGTCCTGTACGAACAACCCGTAGCGGTCAAATCCTTTTGCCTTTAGAAAAGTCTCCGCAATTTCTGACAAGCGGTCGAATGTGTAGGAGAACTTCGCCGGATCGGGCAAGTCACTGTTTCCGAAGCCGGGATAGTCGGGGGAGATCACATGAAAGCGGTTCGCGAGCGCGGGAATTAGATTCCGATATTGGTGAGACGATGCCGGAAAACCGTGGAGTAAAACTACCTTAGGACTTCCCGGATTACCGGCCTCTCGATATCCGATACTCAGTCCGTCCACGGGCAACGTTCCGTACAAAACGCTGGGCATTGAGCCTTTGTTTTCTGTATGCATAAACCCCTCCTGTGTTGAATTCGCTCCGACCGATTGAACCTGACCCGGGACATCCGAAGCTGTTGGAATATCTTGAGTGCGGGTTCTCGCGTTCGATCCAAAAAACAGCTGCTAGAGCGAGTTTGTTTGCGCTGTAGCTCTGCTCACTGTGAGTAGATTCCAGATCGGATGCGGAGGTGTACGGATTTTTGCTGCGATGGTCGGAATTTTACTGAATTCATGCTCCAAGAGACAGAACTCCAACGAATCACAACTAAGTGTCGGGCTGTCTTGAGTGACCGACGACGAGAGTCCGAATGAGTTGCAGCGGGAGCAGTCAGAATTTTTGGAGGACAAAGTGCCGAGGCGTATGCAAGGAGCGATGAGCTACAAATGCCGGACAGAGCTAGATCTTAATAACGAACTAAAAGGCAACCAGTGGAAGTCACATTTGTGTCTGCGGACCGCAAGTCACGGGCGTATCTTCGAAACAGGTTCCGAGGCGCAAGTCACTTCGGAGCCCAGAAAATCCTGGCGATACTCTGTCGGGCTAACTCTACAAGCATCACGAAAGACCTGGGCGAAGTGCTGCGGGGTTTTGAAGCCACAGGCCAGGGCCACGTCAAATACACGCGCATCGGAAGCACGCAACATTGCCTTGGCACGCTCAACCCTTAGCCGCAGAACAAATTGATGCGGGGTCTCGCCCGTTGATTTGCGAAACATCCGCGCGAAATGACCTATGCTCAAGCCCACCGATTGCGCCATCTCGTCGAGACTCAAGTCGTCTTCCATCTTTGCATGGACCAACTCTCTAATCTTTCGCAAGCGCGCTGCTCCTAGGCCGCCTCGGTACGTCGGCACCGGGCGCTGCCTTACTGCATGATTATTGACCAGCGTTACGGCCATCGCCTGTTCAACAGAATCCAGAAATAGCCGCCCGCTCGGAAAACCAGCAGCCATCTCCGTATGAGCCGCAGCAATCAGCCCACTCAGGCGGTGGTCCGCAAACTTGCGCTGGGCGCGCAGTTCTACCTCACCATTCCCTCTATCCGAGGCGGCCGTCAGTGCCGCATCAGAAATACCGATTTGTAAATGCGGTGTGGTCATGATTCCTACCCACTCTCCCACGTGACGGTCGCACAGTGCTAGATCGCCCGCCGCGTAATCGAACTTTTCCATCGTGGAACGCCGCGAGCCCCATTCAATTGCGCCGGGCCCCAGCATCATGGCGAAAGCCTGGTCATGCCGTACCCAATGGCGCGGCTCTGTGACAGATTCAGGTGGAAAGAGTACAACCTTCATTCTTTTGCTCCGGTGCCTAAACTCAGTGCCATCAACTGCGAAGAATGGGAGCTCCAAACGGAGCACCCGTGGCTCCGCCATCGACCATCAGCTCGACTGCGTTGACGTATGAAGAATCCTCTGAGGCAAGGAAGAGCACGACTTTGGCAAGTTCTTCGGGCTCGCCCCATCGCCCGAGCGGTACCGAGGACGAGACGAACTTCGCCAACTTAGCGGAGTCTTCCGAGGAAATAGTGGCACGGGGCCCGCGCTTCCAAATGGGGGTCTTCGTCGCGCCAGGTGCGACGACATTTACGCGAATGTTGCGAGGCGCAAGGTCGGCGGCGATGGAACGCGCCATTGAGACAAGGCCGCCCTTCGTAGCTGCATATGCGGCAACGCCGGGTTGACCGAGGTAGTTATGTACCGACCCATTGAAGATAATGCTGCCGTTGTCGTTCAGAAGAGGCGCCGCTGAATTCACGGTAAAAAAAGCTCCACTAAGATTGGTATGAATCACGTTCTCAAAGATGGCCTCGTCTGCGGAGCCGGTGGGCGTCCGGCCAGAGATGCCGGCATTGGCGAAGACAATGTCAAGCTTCCCGAAATCTTTCGCCAGGGCTGCGAAGAGGCCCTTGCGGTCTTCCGCAATGGTGACGTCAGCACGATAGCCACGTGCGTTGGGTCCGAGTTCTGCAACCGCCTCATCCAGCGTCTTCTGGTCGCGCCCGGTGATAGCAACCAGCGCGCCCTCGGCAATGAAAAGACGGGCTGTGGCCAAGCCGATGCCGCTGTTACCGCCGGTAATAAGAGCCTTCTTGCCTATGAGCTTCATGATGCCTCCTTTTTGTATGACTGGCATCAAATATGATGACCGTCATACATGTGATATGATGCTCATCATAGATGGAAGGATACAGACAAAATTATGCGCTATCCCGTCGAAGAGACCGCTGCAAAACATGAACGGATTGTTAAGGAGGCTTCCCGCCTGTTCCGTGAAAGGGGATTTGATAACGTAAGCGTGGGTGAAGTGATGAAGGCCGCCGGCCTGACGCACGGCGCCTTCTATGCCCATTTCAAGTCGAAGGAAGAACTGCAGGCGGCAGCCGTTGCCTACGGCCAAAAGGTTTCGCTCGGGCGCGTGCAGCGCAGCAACAATAAGAAAAGCAAGGGATCGTATGCGGACCGATATCTGAGCCGGTGGCATCGGGATAATCCAAGCGACGGCTGCACCATGGCAGCGCTGGCCCAGGAGGTGGCTCGCTCGACTCCTGAGCTGAAAGCCGCGTTCGAGCAGGGATTTGAGGAAATCCTTTCCGTGAAAGGTGGAGATCGGAAAGAAGCCATTTTTCGGGCCGCAGCGATGATCGGCGGCGTGGTATTGGCTCGCGCCGTGCGGGATCCGCAGTTGTCCGACGAAATCCTTGAGAGCGTTCGACAAAAACTCGGCTGATTGTGCCCTCGCGAATGCGGCTCTGGGTGAACCAAGCCAAGCATCGCAGCTTCCGATCTTTGGTATTTTGAATACGCCTTGCGGACCTGTCGCGTCGATAGGTTTCCTCTTCCAGACCATCAAATGCTCCAAGAATTTCACGCAGCCGACAAAACACACATCTGCTCGTCCTCTCTACATCGCACCATTCTTAGTATTGATGACTTACGGAGCTTGACTCTGGCGTGGAACAGCCGCGCTTTGGCCGCAGCCTCGGAGATTCCCATTGCCGCGGCAGTTTCGCGTATCGAAGTCTCTTGCAACTGTTGCCTCTGAACCACCTCACGGAGAGTAGGCCGCAATTCTTGTATAGCGCTGTTTAGAATTCTTGCTTCCTCTCTTTTTGCATAGTGCAGTTCTGGATTGGGTGCGCGATCCGGTATTTCCTGGCCAAGCCCCTCGGTGGAAGAGTCTTTGGCTCCACCCAAATCCACCACGGGCGCGTTTCGCTTTTTGCGGAGAATCATAAGCGCCGAATTAATGGCGATGCGCGTTAGCCATGTCCCGAATTTTGATCTGCCGTCGAAGTTCCTCAGATGAACAAAGGCACTCAGCAGCGCGTCTTGCACGGCGTCTTCCGCATCTTCGTGGCTTCGGGTTATATTCTGAGCCGCCCGAAAGAGCCTTTTCGCGTGTCGTTCGCAAAGTGCAGCGAACGCCGTCGAGTGACCCCTCTTTGCGGCTTCGACCAGCCTTTTTTCAATGTGCTCGTCCGAACCAGCCGGGAAAAAGCCCGTCGGAATATTCAGGCTGGAAATCTCTGAATTCTGCTTGAACATTTTGGCCTCCATTGAGCTTGGGCTTGCTGCACTATGCGAGAAACAGCAAAAGGACACATCACGAGATGGAATGGTTTCTAGCTACCACTCCGCAGGTGATCCGAGATACCACTTTTGGTTGTAATCGAATGTCTGCTACGGAATATCCGGGTTCAAAGAAAGATTGGTTCAACTCAGGGGTTCATGGCTCCGGGTGGTGGTACGATGGCGGAATAACGATTTCGCGGCGTCCGAACAAATAACCATCGAGGGAAAAAGCCCCAGGCCCGAGCAAAATCACGGAAGTAGCCATGACGAGCATTCCGAAAGCTACGAGCTTGGTGTCGTGCAAACCCCAGAAAGGCGAAGGAAAACTAGTCAAATCAATCCCCAAGAAGCACAAACCTGCCAATAGCCCAGCCAGTGGTGTGAGATATCCGATTACCAGCCCCGAGCCGCCAGCCATCAAGACTAGACTCAAGCTCCACTTGAACCATGCTGGGCTCGATGTACTCAGAAGATAGAGAAGCCCCGCGACAATCGAACAAATGCCAACCGTCACGCGCAACAGCAGGAGGCCTAAACCCGGCCGACCACTCGGAAATGTAGAAAATAGTCTTTGCAGCGCGTTTCTCCCTGTCGCGCTTCTGAATACACGTTACACCCCAAAATAACCGATCATGTCTTTAGACTGGAATCCCATATAGGGGTGTCTTTCCCTACCACTTTTAGGTGGTTAGGCTATTGGGATTCAGGGACTCAGAGTTGAATGATCCCACGTCGCAGGCCGATCGCGACGGCTTGTGTGCGGTCGCTCGCTCCAAGCTTGCCCATAATGTGCTTGATGTGAACCTTGACCGTTTCTTCGGTTATCGACAGCTTTTCCGCAATATCGCGATTCCGGTTCCCCCCGGCTATCTGACTCAGCACCTCGATCTCACGGCTGGTCAATGCTTCGTCGCTCAGGTGCTCGGCCAAGTGCGCCGCGACTTGTGAAGGAATTTTTTTCTTCCCCGCATGTACCTGGCGAATTACCTCAACCAGCTCCTTAGGGGGCATATTCTTCAGAATATAACCACGCGCACCTGCCTCCAGGGCCCGCTGAATCTCTACGTCTCCTTCAAACGTCGTGAGTATGATGACTCGTGCCTCGGGAAACTCTCTCCTTAGCTCGATCATTGCATCTATGCCGCTCTGGCCCGGGAGTCTCAGGTCCATGAGGGTTATGTCTGGATGGTGTTTGCGGAACTGCAGTAAAGCTTCTTGAGTATTCGAGGCTTCCGCTACCAACAGCATGTCCGGCTGATTGTTAATGATCGCGGTCAAACCTTCGCGCAAGAGCGGATGATCGTCCACGCTTAGCACCCGAATGTGAGCTTCTTCGCTCATCGAATTTGTTGTTCGACCGATCGCGATTCTTCGCTACGCTTTTTTCTCGAGAAGAGTTTCGACAGACGCCGCTCACTTCTGGCGCCCGGCAGCAATTCGAAGGCGAGTTGCCCTGGTACAGAAAGCTCGACCTCCGTTCCAGCGTCCGCGCGGCTCAAGACCCGCAGTTTCCCACCAATTCTTTCGGTTCGTTCCTTCATTCCGGAAAGCCCCCAATGCCCATCGCGCCCCGAGCGGAGCACTTCGGGATCAATTCCACCCCCGTTGTCACGAATGAGGATCCGCAAAAGCCGCGGCGCGTATTCCACCTCAACCTCGATGTAGCTTGCGTGAGAGTGCCGGAATGCATTGGACAATGCCTCGTGGCAGATGCGATAAACGTCATCACGGACTAAGGGACGTAGCGGCCGGGACTCACCCTCGACTATAACGCGAAAAGCAATCTGAGACTGCAGCGGGAATTCTTGTCGAACCTGCGAAAGGGCTTGCTCGAGATTCAAATTACTGCCCTTCGCCGACCGCAGGCCCTGAACGGCGTTTCGGCCTTCCTCAATAACGCTTCCCATCAATTCGAGAACCCGCCCGACGAGCGGCTTTGCGGGCGAATCGGGCGACAGATGTTCATCTGCAACGTTAAGCTGCATCGAAGCACTCAACATCCCTTGCAGCAGTGTGTCGTGCAGTTCTTGTGCAATCCGGTTGCGCTCAGCGAGCCGCTCTTCGAAGCGGATATTCAGCTGCTTCGTCAATTGGATCATACGCAAGCGAACGAATGCGAGTGCCATGATTATCGTGGTTATCAAGATCGAGAGGCGAAACCACCACGTCTGCCAGAATAAAGGCTCGATGACCAGTTGCAGTATGGATTCCGAGCTATTCCACATTCCTTCGCTGTTGCTGGCTATCACCCGGAAACGATATTTGTCCGCAGGGAGGTTCGTGTAGACTGCCTCGCGGGTGACCGTAGCGTCGCTCCAATCTTGATCGTATCCGTCGAGCTTGTACTTGAACCTGATTCGTTCCGGAGCTGCCAAGCTCAAGGCCGTATAGTCCAGCGTTATTTTGCGGTGAGGCGCCGGGATCCGAAGGGAACCTTCCGGTGCGAAGAATCGGCCGTCGGCGGCAACCCCTTCGATGTGAACCAGAGCTGGAGCAGAGCTCAAGCTCACCGGTTTGGGATCAACAAAGGAAAGCCCCATTTCGGTAGAAAACCAAATTCTGCCAAGCGAATCCGCGATTACAGATTTCTGCCGTTTTGCGACATGCGTGCTACGCAAGCCGTCTTCAACGCCGTATTCACGGACAGTCTGGTCACGAAAATCATTGCTTAAACTCTTGTCCCGGTCGATCTGCAGAATGTGATTTGGCGTTGCCAGCCAAACTGAACCCTTTTTGTCCGACGCCATCCCGAGGATTTGTTCCCGCAATGCTTGAGGCCCGCCGCCGGGGAGACGAATAGCTCCGGATCGCAGGAATGCTAAACCATTAAGCGTACCAATCCACAAGACACCGGCTGGGGCTTCCAGGAGGCAGTTCACATTTCCTGGCGGCAAGCCGTCCCGGCTTGTGTATACGCGCCACCGTCCGTCGGACAGAGCGTTCAGCCCATTAGGTGTTCCAAACCACATCGTCCCATCGGAACCTTCCAAAATTGTCGAGATCGCGTTGGATGCCAACCCATTCGCGGTTGTGTGCGTTTTGAAGCTGTCGTTGCTGAACCAACTCAGGCCTCCGCTAACGGTTCCTGCCCAGACTGTCCCATCTCGGTTCTCGTGAACCGCGTAGACACTGTTTTGTGCGAGCCCTTCTCTCTCCGTATAAGTCTTCGCCGTGAAGCGCTCATGGTTGAAGTGAAGGTATGTTAGCCCGCCGCGTTGCCAGCCTATCCACAGACCGTCTTTGCCCCCATCGATCGAATAGACGACGTCCTTCTCCGATCGGGCGTCCTTTACACTTCCAACCCGGCCATCGTTCATCCAGTAGAGTCCGCCCTCGGCGGGGGCAAACCATGTGCGCCCTTCCGAATCGACGTAAATTGGGCCGTTGCTGCCCGCAGGAAGCCCATTATTGACAGAGTACGTCGTAAACACGCTGTCGCGGAGGCGCTCCAACCCTGCATTCGTTCCCACCCAGAGACTCCCCTCGCGGTCTTCAAACAAGCTGTTGACTGCCTTGGCGGACCGCTTCTCCCACCGTTGCACCGACGAAATCCCTCTCGGATCGACCCTTATGAGACCGTTGGACGCACCCACCCATATGTTCGAATCTCTGTCTCTTATCAGTGTTGACGCTTGGATGTGTATAATCGCCGAAGACATCTCGGTCTGCGAGAATTCATTGCCGTCCCAGCGCGCGAGGCCGTTATCAGTACTCACCCACAGCTCGCGGTCAGTAACAGCGAGTAGCGAATTAATCTTTTGGTCCGGCACCCCTTTCGTAATCCAAGCAAGTCGTCCATTTTCAAGATACACAACGCCCTGTGATTGCGTACCCATCCACACTTTGCCATCCGGTCCCACTGCCATTGAAATGACCAGTCCTGGTGCGCCGGAAGCGATCTGTTCAAGCTTACCTTTGCTGTATCGCACTATGCCGTCTCGACTACTGGCAAAAATAATGTCCCCGTTTGCGCCAGCGCACATTGCTGTGAACATCCTATCCGGCGTTCTAGGGGACATCGCAACATCTTCAAATATTCCGTTGTGATAGCGGAGCAACGTCGTTCCGAGCCGCAGCCACAAGGTTCCCTCTGCGTCCACGGCCAACCCCAGGACCGGACCATCAGGTAGCGCGGGGGTGTCCGAGTGCTGAAAAAGACGAAAGCTCACGCCATCGAAGCGAACCAGACCCTTCTCCGCGCCGATCCAAAGATAGCCGTCTGGGGTCTGGGCGAACGCATAGACGGGCCCTCCGGGGAATCCCTGCTCGGCGCCCCAGTGGTCTCGTAGATATTGGGAGATTGCTTTGTTTGAGCCTAGGCCATTTGCCGAACTCGCAAAACACACCAAAGCCACAGCTGCCAGGAGCCCTTTGTATGACCAGCGAGGTCTTGTCCTCGCTTCACGGGAGGTATTGGAATTTCTCAATAACAACCTCGTTTTCGTGTTGCAGGGTGTGCCAGGGATTTCGAAAAATGTACAGGTTCATGCGCACCGACTCGCTCCCCGGAGCAGGAACACCCGACGTGAAGACATGTTCGGCAACCACAGGCTCTTTTCCACCTTTTCCGGACCCGCGAACTGTCTTGAATGAAATGCTCCCTGGTTCCCAACGAAAAGAGTTCGCGAGCAATCCCCTGGGCATCGTAAACCGGAATGCGTTTTCGGGCACATAATACGGCTGAATCACGTAATGCGCATTTCTGTCGGCGGAATCCGCGCCCCAGCGAGACACCTCAATGTCCATTTCGCGGTGGCTTGGGTCCGTCCCCGCGTAGTCCCACGTAAACATTGTAAAGACGGCCGCAGGCTCCAACTGAGAGATGTCTCGCACGAGAAAGGAATAGGTGCCGTATCCCAAGCTGCGCGTGAGCGTCACTTCGGCACAGGTCCAGTCGTTTAACCGTTTCGCTATCCGCAGGTGCAAGGCTCGCTGAGAGTCGGTCCAGGCATTGCTCGCGTCGTAGTCATTCTGGCCCCCGCGGCTGCTTGGGGCGTTTCGGATTCTCCATTCATACCCGCTGAAGGTGAGTGTCTGGGTCACTGAGGGTCCAGAACTTCCACCTTTCGCGATTGCCACCGCAATCACACCACCGCCCGTCCGTGGAAGGACGCCTGCATTCGCTGGCGGCCGGTAGCTGGGTTCAACAAGGAGGGCAGCATAGTCCGTTCCTACGTGGGTCGAGTTCGTCCATGTTGAGTCTGGATGAATTGCCGTAAATGGCTCGTTTACGAGCGGCTGCACCCACCAGCTCCCCGTCTTGGCATACAACACGATCTGTTGATCTGGGCGGGCACCGGTAACCCGTCCCTGAATAACGTCGATCCTATCCGGACCACCTTCTGCTGCTGGGGGCACCCTGGTGAATTCAATGGTCGGTCCGCGAGCACTCGGTCGTGAACAACCGATTTCCAGCAAAGGCAAAATAAAGAACAAGCCTACAACTCCTGGTCGGCAGACGTAGCCTAAGGTCATACGTGTAACCGTCTTGAGTTTCCGCTGATTGCACGCAGGATGGTCAAATAGACTGCGGAAGGGAGAGAAGCGCGACAACTGTATCCTCAGCAATGCGACATGTTCCAGGCATTGATAGCGGCAAGACTATGCCCGATTCCTTGAGACTTTCACATCCTACAACCGCCACGCCGTTTGTGCCAACTCCGCGGAACCGAAGGTCCCGAGCTTATTGGTAATTCTTGTGTGGAGTCGGACCTCCTCCGCTACTTCTATCGAGGTACTCAGCAGAAAGCCCAGGGTGGTAACAAAACTGCCTTCTATCTCGTGATGTGCGGGCTTCGTCCAGTTTGTAGATTGCCTTGGAAGCGAGAACGCGCGTCCCAATTGGCACTTTGAAACTCGCAGGGGAGACAGAATTATGAAAACACCATCCTTCCTCACATGGGTTCGAATTCTGAGAGCACACCATCAATGGACTCTGTTCCAAGCAATTTCTTATTCCTTGTGGTTGACTCGCTGAGATTGATGGTTTCAAGGTTTGTTGACATTCTCAAGGTACGCGCGAAGCACAAATCTCGACGACGGACCTCGAGAATAATTCTGCCTTCGAGAGCTGACAATTCCGACGACACGAAGGTAGGATGAAAGAGGCTTCAAGAGGTTTAGGTATACGAACGCAGGGGCGAGAGGCCCGGAACCAAAGAGGTTAGCGTTGGCCCGCTTCTCTCTATGTCGCAGGCAAGCTTTCCGCGGTGCATTCGGAACGCACCCGCCGAAATGCCCTGCAGTTGCACCGATGAAGAGGGCGTCTCGGGCAGGAGCATTGCTTGCATTCTGTCTTGTGATAAATGGCTGCCATCCAAAGCAGCACTCCCAAGGTCTTTCGATTGAATTCACCCATGTTCCACACGCAAGCGAAGGCGGTCCGGACAAGCTGGAGACTATCGAAGGCCGGGTTACCGGAGCTGGTTCTGGCCAGCAAATTGTTCTTTTCGCCAAATGGGGCCCATGGTGGGTACAGCCGCGCGTCGACCGGCCTTATACCGAGATTCAGAGTGACTTGACGTGGAGAAACGCCACGCATCTGGGAACAGAGTACGCTGCCGTTCTCGTCGATCCTAGCTTTCATCCACAGCCTACAATGGGCGTTCTGCCGGCCCTAGGTAACGGTGTTATAGCTACGGCGACGATCAAGGGCACACCCCCGTTCTGGCTGACTCGGTGGTTTCTGCTTGCCACTACGGTCCTCTTGGCACTGGCCATCTTGATCCTTTTTCGGCTGCGTATGCTTGCGCTCGCGCATCAGATGAACATGCGCTTTGAAGAACGGCTCGCCGAGCGTACGCGCATCGCGCGCGAGCTCCACGATTCGCTGCTGCAAGGTTTCCAGGGATTGATGCTGCGTCTTCAAACAGTGCGCGATCTCCTTCCTGGGCGCGCGACGGAAGCAATTGAAGCGCTCGAAAGCGCCCTCGATCGCGGAGACGAGGTGATCGCCGAAGGACGCGATACGGTTGAGAACTTGCGTGGCTATTCGATGGTCAACACCGACATGGTCCAAGCGCTGACTGCGCTCGGCGAGGAACTCCGGCCGGAGAAAGAGAACCTCGCGCCGCCCCTGCGGGTGTTTGTCCAAGGCAAACGGCGCGATCTCGATCCCATTTTGCGCGACGAGATTTACCGCATCGCGCGTGAGGCACTGCGCAACGCATTCAACCACGCTCAAGCCCGCAAGATAGAGGCGCAACTCACCTACGGGAGTTCTAAGTTTCTTTTGCGCGTCCGTGATAACGGAACGGGTATTGATCCAACCGTTTTCGGTCAAGGCCGGCGAGCCGGCCACTGGGGCTTGCCTGGCATGCGCGAACGCGCAAAGGAGTTCGGTGGAAGAGTGAAAGTCTGGTCTAAGTCGGGACTCGGCACGGAGATTGAGTTGAGCGTCCCCGCCTCGATTGCTTATGGTAGCTCGTCCGTGCGACCCAGATTTTGGTTCATGCGAAAGGGAATCTCAGAAACCCATGACCGCCAGTCCTGATTTCATTCGCGTTCTTTCGGTTGACGACCACCCTTTCTTTCGCGAAGGGATCGCCGCCCTCATCGCCAACCAACCCGACATGAAACTGGTTGCTCAAGCCGCCAACGGCCACGAAGCTGTTGCCCAGTTCCGGTCCCATCGCCCGGATATCACTTTGATGGACTTACAGATGCCGGGTATGAGCGGCATAGATGCCATCATCGCCATTCGTAGCGAATTCCGGCAGGCGCGGATTATTGTTCTGACCACCTACGGCGGCGATGTACTCGCTCAGCGAGCTCTGAAAGCTGGCGCTCAGGCTTATATATTGAAGGGACTGGTGCGGAAGGAACTTTTGGACACGATCCGTGCTGTTCACGCTGGCTCAAAGCGCATCCATCCCGAAGTGGCCGAGCAGCTTGCTGACCACGCAGCCGAAGACGCTTTGAGCCAAAGGGAGATCGAGGTGCTTTCCCTGATCGCGGCCGGCAACGCTAATAAACTCATCGCCGATAAACTATCGATTACGGAGCAGACCGTCAAAGGCCACGTAAAGAGCATCCTCGCGAAGCTTAGCGCGAATGACCGAACGCATGCCGTAGTCCTTGGCGTAAAGCGAGGAATCATCCAACTGTAAAAGCGATTATGCTCTTCCATGGTGGTGCTGCTCCAAGTGTCGGTTTGCGGTCCAGAATTCGGCGACCAATCAGGCAAAATTCTGACAAGACTGAAGCATCAGCCGCGAACTTAGGGCCGGTTCGGACGATTCTTGACCTTGTGGCTCAAGCAGACATGCCTGTTGCACTGCTCAGGGAAGCTCTGCGGGAAGGACTACGGCGAGGAATTATTGGGCGAGGCGAGATTGCGGAGGCTAGGAAGCGAATACGTGAGAGCAAGCAGCTGCGGGCATCTTTCGAGAAAGTGGCCGCCTGATGGAGCCGAAAAAATACGCGACGGCTGCGGCGTTTCGAAGAGCGCTGGAGGATAGGCTTCAGGCCATCGCGAGTAAAGAGGGAGTCGATCTGCAACGGCTGCGTCGACAGGTCGCGTTCGACCGCTTGCTTGCTCGGCTGTTTCAGGCGGGAAACCCGAAACAACTGCCATGGCTGCTCAAGGGCGGCTACGCAATGGAACTGAGGATGAAGGCTGCACGCACCACAAAGGACATCGACCTAACTATGCGCGGCGTTCTCGGCACGGCTGACAAAAAGAGTGAAAGTGAAGAGCACGCGGTTTTGACGAGACTGCAAGACATTGCCGCCCGAGACTGCGGAGATTTTTTCGTTTACACGGTCGGTGAACCAATGGGGCGGGCAAAGTGGGGAATCTTTGGGCTACGTCAGGGGACGAGAGCGCCGCTATGAGTTCGAGAACCGCCAGAGTGACATCATGGGTGGTTGCGGTGCTCCTAACTGTATTCTCTTTGAATGCAGAGCGTCACGGGCTTCCTCCAGTTCCATGCCTATAGGGAGCGCGTCCTGAAGGCTCCTCTCCTGTCTCTCCAACTCCGTCATGCCGTGTGGCCACAATTGATTGAGAGCAGGGATGCACGCTAGGCTTACAAGGATTGCTACCGGCCGGCAGGACCAGCTTGATTGCCATCGCGCTGGTAAAGGTTAATGGTGCCTTACAGTGATCGTCATGCCAGAGCAGTCAAGCTTCTGCATGTCGGCAGGTAACTGGACCGAGCCCTTTCGACTTACGGCTGCGATAGTGCCAGAGACGAAGACTCTGTTCCGCATAAACGCTTCTTCTTTTCTTCGGCCTCAGCGCGCGCGTGTGCCGCAGCTGGATCACGCAGAGAAACATTGATCAGCGTGGCTTCTGGTTCATCGATTTTTCGATCTCTTGCGGCGCGTAGGGCAACGCTGGGTTGATAATTTCGTGCCCCTCGGCGGTTATCAAGACTGTGTCTTCGACAAAAAAGCCTTCGCCGCCGGCGCTAAAGAGTGGCTCATAGCAAAGGACGTTGCCTTTTTGGAAAACCTTCGGCGTGCCCTCTGCCATATCCACTCCGAGACCGTGCAGTGGAAAACCTGAATGCTTCAGCGCGTCTTCAGCTGCCGCCTTCGCCAGTGCAGTCTTCAGTCCACCCTGGTGCTGTTGGATGTAGCTTAAGCTCGCTCTAAAAACGTCCTTGGGAGTACTTCCCGGGCGCATGGCGTCTATGCCCGCTTGATACGCGCCGTTCAGTAGTTCCATCGTCTCGCGCTGTCCCTCATTGAAATGTCCGGAGACGGGAATGGTCCGCCCGAAATCTCCTTTGTACATGTCGTAGTCGCAGCCGACATCAAGCCGCACCACCTCTCCTGCCTGCATCTTCCGGTCTAGGTTGCGGTAGTCGGCCATGGCCTCAAAGAGCGTATCTCCCATTGCGTTTGGCCCGGAACGCACCCAGGGCCACAATGACGGGCCATCGGATCCCGCTTCCAGACACGCATCGAGCACTTTGCCCTCGACCTGTCGCTGCGTCCTGCCGGGAGCGATAGCCTGTACGCCAGCCCAGAAGCCTTTCTCAGTTATGGCGGCCGCTTCACGCAGACGGACCAACTCCGCCGCACTTTTCAGCGAGCGTACTTCATCGAGAAGAGCAAAGGCATCTTTGACCTCGAGATCGGCCCAATGTCGATGCAACACGTCCGACCAGACCAAGTGGGAATTCTCCATCGGATCCAGTCCGGGCGGAGCACTGCTCTCGCCCGACATGCGTCCAGTTTGACCGGCGCTATCGGCATACAGCACCAGCTTCGGGTTACTTTTTCGGCGCGATTCGATGAAAGGAACAAGCTGATCCCACAACACGACATGATCGATTTTCAGCTCTGCCTCGCTGGGAGGCCCTGGGTCCAGGACGATGGAATCGAACCCATGCAAATCGCTCCCGAACGAACCGCGTCGGGGCGCGACAAACAGCCATGACTGTTTCTGAGCGCCATCCAGCACAAGAATCGCGGCGTGAACGTTGGCCAGGCCTGTGAAGTAATAGAAACTGGAGTCCTGGTGAAAACCCGACTCATCCCAATGTTTCAATCCCGAAAATGAGCGCAGCAGAATGATGCCGTCTGGAGCTTTCTCAAGAGCCGCCTTGCGCCGCGCTTGAAGTTCCGATGTATCAAACAGTGTTTGGCCGGATGAAGAGGCAGGAGCTATCAGGAGGATCAAGCCGAAGACACAAGCACAAGGAGCCAACCTATCACTGCAGGATTCTTGTATTGATCTTCGAAATCTCACAAAGGCTTCTCAGCGGACCGTACTTTAGTGACATGAGAAAGCACCCACGTCATCTGGGTGCTGACCAAGCCAGGGACGATCCTCTTAAGATAGCGGGCTTGTTCGCCGTCCAGCATGGAATCGGTGGTTTCAAGTCCATCATGGTTAGCGTCAGGAAAAAGCTTGATCGTGAAATCCTTATTGCCAGCCGATGTCAATTCATGGGTCAGCGCAGTGATGTTTTTAGCCGCAGGCACGTTCAAATCCTTGCCGCCGTAGAGCGCCAGTACCGGGACCTCGACCTTGCGCCAGAAGTCCGATGATTTAACCTGTGCCATGAGATAAAGCTTCTTTTGGGGCCAGCCTCGCTCCTTCGGTTCACTCACATAAGAAAACCAAGGCTCGTTGCGATAGGGAGCGACAAAGGTCTGGAAGCTGGCCCAGGCCTCGTCGCTGAGCCCCGCTCCGTCGGCCAACATTTGAAGCGCCTTACGGTTGAATTCGAGCGCCTTCCGCAAGTCGTCACCACTCAAACCTCGCGCCTTCAAACCCTCTTCGATTTCATTCATGAGCTCTGGGACATAATCCATTGCAGGCCCTCCCCAAAGGACGATGAACTTGAGTTTGGGGTCGCGGGCTGCGACGACTGGCGCAATCCATGCACCTTCACTATCGCCTTCAATCCCGATTTGATCAGGGTCGATGTCGTTTCGTTGCCGAAGCATACGCACGGCGGCAACAACGTCGTCCGCCAAATCAGAGATGCTGGCGTCACGCCAGTCTCCGGTAGACTTGCCTGTTCCCCTCTTGTCGAAGGACAAGTAGGCAATGCCGTGATAGGCAAACCAACCGTCGAATGCGTTCCGTCTGGTCTGCGGGCCGGCACCCTGGATTCTGACGATGGCCGGATGCGGCCCCTCGCTATTCGGAAGCAGCAGCGTGCCGGATAGAACGACGTCGCCATCCTTGAACGTAACCTCTTCCCTTCGCTGGTCAAGCTTCCGGCCGATCTGTCCGCCCGATTCGTCTTGCCAATGCAATGCGGTAAGGTTTTTCACTGCATCGGTGGAGAACCGGCAACGTATGGCGACCGGCACTGCGACTTGGAACGAGGGGCCGGCAAAAAAAGTGTCCTGTGACGATGGAAAAAGGACGCCAAGCTGCCCCGATGTGTAATCCGAATACACCAGACCCACAGGAAACTTTAAGACCGACACAATGTGGCCGGGTTGCATTTCGTAATAACCAAGCACTCGCTGTTCTGCCTCAGCGGTCAATGTCACCGTGGGTGCGAGTTGGAGCGTTCCCTGCTTGTTGTCGGCGGTGACAGTACCCGAGAGCAGACCGGCGGAGAGGCGCCCATCAAACGAGGTTCGATCAGCATCATCTTTCCACGCGAACTTCACGTGTCTCTGGTCGACGGAAACGTCCGATAGGGAAACTTCTGATTGGCTGCTCGCTGGGAAGGCGATAGTGCCAGCTATAGGCTTGTGGCCAGCCTCAATCTTGAGTTGAACAAAGCGTTTGCTGGCCCCAATCTGCAACTCTCCAACCCAGTCCTGAGTCAGTGGTGGATCCGCCACTGACCAGACGAACAGCAACGAGGCAAGCAGGCGCCACATAAACAGAGCTTGGTCCAATCGGTTTGGGCGGTAAAAGTCTTTTCTGACGAAGTGGATTGTGGGGCTGACGAACTGGAGCGTATGAGGTGCGAACGTCAGGCCTTATTTGAGACCAACCGTTGCATGGCCGTCTTGTACGTTCGACCCGAGCGGAGCTGAGTGCCGCAAGCAAGAGTCAAAAGGTATTCCGAATGGGACGCAGGCTGCACGGCCCGAATGCGCCCCGCATTCACAACAACGGAACGGTGAATTCGAATAAAGCAGGAGGGATCGAGGCGTTTCACGATTTCTGTCATCGTCACTTCCACCAGGTGGCAGGCGGGCCCTACGTGCAACTCCACGTAGTTTTCGGCAGCCCCAAGCCAGTCGATATCCTTGGTGTCCACAAATGTGGTGCCGGGGCTTACCCGCACCGCGATTCGACTCAGATACGTTGGGCGGTTCACAATCTGTTCGAGGGCTGTGAGAATGCGAGCGTCCAGTCGCTGCGAACCATTGTGAAGGCGGGCCTTCGCGCGCTCGAGAGCTTGGCCGAATCGCTGCGGCGTGAATGGTTTTAGGAGATAATCCGTGGCGTTCACGTCGAAGGCTTCGAGCGCGTACTGGTCGTAAGCGGTGACGAAAATAACCGCTCCGCCAAAATCTGCGCATCGCAGGACCGAGAGGCCATCCATTTCTGGCATCTGCACGTCCAGAAAGACCAGATCAAAATTACCCGTCTTCATCAATTCGGCCGCCCGTTTTCCACTTTTTGCCTCATCAATCGAGCTGATCTCGCAGTCCTTTTCGAGGAGCATCCGGATACCCTGTCGCGCCAGACGCTCGTCGTCTGCGATCAGAGTACGCAGGCCGAGCTTCGACTCGCGCCTGTCACCAGTATCCAATGTGTGGCGTTCCAACCCCTTCATTTGGTGCCTTCCGCAGGATGATATGGAAGCAAGACGGATGCTATAGTTCCACCTCCCGGAGCGGTGTCCAGGCGCAGGGACTGCTTCTCTCCGTAGAGGTGCTGAAGACGGGCCCGCGTGTTGGTCAACCCGAGTCCATTCCCGGAGCTTTCCGCGGAAAGCCCGGGGCCGTCATCGCACACCTGTATTTCCAGCAGTGAGTCCCGCAGGTTGGATCTTAGCTCAATTCGAACGGGCGCGTCCGTCTTGGACACTCCGTGTCGGATTGCATTCTCGACAAGAGGTTGAAGCAACAGGCTGGGGACCAAAGCGCTGAGCGTGACAGGTGAGAGAGACATTTCGACCGTCAACCGGTCCTGAAACCTGACGCGCTGGATGTCCAGATAGAGGTTTACGAACTCTATCTCAAGCTGCAACGGCACCTCTTGTGTTTGCCAAACCGCCAACGTTCGGCGAAGGAGTTCGCTTAAGTTCGTCAGCATTTGATCCGCCTCGTCTGTCCTGTGTTGCCGCACCAAGACGACGATTGCGTGCAAGGTGTTGAAAAGGAAATGTGGATGCAGCTGCATCTTGAGCGCATTCAGATTTGCCTGCACGAGTTGGGTTTCTAGCTGTCTCGCGCGTACTTCAAGCTGCGCCGACAGTTGTTCGCGCTCCAAAAGCTTTCTGTAGTACCCCACGCCGTGTTGGATACCCACAATTAGCAGATAGATGATCACATTCAAGTGGAAATCGATCGGAACCACCGCTCGAAAGGTCGCGAGAAATCTCCTTGGGAACCACGGTAGTCCAAAGACAGGGGTAACGGCGGCGAACAGTATTTCTTCGACCAGAGCGAACACTAGGCTAAAGAGCAGGTGGAAGCCGATGCCGCGCCACCAATTTCTGCGCTCGATCGGGATTCGACGAGCCAGCCACCAGGCGAACGGGGCGAGCAAAGCCCAGGCGTAGGCTGTCGTCAGCCATACGACGAAGTAAGCGTGCCACGGAACGGCGCGGCCTTGGTAGACAAGCCGCCCGCCGTCTTCGCTGATAAAGAACAGCGCGAACAGCGCCCACCCTCCGAGATATGCAAGCCAACGTATAGGTTTTGAACTCAACGGCACGCCCCTGCAACAGGGTACTGCCATCCGGACATTTCTGGCATCCGCGAAGACTCCACTACCTGCTTTTGCTTGTACCAGCTAGATGCGGCAGGCGCGGGTATAGCACCCTCCTCGGCTTCCGACGAAAAGAACCGTGCCGTTAAACCACAGGCGGTCCCGCGTGTGCGCAGCCGACCTTGTTGTGCTCGGGGACATCGCGGGACAAGAAAAAGGTGTTTAGGGATGGTCCCAAGGCTGCTAACTGACGCCAGAGAAACGAGTTATTGGATTCGAAGTTCTCTGTTAACAGCCGAATGCTCTACCGTTGAGCTACCGGGGAACCGCGCAACATATTTATTTTCATTCTAGTACAGCCATCGAAAGGATGCCAGTTCACTCTTTGGTTCCAACTTCGGTCCAACGGCGTGATTTGTCGAACTCCTTTGGTGAAATCAAAAAATCGAGTGACTGATTTTCAAAGACTTAGACGTAATGTTCCGCGAGAAATTCACGATCATTCGGCACCGCACCGAACCCTCCTTTGCTATGAAAATCTGGAAGTTCGTGCCGAGGACCGATCAAACCTGCATCCTGGTTTACGCTTTCATCTCCCCGCAACATGCCGGTTTATCCCCGGCCCTCTCGATGTTGCCGACAACAGGGGTACGATCCGTAAACGTGACGGCGCTACTGAGGACCGGGGACGACAAGCCGGTGGCCTTCTCGTGTAAGGGTGCTACGTACCGTAGATCTCGAACGCAGAAGGTGGACCGACGATGAGAACGGAATTGCTGCGATTCAACAGCGCTGTCGAGCGGGATCCACTTCCTTTGCTGTGCCGGAATATCAATCCTCACAGTCGGCTCGAAAACGGCCGCTACCCGATCCGGATCAGACAAATTCTTGGTAGCACGACTCGTCGTCAGGGGTTCCCAGTTGAATATGAATAAAGGAAGGCGGGTGTTGGGACCAGGGCGGAAGGGTCCCAGCGAGCACTAAGCGGGATGCCAACATGGATCGCCGTAACGACGGGTTTAAAGAACGTGGCCACCGCGGTCATGAGCTCTGCGAAGTTCTCAGTCGAAGAAATCAAGGCGGTTTCTGTTGCGGAATGCGGGCCATTGAGCATCTCTGATGGGTTCGTGCGCAAAAGTGAGATT
>Ga0182040_10000334_pt1 | contig 21093 bp, 16 predicted proteins | sample flu12Cox44000176_FD_125973 | JGI IMG/M metagenome (GOLD analysis project Ga0182040, IMG submission 125973) | Lab enrichment of tropical soil microbial communities from Luquillo Experimental Forest, Puerto Rico - flux8day.12C.oxic.44.000.176 | ecosystem: Environmental > Terrestrial > Soil >... | reverse complement strand
CCTTAGTGTATGTCTCGAAACTTGTTGAATCCTTTGAATCTTTTGTGATTCAAGGGAGGCGATCCGATTCGAGAGCGCTGCAGTGATTGAACCTACGACCTCTCCCGCATCGCGAGATTGGCATCAAAATTCCCGGATGCGCTCGCGGCGACGCATTGATCACGTTCGTCGCGCGCATTGTTCGTCGTGGAAACGAGGTCACGACCCGCCCCTTGCGGGCGCTGCTTGTTTGCGGGAATCTTCGCCGAATTTGCTGCAATGCCATATGTCCGCTTTTGGCCCAAAGCGGACATCTGCTTTTGCACCGCATATGTCTACTTCTGACCCAAAGCGGACACTTGCGAAGATGTTGGCGATCAAACCAAGGGTTTGCATATACGGCAGTTAATCGCCATTCTTTCTTCATGCTCCGCAATCTTCACCTGAGTGCCTTGCGCGCCTTCGAGGCCGCAACACGCACGGGTTCGTTTCGCCTGGCTGCCGACGACCTCGGTCTCACGCCGAGCGCAGTCAGTCACGCCATCCGTGGCCTTGAGCAGGATCTCGGAACTGTGCTGTTCGAGCGCGAAGGTCGGAACATCCGTTTGACACCGGAGGGCGAGACCTTGATGCGGCACGTCGAGCGAGGCTTTGGGGAACTGCATCTCGGCTTGGGTAGCGTGGCGGCCAGAAAGCCCCAGTTATTGAAATTGCACTGCGCGCCGAGCTTTGCCGCGCAGTGGCTTGTGCCGCGTCTGCGGAAGCTTTTTACAGAATGTGACGGGCTAGAATTGAGACTCGCCACTGGTACAGACTATACGAAATTTCTGGCCGACGAATTCGATGCGGACATTGTGTATGGCGTCCCTGCGGCTGATTATTATGGTACATTGGCTCAACATGGCGTGGTCGTGTTACCACTCGGCACCGAAGTGGTGACGCCGCTGTGCGCTCCGTCGCTCGCGCGCGCTATTCGTTCGCCCAGCGATTTGCTCAACCAAACATTGATTGAAAGCGACAATAAAAAGGTACGTTGGCCAGCCTGGTTCGCAGCAAATGGGCTTGTTGCACCCAATCCCAACGGGCCTCGTTTCGACCGAAGCTTCATGTCGATTAGCGCCGCTGCCGACGAGATCGGTGTTGCCTTAGAGTCGACGCTGCTTGCCCAGCGTGAGATCGCGTCCGGTCAGTTGGTACGACCCCTGCAGGGCAGGAGCGAGGACGTCGTCTACACCGGTCATTGGCTCGTCTTTCCGAGAGCAAAACGATATACACGATCGGTGGTAATGTTCATTAGCTGGCTAAAGAAGGAACTTGGGGTCGAAATCAATCTTGCAGGGCTTGATGAGATGACCTTCAGTCCAGAATCCACTCCTGTTCTCCGAGCCAAAGCAGCCCTTAGAAATAGGTGAATCCGACTCGTGAGTACGAGGGAATTTCTCGTTTGTCGATGATTTAAGCGCGGTGGTAGGTGAACGCGCTTGATCCGGCACGGAGAAATTCATGCTGCTTGCGCACAAGACCGCCGTTATCTCAGGAGCGGCGAGCGCTCGCGGTATTGGTCGCGCTACAGCGCGCATTTTCGCGGACCACGGCGCCCGCGTCGCTATCCTCGATCTTGATGCCGCCGGCGCCAAGAACGCGGCCGAGGAACTCGGTCCGGGTCATATTGGCATTGGCTGCGATGTCGGCGACCTGACCAGCTGTCGCCGGGCTGCCGAGCAAGCCATCTCGTCCTTCGGCAAAATCGACATACTCGTTAATAACGCCGGCGTTACGCAACCACTCAAGCTGATGGAGATTCGGCCCGAGAATTGGCAAGTCGTTGTGGACATCAACCTCGCAGGCGTTCTCTACCTGAGCCAGGCATTCATTCCGCATATGCGGACGCGGAAACAAGGCTCGATCGCCTGCATGTCCTCAGTCTTCGCGCAGGCGGGCGGCATGTTCGGCGGGCCACACTACTCAGCTGCGAAGGCCGGTGTTCTCGGCCTCGCCAAGGCGATGGCGCGCGAGCTCGGGCCGGACGGCATCCGCGTCAACAGCGTTACCCGCGGGCTGATACAGACGGATATCACCTGCGACAAGCTTGCGCCCGACATCAAGGCGGACATCATAAAGAGGATTCCGCTCAACCGGCTCGGTGACGCGAAAGACGTGGCGAACATCTACCTGTTCCTGGCTTCGGATCTCTCGGCCTATGTCACCGGCGCCGTGATCGACGTGAACGGCGGCATGCTCATCCATTGAGAACCGCACAAACGGACACGAACACAAACTTCCGCGCCGGTGACCATAAGGAGTTCTAATTAATCACCGAGTTGCTGGCGACAATAACGCGATTCAAACAACGGTCTCCAATAACGATCAATAAGTGGAAGGAACAGCAATGACGCAGCATGCAACGGATGCGACGTTCGCCCCAACCATATCGCCGACTGAAGAGCGGACTTACGCAAAGATAACCACCCGGCTCGTGCCGTTTCTGTTCATCTGCTATCTCGCCGCCTATCTTGACCGCGTCAATGTCGGCTTCGCTAAGCTACAAATGTCGAGTGAACTGAAGTTCAGTGAAACAGTGTATGGCTTCGGTGCCTCAAGCTTTTTTCTCGGGTACGTATTGTTCGAAGTGCCCAGCAACATCGTATTGCATCGGGTTGGGGCGCGGCTCTGGATTGCCCGCATCATGATCACATGGGGACTGCTCTCTGGAACAATAGCATTCGTCACTACGCCAACGATGTTTTACATCCTGCGTTTCCTGCTCGGGGTCGCCGAAGCGGGCTTCATTCCCGGCATCTTGCTTTATCTCACCTATTGGTATCCGGCGAGCCGGCGTGGGCGGATCACCGCTATCTTTCTCGCTGCAATTCCCGTGTCCAGCATCATTGGTGGGCCCGTCTCCGGCTGGATTCTTTCTGCGCTGAGCGGCGCTCATGGACTTAGCGGATGGCAGTGGCTATTTATCGTGGAGACGGTTCCCTCGCTGGTGCTGGGTATCGTGATTCTCTTTTATCTTGATGACAGCGTCGCTGCGGCCAAGTGGTTAAACGAGGACGAAAAGAAAATTGTTGCGAGCAATATCGCCAACGACCAGCAAGGCAAGGAAGAATTTTCGCATCTTTCATATGCATTCAAAACTGGGCGAGTGTGGCTGCTCGGAGTGATCTATTTCGCAATCGCAAGTGGCATCTACATCATCAGTTTCTGGGTCCCGACTATCATTAAGCAGACCGGCGTCGCCGATCCGCTTTACATCGGCCTCCTGACGGCCGTACCGTACATCGTCGCAATAGTTGCAATGGTCCTGACGAATAGCCATGCTGATCGCGTGCGCGAACGACGATGGCACACGGTGATCCCAACGCTGTTGACTGCGGCTGGCCTCGTCGTCACTGCCCTCTCGACTCACAACACCCTCATTGCGATGGCCGGCCTGACCTTGGCGGCAGCGGGTGCATCAACGTGTCAGTCGTCGTTCTGGACTTTCCCGGCAAATTTGCTCGCTGGAGCGGCCGCCGCAGCCGGCATCGCGTTGATCAATTCCGTCGGCAATATCGGAGGATTCGCCAGTACTTTCGTGGTCGGTTGGCTTACCGACCTCACGCACAGCACCTCGGCAAGTCTCTATCTGTTTGCCGGACTGCTCGTCGTATCCGCGTTGCTACTGCTCACGATTCCCGCACGTGAAATTAACAAGTAGCGGAAAATAAAGCCTCAGGGCATAGCGCCGGATGGGCGGGCCCCACGGCGCTGAATGTTGAGGAGAAGTACATGGGTCCGTTGTTGAGCATGGGCGACGTCCTCAGTGGGCATGCCCGCGTCTATCCCGATCGCATCGGCGCGCGTGACCTTTCTCGATCAATGACGTTTTGCGAGTGGAACGCGCGTGCGTGTCGACTTGCGAACGCGCTATTAGGAATCGGACTCCGGAAAGGCGATCGCCTGGGCGTCCTGGCCTACAATTGCGTTGAGTGGATGGAAATATACGCCGCTGTGGCCAAAGCGGGCTTGGTCGCCGTCCCGATAAATTTTCGGCTTGTCGGCCGCGAGATGCGCTACATCATTGAGAACTGTGAGGCCCGCGCCCTCATAGTTCAAGACGATCTGTTAGCGCCGATCGAGGAGATACGGAGAGATATTTCGATAGATAAATTCATTCATTTCGGCGGGGGCAGGACATCAGCCGGATATCTTGCCTATGAGACCATCATCGCGGATGCCCGGGATACAGAGCCGGAAGAGAACGTCCATCCTAACGATTACTGGACGTTCATGTACACGTCTGGCACAACCGGCGCTCCCAAGGGCGCCATACGCAGCCACGGCGCTAGTGCATTGCTGTCTTTGTCGACAGCCGTCGAGCTCGGATTCAATCGGAACGATGCCGCATTGTTGGCAATGCCGATGTGCCACGCAAATTCGCTCTATTTCGCATCGACCCTAACATACTGTGGAGGCGGCGTTTCCGTTTACAACCGCAAGAGCTTCGACCCGGAGCATTTTCTACGAACAATCTCGGAAGGCGGCGAGAGCTTCACATCGTTGGTGCCGACGCACTACGTCATGATGCTCGGTCTTCCCGCTGCGGCGCGCGATGGCTGCGAGACCCGCCGAGTCACCAAGCTCATGATTTCATCCGCTCCGGCGCGCCAGGATACAAAGCGCGAGATCATGGCGTTCTTCCAGAATTCAGGACTCTTCGAGTTGTACGGCTCGACCGAAGCCGGGTGGGTCACAATGCTCCACCCAGACGAGCAATTCACCAAACTTGGTTCCGTCGGCCGCGAGTGCGTTGGCAGCGCACCGATAAAATTGTTCGACGATCGCGGACAGGAAGTGTCGGACGGCGAAGTCGGCGAACTTTATTCGCAAACGCCTTACACGTTCGATGGATACTGGCGACTACCCGAAAAGACTCGCGATGCGTTCCGTGGCACTCATTGTACGGTCGGTGATATGGCTCGACGCGATGAGGACGGCTTCTACTATCTCGTCGACCGCAAAAGTAACATGATCATCAGTGGCGGTGAGAATGTTTATCCTTCCGAGGTGGAAGAAGTCTTGGGCGCTCATCCGGCGGTCAAGGAAGTCGCTGTTGTTGGGTTGCCTGACGCCAAGTGGGGTGAGCGCGTCCACGGAGTCGTTGTGCTGCGCGACGGTTTTAGTACCATCGAAACAGAACTCATGGTGTGGTGTCGTGAGAGGCTCGCCGGCTACAAGCGGCCGCGTTCGATTGCAATCATTCCCGACGAAGAAATGCCGCGCACTGCCACCGGAAAGGTGCAGCACCGCATATTGAAGTCTAGAATCGCTCAGACGCAGCCGGCTAATTGAAAATTTTCTTAACAGGGAGAGTAGTTGTGAGTGCGTTAACCAAGGACTTCGGTGCCAGCGAAAACAGTTGTGCGGCATGGATCGCGCGCTTTCTCAAGACACGCGGGATTAATCGGATTTTCGGTTTGCAAGGCGGTCACATCCAACCAATTTGGGACCACGTCGCCCGCAATGGCATCCGGATTATCGACGTTCGCGACGAAGGGGCGGCTGTGCACATGGCGCACGCTCACAGCGAGCTCACAGGGCAGATCGGTGTCGCAATGGTTACCGCAGGGCCCGGCGTTACCAACACGATTACAGCGATGGCGAACGCATGGCTCGCGCGCGTGCCCGTTTTGCTCATCGGCGGCTGTACCTCGCGTCCCCAAGCCAATATGGGACCGCTTCAGGATATCCCGCATGTTGATCTGCTCAAACCGGTGACCCGGACCGCCAGAACGTTGCGCGTCGCCGATCAGGTCGTGCGCGAGCTGGATGAGGCAGTTGCCCGCGCGGAGGGCGACGCAGGCGAGCCTGGGCCATGCTATCTTGAGATTCCCACAGACGTGTTGCGTACCGACGTCGCGCCGAATCTTGTGCTCGACGATTGGATGCGGCCAAAGCCAAAGCGGGTTGTTCTTCCCGATCCCGCAGCCATTTCCGAAGCGGTTGATGTCTTGTGGTCGGCTCGTCGCCCGGCGGTGATCACGGGTCGCGGTGCTCGCGGCGCCGCTGCGGCGCTCTTACGTTTCCTTGATGCGAGCGGCGCCTTCTATCTTGATACCCAGGAGAGCCGTGGTTTGGTTCCGCCCGAACATCCGTCATCGGCCGGCGCGATCAGGGCCAACATCATGAAGGATGCTGACGTCGTGCTCCTCATTGGGCGGCGTCTTGACTATCAACTTGGATATGGTTCACCGGCAGTCTTTCCGAATGCCCGGTTTGTTCGCATCTCTGATACTGCGGGTGAATTGTTCGACAACCGACGTGGTTCGCCCGAGATTCTGGCAACCCCAGAGTTGGCACTCGATGCATTGGTAAACGCAGCGGGCAACCGAGCGCCGCAGGTAGACAAAGACTGGGCAGAAGGCTTGCGGCGCCGACAACGTGAGCGTTCGCAGCTTCGCAAGAGCGGTCGACCAGCCCTCGAATCCGACGGGAAAATGCACCCTAACTGTATCTTTGACGCTATCGCTAGTGTAGCGGACCCGAACTACATCGCGATTGCAGATGGAGGCGATATTTTGAGTTTCGCGCGGATCGGTCTAGCTGCGCGTACATACATGGATGCTGGCGCCTTTGGATGTCTAGGTGTCGGTGTGCCGTACGCTGTCGCCGCTGCTCTTGCATTCCCGGGACGGCAGGTGATCTCCGTGACCGGAGACGGAGCATTCGGCATCAATGCTATGGAAATCGATACAGCTGTCCGTCACGGCGCCAAGGCCGTGTTCGTCGTCTCAAATAATGCGGCGTGGAATATAGAACGTTACGATCAGCAACAGAACTACGGCGGTCGCGTCGTCGGAACGACGCTTCGACACTCGGACTATGCTGGAATGGCGAAGGCTCTTGGCGCGCACGGGGAGCGCGTTGAAGAACCTGGCGCATTAGCGTCGGCATTGCGGCGTGCGCTCGAAAATGCACCGGCGCTTGTGGACGTTGTTGTTTCACAACAAGCTGTCTCCTCTGATGCGCAAAAAGGGCTTGGATTTGTTCCTGATTACCAGCCGCTCACTGTTTGGGATGAGGTTGAGCAGCGCAGGCGCTTAGCGGAAGTCCTCTAGCAGAGGCAATAACGGCCGTGGCTCATTAGAGACATGAACAGCAGCAAGCACCAGTCTGAAATTCCCGATTATTTACGGCAGCTTGCAGATCCATGGCGTGCGATGACCGATATGTGGGTCTCGTGGTCGGAGGCCATTCAGGCTGGATTCAAGGAACGCGGCGAAAAGGCCAGCGAGTTGCTGACGCGCGCGTGGAGTTCGGAGTTTTGGCGTGCCGGAGAGTTTGCCCCATTCATCGATGAGTTGCAGGAGGTCTTCAGTCTGCCCAGGTTTGCAGATGTGCCGAACGTCGATCTTTCGGCGCTGAAACCGGCGGCCTCGATGCTCGAGCTCGCTAAGCTCCATCAGCAGTATTTGGCCGTCTCAATTCCCCTTTGGCTGGCAATCTCGCGACGCTTTCAGGCCGAACTTGCCGTACGCGAGAAGAGCGGCGAGCCCGTGAAAAGTCCCGGAGCGGCACTGGATCTGTGGAATAGCGCCGTCGATGGGACATTGATGGAATTCACGCGTTCTGGGGAATTTGGCGATATCCAACAGCGTCTTTTGCGCGCGGCGGCTCATTATCGGCTGCAGTTGAGAGCGATCGGTGAGCGCAGCGCACATGTCTTCGATATGCCAACGCGCAGCGAGATGACGGATCTCTATCAACGCGTACACGATATGCGAAAAGAAATTCATCAACTGCGGCGTGAGGTACGCGCTTTACGCGGTAATACAAATTCTAAATTATCGACCGCCGCCCGGAGCCCACAAGATGATGAAAATCGACATGACGTCCGGCCTGACTGAGCTTGCCGACTTCTGCAAGCGCGCGGCGGCCGCGACCTCACGTCTTGCTTCGGTTCGTGATCAGGACGTCTCGATCGCACAGACGCCTCGGAAGGAAGTCTGCCGATTGAACGGACGCGCGCTCTATAGGATTGCCTCGCGCCAGCCACACCGTATTCCAACCCCCGTGTTGCTGGTATACGCGATGGTCGGCCATTGGGCCGTGCTCGATCTGCAGGACGATCGTTCCTTTGTCCGCAATCTGGTTGACGCTGGATGCGATGTCTATGTACTGGACTGGGGACACCCGACGCCAGCCGACCAGTTCGACGACTTTGGCGATCTCATCAACATCTACATGGATCGTTTCGTCGAGACGATTGGCGAGCAACACGATATTGCGGCCATCAACTTAGTCGGCATTTGCCAAGGTGGGCTTCTGTCGTTGTGCTACACGGCCTTGCATCCAGAAAAGATCCGCAATCTGATTACCGTGGTAACGCCCGTTGATTTTCACGCGGACCAAGAAGACGAGCGCGTCGATTCAGGGTTCATGAATGTCTGGACACGAAAACTGGCGGGCGAGGATATCGACCTCCTGGTTCAAGCCATGGGCAATATTCCGGGCGAGGTCGGCGGAACGATGTTCTCGCTCATGACTCCGTTCCGCACGCTTGCCAAGTACAACATGACGCTGGTGCAGGCGGGTCAGGATTCGGATACGCTGATGAATTTCCTGCGCATGGAGAAATGGCTGTCTGATCGACCTGACCATACCGGGGCGTCCGCACAGCAATGGCTGAAAGAGCTGTATCAGGACAACAAGTTGGTAAAGGGCGAGCTCGTGGTCGATGGACGCACCGTCGATCTTCGGGCCGTCACCATGCCAGTCCTGAACATCTACAGCGAGACCGACACGATCATTCATCCGCTTGCCAGCAAGGCGATGCGCGACCGCATCAGCAGCACTGATTACACTGAGCTGCCCGTGACTGGGGGGCATATCGGGACACTGGTCGCGAGGTCCAAGAAAGTGCGTGACGGCATCGTCGATTGGTTGGCCACCCGCTGAACAATCACTGAGAAAGGCGGGAAACCATGACATATGCCATATCGCTGGAGGGCCGTAATGCACTGGTGACTGGCGCCTCCAGTGGCCTGGGTCGCCATTTTGCCGAATCGCTAGCGCGCGCGGGCGCCGCAGTGGCGGTCGCGGCACGTCGACGCAACAGTCTGGAGCAGGTTCGAAGTGAAATCACAAGTGCAGGCGGCAAAGCGGTGGTCGTTGCGATGGACGTGACCAGCCCATCGTCGATCGCGGCCTCGATCGACTATGCAACGACGCAGTTGGGTAGCCTCGATATCCTCGTCAACAACGCTGGCGTCACACTGACGAAGCCGGTGCTAGAGATCGAGGAAAGGGAATGGGATCAGTTGGTTGACACGAATCTCAAAGGGGCGTTCCTGGTCGCCCAGTCGGCTGCGCGCGTGATGAAGGGGCAGCCAAATGGCGGATCGGTCGTCAACATCGCATCGATTCTCGGGCTGCGAGTGGCAGGCCAGGTCGCTGCCTACGTCGCCTCAAAGGCTGCCATCGTGCAATTGACCAAAGCGATGGCGCTCGAACTCGCTCGCCACCGTATCCGCGTAAATGCCCTGTGCCCCGGTTACATCGAGACAGACCTCAATCGGGAGTTCTTCGCGAGCGAAGCCGGCCAAGTCCTGATCAAGCGAATCCCCCAGCGGCGGCTTGGGCAACCGTGCGAGTTGGAAGGTCCTTTGCTGCTCATGTGCTCGGATGCGGGTTCTTACATGACGGGTGCCGTCCTGGCGGTGGACGGCGGCCACCTCGTCTCGAGTCTGTAGTCGCTGTGAACCGATCACCCCGTGCCCCGAAGGGTTGGGCCGACCGCCTCGGGGTGACCGGCATATACGCGCGCGTGAAACGCTAGGGAGCGCTATGATGCGTCTCGATCCAGACGCTGAACGCGTCCTCGAGCTTTTCAGAACAAGCGGACGTCCTCCTGTCATCGCCTTGACGCCGAGCGAGGCGCGGGAAGTTTACCGCGCGTCATGCAAACTGCTGGGGCCCGAGCCGCCGGCCGTTGCGCATGTCTGCGATCTCATCGCGCGCGGCCCGGGCCACGATATCCCACTGCGCTTCTATCGTGGAAAACACTGCGCGGACGGACCGCTGCCCGCGATCATATTCATGCATGGCGGTGGGTTTTGCATCGGTGACCGCGACACGCACGACACCATATGTCGCAAGCTTGCGAACGCGTCTCACTGCGCTGTCGTATCGGTTGAGTATCGGCTCGCTCCTGAGCACAAGTTTCCGGCGGCGATCGAGGATTGCGCATGCGCGGTCGCATGGATCGAAAAACGGGCGTCCGCTCTCTCAATCGACAGTGAGCGTCTAGCGGTGGGCGGAGACAGTGCGGGCGGAAACTTGGCCGCCGTCCTATCGCATATGGCTCGCGACGGCGCGTTGCCGCCGATTTGTTTTCAGCTCCTGCTTTATCCAAGCCTTGAGATGAGCATGCGTCATCCGTCATATCAGACTGATTATACGCGGTTTCCTCTGAACAGGGACGCGGTGCGATACTTTCACACCCATTACCTACGCAACGAGGACGACCAGGACGACTGGCGGGCATCACCGTTACGGGCCAAGAGCTTTCGCGGCCTTTCGCCCACCTTCATTCTGACAGCCGGCTTCGACCCGTTGCGGGACGAGGCAAGCGAATATGCGGGCCTTTTGGAGAAGAACGACGTCCCAGTCACGTGGCTTCACATGAGCGATCAGATGCACGGGTTTCTAACTATGGGACGAATCATCCGTGCCGCCGATACCGCGCTGGACCTCGCCGCAGTTGCGTTGAGGCGAGCATTCCGCCCCTAGGTGATGTAGATGTCAAAAACAGACATTCCCAATGTCCGATTTACCCAGCGTTTATTGGCAAGTAACGCCCCGCGACCATCTAACCTTCATATGCTAGGTTGAGCTAATACGATGGGCTGTCCCGCTACGGACCGCTTTTCATGCGTGCAATTGCAAACACTAGCACCGTGACCCACTCCCACGGTGCGCACGCTTGGGCACCTGCAGCGCTTGCCTGCATGGGCGTTGTCTTTGGCGACATTGGCACAAGCCCCCTCTATGCGCTCAGCGTGGCAGTAAAGGCCACAAGCACCAATGGCCAGATATCACCAGACGCAGTGCTGGGAGTTGTTTCGCTTATTTTTTGGTCGTTGATCATTGTCATCTCGATCAAGTACGCGATCCTGATCATGCGTGCCGATAATCATGGCGAGGGCGGGATTCTGGCGCTGCTCGCCTTGGTTAGCCCACGGCGGGCCAAGCAGAGCAGATTGCGCGCGATCATGGTTGTGATCGGGCTTATTGGCGCGACCTTGCTCTATGGCGATGGCTGCATCACGCCGGCCATATCAGTACTGAGCGCAATCGAAGGTATCAAAGTCTACGCCCCACACATGGATCATGCGGTTGTCCCGGTCACCTGCGTGATTCTGGCATGTCTATTCTTGATCCAGCGTAACGGCACGGCTTGGATCGGCGGTATATTCGGACCGGTCATGTTGGTCTGGTTCGTGGTGGTCGGCGTCCTCGGAATTGCAGGGATTGTCAATGCACCTGGCGTGCTCGCCGCTTTAAGCCCGTGGCCGGCCATCAACTATCTTTTGCATGCTGGGCCGTTGGCATTCGTCGTAATTGGTGGTGCTTTCTTGGCCGTAACAGGGGGAGAAGCATTTTATGCGGACATGGGCCATTTCGGCCCATTTCCAATTCGCGTGGCCTGGTTTGGCGTAGCGCTCCCTGCACTAACTCTCAATTACTTTGGCCAAGGTGCCCTGCTGCTCGCTGATCCGAACGCAGTCGACAATCCGTTTTATCAACTTGCCCCATCTTGGGCGCACTACCCAGTGCTCGGTTTGGCGACTGCCGCTACTGTAATTGCATCCCAGGCAGTCATCTCAGGTGCTTTTTCCCTAACACAGCAAGCCATTCGACTTGGCTTTCTTCCGCGTATAAATGTCGTCCACACCGCGGGAGAAGAGATTGGTCAGATCTACGTTCCGTTCGTAAATTGGGGACTCGCCGTCGCAACGCTCGCCGCGGTTATCGGATTCGGGTCCTCGGACGCCCTAGCCGGCGCCTACGGTATTGCCGTCTCGTTGTTGATGGCGATCACGACCTTGATGGCCACTTTCGTCGCGCTGCATTGGAAACACAATCCCATTCTTGTGTACTTTGTGAACGGCACCCTGCTCGCAATCGACTTGCTGTTCGTTGCGTCCACGTCAACAAAGCTGTTTGAAGGCGGCTGGTTTCCCCTCCTCATTGCTTCGATCATCGCATTTTTGATGCTCACCTGGCGCAAAGGCGAAGAGATAATGGACGCCGCTCGGCTTGAGTTTCGTGAGCCGTCAAAAGAGTTCGTCGAACATCTTAGAAGGGATCCCCCGTTTCGAATCCCGGGCACAGCGGTCGTGCTTGGCCGCATGGCCAAAGGAGTGCCCCTCGCGCTTTCGCATAACACCAAATGCAACCGCGTCCTGCACGAGAATGTACTGCTTGTCGCTTTGACGACGATGGAAACGCCGCGGGTAGCGGATGAAGATCGTGTCGTCGTTGCTCCGATCGCTGCCGGTATTACTCGTGTCGAACTGCGCTTCGGCTTTATGGAGGAGCCCGACGTTCCCAAAGGACTTGAAATCGCGATAGCGCGCGGGCAGATCGCAGAATTCGATCTAGGGCGGATAACGTATTACACCGGCCACGAGACCATTATCGCGTCCGGCCGACGCAGAGGGATGACGCGCTGGCGCGAGGAGATGTTCGCGTTCATGCACCATAACGCGCAGCGGCCTGGCGCATACTTCAAGATTCCGAGTGCGCAAATCATGGAAATTGGCGTCGAATTCGAGATTTGAACGGCGATTCTAGAACACGCAGTCAAGAATTGATTATCGAATAGGCGGACACTTTGCTGCGGCGCGTAAGCCGCTTTTGGCCCTTGGCGGGCATGTATTTGCTGCATGTCTGCTTCTGATCCAAGCGGGCATGCGCTAGCTGCACTTAACAACGATTTTACGCGTTGGCGCGAACGTAAATCGGTACGATGCCGTATCCGGAGCCTCGGGGCGGGCGATGAGACGGCGCGACTTCATCAAATTAGTTGCTGGCTCAGCGGTCGTTTGGCCGTTTACCGCCCATGCACAACCGGCGGCGATGCCGGTAATTGGGTATCTTGACGTAGGTTCGCCTGAAGGGTCCGCGCCTATCGTTGAAGCATTTCGCAGAGGCTTAGCGGCGAGCGGCCAAGTCGAGGGTCGGAACGTCGCCATTAAGTATCGTTGGGCGGATGGCCACACGGACCGATTGCCAGATTTGGCAACCGATTTGATACGTCAAAATGTGACTGTGATTGCCACTCCCGGCAGTACTGCAGCGGCGCTCGCCGCGAAGGCGCTGACAACGACGATCCCCATCATCTTCGCGATTGGAGCCGATCCGGTCGCGGCAGGATTGGTTCCGACTCTGAACCGGCCCGGTGGCAACATAACGGGTGTCGCCACGTTGAATGCGGAAGTAGGGCAAAAACGGTTGGAGATGCTGCACCAGGTAGTTCCCACCGCCGCTGTCGTCGGACTCCTTATCAATCCGACTAATCCTGTCATTTCGGAGCCTCTTTCGAGAGACGCACAGAGGGCAGCTCGTACACTCGGGATACGACTCCATGTTCTTCGCGCCAGCAATGACGAGGAGATCGAAGCGGCTTTTACGGCTTTGCATGGACTGCAAGTGGGCGGACTGGTCATTGGTTCCGACCAATTTTTTAATAGCAGGAGTGGACAACTCGCCGCACTGGCGCTCCAGCACTCGCTTCCGGCGATCTACCAATACCGTGTGTTCACCGCTGCTGGAGGACTAATCAGCTACGGCGCTAGTCTCACGGAAGCATTCCAACTGGCGGGGGTCTATACGGGTCGCATTCTCAACGGCGAAAGGCCTGCCGACTTGCCGGTTCAGCAGTCGACCAAGGTCGAGCTGACCATCAACCTCAAGACCGCCAAGGCGCTCGGCCTTACAATTCCGCCATCGTTACTCGTGGCTGCGGACGAAGTGCTCGAATAGTTGACGCTACTGTTGCGCTGCTCGAGTCCGCTATTGGCCCAATGCAGACATGCTTGTGCGCTGCACATGTCCGCTTTTGGCCCAAAGCGGACATCAAAAGGGACCACAGAAATGTACTCTAGGGGCCAGAAATGGACTTACGCTGGTGCCGTCCTCCGCATTGAAGGAAGGTCAGACATCGAGCGCATCCACTTGGCGAGCTGAGGGCGACCAGTAGTGAGATCATCCATGCCGCAATAGCTTGCTCTCTCGAGAGCGACTGCAAGGATCAGATGTGCCATATGCGGCGCGCCTTGCATCAACGGATCGACTATATGGCTCTCAAAAACGTCGGCCATGCGTCGGCTGCGGGCTATCTCATGCGATAGGATGGTGGGGGAACGTTCGTTCGCCGGGCGAGCCATTTCGCGCGTCCATACGGAAATGCCGTCACACATGCTGCGCGCCATAAACTCGAGCCGGAGGTATGCCCAATCGGATTTGCTTAGCAGCTTGTGAAACCGCGGCTCGCCGTCGAGACTGTCGAGATAGGCACAGATGAGCTGGCTGTCTTCGATACCATTGCCAGCATCATCGACGAGGTAGGGTACGCGGCCAGAGGGATTGATCTGGTAGTAAGGGCTGTCGCGGGTACGAGTCTTTGCCTCGACAATCTCGACGCGGCCCTCGAGCGCTTTCTCTATAACAACAATGCGTGCTAGCCGAGCGTAGGGTGACGTATAGGTGACGTACAGCTTCATTGAGACCTCCAGCAGCCTTGGTCGCTGATTGCTGCAACAACCCTAATGACCTCGGCGTCCGCTTTTGACCAAAGCGGACATTCAAAGCATTGCTAGTATGAACACCGCTTTGCTCGGGACTAGGCCTGCAACAGCCGCCGCAGCCCGGTGACCGGGCCAAAGCTATCGAGCTTGTAAACTACCTCGACTAGCTCATTCGCGCGGCCGATGCCCAGAATCGGCGTCATCAGGTCAAGGGCCTTCGCGGCGACCTCGTCCGCATTCATCGGGTTACCTGGGGTGCCGCGTACTTCGTAGGTACGGTGATTAATCGTGCGACCGTCCGTTGTCTCGATCATCACGATTGATTGGCGCGCCGGCATCGCGGAAACGAGTTCCTGGTTCGGTACCGCCTCGACAAGTCTGCGCACCGCTAACACTTTAGGGTCGGTCAGGCGAGCGACGTCGTGAATGCTGCCAAAGGTCAAGCCACCGTCAACGATCATCATGGCAACAAGATGCTGCAGACAGATGTCGGGAATGGTGCGGTTGTCCACGATGTGTAATCGGTCGGCTGGCATGTCGACCACGATGCGCTTGATCTTGCCAGCGCGTACGGCGGGGTCTTCGAGGAGTATCACCATATTGTCGAGCACCGATTGCAGCGGCGACCCGACGGTCCACTTCTTTATCGATGTGTTCATTATCTCGTAACGCTTCCCGAGTTCGGCCACAAGCTCACCCGGCATCGGCTTTTCACCGCCCACAGCAGTGAACAGGTTTTTGGTGCCACTGAGAAAATCGTCGACCCCAGTAAATCCAGCCGCGATCATCGTCGCCGCCGTGACTCCGTTGCGAGCGCCCATGCCGCCAAAATCAAACGCCTTCTCTATGTGCTCGCGGTCGCGCTCCCAGTACGGCACACCGGAGGCTTGTTGAGCGGCAAATGAGAACGCATGACGGACACCATACGGCTTCAGCCGCAATATTGCGGAAGCCGCTGCCGTAGCGCCAAAGTTCGTTGCCAGACTATGTGTGCTGTGGCGTTCGGTGTAGAGTTTGCCGAAGCCGAGCGCAAAAATGAATCGCGCGCCAATATCGTAGCCTAGTGCGACCGCGCGCAACAAATCGGCGCCGCTGCAATCCGCTAACTCTGCCGCGGCGAGGGCAGCCGGCACGATGCCGCAGCCCGGATGGAAGCGACCGCGCAGATGAGAATCATCAGTCTCATCGCCGTGGGCAGCCATGCCGTTGGCGAGCGCCGCATTGACGGCTGAAGTGAGAATCTGAGTACCGATTACGGTGGCCTGCGGCTTGCCCCCGAGACCGTCCACGTATCGAGCCGCTAACTTACCGGGATTGAGCTGTGACCCCGAGACCATCGCGGCAATGGTATCGAGAGTATGCAGCTTGGTCTTCGCCACAACCTCTGGCGGCATTTCGCGACCGAGGGCCTTCGCGACGTAATCGCACAGTGCGGTCGTGGCAGGTGAGATGGTTTCCCCGGGGGGTTGATCAAGATCCTGACTCTTTATCGCCGAGGGGCTTGCGACCTGGGCATACGATGATCTGGTCGCAAGTGCGCCCGACAAAACCGCACCGCTCGCACTGATTAGCCAGCGTCTCGTGTGATCGGGGTCATCATTCATGGCTCAACACTCCTCCACGCAGCCTGTTGACAATATCAGGCGTTGGGTTGCCCCGGTATGGTCAGCGTTTGAAGAACCAACGCTTGCGTAACTGCTTGCGTGGCCTGAATCGAACCACACGCAAATCGTGTTGAGCGACTTATTGAATACAGGGCTCATCTAGCGGGTCAAAATCATCGTCTTATGAGCTACCATACCGCCGCAATAATATCTGCATACACTCGGGATAAGGCGGACATCACGTAAGGAAGGTGAGGACTTACGATGCGTTCGAGGTAAGCTTGGACCCGGAATGGCTGCATCGACGGAGGTGAACGGGTGATACGCCGGCTCTTGGGTTGCGCCTGCTTGCTTGTTTGGCTTGTCGGTTCGACATCTGCACGGGCCGATTGGCCTGATCGTCCCATCCGGTGGGTGGTGGGATTTGGGCCCGGTGGCGCGAATGACTTGATCGCGCGATTTGCAGCCGAGGGCGTCAGCAAACGGCTGGGACAGACAATAGTTATCGAAAATCGCCCGGGTGCTGGTGCGGTGATAGCCACGGCGTTCGTCGCTCATGCCGCGCCGGATGGCTATACTTTTCTGGTGGGTGCAGCGAGCACGATCACCAACAGCTTGATGCTGAAAGATCTCCCTTATGCGGACTCTGATCTCGTGCCGGTCGGGATGATCGCCGTCGCGCCGTCGGCGATCATTGTTCATCCGAGCGTTCCTGCGAATAACATGGCCGAGTTTATCACCTGGGCTAAAGCGCAGGGCGAAAAAGGGGTCAATTGGTCCACGGCCGGAAATGGCAGCACTCCAGAATTTGTCGCCGAGATGATCAAGGACGCGACCGGCGTTTCCTTTACCATCGTTCCCTATAAGAGTGGTGGAGACAGCGTGAATGCCGTTCTCGCAAATAATGTTTCGGCGACGTCAGAGGCAAGCATCGTCGTGCTGCCCAAAATCCAGGCCGGATTGTTGAAGGCGATCGCGACGACCTACGAAAAGCGCATCACCGCCTATCCGTCCATCGCCACCACGGCGGAGCAAGGCTTTCCAACAGTGCAAATCGGTCACTGGGCAGGCCTTTATGCTCCGCGTGGCACACCCGAGCCGATCATTCAACGGATGAATGCCGAGCTTCAGGAGGCGCTTAAGACCGAAGAGGTGCGAGGTAAGTTAATCCCTACTGGCATAGAGCCTGCTGGTGGTTCGGTTGCGGACTTTGTGAATTTCACCAAGACCGAACGACAACGTCTCAGTGACCTCGCCGCCAAAATTAAGGTCAGCAAAGAAAAATAGCCCTCAAACGTCAGCCAAAACTTGTGCAATTTGCTCAGCCCGGTCGAGCTTTTCGGCACCAAGCACGAGGCCGGCAATATTGTCCGCTTTCGTTTCACCGATAATAGGCACCACGAGTTTCTTAAACTTTTGTACGATGTCCGCCTCTGACGAAAAGCTTTGTTCGCTTCCGCGCGGGGCCTCCACGGTTTGCTCAAGCATCGTGCCGTTTTTCAAGTGCACCTCTACTCGCACCATGTGCCGTAGGTTTGAACCGCGGGCCGTGATTGACGGATCATGCACCACGCTGACTTTTTTCGATAATTCGATTCGTCGCTTGTCCGTAGCGGCCTTTTCGGTGAACTGTTCGATGAATACGTCACCTTCGAGCAACAGCGTCGCTACGCAGAACGGTAGGTTTAGTTGGGCTGAGACGAGGCCCTGCGGTTCATAGGGCCAGCCAACATGCTCGACAGTGACCTGTGATCCATGCACAACGATCGATGCGATATTGTCTGCGCTAAAGGGCGTCTTTTTTTGCATGTCTTTAATGGCATCAAGCGTCGTGTGATTGCTGCCGACGCAAGCATAAAACTTTAGCGAAACGCGCATCGTTTCCCAGGTCCGGCCGAGCTCCGACGACAACTCGTCGAGGTTGAAGCGGTCGTTCGAGCGCGAGAACGTCGAACAGAAGCCCCCGTAGGGTGACTCAAAAATGTCGACAATTCCGGTAAACCCGGCTTCGGCGAGCAAAGCTCCATAGAGGCCGCTTTGTGCGGCCCGCCCAGCATGCATTCGCTTAACTATCGCGCCGTATTGCGCGGCCATGAGCCCCGCCGCCTGGGTGCCAGCGATGCCAAGGGCGTGAATCGCCTGTTCCTCCGATAGATCGAGTGCGTTTGCTGCACCGGATACAGCGGAAAATACCCCGACGGTTGCGCCCGAGTGCCAACCTTGCCCGATGTGTTGCGCGCCCATGCATTTGCCGACGCGCGGTCCAATCTCGTAGCCGGCTACGGCAGCTTGCAGGAATTCGTGACCATTAAGGTTGGAACGCAGTTCCGCGATCGCGATTAGTGGTGGGAGCGTGACGGCGCCAACGTGCAACACGCCATGGCGATGAACGTCGTCCAGTTCGAAGCTTTGGATAAGCGTGCCATTGATAAGCGTAGCATGCGGTGCAGAGAGAAGTTCTCGCGTTCCCCACACCCGGCAGGCTCTGGTGTCATCAAGCTTTGCAAGCGTCGTGCGCAGTATCCGACTCCATTCCAGTGTGCTGCCGTATAGAGCGCAACCCAGAGAATCAAGTATCAACAGTTTGATGCGTCCAATGACTTCAATCGGGATAGCTTCATATTTGATCTGAGAAATAAACCGCGCAATCGCGCGAGTGTGTGGATTGTTGCTTGAACCGGACATAAACGCTTTCTGCTTTAGCTTAATCTGGTTATGAATACTTCTGTTCGAGCTCGTCAAATCGTGGCTTACGGACTAGCCGCTGCCGTTCGTCAAAGCTAGCGAGTTGCGCAGAGACGCCCTCGAGCGTTCCATGTGCTTTGAGATGTTTAAGAACATTTTGCATGCCTGCGATCGACGCTTGCAGCGCGGCGTTGGCATAAAGGATCATGGAGAAACCGAAAGTTTCCAGCTCACGGAGACCAATGGTTGGCGTCAAGCCGCCGGAAACAATATTGATAAGTTGGGGCGCGCGTAGGCGCCTGGGAATTTCAGCAATCTCTTCCTTGGTTTTCGGTGCCTCAATAAATGTCATGTCCGCGCCTGCCTCTATATAGGCGGCTGCACGCTCTATCGCGTCTTCAAAGCCATGAGAGGCGAGAGCATCGGTGCGCGCGATGATGATGAGATCTGCATCGTCGCGGGCATCAACAGCGGCGTGGAGTTTTTGGACCATTTCTGCGCGATCGATAACGCTCTTTCCGGAAAAGTGTCCGCACCGCTTGGGAAATTCCTGGTCCTCAAGCTGAATCGCGTTGGCTCCGCTGCGTTCAAGAACTTTAATGGTGCGTGCTACATTGAATGCATTGCCGAAACCGGTATCTGCATCGACGATCAGGGGGAGGGCGACGGCGTCACGCATTGCGCTAACGTGTTTGACTAGTTCTGTCATTGAAATCAAACCGATATCTGGAGACCCCAAGAATGTGTTGGTGATGCCCGCGCCCGTGACATATACGACCTTAAAACCTAGATCTTCGATAATGCGTGCGGCGAGAGCGTTTGCTGCGCCCGGTAACAGGACAGCTTCTCGCTTGTTTAAGATTTCGCGAAGATGCCGATTTTCGCTCCCGCTCATCCACCTTTCCTTTATTTGATTGTGATCAACGAATTGCAGGGCTCCATCCAAACAACTTTACCGATCGTATCGTATTCTTACGACCTCTTCGCCGCTAAATGTCTACTTTTATGGTCAATGTTTGCCGGCTGCCGCAAGCGAATTGCTAAAAGACCCGATCTGTTCGCAGCGTGAGGACAGGTTAAGTTTTCGATCGGTCGCTAGTGCGCCGTCTTTGAACTCGCGCCGCTTCATTGCCGCCCCCGCGGCTTTTTGGACAGGGCATCGTAGTGGTTCACATGAGTGTCGTTAAGGCATCAGGGCTCTATTCGATCAGCTCGTTAGTGTCATTTGGATTGAGGCTTTGAAATTCAGTCATAGGCGCAAAGTTTGAGCTGTATCAATGTTTTCAAAAGCGGAGGCTTTAGAATTATTTTGAATTAGCACAGCGAAAACGAGCGAGGTGCGTATGCAAAGCACCAAGCAAATCAAAAAGATTTTGGCGGCCTTGCGAAAGCGCATGGCGCAGCGGACATACCTCCGGTTCAGCTGCGGCGATTGCGACCGAAATGCTCAATGCGGCCTCCCACCGCATGACAATTGCGTCTACAGGCTGATGCAAATGGCCCGCGATCGCGACCGTCCATTACAGAGGCATAAGAATCTTTATCAGGCGGTCTGGCCAGTTGCTGGCGGGCGGCATGAAAGCGGACATTAGTCCGTACATTGGCAGGATCACGTCAAATTCCAACGCTATCGGTGCGATGCCACCCGACGGGTTCATTTCACTGGCTCGATTTAGTTGCGAACTATCCAATGACGATGCCGCCACTGAAAACTGCTCTCCCGCGCCGACGAGGTGATTGAATAAGCCAGGTCTATATCCACTAATTGCCCTTAGCGGACATGAACGAGTGTGCTGTACATGTCTGCTTTTGACCCAAAACGGACATCGGTGCTGATCAGCATGTGAGTTCAGTCTGTGTGAAGTTGTTCACACAAAAATCCAAGGTGACCTCTTATAATCTACTCATCGCAGATGGTGTGGTCCTCACGGGGACACGCATGCAACGACGAGATTTCATTACGCTTCTCTGTGGTGCTGCCGCCTTATGGCCGTTTGCGGCGTATCCACAGCAACGCGCTAAACTTT
>Ga0182040_10000327_pt1 | contig 21262 bp, 17 predicted proteins | sample flu12Cox44000176_FD_125973 | JGI IMG/M metagenome (GOLD analysis project Ga0182040, IMG submission 125973) | Lab enrichment of tropical soil microbial communities from Luquillo Experimental Forest, Puerto Rico - flux8day.12C.oxic.44.000.176 | ecosystem: Environmental > Terrestrial > Soil >... | reverse complement strand
TCATGTTTTCGCGCATGGTGCTGAAAATTTCGTGCACCCCGCGGAGTTGCTGGCCGACCTGGGAGATTTTGCGGCTCATCAATCCGAGTTCGTCGCTGGTTTCGAAAGTCTTTGCCTCATGCGCGTCAAACTGACCCGAGGAGATACGGTCGAGCTGTGCGGTGATATCACGCAAAGGAGCAAGGGTCACGCCGCTCACGAAAGCCGCGAGCAAGGCGGAGACCACCAAGGCCACCAGCACAATGACTGCTCCCTTGCGGAGCCCGGTTTGGATCGATTGAACCAGAAGTGCGGAATCCACGATTACGCGTACTTCTCCGAACGGCACGGGCCCGTTCCTGAAGGGGTATTCGACCTCGAACAATTGAGGGTTCTTGACCGTCCGTCTGGTCGGCACCAAAAGAACTTTTATCTGGTGGAGAAAGCTTCGTCCGACGAGTTCAGAAAGAGAGGCCCGTCGAGGCAGGAACGTTCCCCGCAGATTTTCGTCGGTCGAAGCCAGCACCAAGCCGTCGGTGTCGGTGATCGAGACTTCGTAGATCAGCACGTTTTCATGGGCAGCGGCCAGTTGCGTGCGCAAGCCTTGGCTGATTTCGAAGGCGTGCCTGACGTAAACGCGGACCTCCTCGGGAGCATCGGAACTCAGCTGAAAGCCCTGGCGCGCAGCTTCTGGCAGCGCTTGTTTGGCCTGAAGGAAGACTTGCTCTGCCAAGTCGTTCGAGCGTTTGTCCGTTTCGTGAATCAATTGTTCGAGAAGTTGCGCGGCAAATACGTAGGACAACACCGCGACAACGAACAGCACCAGGCTGGTCATCACCAGGGTGAATTTTGTGCGCAGGCGCAGGCGCATTCCTTGACTCTACTCCGTTTCAGCGCGATCGCCGCCGTATTCTTTGAGCTTGTTGTGCAGCGTCTTCAAGCTGATTCCCAGCAATTCCGCGGCGCGCGTCTTGTTGTTTCCCGTGGCGCTGAGGGTTTGCAGGATGAGTTCGCGTTCCATGGCGTCCACGGTGGTGCCCACGGGAAACTTGATGGTCGAAAGATCGCTCGGCCCCTTGGCCGCCATCTTGCCGAATTCCGGCGGGAGGCATGCGCGCGTGATCAGCTCTTTCTCGCACATGATGGCCGCGCGCTCTAAAGCGTTGCGCAGTTCGCGGATGTTTCCCGGCCAGGTATGCCCCATGAAAATGTCCATCACTTCCGCGCCAATTCCGCGGACACGCCGGCCGTGCTTGGCGTTGACGTCCCGCAAGATGTGCTCCACGAGAAGAGGGATGTCATCCTTGTGCTCGCGGAGGGGCGGCAAGTGAATGTGAAAAACGTTCAACCGGAAGTAAAGGTCTTGCCGCAACTGGCCGTTACCGACGGCCTGCTCGGGATCCTTGTTCGTTGCCGCCACGACGCGCACGTCCACGGGCGTTTCCGTTTTGCTTCCCAGGCGGCGCACCTTGCGGTCTTCCAGCACGCGCAGCAGCTTGGCTTGCGTGGGCGCGGGCATCTCGCCGATTTCGTCGAGCAGAAGCGTGCCGCTGTCGGCCAATTCGAAGCAGCCGATGCGGCGCTCGGCCGCGCCTGTGAAGGCACCGCGCTCGTGACCGAAGATTTCGCTTTCCATCAGAGTTTCGGGGATCGCCGAACAGTTGATGGCCACGAACGGGCCGCCGGCACGCGGTGAGAGCCGGTGAATCGTACGCGCGACAATCTCTTTGCCCGCGCCGGTCTCCCCGGTGATTAACACCGAAGCCGAGCTGGGCGCAGCCATCTCGACGATGCGCATCACTTCCTGCATGGCCTTGGTGCCGCCGACCAGATCACCGAGGCGCCCGGTTTCTCGTAGCTGCCGCTGCAGTACCGCCAGCTGACGCGAATCCCGAGCCTTGCTCAGGGCGCGGTCAAGCAGCGCGCGCAGAACCGGCCCCTTCAGCGGCTTCTCGATATACCAGAAAGCTCCGGCTTCGATGGCGGCAACGGCACGCTCGTCATTGCCCTTTCCGGTGATGATGATGGCGGGCACGCCGTGGAGGTCCGGCCCCAACTGTTTCAGAAGGTCCAGGCCGTTCATTCCCGGGAGTTCGACATCGGCGATGAGCGTGTCCGGCTGGTATCCGGCGAATTTGGCGAGAACTTCCTCGGCGGAGCCGACACCCAAAACGTCGTAGCCCCAGCGCTGCAGGAGCTGCTCATAGCCCTTGCGAGCGTTTTCCTCGTCTTCGACAATGAGGATGCGGTCTTTGCGTTCGAGCGTTTCGACGGCCCTCACAGCCGCGCGCGTTTCTTCCCCCATGGGTCTCGACCCTCTCTCGGGCTTGCTATCGCTGACATCGTTCTAGGAGTATTTTTGCTGGACTCTTCGACTCTAGCAAGCCCCTCGCGAGTTGCCAAGACGGGCGTTTCGAAGAGGCTGACGGGTTCGACACTAAACGGGAACCGCCCGGGGCCGCCCTTGCTCCAGATTGCCCGGATTTCGCCAAAGCTAACGCAGCCGAACGTTTTTCGCTTGGGCGGCCGGAAGGCAGGTCGGTGCTCGATTCTCCTTTGACGTATCCCCAGAGAAAGCGCCCGGGAGTGCTTGGTCGCTCCCGGGCGCTAAGATCAACGATCGCGAATCGAATTAGAAGTGGAATTGCAAGGAAAGTTGCACGATGCGCGGATTGCCATAGGTCGTGTCGTAGATGCCGAACGGCGCGGTACCAAACGTCGTGTTGGTGATCTGGAAGTTTGCATGATTGAAGAGATTGAAGAAATCGGCCCGGAACTGAACGCCGTATCTCTCGGCGAAAGGAAAGTTCTTGGTAACAAAGAAATCCCAATCTTGTTCGAATGGCTCACGAACCTGCGGGATATTGCGTCCCAGGTCGCCAAATGCGGCGTTGCCTCGGGTCACCGCAGGCCCTCCGATCGGGAACGACCCGCTCCCCGGTCCACCGAACGAATTGAGGCCGGTCAACGTTGTTCCCGGCTGGTTCGTAGCCGTTGGCGCGAGAACGGAGGAGTTGAACGCACTGGTGCTCGTGAAGTTCTGCGGTGATCCAGACATCATCAAGCTGCCCAAATTGCCTGCAACATTGGGGAATGTTGAACTCGGAGTCAGGCCGAAGAGATTCGCCGGGCAGCTTCCGCATCCAATCAGAACGGGCAACCCCGATTGGAAGGTTGTCAGACCGCCAATCGCCCAGTGCCCTAAAGCTTGACGCCATCTCCCGGTCGAGAAGCCCGGGATGCCATACTGGTAGGTAAGCTGGAGACGATGAGTTCTATCGAAGTTCGAAAGAGCCCGCAATCCCCTGGTGTCCAGCTGGTTTCCTCCCGAGTTGCCGAGGTCTTGTGTCCCGGTGGTGCTACCGGAATTGTTGTCAATGGCCTTGGAAAAGGTATACGCACTCTGCAGGAACATGCCGCCAACGCGTCGGCTGACAGTGACAGCGAGCGCGTTGTAGCTGGAATGGCCGTTGTCCGTGACGGTGTTCAAACCGGTGCTAGTGAAACCCAGAACTCCCACGCGGGCATTGACGTTTGACGTGGAATTCGCGGTGATCATGGTTTGCGGCACGCCATTCGCTCCACCGAGCACGATGGGGTTGCTGGGACTTGCGAGGCGCGCTTGGTTGAGCTGCAGGCCCTGAAGCAGCTTGACACCTTGCGACCCGAGATATCCCACCTCAACGATGAAATGCAAGGGCAGTTCACGTTCGACAGAGAAATTCCACTGCCCCACGTAGGGAATTCCCAAGTCGCGAACGAAGGGATTAAGCGACAAGGCCGGTGAGCTGAAAATGGGCGCTCCCGAAGCACGGAATCCCGTCAACTGAGGCGGCGTCGGGAAAATGGGGAACTGTGAGGGGACCGGCAGAGCGGGGAATGGATTCGAAAGCGGAGTCCCTGGGAAGACCGACGCGGACAGTTGGAAGAACGGTGCCGCGGTGATGAGCTGAAGCAATGTCTGATTCGATATGCGAACGTAGTAGAGCCCATATCCTGCGCGGATCGCCGTTTTGCCGTCACCCTTCACGTCCCAGGCGAGGCCCACGCGCGGAGCAAAGTTGTGCGGGCTGTTGCTCAGCAGAGTGGATGACGACACACCGGGCGTCCCGGTGATGCTTCCAAAGTGAGCCCCCGCCGGAAGAATGAAGCCATTCAGAAGTCCGGGACCGCCATTGGCGCGCGTGGTGGCATCGAGTCGCGAAGGGTCGAAATTGCCGAGACGATCCTTAACGTCGGTGGACGGCCCGAGGTAATCATAGCGCACGCCAAGATTCAACGTCAGACGCTTTGTGACTTTCCAGTCGTCCTGGAAATAAGAGGCGATATCGCGCGCGCGAAAGCCCCGGTCGGTGATGCCCGTTCCCGCAAAGGCCTCGAGGATGTTGCCCGTGAGCAAGTCATTGAAGGTGTTGAAAAACAGGAAGCCGCGAGAAGCAAAGTTATTGAATAAGTTGATCTGGTAGCGGCGATATTCGAAGCCACCACGAAAGGTGTGTTTTCCGTGCGTGTACGCCACCGTGTCGGCGACGTGGAAAGTGTTGCTGGTGAATGCCTGGTCGTTGTTTGTCGAGATGCCCCCAAATGCTGGAAAGATGTCGCTGGTAAAGAAGAGGGGAATTCCGGGGAACACCGCGCCGTTGAAGCGGGTCATGCCAATCTGGCTCAGCGTTGCAGGGTCCGGCGCCAGCACTTGCTGAGTGATGCGATTGAACCCGAACCGCGCCTCGTTCACGACGTTCGGATTGACGGCGTACGTCCAGCTCAAGGTGGCCAGGTGGTTTTTTTGTGGGGTCTGCTGCCCGCTGCCCAAGTTGCCCGCTCCCTCTCCTCCGAAAGGGTCATTGGTTAGATCGTTGGCATAGAAATAGCGCTCCGAGATCTTATGCTTCGGCCCGATGTTTCGATCCATATTGGCGTTGAATTGATCCTCATTGAACTTGAGCGGGCTTGAGATGGCAAACAGTCCAAACTGTCCAGGCGCGCCTGCGCCGCTCGGAATCAAGAAGCCGTTATATTTCCCGGGGAGATTTAAGAGTTTTAAGGTGACGGGATTCAGACTTCCGGGAGCCAGGCCGAACGCCGCTTCGATGCTGGCCTGGTCCCGAGAGGCAGGCAGCACGGGAAACTGCGTGCTGATCCCGCCCGCGACTCCATTGATCTGCCGCGTGCCCTGGTAGGATCCAAAAAAGAAAGTGTCGTGAAGCTTGGGAACGGGGCCGCCAAAATCGCCGCCAAACTGATTCTGCTTCAAAACCGGCCGCGCAAGCTGGTTCTTGTTGAAAAAGAAGCTATTTGCGTTAAAGGCGTCATTCCGGAGATAGTCAAAAGCTTCGCCGTGATAGCTATTCGTGCCCCCACGCGTAAGAACGTTGATGTTGCCTCCCGAAGTCTTTCCCTGCGAGGCATCGTAAAGGCTTGTTTGAACACGGAACTCCTCGAGCGAATTGGGAGAAGGGATGGCCACATTCGCAAGGTTGTTATTGGCCAGGTTATTGGCATCCGTTCCGTTAATCACGAGGTTGTTGTTGGTTCCGCGCTGGCCGTCAACGAACACGACCGCGGTGCCGCGTCCTGCTTGCGTGGCATTGGGTAAAGGCGCGGATGTTCCCGCATTCAGAGCCAGAAGGAATGTGAAATTGCGCGTTGCAAGTGGTAGGTTCTGCAGCACGTCGCCTGTGAGCACATCTCCGAGCGTGGCGTTCGTGGTGTTGACTGTCTCGGCCACGTTGGCGGAGACCTGCACTTCCGTACTCACTTGCCCGATCTCGAGTTTCACGCCTAAGTTCGTGACCGCGGTTACCGCGACGTCGACATCGTTCAGCACCGCGCGGCGAAAGTTGGGTGCCTCCACGGTGACCTTGTAAGTTCCCGGGGTCACCAAGGCAAAGACCACGCTCCCGTCCCCGGCCGTCTCCTTTGTTGTTTCCACGCTTACTTTCGATGAAAGCGTAACCTTGGCGCCGGCGACGGCGGCCCCTTGGGGATCCGTGACGGCAACGCGAACCGCACCCGTTTGAGAAGTGATTTGCGCCGATACCGAAACCGGGCCGAACCATAGAACCATCACTAGGAATGGAATACGAAAGCCTTTGAACCGTTTCGCAAGAACCCCCATCTCGACACCTCTCCCCGTGAAATCTCTCTCGATCGACCTGATGTCCGGGGGCTGGCTCGTCCCGCGAAGTTCTGGGCCGCTTTCCGTCCGGACAAACGGAAACTCCCTCGGGAGGTCCGAGAGCAAATTGGTGGCCAGCGAGTTTCGAATCCCATCGGGCCCAAACGGTCACGAGTGCGGTTTGATTTCAATATGTTAGCGGTCGACCTAACTTGACGATTTTTCTAAATTTTACAAACTTCTGGATAAGCATACGAGGATTCATATCCGGGTTAGCTCATGCGAACATGAGCTCGAGGGCAGTCAGTCGAACGTCCTTGCCTAAGTGCAGATGATTTCTCACGGATCTGTCATGGTTCGCGCAACGATTCAGTCCTTCACCAGGTAGAGCGCGCGCTCCAGTTCAAGCTCGAGCTTGGCGCCCTTGGGGAGATTCAGTTCGTGGCCGCGGCCGGACTCCATCAAGTAGGCGGTAATGGCGCCGAGGGCAGCGCCTTCGGCGGCCTCTTTCTTGTCTTTGTGTTTTACGCCTTTCACTGCGCCGATGGCGGCGCCTGCCACTGCCGCTGCTCGAGCGTCTTGTTGCGTGCTGGCGCGGCCCTGAATCGAACCTTCCTCAATGGGTTTTACGCTGTGATCGCCGGGGACGCTTACGACTTCCGCGACAATGGGCAAGTTACCAAATGGGGTGTGCAGTTCGTCGAAGGTCAGCCAGACCTTAGCGCGGCCGGCAACTCCCGCGGGCTCGACGCGGCTCACGTGTCCCTTAATTTCGGCTCCCGACGCCAAGTAAAATCCGCTGCCTGCCTCCAAGGGTTCGAGCGTCCTTACCCTGAACGGAGAGTTTTCTTGCGTACCCTTGGTGCTCAAGTCGTCTTCAAGACGCACGAGGAATTTGGTGCCGGGAGTCACGGCAAAAGTCTCTACCGGGAGCCCATGGCGCTCGCCATCGGCGCGATGACGCGACTGATCGTTACCTTGCGCGGCGCGCCCGTTGCTTGGTCCTTCAACAGGCTCCTGGGCGCTCAACGATATGGATCCACTGAGACCGACAACGAGCATAGCGGCGCCGATGAAAATCGCGCGGAGTTTCAGACCATTCATGTTTCCTCCAGGACTGCTCCCGGTACTGCTTTATGCATCTTCAAGGCCAGCCGAGAGTCAATTCGAACCGCTCGAACAGGCTGAAAATGCTTGCGCTCCGCTCGACCAGCCACCGGAAGGAGCTTCGGGAACTGTCAGCAATTCCCGCCAGCTGTCGGCAGGGCGCGACCACCTCCGGTCTCGCGTGACAATAGACGCGAAAGCACCAGTCCCTCCGCATCGTGCTGCGGATGACACTCGTCCGGGACGCGCGAGCCTCAACGAGTCGGATTCCTGCGACCGATCGAGCGACCTGCCACCAGGAGCTTTCGTTCCGAGGCCCTTCCTCGGGTTAGCTTCCCGATACGGGTTTAAGAGAAGCGGGCAACGTTTCAAGGAAACGCCGGATTCTGCCAAGAACTCCGGAGTACATGGCGGGAGTGACGCGGCCGGTTTGCGTGTTCTGCTGGCTCGGGTGATAGACGGCGAACAAGCGCGGCGTTCCGGGGGCAAGGTCCGCTTCCGCCCCGTGAGCGAACTTGTACGGCGCTCGCGAAATGATGATGCCGCGCTGCTTGAGGATTTCGAGATAGGCGTCCCAAGCGATTTTGCCAAGCGCAAGAACCGCCTTGGGTTTCAGGATTTCGAGTTCGCGCTCGAGATAAGCGCGGCAATTCGAGACTTCTCGAGGGAGCGGCTTGTTGCCCGGCGGAGCGCAGCGGCAGGCGGCGGCGATGTAGGCCTGATCGAGCTTGAGGCTGTCCTCGCGGTTGAGAGAGACCGGCTGATTCGCGAAGCCGGCTTTGTGCAACGCGGCGTACAGGAAGTCGCCGGAGCGGTCGCCGGTGAACATGCGTCCGGTACGATTGGCTCCATGGGCGGCTGGCGCCAGGCCGAGAATCAGCAGCCCTGCCTGGGCATCGCCGAATCCTGGCACGGGCTTGCCCCAGTATTCCCAATCGCGATACGCGCGGCGCTTTTCGCGCGCGACCTTTTCCCGATACTTCACCAGGCGCGGGCACTTCCTGCAGGAGACAATCTCTTCGTTCAAGACGCGAAGGGGAGAGGAGGGCTCAAGCATTGGCACCACTTGCGCGGCGCATCATCATGCGGTTCAATTCGGCGTGGGGGATGGATCCGGCAAACATCGTCTCGCAAGAACGTGATTCGATCATCTCTTTTCCGATTCTTCGCACCAAGCCCAAAGCAGCGCGCATGAGGCCGGAGCCTGCGCTCACGCGGGCGACGCCGATCCTTTCCAATTCGGCGATCGGCGGGCAAGCCGGACTCGCCAGGATGTTGAGAGGAGCCTCGACGGCGTTCACCAGCTTGGCGATCGTTTCGCGGTCGTAGACGCCCGGGGCGAACAAGCAACTAGCTCCCGCGTCGCGATAGGCGCGCAAACGCTCGACGGTCCGTTCGAACCGGGTTGCCTCCGGACCGATAGGCATCAAGTAAATGTCCGTGCGAGCGTTCAGGACGAACGGAACGCCCAACGCTTTGGCGGCATCCGAGACAGCACGAATTTTTTCGACTTGCAAGGGGAGGTCGACACAGGACCCTTCCTCATCTCCGGTTACGTCTTCGAGGTTCATGCCAATGACTCCCGCTTCGATGGCCGCTTCGACCGTCTCGACCATGTCTTTCGCGGTGGTGCCGTAGCCCGCTTCCAGATCGGCGGTCACCGGGACGTCTACGGCGCGGGCGATTCGTCCGGCGACTTCCAGCATCTCCTCGCGCGAAATCCGTTGACCGTCCGGGTAGCCAAGAGAAAAAGCCACGGCAGCGCTGCTGGTGGCAATCGCGGGATGGCCGCATTCCTCCAGGATGCGCGCGCTAACCACGTCCCAGGCGTTGGGGAGAAGGAGCAGTCGCGGACCGTGGTGCAGCTTTCGGAATTGCTCGGCCTTCTGGGCTTGCTCTCGAATGTTCATCGGAACCTCCGGGAGGAACGGGATGATTCGGGGACCCGAGCCTAACCGTTGTGCCCTCCGGAGGAAACGGCCAATTTGGAGAGCGATTTCGTGCTGATGATGCCGACTGTCCTCCTGGCCGCCATCGGCGACCCAGGAAGGAAGCCACCGACGTTCAATGCTTTTTTAGCGCTTCCGCGATCACGACCGCCTGGTTGTGCTCCGGGTCGCGCGCACCAAACAGGAGCGTCAGCGTGCCGTGCTCCTTCTCGAGCTTTTCCAACTCTCGAAGGCACGGTTTTTTCTTTGCCAACTCCGCTTGATACTTTTTGAGAAAATCAGGCCACTTCATCGCGTCATGGTGGAAGGACTTGCGCAGCGCATCGCTCGGCGCCACGTCCTTCATCCACTGGTCAATCCTGGCCGCCTCCTTTTTCATGCCGCGCGGCCATAAGCGATCCACCAGCACACGGTAGCCGTCTTCCTTTTTCGCCTGCTCATAGACTCGTTTGGTGCGCACCATAAGTGGTCCTCACGCGAGGAGCTCGAGAACCTGGTCGTGAATCTTTCCGTTTGTGCTGATAAGTTGGCCGGTGTAAATGGTTCTTTCGCCGCGCGCGTTCGTTGAGCGGCCGCCGGCCTCTTCCACGATGATTCCGAGCGGCGCGAGATCCCAAGGCTTCGAGGTCCAATCGAGCGCCGCCTCGATCGCGCCCTCGGCGACAAGCATGTGTTGCCAGAATCCTCCGAACGAGCGGCTGCTTCGCGAGGCATCGAGCAGCCTGCGGATCTTTGCCTGGTCCGCGGCATTTTTGCTCGGTCCCGTGCCGGTCGTAAACACCATGGCGTTGCTGAGCTCGTCCACCTCCGACACGTGCAGCTTTTTGCCGTCACGGAAGGCGCCTTCGCCTCGATAAGCCCACCACCGCGAACGCAGTCCCGGGGCGCTGACCATCGCGGCGACGATTTCTCGGTTCTCCTCGATGGCCAGGAGCGTCCCAAAGGTCGGAATACCACGCGAAAACTCTTCGGTTCCGTCGATGGGGTCGATGATCATGCGCGAACGGTCAGCATTGCTCGCGGGCTTGACCGCCGCTCCCCCCATTTCTTCGCCAAGGACGTCCAGGGTCAGTCCGCTTTTCGCCACTTTATCTCGCGCCATTTCTTCCACGGCGCGATCCGCCGGCGTAACGGCCGTGCCGTCCGATTTCCGCTCGACGTGCAGGCTCGCGGAGCGAAAATAGCGCATGGCGATGGCGTCCGCCTCCTCTGCAATTCCGTTCAGCAACGCGCTGTAGGTCTCGACATATCCGGCGATCTTGCTCATGAACTCTCTTGTCCTTCTACCTCCCCTAGATTTGACACTCTCCGCCTCCCTCTCTAGCATACAAAAGTTGCCGCCATGTGTGCTCAAGCCAATAACGGAATCCTGCTCGACCGCATTCTGGAATCGCGGCGAGCCGAGGTTCAACTCCGCAAGCGAGTGCTCCCGGAAACGGCGCTGAAGTACGGCGTCGAAGCCGCGTCGCCGCTGCGCGATTTCCCGGCCGCACTTACGCGTCCGGGAATCAACGTGATGGCGGAGCTCAAGCCCGCCTCGCCGAGCCGCGGCGTCCTGCGCGAGCCGTTCGATCCCGTCGCGCTCGCGCAATCGCTCGAGGCCACCGGAGCCGTGGCCCTGTCCGTTCTTACCGAGCCGGAATTCTTCCGCGGTTCGCTCAAGAATCTTCGCGACGCGCGAAAAGGCGCGAACCTTCCCGTCCTGCGCAAGGATTTTATTTTCGACCCGTGGCAGGTTTGGGAAGCGCGCGCCAATGACGCGGACAGCTTTCTCCTGATCGTCTTGACGCTCTCCGATGCCCGGTTGAAAGAGCTGCTGGCTCTCGGTAGGGAGCTGGGCATGGAGCCGCTGGTGGAAGTGCATACGCGGGAAGAGCTGGACCGCGCGCTCGCGGCGGAAGCCCGGATCATCGGCGTGAATAACCGCAACCTGAAAACACTGGAGGTTCGCACGGACACTTCCTTCGAATTGGTTGACCACATTCCGGAAAACTGTATTGCCATCAGCGAGTCGGGCATTTGTACGCACGGCGAATTGACAAAGCTGCGCGCCGCGGGATTTGATGCCTTCCTGATTGGCACTTGCCTGATGCTCTCTCCCGACCCCGCCACGGCTCTTGCGGAGCTACTGGGCCCTCGGGCCAAGGGGAAATAGGCCCAATGGTTCGCGTAAAGATTTGCGGCATCACCAGTGCCTCCGACGCGCAGGCGGCCGTCGACGCAGGCGCCAATCTGCTGGGCTTCAATTTCTATCCGAAAAGTCCGCGTCATATCGAAGAAGACAAAGCCGCCGAGATTCGACGGAAGCTTCCCAAAAGGGTGGAAGCCGTGGGAATCTTCGTGAACCGGCTGCCGGCAGACGTGATCGCCCTCGGAAGCTCGCTCAAGCTCGACGCCGTGCAGCTTCACGGCGATGAGCCTCCGGAGACCGTGGCCGAAATCGCCCCGGTGGTCCCGGTCATCAAGGCTTTCCGCGTCGAAGCGGAGTTTCCGCTGACTACTCTCGAAGAGTACTCCCCGGCCTTTGCGTTTCTATTTGACGCCGCGCACACCGACCAATATGGTGGTACGGGCCGCCCCACGGATTGGGATGTGGCGCGGCGCGCGTCGGCGAAGCACCGTATCATTCTGGCGGGCGGGCTGAAGGTGGAGAACGTGGCGGCGGCGGTTCGCATTGTGCGCCCATACGGGATTGACGTCGCAAGTGGCGTCGAATCGCGCGCCGGCAAGAAAGATCAGGGCTTAATGCGGGAATTTATCCGGGAAGTGCGACGGGCAGAGCGAAAATAGTCTTTTCGATGAATAACTTGGGAAGTCCATGAGCACTTTTCTCGAGTCGCCGACGACGGTAACGGGACGCTTCGGTCCTTACGGGGGCCGGTACGTTCCGGAAACGCTAATGGTGCCTCTGTTCGAACTGGAGCGCGCCTACCGAGAGGCAAAAGCAGATGCTTCTTTCCAGGCGCGGTTGCAAGATTTGCTGAAGAACTTTGCCGGGCGTCCCACGCCGCTGCAATTGGCCTCCCGTTTGACAGAGAAGCTCGGCGGGCCGCGCATCTACCTGAAGCGCGAAGATCTGCTGCACACCGGCGCGCACAAAATCAACAATGCCATTGGCCAGGGGTTGCTGGCCGTGAAGATGGGCAAGCCGCGCATCATCGCGGAAACGGGCGCGGGACAGCATGGCGTCGCTTGCGCGACCGTGGCGGCGCATCTTGGCCTGGAGTGCGTCGTATACATGGGCACGGAAGACATGGCGCGCCAGGCGCTGAACGTCGCGCGTATGCGCATGCTCGGCGCGCAAGTCACCCCCGTGGATTCCGGCAGCCGCACGCTGAAGGACGCCATCAACGAGGCCATGCGCGACTGGGTCACCAACGTGCGGACCACACATTATCTTCTCGGATCCGTTCTTGGCGCGCATCCTTATCCGACCATGGTCCGCGATTTTCATACGGTGATCGGCCGCGAGGCGCGGCAGCAAATCCTTGCGGCGGAAAAACGTTTGCCCACGCATCTTTTTGCCTGTGTCGGCGGCGGCTCGAATTCCATCGGATTGTTTCACGAGTTCTTGCGTGATGCGGATGTGAAGATGATCGGCATCGAGGCCGGCGGGCGCGGCGCCGAGCTTGGCGAACATGCCGCGCGGCTGGCCGCGCATCAGGGTTTCACCGGGGCCCGCCCCGGCGTTCTTCAGGGTACCTACACCTACGTTTTGCAAAACGAAGACGGGCAAATCGCGACCACTCACTCGATTTCCGCGGGGCTCGATTATCCCGCCGTCGGCCCTGAGCACGCCTGGCTCGCGGACGAGCGCCGCGCCGAATACTCTGCCGTGTCTGATCAGGCCGCTCTCGATGCCGCGCGGCTGCTCTCGCGCACCGAAGGGATCATTCCGGCGCTTGAATCCGCGCATGCCATCGCCGGCTTGCTCGAACGCATACCGAAAATGGCCGGAAGCGACCTGGCCATCCTCAACCTCTCCGGCCGCGGCGACAAGGACATGGACACGTATTCGCGGCATCTCTAAATCAGCTTGTGAAATGCGGGAACGATGCACGGTTGGTGTACTATCTTCTGACCCGAGATTCCATGAAAGTCGTCCTTTCCAGCGCTCTTGCGGCGAGCCTGCTTCTTTGCGGATGCAGTGCGCACGAGCGCGTCCAGAATCACATTCCGGCCAATACCGGGGTTTACGAGGATGCCGAAGGTTACGCGGTGCTCTCCGCGCTGCTCGGCGCCGCAACTCAGGAAACACGCGGAGCCATTGTTCGAATTAACATGCTAACGCACGTGGAGTCCGTGAATGGGACCCACTCTTTGGAGGACTGCATGAAGATCCCCGAAGAGTTCCGGGAAGCCGCCAATGATTACGAGCGAAGGGCGGCAACGGCCTTGGTGCTGAGGAAGAAATTCACCCTGAACGTGCCCTATGATCTTGCCGGGGAAACTCGCGTCGTCGGGTCAAAGGCTAAGCCGTCTTCCCCAACCGCCGCGGACACTACGCCGAAAGTCTCAGCCGGAGTTTTTTACCTCTCACCGGTGGGGTTTGACGCGACGCGCACCCACGCCATCGCCTACGAAAACTACATCTGCGGCAATCTTTGCGGCTGGGGCGCCTTTCATCTTTTGCTGAAGACCGGCGGCAAATGGGAAGAGGCGAAGGACATTACCGCGTGCACCTGGCGCTATTGACGGCTTTTGGCGGTTTGAGCATTTTTCTTGACAGCCGATCTTGAAGACCAGAATCCAAGAACGTTTTCGAACCCTGCGGGAGGCCGGAGAACTCGGCATCGTCGCCTACCTTACCGCGGGCGACCCGTCGCTCGATGCGACGCTCGAATTCGTCCTGGCGCTTGCCGCTGCCGGCGCGGACGTGATTGAACTCGGGGTGCCCTTCAGCGATCCTCTTGCCGACGGACCCACGATTCAGCGGGCTTCGGAACGCGCTCTGAAATCAGGCACGACGCTTGCCCGGGTTCTTGATCTTGTCCGGCGCATCCGGAAGAGTTCCGAAGTTCCTCTGGTGCTGTTCAGCTATTTCAATCCCATTTTGCAAATGGGACTTGAGAAATTCGCGTCCGCTGCTCGAGCGGCCGGCGCCGACGGTGTTCTGGCGACCGATCTTACTCCAGAAGAAGCGGAGGATTACCGGCGCGCCCTTGGCGCGCACCACCTCGATACGATTTTTCTCGGCGCTCCGACGTCCACCGACGAGAGGCTCGCTAAAATCGCGAACTGTTCCTCGGGTTTCCTGTATCTCATTTCCCGTACCGGCGTCACCGGCGCAAAGGACGCCCTTCCGGACGACCTTCCCGCCCTGTTGCGCCGCGCCCGGGCGGTCAGCGAACTCCCGCTCGCCGTGGGCTTCGGGATTTCGCTTCCGAGCCACGTTTCCGTTCTTGGCGGCCTTGCCGATGCCGCGGTCGTCGGCTCGGCGCTGGTTTCGGAGATCGAGAACGCTACCAAGTCGGGCGCCCAAGCGAGCTCGATCGATGATGCCGCTTCGGCCCTCGGTCGAAAAGTCCGGGCCTTGAAGCACGCTGCCCGCCACGGCCTTTCCCGTCGGGAGGTCGCCCCGTGAACGGCAGACTCGCCATCTTACACGGTCTTGGGTGGCGGGGGATGCGGCCATGAACCTCACCGAATGGCGCCGCCGCATCGACGAAATCGACAAGAAGCTCGTCGAGCTGCTTAACGAACGCTCGCGCTGCGCGCTCGAAATCGGCAAGCTCAAGCAAGCGGCGAATATCCCGCTCTACCAGCCGGAACGGGAAAACGAAGTGCTGGCCAACGCGGAGAACAACAATTCCGGGCCGCTGACCGATGCGGCCATTCGCCGCCTGTTCGAGCGCATCATCGACGAGGCGCGCGCCGCCGAACGCGACGCCATGGATTCCGACGGCGCAGAAGGCAAGGAAAGGCAATGAATGACCGTTGACATCCTCTCCGCCCTAGAAAGAGCGAGGATTCCTAAGAGGTCTGGTTTGGTTTTAACGAGAACACTTGCGGCGGGTTCCTGTTTCACTGATCGGCTTACCGCGCCGCATTTCCGCAGGCTTCAGGATCGGACCTGCCCGGCCCTAGTTCTCGCGACGAAAGAACGATACACGCAAAACCTGCGTCTTATATCTCCGTTCTCAAGATCGGAGCCTTACGGCGCACTTGGTAAGGAAGACTTTTCGGGCGGTGTCGGTTCGCGAAAGCAGGGCATCGGCCCGTTGGAATCTCGGCTTGGATGGAAAGCCAAAGGGGAAGGAACCAGGAAAACTTTATGGTCATAGTGATGCAAGAAGGGGCCAGCGAAGCGCAAATCCAGCACGTCATCGACCGCCTCGTCGCCCACGGCTTCAACGTCCACCGCTCTACGGGTGAGTCGCATACGGTGCTCGGCGCCGTCGGCGTGCACCGCGACTTCGATCATCGCGACTTCGAATTGCTGGACGGCGTGCGCGAGGTCATGCGTATCACCCAGCCTTTCAAATTAGCCAGCCGACAGTTCCGGCCGGAAGGAACCATCGTCGATCTTGGGCATGGCGTCAAGATCGGCGGCCCGGAAGTGGTGGTCGCGGCCGGCCCCTGCTCGGTCGAATCTCGCGAGCAGATTTTTTGCGTCGCGGAGTGCGTCGCGAAAGCCGGCGCGAAAATCCTTCGCGGAGGCGCTTTCAAGCCGCGCACTTCTCCCTACGCTTTTCAAGGGATGGGCGAGCCCGGCCTGAAGCTCATGCGCGAGGCCGCCGACCAATTCCGCCTGTCGACCGTAAGCGAAGTGATGGACCCATCGCAAATTCAGATGATGCTTCCCTATGTGGACATGTTCCAGGTGGGTGCACGGAACATGCAGAACTACTATCTTCTCCGCGCGCTCGGCGAAATCCGCAAGCCGGTGCTCTTGAAACGCGGCCTTTCCGCTACCATGGAAGAGTTGCTGCTCAGCGCCGAATACATTCTTTCCGGCGGCAACTACAATGTGGTGCTCTGCGAGCGCGGCATACGTACCTTCGAAACCTACACGCGCAACACATTCGATCTCGCCGCGATCCCGGTCATCAAGAAACTTTCGCACCTGCCCATCATCGGGGACCCCTCGCACGCCACCGGCCGCCGCGACAAGGTTCCGCCCATGGCCCGCGCCGCGGTTGCCGCGGGCGCCGACGGCCTGATCATCGAAGTCCACAACGATCCCGATCGGGCGCTTTCCGACGGCGCGCAGTCGCTCGAACCTTCCACGTTCACGCAATTGATGGCCGAGCTGCGCATCATCGCTCCCGCCATCGGCCGGCGCGTTGCCTGACTATGCCGTCAGGCCACCTCATTTCCGGCGTCACCATCCTTGGTACGGGCCTCGTCGGCGGCTCCTTTGGCCTGGCTCTCCACAAATACACGACGGATCTGTGCGTTTCCGGCTGGGATCGACCCGAGGTCGTCCACGAAGCGCAATCCCGCGCCGCGATTGACCGGTCTTTCTCCGGTGAACTCGCGCCGGCCCTCGAAAACTCCGATTTGATCTACATCGCCCTGCCCATTGCTGCGACCATCGACCTTCTCCCCGAGATTGCGCGGCACGCCCGAGCCGATGCTCTGGTCACCGACGCCTGTAGCACCAAAGTGCGCATCACGCAAGCCGCCGCAGCGCATCTATCCAAAGAAGATGGCCCGCTCTTCCTCGGCGGCCATCCCATGGCGGGCCGCGAACTCTCGGGCATCGCCCACGCTGACGCCGAGCTGTTCCGCGGCAACACCTACGCCCTGATTGGCGAGTCGTCCCGGCAGGAAAATCCGCGGGTATCGGCCTTTGTAAGAATTCTGGAAAAGATCGGTGCCCGCCCGCTCTGGCTAGGTGCACCGCAGCATGACTACGCGGTTGGCCTGGCGTCGCATCTTCCGCAACTGGCGGCCGTCGCGCTCGCCGGCTTTCTCTACGACCGCCTCGACGAAAACGGCCTGCCCATCACCCTGGCCGGTCCTGGCCTTCGCGATTCGCTGCGCCTGGCGGGCAGCTCCTATGCGACCTGGCGCGACATTGTGCTCACCAATCACGCTGTTCTCTCCGCCGCGCTCGATCTATTCGCGCGCCGGCTCGACGATCTTCGCGAGCGGCTGGCCTCCCGCGAACTCGAAGCCGATTTTGACGCCGCCAATGAACTTTACAAGCTCCTCCGCAGCCTCTAACGCCTCCTCCTATCTTGCGATGTGGTTGGTACGTTGACGTCGGCGCTCGGCCATCGTAGCATCCGCTCGATTCTGCTCCTGCCTTGCAAAGGATGCCTATGAACAACGGAACTCCGCGCCGCGAATTTCTCGGCGCTTTCGCGGCGTTTTCGCTCTTCCCGCTCGAACAAGAGAAGCCGGACGTGATCCTCTACAACGGAAATATCCTCACCGTGAATGACCAGCAGCCGCACGCCGAAGCCGTGGCCGTTCGGCGAGACCGGTTTCTCGCCGTGGGTAGCAACTCGGACGTCCTGAATCTCTCGAGCGCGGCGTCCAAGAAAATCGACCTCGGCGGAAAAACCGTCACGCCGGGTTTTATCGACGCGCATTCGCATCCGGCGGAAGCCGGCCTGATGCACCTGCGCATGGTGGATTGCGACTTGCGCTCGATTTCGGCGATTCAGGCCGCTTTGCGCGAGCGCGCCGCGAAAACTCCCGCGGGAGAATGGGTTCTCGGCTTCAAATACGACGATACGAAAACGCAAGAAGGCCGCCCGCTCACGGTTGCCGACCTGGACGCCGCGGTTCCCGATCACCCCGTGCACATCGAGCATCGCGGCGGTCACACCACGTATTCGAATTCTCTCGCCTTGCGAATGGCCGGCATCGACGAGAAGACTCCCGATCCGCCGGGCGGGAAGATTGACCGCGACCCGGCAACCGGAAAGCTCACCGGCCGCGTCGCCGAAAGCGCCAACGATTTCTTTGACAAAGCGATCCCGCGCCATTTCACGCGCGACGACCACCGCGAGGGCGTAAAACTCATCTCCAAAATGCTCGCCCGCACGGGGATCACTTCCGCCACGGAAGCCCAGGGCACGCCTACGGACCTTCTTGCGTATCAGGACGCGCACGAGTCGGGCGATTTACTCTATCGCGCCTACTGCTTTATCAATTTTCATTTTCTCGACGCCATGATCGCGGCGGGCAACCGCACCGGTCTCGGCGATGAATGGGTGCGCATTGGCGCGGTGAAATTGGTTTGCGATGGGTCGATCTCCGAACGTACCGCTCGCCTCTCGACGCCTTATGAAGGCCGTCCGAATGACTACGGCATTCTGGTGATGACCGAGGAAGAACTCTACACGCACGGCCGCAGGGCGCATCTGGCCGGATGGCAGATTGGGACGCACGCGAACGGAGACGTGGCTATCGACAGGACGCTGCGCGTTTACGAGCGCCTGCAGAAAGAACATCCGCGACGCGATCCGAGGTTCCGCCTCGAACATTGCACGGTGGTCAATGATTCCTTGATTGCTCGTATCAAGGCTCTCGGCGCCATTCCCACGCCGTTTTCGACCTACGTCTATTACCACGGCGAGAAAATGCGCTTCTACGGCGCCGAGCGACTCAATCACATGTTTGCGCTCAGGAGTTTTATCGACGCGGATATCCGTCCGACCCAAGCCTCCGACTATCCGCCGGGAGAGTTCATTCCCATGATGGCGCTCCAATCGGAAGTCACGCGCACGGACATGAAAGGCAACGTCTGGGGACCAAAACAGCGCATCACTGTGGAAGAGGCGATTCGCGTCGGCACGCTGAATGGCGCTTACGCCTCTTACGAAGAAAATCTGAAAGGCTCGATTGAAGTCGGCAAACTTGCAGACCTGGTCGTTCTTGGCCGCGATCCGCTCAAAGAAAATCCTTCGACGCTCGTCACGATTCCCGTCGAGCGCACCATGGCAGGCGGCAGATGGACGTTCGAATCGTGACCGTACGCTGTTTTTTTCGTCCATGTCATGTCGACCGGCTAATCGCGGACGCCGCTATCCTGCCTTTGGCACCCAGATATCAACGCCTGAGGGGACATCGAACGTTGGTGGCATGATCCCAATGACGGTAAAGGCTTGTCCATTCAATCGCATGGTGGTGCCGATTATTCGCGGGTCCCCACGAAATCGCAGCTGCCAGAGACGGTGACTAACCATGACAACCTGCCGGCTGACCGAGCCGTATTCCTCAGGAAGGAAACCGCGGCCGAGCAGAGTCGGCATTTTCGCACTCTGAAAGAAGACGGGGGTAACTGACGCGCCGCGAACCTTCTGGGAGCTTCCGCTGTCCTGAAGCTCAAATGAGCCGACTTGATAACTGGTAGCCGGCGGACTAGGTGCATTCGCTTCGCGAGTTTGCACGCAGCCCGCAATTAAAATAGAGCACAAGACTCGAGCCACGGCCCAAGGCGCAGATGATTTCACGTTGTCCTCCAGAATTGGCCTGGTTGAAGGTGTACGGCAGGAAAGTTTCACCACGGTTACAGCAATAGTCTGACGCTCGGCGCTTGGCCGGGAATCGCAATCACGAATGGTCGGCAACGCTGCCCTGATCGGCGCAACGGAAGGGTTCCCCGTCATCCGCCCTCGATCAACGGCGGGGTCAGATCCGTTCTGAGTTTCCTCGACACTTGGCAACAACTACCGTGATGTCGTCCTGTTGCTCGGTAGGGCTGAACCGACGAACTTCATCAACAATCGAAGCCAGCATGGCCTGAGAATGTAGCTCACGGTGCTGCCAAAGAGCCTCAGCGAGCCGCTGTGCGCCGAACTCTTCTCCTCGATCGTTTGACGACTCGGTTATGCCATCGCTGTAGAGTACGGCCGACGGCGATTACGCGACGTTCTTCTTCGGCGAATATGCAATGAACGCAGATTGACTCCGGCTCCCTGGGAGCGGACGTAATTTTCTGGGCAACAGTCTGACACACGGGTTGTTTAGAGAACCGCTTCGGTACCGTTCGACGCGAACTGCCAAATGTCGACAGGGCCGACTCACGCCACTCCACCTTGGCTCGTTGAACTACGCTACAATCACAAGTTGACTTGGAAGGATCATTTGGTGTGGGCGCTGAACCGTGTCGTTAATCACGACTTGCGATGGACTCGGTGTTGCCTTCTCATCCTTGCTCTGCTTAGCCTGATTTCCATTGTGCTCAGCGCGTGCTGGGGCGGTGGTGACAAAGGCAGCGTGCCGGCGAAGGGCGCGAACCCTCCCGCGGCGGCGACGGCAACACCGGAAACAATGAGCGGCATTGCTCCCATTCTCCTGTTCAATGGAACCGGAACTTCGCCAAATGACGTCGCGGCCGTCGAAGCAATCCTGAACAACAACCACCTCGATTATTCGACCGCGAATTCTTTACAGTTGAACCAGAGCGGCGAATCACAAATCCAGGGATATCGCCTGCTGATTGTTCCCGGCGGAAATTTCGTTGACATCGGCAACAGCCTCACTTCGAACACAACCGCAAATATTCGCAATGCAGTACAGAACGGCTTGAATTACCTGGGAATCTGTGCGGGTGCTTTCTTTGCCGGGAATTCCCCCTACAACGGTTTGAATCTGACCTCAGGTGTGCGGTTCAGTTTCTACGCCGAGGAGAGTCGGGGGATCCGCAAGGCGGCGGTGTCGATTGCTGATGCCGGAGGCCGAACGCTCGATCAATACTGGGAGGACGGCCCGGAATTAACGGGCTGGGGTGCGGTTGTCGCCAAGTATCCCGATGAAACTCCCGCAGTCGTCGAAGGAACCTTCGGAAATGGGTGGGTCATCCTCAGCGGGGTTCACCCGGAGGCCCCGGCGGGTTGGCGGCAGGGAATGACCTTCAATACGCCAGTCAGCGTAAGCAATGCCTACGCGGGGACGCTTATTCACGCCGCACTGAATCGAACACCGCTATCTCATTATTGAGTCTGACCGCCTGCCCCAAGCTCAGCCGCCCTTCACGGGTTCACGATGACCGGCGCTGCGTAGAGCAACTTCCGGGTCAGTCGGCATTACTGGCCAATCGTGATGCCCGCACCAAGGTTAACTCTTTCCGAATCTACATGTTGAAGGTGCGTGCACAGATTGGACCAGTAATGTCGAAAATTACCGGCCAAACTGTTTGATCCTAAGG